>Ga0209084_1003388_pt1 | contig 11778 bp, 8 predicted proteins | sample C_130820_MF_Meta_FD_187309 | JGI IMG/M metagenome (GOLD analysis project Ga0209084, IMG submission 187309) | Freshwater microbial communities from Lake Croche, Canada to study carbon cycling - C_130820_MF_MetaG (SPAdes) (version 2) | ecosystem: Environmental > Aquatic > Freshwater > Lake | place... | reverse complement strand
TTCGGGTGCTGAGTTTGCGCTGCACTTGGGTGACTACATTTACGAATACGGCGCTGACGCCACCAAGTTTGGCAATGCCGACGCCGTCAAACTCGACCGCGTGACCAGCCCCGCCAACGACATCGTATCTTTGAGCGACTACCGCACCCGCTATGCCAAGTACCGCTCGGACGCGGCTTTGCAAGCCCTGCACGCCAAGATGCCTTGGATCACGGTCTGGGACGACCATGAGTTTGCCAACAACGCCTACATGGACGGCGCAGAAAACCACAACACCACCACGCAAGGCAGCTGGGTCGACCGCAAAAACACAGCCGCTCGCGTCTACCACGAGTGGATGCCGATTCGCACACCCGATGCGACCAACCTGCTCAAGATTTACCGCAACTTTGATTTCGGCACCCTGTTCAGCCTGCACATGCTGGACACCCGCATCGAAGGCCGTACCAAGCAAAAATACGGCTACTACGGTGACCCATCAGATCCCAAAGTGCAGCCCTACACCTATGCCGACTATTTGGCGGGTTTGACACCAGTCAATGGCGTGTTTCCGGATGCCGCCAACAAAATGATCAGCGACACCCAGCTGACTTGGCTGGCCACCAACATCGCCAAGTCCACAGCCACTTGGCAAATCGTGGGCAACCAGGACATCATGGGCAAGATGTGGTTCCCGGTGTCGGTGGTGCAAGCCCAGGCCGTCAGCGCCACGGCTTTCGGCACGGCATTGACAGAATTCATCACCGCCAAAGCCACCAATGCCGCAGCACCTGCAGCATTGACCGCTACGCAAAAAGGCTTGCTCGCCCAACCCCGCCTGCCTTACAACATGGATTCATGGGACGGCTATCCGATCCAGCGCGAAACTCTGCTGCAAACCGTCAAAGCCACAGGCAAAAAACTGGTGGTGTTGTCAGGCGACTCGCACAACGCTTGGTGCAACAACCTCACCTCCTTGGACGGCACAGCGACCATTGGTGTTGAATTTGCCACCACCTCGGTCACAGCCCCCGGCTTTGAAAGCGTTGGCTTGGGCACCCTCGGCCCCTATGTCGATGGCAGCGGCAACCCCGCAGCGCAAGGCACATTTGGCACCGGCCTGGGCTTGATCGACGACGTCAATTACACAGACCTGAACCGCCGTGGTTACCTCTTGATGACCGTGACCAACACCGACATCAAAGGCGAATTCGTGTTCATGGACACGGTCAAATCCAAAACCTACAAAGCCACTGTGGGCAAAACAGTGACCGTGGCCGCCGCCACGCTCAAGCGCACTTTCGCTTGATTTCCAATATTTTGAATCACTCCTTCCCATTGATCATGAACAAGTCACACCCCACCTTCAAGCCCAGCGCGCTGGGCATGGCCGTACAGACACTGATCCAAGGCACTGTCGTCACCATGGGCCTGGTCGGCATCGCCATGGCACAAACCACTGCACCTGCTGCCAGCGACATGGACGCCAAGAATCCAGAAACTGTGATCGTGACCGGCCGTGCCGGTAGCGGCATCCGCACCAAGATCAACACCAGCTACTCCATCACCACCATCGATGAAGACAGCTTGCGCATGCAAGCCCCGACATCGGTCACCGAAGCCATGAAGTCGGTGCCCGGCTTCTGGGTCGAAGCCTCTGGCGGTGAAGCCTCGGGCAACATCCGCGCACGCGGCATTCCGGTCGACGGTTTTGGCTCTGTCAACATTCTGGAGGATGGCGTTCCTGTTCAGCATGACCCGGCATTGGGTTACCTGAACGGCGACCAGGCTTTCCGTTTGGACGAAACCATTGACCGCATCGATGTCGTGCGTGGTGGCCCTTCCTCTATTTTGTACAGCAACGCACCGGCTGGCGCGATCAACTTTCGCACCCGCGAAATTGGCGACAAGTCTGCGGGCATGATCAAACAAACTCTGGGTGACTACGGTTTGACACGCACCGACTTCTGGTTTTCATCGCCCTTGACAGACGGCTGGGCTGCCAGCTTGGGCGGCTTCTACCGCGCTAGCAAAGGTGTTCGCAATCCCGGTTTTTCGCCTGAAGAAGGCGGCCAGTTGCGCCTGCGTTTGACCAAAGAAATCGAAAACGGCCGCATCACCATCGATGCCAAAAAACTCGACGACACCGTGCCTTTGTATTTGGGCATCCCGATGCGCACTTACGCCGATGGCTCGATCAAAGCCATTCCAGGGTTCGACGGCAATTACGGCACTGTGGCAGGACCACAAACCCAAAACGTCGCCATGCGCATGGCCGACGGCAAATACTACAACTTTGACAATGGCGAAGGCACGCACGTGAAGCGCGACCAGTTCAACGTGAAGTTTGAAAAAGCTTTGGACAACGGCTGGCGCATCAACGACTCCTTCCGTTATTCCAGCACCGACACCACACGCAATGGCGTGTTCCCCAACGCCTTGTACAGCACCTCCACCTTCTTGGCCGGTAACGCTGGCAACCTGGCCCGTCTGCCCGGCGCCACCAACTTGGGCCTTGAATTGGTCAACCAACCCGGCACCAAGTATGTAGACCCCAACGGTTTGATGATCGTCGGTGGTTTGCGCGGCTTGACTTTGCCTGTCACTGAAACCGTTAACGATTTGCGTATCAACCGCCAGTTTGATCTGGGGGGTCAAAAGCACGATGTCACAGCAGGTTTTTACATCGCCAATTTTGAGCAAACTTACAACCGCTACTCGTCGACTGTTTTGTTGGGCGCACAAAGCCAAGCACCTTTGCTTGACCTGGTCGGCTATGACGCTGCGGGCAAAAAAATCGGCACCGTCACCGACAAAGGCATTTACAACTACGGCTACGAGTGGGCCAATGCCAGCGGCAAGTCGGCCACACAAGCACTGTACTTGCTGGACGAATGGCAAATCGATGAGAAGACCCGTTTGGACGCAGGCTTGCGATACGAAAAGGTCAACCTCAAAGGCACCACCGAGCAAACGAAAAAGGTCGACTTGGGTACCTTCTCCACCTCCAGCATGTCGATTGGCAACGGTGTTTTTGACGCTTACAACAAAACCTTCGATAAAACCGGTTACACCTTGGGCGCGAACTACCAGCTCCAAAAGAACACCGGTGTTTTTGGCCGTTGGACCCAGGCCTTCCGCATGCCCAACCTGAGCTCCTTCATCACCAGCCCCACAGCGACGCCCATCACGCAAACCATGGATTTGGGCGAGATTGGCTACAAATACCGCGGCTTGAACTTTGATGTGTACTCCACATTGTTCTACACCAAGTACAACAACGTGGCCTACACCAACTACGTGTTCTCTTTGAACAACTCCACCTCCACCGCGCAAACCGGTTATGCCAACACCAAAACCATGGGTCTGGAATTGGAAGGCAAAGCCTATTTGAGCGACTGGGCTGACTTGGGCTTTACCGCCACCTTGCAAGACCCCAAGTACGACAACCTGACTTACACCGACAAAGTCAACAACTTGCCCTTGGTGCGCAACTTCAAAGGCAACCAGTTGATCCGCGTGCCTAAAACCAGTTACCGCTTGGTGCCAGGCTTGAATTTGCTGGAGGGCAAATTGCGCTTGCAACTCGCCTATGAATATGAAGGCGCACGCTTCGTAGACGCAGCCAACACGGTCAAGTTGCCCGGCTACTCGGTGTTCAACTTGTCGGGTCGCTACCAGGTGGACAAGCAAACGTCCGTATTTGCTTATGTGGACAACCTGACCAACTCACAAGGCCTGACAGAAGGCAACCCGCGCGCTGGGGAACTGCAAAGTGCTGACGCCTTGGCCAACACCTTCATCCACGTCCCTTGTTAGGTCGCACGGTGCGCGTAGCTTTGAAATACGACTTCTAAGCAAGCCGCCACGGCGTCAACGTGGCCTTCGAATTTGGGGCTTGTTTTCGGACAAAGCCCCAATTTTTTTTAATCGGTACACCCTATGAAATTCCTGTTGTTGATGCTGCTGGCCTGGGGCACGGCTTGCGCGCAAACCCGGCAAGCTGATTTGATTTTGAGTGGCCGCCTGAAAGGGTCTGATCACCAAACTTATGTGCAAGTGCCGTTTGATGTGCCCGCCTCCACACAAAGGATCACCGTGGAGTTTGAATACACCGGAAAACAAGATCGCAGCGTGATTGACTTGGGCCTCTTGGGGCCCGACGGTCGTGTGTTGGGTTGGAGCGGCGGCAACAAATCACATTTCACGGTGAGCGCCTTGGATGCCACACCCTCTTATTCGCCAACACCGATTCGTGAGGGGCGCTGGCATTTGTTACTGGGCGTACCCAACATGCGTCAATTAGCCACGGCAAATTACGAAGCGCATGTGTACTTTTCCAAAACTTTAAGCGCTATTGACGAACCTGAATTGTTGGCAAAACCCCTGAATGCACAAGCCAGCTGGTACAGGGGCGACCTTCATGCCCATACCGCCCACAGCGACGGCAGTTGCGCCACATTCAATGGCAAAGACAGTGTGCCTTGCCCTGTCTTCGTGACCGCCATGGCTGCTGCGCAACGGGGGCTGGATTTCATGGCGATCACAGACCACAACACACTGTCACATGCCAATTCAATTCGAGAGTTGCAGCCCTATTTCAACCCGATGCTGCTGTTGGTGGGTCGTGAAGTCACCACATTTTTTGGCCATGCCAATGTGTTTGGCACCCTGTCGGATTTGAACTTTCAAATCGACAAAGACGAAAAAAACTGGAACCGAATTTTGCAAACCGTGCAAGCGCAAAAGGGATTGGTGTCCATCAACCATCCTGTTCGGCCCAGTGGTGAACTGTGCATGGGTTGCGGCTGGGACACGCCTTCTGACATGCGCCAAGTGCAGGCCATTGAAGTCGTCAATGGCGCAGATGCTGACACGCTTTTTTCAGGCCTGCCTTTTTGGCATGCGCAATTGAACCTGGGTCACCGCATCACGGCCATCAGCGGCAGCGACAACCACCGGCCGGATCAAAAGGACATGACTTACACCAGCAGCGTTGGGCGCCCCAGTACGGTTGTTTATGCGAAATCACTTTCACAAATCGATGTGCTTGAGGCCATACGGCAAGGCCATGTGTTCATCGACAACACGGGCTCTAAAGACAAATTACTGGAGATGCATGCCCAAATCGACAAGGGGCCGGCGGTCATGATGGGTGACACCCTGAAAGCGCCAGCAGGCGCTGAAATTCAATTCAAAACCAGGGTACGCCATGCGCAAGGCGCGCACCTTGAATGGTGGCTAGACGGTCAGCCCCTGGAAATGGGCAACCAGGATAATTTGAAACCGGACCAAGTCATTGAAACCCGTTGGAAAGCGGATGGCAAAGCGCATTGGATTCGGGTCGATGTGCGCGAAGCGGGCGGCAAACTGGTGTTGTTGGGCAACCCCATTTACATCAGCCCGTGAATGCTTATTTAACCACCGCAATCGGTATCACAAAATAACTGGGGCATTCGTAACGCGCGATGTCGTAGGCATTGAGCGGGAACGAACCACAATTGGAAAAGCGGCGCAGTGGTGAGCTGTAAATGCCGCACTGAAATTTACCGTCTTCAATGGGTTGCAAGAACATACAGCGCTTGTTCATGCAGCAATTGCCGCATTGCACACAACTGCCGCCCATGGCCTCAGGCACTTGGCTGGCGCGTCCCATGACATCGGCAAAGTAATGGAGCGCAGGCCCTTCACGCATGGCCTGCATATGCACCCATATTTTCTTGAGGGTTTGAAAATAATGACGTAAAAAATGTTTTTGCCAAAAGATCAATGCGGCCACGATCGGCAACAAGGGAAACAACAACAACAAAATGAAAACCAAAAAACTGGTCAATCCAGACGCAAAGTACCTGTTCAATTTAACGCTTCCCAAATGACAAAAAACAAAAGGAAAATACATTGTATTTTCCTCTTCGAGTCAACCTGCAGGTCAGGCCTGATCAGACCACGGGCGTGACGTCAACATCGACTTCTTCGCCCAAATCATCGCTTTCAATGACGGCCATTTCAGCGTATTGGTTGGCGACCAATTGATGGCGATAGGCCAAGAATGAATGTGAATTGCGTGATTCATCATGGCCGTGGTCATCCGCATCAGCAGCCAAACTGTGGTGCTTGGCAGCCTGGGCGTAATGCAAAGAAGCCATGCGGTGGTAATCCGCTAAGGTTTCATATTCCTCATCGTCTTCAAGGTGATCGTCCAGCAACGCGTCGTCAACATGGTTTTCAGGAACAAGGGTGTGTTCATTCGTCATAGAAGCTCCGGCAGATAAACAGCGAATTGCTGCACCACCCATGGTGACCAGCCCTTATGAAAGCTTGGTGACATGGCTTGAAAAGTATCACCTTCATACGGTCATTCACTGCACCTTCCACCCCGTTCATTTGGCCACGGAATTGCATCGGCTTTTGCCATTTTGAATACGGCATTGAATCACCGGCTGGCCTTGGGGTGTGAACTCGGTGAGCTGCCAATAATCGGGCTTGGCGTCTGTCATGCGATCGAGTGTTGCAAAACCATACTCAGAGCGGGCAGCGTAGTCGTCCACCACGGCGTCTTTGAAAACCCTGTCAGTCGGTGCGATGGAATGCGGCGCAAAACCTTCGTTCAAAGAGCCTGAATTGCCCATCACCAAGGAAACCGGATGGTCAGACTTGAAACTCAGCGCCTCAAACAGATGCACATGACCATGCATGGCCACCGTGACGCCCGCTGGAAACAAGCGGTCGGGCTCCACAGAACCGAAAGCTGATTGCAAGCCCCCGCTGCCAGCCGGCTTGAAAGCATGCGGGTCTTTGCCAGGAGCGGCCGCCAACAAGGGATGATGATTGATGAAAAAATTCTCTGGCTTGCGGGTGGCCAACTGGGCTGCCACTTTCATCTGATCTTGGTACTTGACAAATGCCGGGTCGTTGCTTTTGTAGGGCTTGCCACTCGACTTCGAAGAGTCGAACACAATGAACTGGGTTCGCTCAGAAACCGCCGCTGTAAAAGGCTCTGAAAAATCGCCTTGCATGTCATTGGCAGGGTCATTGCAATTGCGCTCAGTCGTCCAGGGCAAGGCATCGACAAAGCGGAACCAACCTTGACCTGCTCTAAAGCAAGACTCGTGGTTGCCGCGCACAAACAGCCAAGGGGCGCTGGCCAATAAAGGCGCGGCTGGTTTGAAGAAGTCGTCCCGCCATGCGTCCCATCCATAGCCCCAGGTCGCGCCCGCGCAACCTGGGTTGCCTTGTGGGCAGGGGCTTTCGCGGTAATGGATATCGCCAATGTGCACCACCAAATCGGCCTTCCGCAGAGCCGCACTTTGGGCCACTTGGGCAAACGGCCACTTGTCCGCGTCGTTGCAATCCTGGAAAGCATTTTCCGAAGCCTTCAAGCGGCAACCGGTATCGGCCACGATCAGGATGCGGTTGATCTGCGGGGGTGGTGAGGGCACCCGTTGCCCCTCGACTTGGGCAGAGGTGGCTTGAGATGGCCACGCGGCCTCGCAGGTGCTCACCTCAAATACGGAGGGCTTGCTGTCTGACTGTGCGGCGTCACTGCGTGCGGGCACAGTGGCTTGAGGTGCACGCATTTGCATGGGCACAGGCTTTTGACCATCCCATGCAATGCTCGGACACTGGGCCGCATGGGTGATGGCGCGCACCACCCACTGACCTTGGGGTGCTTGGACAGTGAACACTGAAGCCAGATCCGAAGCCCACACCCAGTTGGTGGCAGACAAGAACACCATTCCAACGCCCCAAAGGCGCAGCAGATTTTTTTTCATAAATACCTCAGCAAACCCAATGGGCCTGCAAGTTAATAACAAGCCACCCAAATTTGGTAGACACCCTCTTTGCCTGCCAAAGCCGCAGGTGGCGCTGGAAAGGCTGCCGCTTCAACGGCCTTAAGGGCTGCACGGTCAACCGCACCCAAACCGCTGGGTTGAATGATTTTGGCATTGCTGGCCACCCCATCGCGCAAATGAAATTCCACCCGTGCACGCCCTTTGAAGCCTAAAGCGGTGGCAGGGGCTGGCACCACAAAAGCGGCTTGCACGGCTGCAGCCAACTTGCTGTTGTAGGCCAATGCAGGGTCCACCGTGTGCTGGGGAGGACTCGCCACCACAGGCGGGGGCGGCGGGGGCGGTGGGCTTGCCGCCACCGGCGTTGAAAACGCGGTTGCTTTGGCCACAACGGGTGGTGCAGGCTCTTCTACAGGACGCACCTCGGCTGCCACGGGTTGGGGTGGCACCGGCGTTTTCAAAACAGGCACGACCTTGGCCACGGGCACAGGCGGCGGCTTGATTTCAGGGGGTTTGGGCGGTGGCAAGGGTTTGTCAACTTTGGGCTCTTCGAGCATCGACATGACCAAAGGAATCACCTCTTGCAATTCTTGCGGCGGGTGCATCAAGACCCAGACCACAGCGGCACCAACCAAGCCCACTTCAATCAGCAAGGCCGGACCCAGCGAAGACCAAATACCCTTGGGCTTGTTTTTGGACGTGGGTGCCCAGACAGGCAAAGGGGTGGACATGTTCAACGGGCGACCTGCTTGGCCGCCAAGCCAATTTGGGTGGCACCGCCCAAACGAACCGCGTCTACCGCTTTCATCAGGTGCTGCATGGACGCATCGTCGCTGCCAGCAATGGTGACCGCCAAATTGGCCGGATCGCGAGACTTGACCAGGGCTGTGATTTGCGAAGGTTCTGCTTCACGCCCTTCGACCAGCAATTGGCCATTGGAGCGAATTTCGACCATCAATTTTGGCGGTGGAATCGCGCTGGCCGTGCTGCTGGTCGGCAGTTTGCTGATTTGCCCAGAGGTGGGGATCATGCGCAGAGTCATCATCGCAAAAAACACCAGCAAGAACAGCATGATGTCGATCATGGGAATGATCTCGATCCGCGCCTTGCGCGTCTCAAAATACCGCATCTCAAACCGCCTTCAAATTACCACGGACACCCGTTGACTGGTGACTGCCAAAGCGGCGGTTCAAAATCATGACCTTGATGATTTCCATCTGGTGCACGATCATGCGCACCTTGGTGTTGAGCCAGTTGAAAAAGACCAAACCGATCATCGCAATCAGCAGGCCCGAGGCCGTGGCAATCAAGGCCTCGGCAATGCCGCCTGTGACTTGACCGGCGCCGTTTTGCACGTCACCCAGCACCGAGAATGCGCCAAACATGCCAATGATGGTGCCAAACAAACCCAGCAATGGCGCCAAGGTAATCACCGTGTCGAGCACCCACAAGGAGCGATCGAGTGTGGGCACTTCGCGCATGATGGCTTCTTCGAGGTGACCGGCGCAGACATCACGCTCCGAGGTGTCGGGCTCGATCAATGAAGCATGCACCACGCTGGCGTGGGGCAAGTTTTCATGCTGCTGCAGGGCCTTGAGCAAAATCTCTTTGTCCATGGCCGAGCCGTCATGCAACAAGTCGATGAGGCTGTCACCGTCTTGCTGCATTTTGGACAAATAGCGGCTTCGATCGATGATGACCGTCAAGGCCACCAACAAAAGCAAAGCCATCAGGTACAGCGTGCCGCCAGAGGCGTTCGCCAGCTCAAACAGCTTGCTGGGTGTCATCAGAAGTCAAGCTTGGCTGTGACTTGCATGCTGCGTGGGGCCTGGTAGGTGTAACCATCCAAAGCCACGGTTTTGCCGGGGGCAATGGCCGTGACTTGCTGGCTGTTGAGCAAGTTGAACACGTTCAGCTGCAACTTCAATGCCTTACCAAACGAACCGATGTTCTTCATGGTGTAAGCCACGCCCAAATCCAGGTTGTCATAGGACTTGGTCTGGTAGTAATCGAAGTTGGCAGGGTTGGCAGCATTGAAGAGCTGGTTACGGATGGCGCCCACTCGCTTCATGATCAAAGAGCTGGACAAGGGGCCAGCACTGTACAAGACACCCAAGGCGGCTGTCATGTTAGGCGCACCGGTTGTTTCTTTGCCAGTGTCGTTGATGCGGGTGTTGTTGACCGAGCCGTTGGCGTAAGCCGCAAAGCCGCCACCCAAGACGTATGTCATTTGGGCTTCAAAACCTTCGTAGCGCACGCCACCGATGTTTTCGATGTGATCAGCCACGCCGTTCACGCTGATCGTGGTGGCTTTGTTGGTGAAGTCAATGCGGTACAGATCCATGTCCCATGTGAACTTGTCAGACTGGCCGACAATGCCCAATTGGTAGTTGGTTGTTTTTTGTGGGTCGGTCGTGTTCTTGCCGGAGTTGGCCACATAGAAGGTGTTCAAGTCAGGAATCAAGAAGCCTTTGGCATACTGGGCATAAGCGGCCAAGCCATCGTTGATCTTCTTGTTCACCGTCAAGAATGGCAGGGAATCTTTATAGGTAAGGGAGGACTTGTCTGGCACGCGTGTGGTAGCCTGCACATTCGCATCCACAGAACGCGTGATGTTCAGGTACTTCAAGCCAGGGGTGATGGTGTAACCATTGCCAGCAGCCCATTCGAATTCCATAAAAGGTTGAACCGACTGGATTTTGGATTTTTGGTCATACAGCACGCTGTCCAAAGGACGTGTGGAGCCTGGCAACAAAGCGGCATTGGCGGCCGTACCATTGACACGGTTAGGCATCATGGTAGTTAGGTCCAGATCGTAGTTGTGGCGATTGGTGTCGGCTTTTTCGAGCCAAATACCTGTGCGGAAAACGCCGGATTCGAAGTTCTTGGACACTTTGAAACTGTCGCCAAAGACGCGGTAGGCATTGAGCTTGTCGTAGCCAGGAATATTGCCATTGAGTGGGGCAGCCATGTAACCCTTGACCCATGTCGTGGTCGAGGTGCGACGCGGGTCCGTGCCCGTAGGCAATGTACCGGTCCAGGAGCCGTCTTGGGTGGAGAGGGTGTTGTTTTCGTAGGCGTAGCTGTAGAAGCTGTTGTCTGCATTCCAGCCGTTGCCCCAGTCGCTGCGCAGGCGGATGTAGCTGAAGTCGGTGTTTTTGTATGCAGAGGCATAGCCCTGGTAGTTCATGCTCTTGGGGTCGTTGTTCAGCTGGAAATTTTTGCCAAAGGCTGCAGCTTGAGACAAAGTCACACCTTTGCTGGTGTCTGATTGGAAGTAGTTGTTCTTGTTGATCGATGTGAACACGGTCAGCAAGGACGAATCACCCACGGGACGCTCAAATTTGACAGTGAAGTTGTCACCCTTGACCGGGCTGTAGCTCAAATACCCATCAGACGACAGGTGCTGGTAGTTCAACTGCAATGTGGCGTCGCCGTAGTTGGCCAAACGACCGCTCTCATAAGAAGCGGTGTACAAGCGGGTGTTCCAAGTGCCGAAGGTGGTGGCCACACTGGAGACTTGTTCAGCCGATGGCTTTTTAGAATACAAATTGATCGAGCCGCCAAAAGTGGCGTAACCCAGATCGCTGGCCTTGCCTGGACCGCGTTCGATCACAGCACCGCCAATGGTCGAAGCCGGGAAAAATGAGGTGGAGTGGTGTGTTGGGTTGTTGGTGTCGCCCCATGGAATACCGTCAAAGGTCACGTTGTAGTAACCGTCGGCAATGCCGCGCATGGTGATTTTGGTTTCGCTCAGACCAGGGCCGTTGGCTGAGTCACCGGCCATGCTGGGGGCGATGTTCACAATGCGTGTGTACTCAGCAGTGGGCGCGACAGACAAGTCCATGAATTCACGGGTGATGATGGACTGTGGCTGCGTGGCTTGCAAGCTGGCTTGTGTCGGTGCAACCGCTGTCGCAGTGCCCTTGATGGCTTCTTCAGGACGGAAGGCGCCGGCAGCGGTGGTGGCACCGATGGTGCCCAAGTCCACTGCCGTCGTTTGCGCCAT
>Ga0209084_1003387_pt1 | contig 11780 bp, 11 predicted proteins | sample C_130820_MF_Meta_FD_187309 | JGI IMG/M metagenome (GOLD analysis project Ga0209084, IMG submission 187309) | Freshwater microbial communities from Lake Croche, Canada to study carbon cycling - C_130820_MF_MetaG (SPAdes) (version 2) | ecosystem: Environmental > Aquatic > Freshwater > Lake... | reverse complement strand
GCCCAACGGCTCTTGTCTTGCAGCACAGCGGTCTTCTGTCTTGCAGCACAGCGGTCTTCTGTCTTGGAGTGCAGCGGTCTTGTGTCTTCTCTCCCAATAACTAATAACCTGTAACGATCCCCCCCCATGGCCGGTTTTTTCAAATCCCTGTTTAACAAAATCACCAATCGTGCCGAAATCGATTGGGATGAAATCGAGGCCGACCTCATTGCCTCGGATCTGGGCATTCAGCTCACCACTCGCATTATCGCTGAATTGCGCGACCTGGGTCGCAGTATTTCCGCCGCCGATGTGGTGGAAACCACCCGCCGCCACTTGCTGGAACGCTTGCCGAACGACTCGCCGCCGCCGCCACCGCGCGCCGATGGCTTGCCTTATGTTATCCTTGTCGTTGGCGTCAATGGTACCGGCAAAACCACCTCCTCGGCCAAGCTCGGGCTGTGGTTCAAGCAACGCGGCAGCTCGATTGTATTGGCCGCCGCCGATACCTTCCGCGCCGCCGCCGTCGAGCAACTCCAGCGCTGGGGTGAGCGGCTCGACTTGCCGGTCGTCACTGGCAACCCCAATGCCGATCCTTCGTCGGTGTGTTATCATGCCCATCAAAAGGCCATCGCCGGACGCAGCGAGTTCCTCATCTGCGATACCGCCGGGCGCATCCACACCCGCCACAACCTCATGGAAGAACTCGGCAAAATCCGCCGCACCCTCGCCAAACAAGATCCATCCGCCCCCCACCTCACCTTGCTCGTCGTCGATGCCACCACCGGTGCCAATGCCCTCAACCAGGCCAAGGAATTCCACAAGGCCTGCCCGCTCGACGGACTCATCGTTACCAAGCTCGATGGTTCCGGCAAGGGCGGTATTGCCGTGACCATCCACGACCAACTCGGCATCCCGCCGCGTTTCCTCGGCAACGGTGAAGAACCCCACGCCTTCGCCATTTTTCAAAAGCTGCCCTTCATCCACGATATCCTCTGATGCAGTCACATCCCGCTTGACTTCACTACGCGGATGAGCCAGCTTGTAAAGAGTTAAATCACTGTGCTGGTTCACTCATTTAGCCAGTATCCCGTCCATTGCAAATCATCTAACAATAATGCAAATATCCCATGAAGCGCACCGGACTGATCGTATGGATGACCTCACTGCTTGCCATGGCGGCAAGTTCTGCTGTTGCAGCTAATCGCAAGAGCAACAGGACCCCCACTGGCCCACCGTCGGCAGTGTACGCGAAGTATGACGTGGATCAAAATCGCAAGATCAACGTTGAGGAGGGGGAAGCTGTCCGCAAGGACTACGCGAAAACCCCCAGCGACCCGTTGCTCAAGCCGTATGACACCAATCATGACGGTGTGATGAGCGACGCGGAGATCATGGCCATTCCGGCCACCGCCCGGGCTGCCGCTTTACTCAAGAAGCCCAAGTAGATTGTATCCCAGCGTTTAGCCTCGCTGGTAAAATCCACCGCCATCTCGAGATTTCTTTGCCCCCCCAATAAACCGCTCACTCCACCGGATTCTGTGCTGTGTTTTTGCCCATGAAAGCCACCTTGCTACCGCCGAGAAATCCCGCCCTGTGCGCTCCGATGACTGCCAATCGTGAGCTGGGGGCCTGTCTGATTGCCAACCTGCCGATGCGTGATTTGCTGACCGCGGAGTTGTCGCGAGCGGGTTTCCAGTTGGTGGAGCCGGCCGACGCCTGCCCGCGCACCATTCGTGTGCCGTTGGACAATTGGATCGAGTTGGGAGCCATCCTGTTGTTGGCCAGCAGCCCCAACTCCACCTGCCTCTGCAATAGCGATGGCCTAATCCTCGCTTGGACGGGTAGTGACCATGCCGAGGACTGTGTCGAGCGCATCGTCACGGATGCGGCCTGCTTCCCAGTGGTGTACCCGTGGGATTTGCTGCGCATGAATGAGGAAGTGCTCGCCATGATGGATGAAAACGCGCTGCTGGGTGAAGTGAGCCCGCTGGCCACTCTCAGCGGTTGCGTGCGCTTGGGCAAAGGCTCAGTCATCCATCCCGGCACGGTCATCACCGGACCGGTGCTCATCGGAGCTAACAGCCAGATCGGGCCCAATGCCTACATCCGCGGGGCCACCTCCATCGGCCCGAATTGCTTTGTAGGCAACGGCGCCGAGGTCAAAAACTCGATCATCTATAACAACACCTACGTGTCCCGCCAATGCTATGTGGCCGACTCAATCATTGGTGCTTATGTCACTCTGGGGGCCGGCACCTGCACCGAAAATCACCGCCACGACGGCCGCAATCACGTCTCAATGATCCATGGCCGCTGGGTCGATACCGGTCGCGTCAAGTTCGGGTCGGTGCTCGGCGATGGAGTCAGGACGGGCGTCAACACGTCGCTGGAAGCCGGGGTGAAAATCGGCGTGGCCCGCACCACCAAGCCGGGCTCCTATGTCGGCAAGGATCTGCTGTGAGGAGCCTTTAACCAAGGATCTGCGCGAGCACGTAGGGAAGAATTCCGCCGGCACGATAGTAGTCAATTTCCACCGGGGTGTCGATGCGCACGATAACGGGAATATCCAACGTGGAAGCATCGCCAGCGGGGTGCACGCGGAGGGTGGCGCGCTGGCCGGGTTTGAGGTCGTTGGAAATACCGATGAGGTCGAAGCTGGCATCTGCGAGGTCCTTGACCTTGTCGTAGTCCGCCTTGTTGACGAAGTTGCAAGGCAGCACACCCATGCCGACGAGATTGGAGCGGTGGATGCGCTCGAATGACTTGGTGATGACCGCCTTCACGCCTAACAAGCTGGTGCCTTTGGCGGCCCAGTCGCGGCTCGAGCCCATGCCATAGTCCTCGCCGCCGATAATGATGGTGGGAGTGCCGGCTGCCTGATAGACGGCGGCCGCGTCATAAATCGCCTGGGTCTCGCCGTGGATTTGGGTGACGCCGCCCTCGCTGCCGGGGACCATCAGGTTTTTGATGCGGACGTTGGCGAAGGTGCCGCGGGTCATGATGCGGTCGTTGCCGCGGCGCGAGCCGTAGGAATTGAAGTCGGCAACCGCCACGCCTTTTTCGGTGAGGTGGCGGCCGGCTGGGCTGTCCTTTTTGATGGCACCGGCGGGTGAGATGTGGTCGGTGGTCACCGAGTCGCCGAAGATGCCCAGCGGGCGGGCGGCGTGGATCTCGACGATGTCGCGCGGGGTGGGCGAGAAGCCGTCGAAGAACGGGGGTTCCTGGATGTAGGTGGAGAGCCGGTCCCATTGATAAACGTTGCCGGTTGACGAGCGGATCGAGTTCCACTTGGGGTTTTGATTGGCGAAGCCGGTGTAGAGTTGTTGGAAAACCTCGGGTTTGAGTGAGCTGTCCATGGCCGCTTGCACTTCTTCGGCGCTCGGCCAGATGTCGGCTAGAAAGACCGGGTGCCCGTCGCTACCGTAGCCCAGCGGCTCGCTGGCCATATCGATATCGATGCTGCCGGCGATGGCAAAGGCGACCACCAGAGGCGGAGACATGAGGAAATTTGCCTTGATCGACTGATGGACGCGGGCCTCGAAGTTGCGGTTACCGGAGAGCACCGAGGCGGCAATGATATCCTCGGCTTTGACGACGTCCTCGATGCCGGGGTCCAGCGGGCCCGAGTTGCCGATGCAGGTGGTGCAGCCGTAGCCGACGGTTTGGAAGCCGAGCTTGTCGAGTTCGGCTTGGAGGCCGGTCTTGTTGAGGTAATCGGTGACGACCCGCGAGCCCGGCCCGAGGGACGTTTTGACGGCGGGCTTGACGGTGAGGCCGCGGGCGTTGGCCTTTTGCGCCAGCAAGCCGGCGGCGAGCATAACGCTCGGATTGGAGGTATTGGTGCAACTGGTGATGGCGGCGATGAGCACCGAGCCATGGGTGATGGTGTCGGTGACGCCGCCCTTGCTATCGACGGATACTTCCCACAGCGGATAGGACAGGCCCTCATCGGTTTGGGTGATCACGCCCACTTCGGCACCAAAGGCATGGCCGAGGTTGGGGGATTCGTCGGGGATGGCATCGAGAGTGGACGGCAGGTCGAGCGGTTCGCTCGAGCCGGGCGCGGCTTGCTTGTTGTAGCCGTTGGGCGCGGGGGCACTGAGTAGATTCGCCCAAGTGGCCTTGAGCGAGTCGATTTCGATGCGGTCCTGGGGGCGTTTGGGGCCGGCGATGCAGGGTTTGACGGTAGAGATATCGAGATCGACGATTTGGGTGAAGTCCAGGGCGTCGCGATTGGTGGGGATGCCCCAGAGTTGTTGGGCTTGGTAGTAGTTTTTGACGGTTTGGCACAGCTGGGGGCTGCGGCCGGTGCTTTGCAGATAGCCGGTGGTGATTTCGTCGATGCCGAAAAACCCCATCGTCGCCCCGTACTCCGGCGCCATGTTCGCCAGCGTGGCGCGGTCCGGCAGCGACAGCGCACGGGCACCCGGGCCGTAAAACTCGACAAACTTGCCCACCACCTTCGTTTGGCGCAGCACTTCGGTGACGTAGAGGACCAAGTCGGTGGCGGTGACTCCGGCCGCCAGCGCACCCGTCAGATACACGCCGACGACCTCCGGCACCAGGAAGGTGACCGGTTGGCCGAGCATGCCGGCTTCAGCTTCGATACCGCCCACGCCCCAGCCGACGACGCCGAGGCCGTTGATCATGGTGGTGTGGGAGTCGGTGCCGACCAAGGTGTCTGGAAAGAAGACGCCGTCTTTTTCGAGGACGCATTTGGCGAGGTATTCAAGGTTCACCTGATGGACGATGCCGATGCCTGGGGGCACCACTTTGAAGGTGTCGAACGCCTGCTCACCCCATTTGAGAAATTCGTAGCGCTCACGGTTGCGGTGGAATTCCAAATCCAGATTGAGTGCCAGCGACTCGCCGCTGCCGGCGTAATCCACTTGCACCGAGTGGTCGACGACCAGATCAACTGGCACCAGCGGTTCGATCATCTTGGCATCCTTGCCCATGGCGCTCACCGCCGAGCGCATCGCCGCCAGATCGACCAGCAAGGGCACGCCAGTAAAGTCCTGCAACACGATCCGCGCCACCACAAACGGAATTTCAAAGTCGCCGGGGGCTTTGGCATTGTAATTAGCCAGGTTGGCGATGTCCGCCGCGCCGACCTTGAGGCCGTCGTTGTTGCGCAGCAGCGACTCCAGCACAATTCGAATGGAAATGGGCAGCCGCCCCAGGTTCGGAAACCCCTGCTCGGCGAGGGCCGGGAGTGAGTGAAATTGGCCTTCAGTGCCAGTGCCGGTGGTGAACGTGCGGAGGGTGGTCATGGGGAGCAGTTATCGTTAAAGACAGAAGATGTTGAGACAGAAGACAGAAGACAAGATGCGAGATGCGAGATGCGAGATGCGAGATGCACAAGTTGCCGCAAATGAGTCTGGAACCTGGCTCGTGGCGGCGACGGGGCGGAGCGTAGGGCGATCCTCCAAAATTGTCAAAATCTTTGGGGGATGAAAGTGGTGGCTTTCGGTGACAGAGGCGGAACGGGGAGCCGGACCAAGGGGCCTTGCGTACATGGGGACAGAGAAATAGTAGAGTAGCGGTGTCGTAGTGAGGAAAAAACGCCCGCTAGCCGAGCCTTCGGCGCACATTCATGGGCCGCCCCTTCGGCTACCACCGCAAGAATGTGGTGGCTCCCTAGCCTGACTTTCGGCCGGCTTCATCCTCGTCCCGGGCTCGGGGCTTGTGTGCGAGGCTGGTCTTCGCTAGCCTTTGGCCATGCGAACGCGAACCTCAAGGTGGTGGAGGCTTATCTAACGGTCGGTGAATCATCGTGAACGAGGTGCTCGAATTGACGGTGTTTGCCGGAGTGATGGCGCTGGGGCAGTTCAGCCCGGGGCCCGATATGCTGTTGTTGACGCGCACGTCGCTGGCCAGCGGTGGTAGGGCCGGCAGCTGGATCGGCTGCGGGATTGCCTGCGGTCTGGTGTTGCATGCGGCGGTGGCGATGAGCGGCGCCTCGCTGTTGTTAGCCGGAGCCTCGCCGCTGGCCCGATGCCTGCGGGGGGCGGCTGCGCTCTATCTGGGCTGGCTGGCCGGGCACTTGCTGCGTGCTGCAGCGCGGCCCCAACCCGCGGAACCGTCCTCAACGGCGGCTGCGGGTGAGGTCGCTGCCGGGGTGTTCTGGCGCCGTGGCTTTTTCTGCAACGTGCTCAATCCGAAAGTGGCCTTGTTTTTTGCGGCGATGGCTGCACCCTTTCTCACTCCGGGTCATCCGCCGGGCTGGCCGCTGGCCTTGGGCGCGGTCATCGTCGTCGAGGGCTTTGTCCTGTGGATTGCCTGGGCCTGGGCGCTCCAGTGGCCGCCGCTCAAACGCGGGTATCGCCGCGCCGCACGCTGGATTGATGCGGGTTTCGGGATGGCCTTGCTGGCGCTCGCCTTGCGCTTGCTGGCTGCGGTGCTGTGACGCCCGGATCAGTTGTAGTTCGGTGTCTTGTGCTGGGAAAAATAGCCCTCGCCGACGTACATCGACTTCAAGTCTGGGTAATCCGGCAGCGGGCCGGCATCGGGGGACAGCTTGATGGTGATGGTGGCGTCTTCAGGCTGGGAGTAGGCAATGGTGACCGGGGTGCCGACTTTCACCAAGCGGAAGAACTTGGGGGAGAGGTTTTCATGCATGCGGATGCAGCCGTGGGTGCAGGGCTGGTGCTTGACCCAACCGGTATGAAACCCGTAATTGGGCTTGAACTCGCACCAATACGGCATCGGCGTGCCTTTGAACGCCCAGCCGGCTGGCTTCTTGGCGAGGTACGTTTGCGTCACTTTGTTGCCGCTGTAAGCATAACCGTGGGTGGACGCGCGGTGTTTTTCATCCTTGTTGAAAATGGTGTACGAGCCGGGGGGCGTTGCCACAGGACCGCCCGGCGCCCCCACCGACACCGGCATCGCCAGCAGCATGGTGGAGCCTTCCATCACGTACACCCGCTGCTTGCTCAACGACACTTTCACCCGCACGTTGTTCGGGTTGGTCGGCAGCTTGGTCGGCAGATCGTAGGCTTGATAGGCGGCAAGACTCGCGCCACCGGGTTGCAGGTTGCAAGAGGGCAGGAGGGCAGCCAAAGAGGCGGCAGCGAGGAGGATCGTTGGTTTGATGTTCATGGTGAATTAAGCTGGTGCCACGCTAGCTGGCAGCTGCCGAAATGCAAGCCGCTTGTAGTATTTCAAACCTCAGCGCAGCCGTTCCCAGCCATCGACCCGGTTGTTAACGAACCAGACGCTGGCCCTGCGGTAAGGGACGAATGTCAGCTCGGGTGCGAATCCGTAAGCGGAGTCGCCGTAGGGGTGGGCGTAATGGCCGCGATACCCGTACCCCCCGTGGTACCGCTCGGCATAGACCGCATGCTCCCCGGTGTAATCCCAGCGCATCGATGCCTTGCCTTGTTGGTTGCCTTCATAACTCATCGCCGGGGGCCCCCAGGCCAAGAAAACGGCGTCTCGGGACATGCCCTTGGCAAGCTCGCCGCGCTCGACCCATTGGCGCTCACTGGGGCTGAGGGCCGCGTATAAATCCGGGTGTTTTTGCATACGCATCTGCGGCGTGATCGGCACACAGGAGGTGACTAGTAGACCTGCCATGAGTAAAATCCCAAGCTTCTTCATGTGCGAATTCTAAGCAAACTCAGGCGCCGTTGCAATGCACGATGAATTTTTTTCTAAAGAATTGCAACGGGTGCTTGCCAAGTGCAAAGTGCCAGCTTCATTCTTGTCCCGAACCGCCTAACCGCCGAACCGCAACAACACATGTCAGAACTGCTAGATGATGATGATCTCACCGCCGCATTGAAAAAATGTCCTGAGTGGGAGTATGAAAAAAAAGCCATTACCCGGACTGTGGAGTTCGAGGAATTCATGGATGCCATCGACTTTGTCAACGATCTCGCAGAGATTGCCGATGAGGCTCAACACTTTCCCGATATTCGTATCCGCCACACCAAGGTGACCTTGCGCCTGACCACCGATGACGAGGGCGGCGTGACCAATCTCGACATTGAGCTGGCCCAGCGCGTCGACAATCTCGTCGATTGAGCCGGGTCTTCGCTTGGCAACGAGAGCCCGTGCACCAAGCTAAGGCTATATGAGTCGCCCCTGCTGCATTGCAGGGAATTGTGGCAAAGAAACCACTGAATCACTGATGACCACTGAGAAAATATTCATCAGTGGTTTCAGTGGCAATCAGTACCTCTGTGGTAAAATTCGTCACAAGTAATCCCTAAGATACCCTTAACTCGACGCGCATGGGCGGCGGACTGCGGACCGTCACTCGAAGAGGGCCCGCAACAGTCCTCTAACCATCCGATAGACCAGCAGCAGGGCCGCCGCCAGCACGCCGAGGGTGAGCATCACCACCAGCAGGAAGGTGCCGCCAATGATGAGTAGTGGCCACCACCACGCGGGCAGCGTGCGGATCTGGCCGGGCCAGCGCTGCCAATTGGCCGCAGAGTGACCGGGGGGCGACGTGTCGTCGATATCGATGCCAGCCAGCGCAGCAGCAGCCGGATCCCTAGGCGGTGGCGGAGCTGCTCCGTCGATTTCCAAGACCTCGACTTCGATGGCTGGTTCGTTGTCGCGGGGCATGCGAGGTGGTGGGGGGGCGCGGATCAGCCTTTGATTTCGAGGAGCATCTGCGGGTTGTTAGGAAATTTCTTGAGGAAGAACAGCAGGCGCTCCATGGCCTCCACCGGGCGGTGGCCGGCTAGGCCGCGGCGGATGAGGTGGATTTTGTGGAGCATGTGTTCTGGCAGCAGCAGTTCCTCGCGGCGGGTGCCGGACTTGAAAATATCTACGGCCGGATAAATATAGTTTTCAGCGATTTTCCGGTCCAGCACCAGTTCCATGTTGCCGGTGCCCTTGAACTCGAGGAAAATCGCCTCATCGGCACGCGAGTTGGTCTGGATGAGGGCGGTGGCCAGGATCGTCAGCGAGCCGCCGCCGCGGGTGTTGCGGGCTGCTGCGAAGAGGCGGCGTGGCACTTCCAGAGCGCCGATGGTGATGCCGCCCGAGCCGGTACCGCGGCCGACGTTGTTCATGGTGGCATTGTAGGCGCGGGCCAAGCGGGTGATTGAATCCATCAGCAAAAACACATCCTTGCCGGCCTCAACGAGACGTTTGGCGCGTTCGATAGCCAGTTCGGCGATGCGGCAGTGGTTGCGTGCCACCTCGTCATTGGAGCTGGCATAGATTTCCGCGCCGGGCAGCGCGCGTCGGAATTCGGTGACTTCCTCCGGGCGCTCATCGACGAGCAGGACCATCAGATGCAGTGAGTCGCTGTATTTTTCCCGCACCGCTTCAGCCGTGTGCAACAGCATCGTGGTTTTGCCCGAGCGCGGCGGCGAGACAATCAGCCCGCGCTGGCCGCGCCCGACCGGTGTCATGATATCAATGACGCGGGTGGTGAAGCGCTCCGGAGTGGTCTCGAAGCTGAGGCGGCGGGTGGGATTGATGGCCTTGAGTTCGTCGAAGTGGGGGAGCTTGGCGGCCTCGTCCGGCGGCATGCCGTTGATCTGGGTGAGTTCGACGAGTTGGGGGCCGCGCGAGCTTTCCTGATAGATTCCGTGCAGCCACTGGCCAGGGCGCAGGTGGTGGCGGCGGATGAGTTCCGGTGGCACAAACACGTCGTCGCGGGCCTGTTCAAAGTTTTTCTTGGCAACGCGCAGAAAGCCAAACCCCTTGGGCGCCAGTTCGAGCATGCCGTTGGTCTCGACTTTCGGCCCCGTGAGGACCAGCGGTTGATTCGCCTCAACCTCGGATTGTGATGGGTGCTGGCGGTGTGGCCGCTGCTGGCCTTGGTAGCCCTGCTGGCGATGCTGGCCTTGCTGGCGATTCTGACCTTGCTGGCGATTTTGGCCTTGCTGGCGATTTTGGCCTTGCTGGTGATTTTGGCCTTGCTGGCGATTTTGGTCTTGGTTGCGGTGCTGCTTGCGCTTTTCGCGGCGGCGCTTGCCGCGGCTTTCGGTGTTGGATTCGCCGGGCTGATGAAAGGGCTGCGGTGGGGCTGGAGGGGCGGTCTGCGCAGGACTGGCAGCCACAGGCTGAGGGGAGGGTGGAAGCGGGGCCGGAGCGCTCTCTTGGGCGGCAGAGGTCACGGTGTTTTTGCCGGCTTTTGAGGACGCAACGGCACCGCCGCCCGGAACCCGTCCGATGCGCCGGGGCGCTGGCTGGCTGCTGGGCTCGGCAGGAGCCGTCATAGGTTTGGGCACGGCAGGCACGGGGGGGCTGGCTGCGGCAGCCTCTGGCCGGTCAGCGGCGGCGGCATTTTTGGCGGTCACCTTGCGTTTGCGGGCTGGCGCGACGGACACGGCCTCACTGGAGCTAGGATTGCTGACGGCGGCAGCACTGACGGCGGGTTTCGCGGCAGGCACTTTGCGCGCGGTTTTCTTGGCTGCGGTTTTGCCAGTTGCGGCGCTAGGAATAGCGGTCTCGGGGGCGAGGGGTGCTTTGGCTGTGCGCTTGCGTGCGGCTGGCGGCACCGCCCTGCTGGCTGCAGGCGTTGGCGGTTGAAGAGGGGCTGAATCGTTATTAGTCATCCGGGATTGGGGCTGAAGGTTGCGCCTGCTGGCGCAAGGGCGTAAAGGAAGTAAGTTGGAGGCTTGGGTGGAGGCACGTCGGCTTGGCGTATTGCCGGGCGGAAGAATCAGGCCTCAAGTTGATCTAATAAATCGTCGGCCACCTCGAAGTTGGTGAAGACGTTAAGGGTGTCCGGATAGTCATCAAGCAGGTCGTAGAGCTTGATGATTTGGCGGGCGCTGCTTAGATCGCTGACGACGCTGGGGATTTGTGGGATGGAGACGAGTTTTTCGGAGGCGGGAGCAAATCCGGCCAAGCGCAGGGCGTTGGCGACGCTGCCAAGTTCGTTGGGGGCAGTGAGGATGAGGTGTTCGTCCGTATCGGACTGGATGTCGTCGGCCCCGGCCTCGATGGCGGCTTCGATGAGCCGATCGGCTGGCAGGCCAGCGGCGGGCAGGCGGATTTCACCTTTCCGGTCAAATTGATAGGAAACACTGCCGAGGGTCGCGATGCTGCCGCCGTTTTTGCTGAAAATCGAGCGCAAGTCCGCTGCGCTGCGGTTGAGGTTGTCGGTGGCCATTTCGATGATGAAGGCGATGCCGGCGGGGCCGTAGCCTTCGTAGGTGACTTCCTGGATGGCGTCGCCGCCGAGTTCGCCGCAGCCTTTTTTGATGGCACGCTCGATGTTTTCGCGGGGAGTGGAGACGGCTTTGGCGAGGTCGATGGCGCTACGCAGGCGCGCGTTCAAAGCCGGATCGCCCCCTCCGGCACGGGCGGCGAGGGCGATTTCATGGGCACATTTGCTGAAGACGCGGCCTTTGATGGCATCGACTCTGGCCTTGATGTGCTTGACCTTTGACCACTTGTTGTGACCGGCCATGGGTAATAATTGCGGATTGGGAATTGAAGGGACTGCGGGGACCGGCAAACGGGATCGTAGATCAACGGGCCGGGGCGATTGATTAAAAAGAACCCGGCTGATGAGTGTGCCGAGGTGGCGGAATCGGTGGGTGATGGCCCTGTGGGTGGTTCAGCAATTTGATGCTCCCCACCGCTCCGAAGTTCCTACGCGCGGGAGATTGGACCATCCGACCGAACTTGGCAAACGAATTTTTCCAAGGATTTTAGAGAGGCTGCGCCTCAGACGACAAGACACAAGACGACAAGACACAAGACGGCAAGACACAAGACGGCAAGACACAAGACGGCAAGACAAGATAAAAGAGCGAAGCGCGTCTACATCTACTCTTCTCTTGTGTCTTGCAGTCTTGTGTCTTCTGCAGGCAATTGCG
>Ga0209084_1003385_pt1 | contig 11790 bp, 14 predicted proteins | sample C_130820_MF_Meta_FD_187309 | JGI IMG/M metagenome (GOLD analysis project Ga0209084, IMG submission 187309) | Freshwater microbial communities from Lake Croche, Canada to study carbon cycling - C_130820_MF_MetaG (SPAdes) (version 2) | ecosystem: Environmental > Aquatic > Freshwater > Lake... | reverse complement strand
GGTCCCTTTCAAATGATAAATTGAATGAAAAGGAATTAACAAATGAAAAACATATTAAACACATTAAAAAGGGTTATGGAAAAGGTTTCGAGAAAGCTCTTCAAAAGAAAAATCTCAAAACCAAAGGCTTGCCAACACGCATGCTTAAAGACAACAACTCATCAGTCGACCAAATGCTCAGAAAAGCCGGTAAGCCGGACGACATCAGAGATACCGATGTCAAACCAAACAACGACTACATCTACCGCACCTACGAAGAAACGCAGGTCAGGCAAGAGGCCGTATTACCATCACTCAAAGTCAGCCCAGAGCCAAAAATCAAAGCCTTCGACACCGATAAAGAATCCCCAAAAATGAAGCGTAAGTCTGGTGTATCATTACTACCAGGTAAAGCAATGCAAGGTACTGGTGTCGGAAACACATTTGATACCAGAACTTCGGGTTCTGTGTACCCAATGAGCGGCTTGGGCAACACAACATATAATGAAAGCTTCAATAAATTTAGAAATAAACTTAAATCAGAGGCGATTGATTCACCTGGCCCAGCAGACATGGGTATGGTTGGTGGAGTAGCAAATGGTGTCAACAAAGAACCAATGCAAACATTAAACGATAAAGTTTCAACAAGTGTAACAAAAAAGAAATCATCAAAGAAAAGATTCGATAAATAAGCAACTAACAATGTTCGCAGCGGACACAGGAGATTAAAATGTTTCAGAAATTTGGTAAAAGTATTCCACAGTCATTAGTAGATATGGTTTCAGGTATTATGGAGGCTAAGGTAGAACCTGATGCTCCTGATGCTGATGCTATTGCTCGTAAGAAAAGATTACAAGCCATCAAAGATAAACAAGAAGATGATGCTGCGGAACGTGGTGCTGGTGAAAAGAAACCTTCAGGTACTCGTACTGTTGCTGGAACATCTTATGGTGGTGCTAAACAAAAAGATGAACCGATGGAAGAAGAAGATTTAGCGAGAGTGCGTAGTTTAATTCAAGCTCGTAAAAAACAATACCAAGAGTCAGAAGAATTCGAATTACACTTAGATTTAACTGAAGGTATTGAATCTTTTGGTTTAAAAGCATCAGATGAGCAAAAGAAAAAGGCTAAAGAAACTGGTGAGAAATTCGTAGCCGCAGCTTTAGCAAAACGTGAAAAAACTAAAAAAGAATCAATGATGGGTGCAGCTTCATCTAATCTTACGGGCATGGGTGAATCTCGTGGTCATAAAATCATTGCTGATAAATTAAAACAAATTGACCGTATGAGTTCTGGTATTGCACCAGACCATAGTATAAATGTACAAAGCACTAAAGATAAACTTAAAGATGCAGCAAATCTTAAACAGGTTGAAATTGTAAATCAAAAAGACACTTCGGTTAAAGAAGGGGTTCTTGATGATATTCGTGCTAAAAATCCTGATGTTTCTGGAGAATTTAAAAAGCTTAGAGATAGGATGCATAAAAATTTAGATGCACATGATGCTCATCATCATGGTAATATGCAACATGATTTGAAAAAGAAAGATGCCATGTTGGATTCTGATATAAAAGATAAAGAAACAGAAAGACAACTTAAATTAGCTAGGCAGAAAAATGATGATAAAATGTGGTCACATTTGACTGGTGCTCCTCATGCTAAAAATGAGAGTAAACAAGTTGAGTTAGATGAACTTATAAATCCTCCTAAAAAACCAGTTAAAAATGAATATGCTAATGCAACATCTTATATTCATAAGGATAATACAACGAGTAGACAAAATGGCATGTCTAAAAAAATTGATCCAACTAACCATACGATAAGGCCTGACGGTGTAGTTATTCACAATAGCACTGGGCGTCAAATTGGAGTTGCGTCTAAACCACAGGTTAAAGAAGAATCTCTCATTGAAATCTCCAAAAAAGTTTTAGGTTCATATATCCAAAAAGCTTCATCTCCTACTGGTGAAAAAAGTAATGTAAACTTAGCATCCCGTGCTGCTGCAAAATTAGCAGATGATGGTGAAGATGACGGCGAGAAAGATGACCGTAAAGCATATCATCGCTCAATTGGTATTGGCCGTGCTGCTGGTAAATTAGCAAAAGAAGCAACCGATACAGAAACTAAAGATGCATCAGGTAAAGTTACTTCTTGGCAACATACAGGTGACTGGAAGAAATCAGCACCAGGACACACAGGTACCAAAACAGGTAAAGGTAAAGTTGCTCATCTAAGTGACTTCGCTCGTAAAAAGACTACACAAATGGCATCAGAAGAAAGTGTGAGTGAAGAATCTTTGGATGAAATTTCGGCTGACTTAGTTGGTCGTTATTCTGATAAAGCAAATAAAGAATACAATGACCCAAAAACATCAGAACATAAAAAGGCTACACGCCGTGCTGGTTTGATGTTAGGTTATAATAAAGCTAAAGGTCGTGCTAATGTTCCAGCTACATATAAAGAAGAAGCTGAAGAATTTACTCATGGTAGAGAAACACTATCATATGGTACCGGTATACATCCTAATGTAGCTAAAGAACTCCATAAACATGCTGGTAAAATTGAAGCTATCTTTCATAATACAAAAGATAATGCTATGGCGGCTGTAGTTCATAATTCAGAAGATGGTGTACATGGTGACCATCATGTTTTACATTTTATTAATAATAAGAAAGTACACACAACAATTCATCCAACATTTGGTGATGCTGAAGCTCACGGTGTTAAAACTGTAACAACTAAGGCTGGGTTGAAACATCTTAATAAAATGCACGGCCTGATGGAAGAAGTTGAGATAGATGAAGGTGTTTACAGTGACGCAAAGAAAAACTCTAAAAATGCTGAACATTATCCTAAAGCCGGTGAATCATTACCTGATTATAAAAAAAGAATGAGTGATAGTAGAGCTGCTGCGGATAAAAAAACTAGTGATTTTGTTAAAAAGACATTCACTAAAGAAGAAGCTGAAGAATTAGATGAATTATCTAAAGGCACATTAGCATCATATGTCAAAGGTGCTGCTGCTGATTTACCACGCCTAGGTAATACTTTGGGTCGTTTACAAACTCACGGTAAATTAAAAGATGTTGAAAAACGAGCTAGTAAACACATCATTAACCGATATCGTGGTATTGGAAGAGCAGCAGATAAATTAGCCAAAGAAGATAGTAAATCTCCTGGCCAAGATGAAGATAACCACATGTCACCTGGTGCTACGGCAAGGAACTAATATGGAACAATTACAAGAATTTGCTAAAGAGATTGTGGATCGTTATATCAAGTCGATGGGTTATAATCCGGAGACTATTGATAGAAACAAACGTATGGCTTTCACTAAGACTAGAGCATTCCAAAACTTCGCTGCTCGTATGCATGAAGAAGTTGAGTTGGATGAACCAGTTAGAGGCCAAAGTAGAGGTAAAATAACTAAGACTAAAACGGGTACTTATGTTGCTACCAATCAATCAGGTAATACAAAATCTTTCAATTCTGAACATGAAGCTAAAAAGCATTCAGAAACAGGAGAATTAGACGAAGCTAAAGATAGTTATACAATCTATCATCCTACATATTCTGCTGCTGTGCAACATGCCCACGAACACTTAAAGAAAAAAGGTTTAGAGATATCAGATGATGATTGGTTTCGTCATGTAAACTCTGGTCCTAAGAAGCCAGGTGAAGGCCAAACTAATCGTTTAGATATCCCATTGCATAAAGATGGTAAAGAAACTAAGAAACATGCTCACATTCAAGTACACAACCGTGGCAACGATGTTAAAAATGCTTACGAATTGAATATGTACCATGAAGCTTTAGAATTTGGCCAAGGTGATTTTGATCCTAAAGGAACTTCAGCTAAAGTAGTTGGTGAAAAGAAATTATCTAAAAAGGCTTCTGTTGTCAAGGAGTTATACATGAAACATAGGGAAGTAAGAGAAGGGCTCTATGACCATGAAAAAGATGATAAAGATGCTGGTAACTATGGTAAGAAACCAAAGTTAGCAACACCGGACGGTGACCAGACCGGAGATAAAAAATCTCAAGCTGCGGCAGTGATGAGTGGTGGAACTACTTTGACTGGCCAAAAAAGAGATACGGTTGAGATTGATCCTATATTACAGAGAGCAAAACCTGGCGTATCCAATGCAGACATGGGCCAACAAAAATAATAAATAGCAATATAATTCCGAAAAGATTAAGGAGAAATACAAAATGGCAACAAATCAAGGTAATTACGATAGTAGCGCAAATGTCCCTTTATGGGCGGCTGCATCAGTTTTTAAAGCGCCAACAACAGCCGAAGCAACAGCTCTGTATGGTAACACAACTACAAGTTCTTATGTCACAGGCGAGGCAATAGGTGTATTCGCAGTTGATGACAATGAAATTCAAGTTGGCGGTAGCAAAGGTTCACATGCTGGTTGGGTATTACGCACAACTGGTTCAGGTGGTCGTGCTGGTCGTGTAACGGAAGAAACTCTTTCAGTAGTTTCTACATTCCGTACAGATAACAATGCGGATGATGCAGTATATCCAGATTCATCAATTGTTGTTTCAACACAACCTTTATCAGCATTAGTTCGTGCTAATACTGCTAATGCTAATACCGCTTCATTCACAGTTGCTGTTGCTTCTAAACCTACTCGTTCTACAGTAACATATGTATGGCAATTAAATACTGCTGACGGTGTATTAGGTTGGACTAATGTTGTAGATGGCGTTGGTACTCAACGTGGTAATACAACATTCGCTGGTAGTACATCAGCTACATTGTTGGTATCTCCTGCAAATACAAGTGCTAACTTGTTGGTATTCCGTGTAACAGCTACAAGCACACCACCTGCAGGCATTACAAATGCTACAGCAACATCAGTTACTTCAGCAAATGCACAAATCACAGTCTTGGTACCTTAATTGATATCGCATAAATAAGAGGGACTTCGGTCCCTTTTATTTTTTGATATACGAGATTTTAATGATTGATGATTTAAATGATGACAATTTTTTGATATATGCAATGAAGGCATACACTTCGCCTCATTACATAATGGCAGAATTTGAATCGGACATGAAAAGAACCAAATATCTGAAGAAGCTATTCCGCAGATATAAAACGAATAAAGACCTTAAAGAGAGGTTGATTCTTAACCACCTCATTTTATTATACAATGTGTTTTCAGTTGAAGCAACTACTCGAATTCTGTTCTTTAAAATAGATGAACGGGATTATGATATATTAAAGACCTTTTTGGTTTATTTAAATTATATGCCTACGAAAGTAGAAGGAATCAATGGTTCCGACATTATATCATCTAACATTTTAATAAATATGGACATCGCAGAGATACTGAGGAAACTATAATGATATCTTTTAAACAATACATGTTGGAAGAAACCGATAAAAAAGATACAATCACCTTTGATATTCCATTGCTTATCCGAGTATTGGAATTAGCAAGAGAAGATGTCAAATCAGATATGGATTTACACCGAGTGGTGGAAAGGCTAATTGATATCCGTAGCAGAGGCACATTGACTATGGATGATTATGATTTCATTGCACATCTCAAAGAAGATGTAATGGATGAGCATATTGTTAAATCAGGTAGCCAGTACAAACTTGTTTCTAAGAAGACAGGTAAAAACTTAGGTACTTACCCTTCTAAAGCTGGTGCACAGAAACGAGAAAGACAGGTTCAATACTTTAAGCATATGGGTGAATGTGATGGTGGTGCAATTGGTGGTTCAACTGGACCAACAAATGTAACTGGAGTTAAATCGTCTACAGATCCAGTGAGTGCTACCGCTGTTCATCCTAATAAGAAAAAGAAATACTTGATGGGCATTAGAAGAAGCCCACCAAAGATGTAACGGAGTTATTATGAATATAACAGAACAACAATTGAGTCAAATCTTACCACGCAATAAAAACTTAGGTGAATTGTGTCAAGCATTAAATAAAGTGTTACCTAGATATGGAATCAATACAACTAATCGTATTGCGGGGTTTCTAGCACAATGTGGAGTTGAATCTTCAGATTTTACTGTTTTTATTGAAAACTTAAATTATTCAGCTGCTGGATTATTATCAGTTTTCTCCAAATACTTTGACCATCAAGCAGCTGAAACTTATGAACATCATCCAGATAAAATAGCTAATCGAGTATACGCTTCTCGTATGGGCAATGGTCCAGAGAGTTCAGGAGATGGATTTAAATATCGAGGCCGCGGTGCTATTCAAATAACTGGACATGATAATTATTCATTATTCGCTAAAAGCATTGGATTGTCAGTTGATGATACAATTAATTATTTAACCACTACACAAGGTGCTATCGAAGGTGCTTGTTGGTTTTGGAAAATTAGAAATATTAATTCAGCTTGTGATGCTGATGATATCGCAAAAATGACTAGGTCGATTAATGGTGGTTCTAATGGATTAGACCAACGACACTTAAAATATGAAACTGCAAAAGGATTGATAGTATGATAATGTTCTTATTACGCCTTATTTCAACTGATTGGTATGGCATGTTCATACATATTATATTTGCTACCGGTTTAGTTCTTTATGTACTAGGTCACTTTTATAATAAAGTACAATCATTTTCAACAAGTGGTGTACTTTTGGGACTAATTGACCAGATTACACCTTATGCTTTTTTTATGCGAACCATTGGAGTTATTCTAATGTTACTTGGCATTTATTATGAAGGGTCTTATAATTCTGATGTATATTGGAAAACTAAATTAAATAATTTAGCAGCCAAAGTACAAGTTGCAGAACAACGAGCTAATGATGCAAATGGCCAAATTAAAACAAAAATAATTTATAAAACTAAAGTTATAACTAAAACTGTACAAGTAGAAAAAGAAAAATTAAAAGAATCAAGCCAAAAGATTGATTCAGAATGTGTTGTATCTCCGGAAGCTATTGATATAATTAATTCAGCAGCAAAAGGGGTAGTGAAATGAAAAAACAAATATTATTAGTGCCTTTATTATATGTATTAACTAGTTGTTCAGATATTCCTATGATATCAAGTTTTCCCGATGTGCCTAAAGAATTAAAAGAAGCATGTCCAGCGCTAAAGGAAATTGATAGTTCCACAACTAAATTAAGTGTTGTGATTGATTCTGTTATTGATAATTATTCCACATATCACGGATGTCAAATTAAAGTTGACGCTTGGAATGAATGGTATAATGCACAGAAAAAAATTCACGATGAAATAAAATAAACCATTATGATATTGGATAATAAAATGGATAAAGAAGTAAATGAACTGCGCATTGATGTGGAAGTAACGAAGAAGGATATTGACACCTTAACCCGACTTTGTGAAAAGATGGACAAGGTAATCGAAAAACTTGTCGACCACCAAGATGTAATTATAAAGCAAATATACAACGATATGGATAGAAGGAATCAAGATACCAATGATGACATTAAGGAATTGCATTCCCGCATAACTACAACTAGTCGTGAAACCGCAGATAAGGTGGATAAAAGTGAAGGAAAGATAATGGCGGAAATAAAAGACTTGAGCAACAAAATTCAAGCGCATACGGATAGCGAAGAACGTATTGTTGAAAAATTAATGAAATACAAATGGCCGGTATTAGCTGGTGTAATTATGATTTCATGGTTGACATCTCATGTAGGACCTGATATAATTTTAAAAATGATAACACAAATGCCTGTGAAATAATTTTAAAATGAGTATATTATGAGTGTTTATATTGACCGAAAGTTTTTATTACAAATATCGCCAAAATTACAAAGGTTCGCTCAGAAAAAGACGGACCTTTTTAATTTCCGTTGTCCATTCTGTGGCGACTCCCAAAAGAACAAATCCAAAGCCCGAGGTTTCATTTATCGAAAGAAAAATGATTACTTCTTCACCTGCCACAATTGTGGTGAGGGTCACACCTTCTATAACTTCCTAAACCATGTAGAACCTACTGCGGTTAAAGAATATCAATTAGAACGATACAAAGATGGCCAGACTGGTAATCATAATTATCCCAAGCCTGAAGTCATGGTCTCCATACCTAAGCCAGTATTCAAGACCAAAATCAACTTAGAAAGTGTATCTGATTTACCTGATGGCCACTTTGCCAAAGAATATGTTAAGACCAGACTGATACCCGAATCTCGTTGGCCTGAACTATATTTTACTCCAGATTATGCTGAGTTTGTTAAGAGTCATAATATCGTCATGGAACTCAAGGCCAATGATCCAAGACTAGTTATCCCTTTCTATGACCAAGATAAGAACTTATTCGCTTTCCAAGGCCGAGCATTATCTGAATCCAAGTTAAAGTATATAACGGTAAAGATAGATGAAACTGCTAAAAAACTTTATGGATTAGATAAAGTAGACCTAAGTAGGAAGGTATATGTGGTTGAAGGACCTATTGATTCCATGTTCTTGGACAATTGCCTAGCAACAGCGGATGCATCACTGGCGTTTGCTTCTGAAGTTGCTGAGAATATAGTATTGGTCAATGATAATGAACCAAGAAATAAAGATATTATCCGACAGATGAGTGATAATATTAAACATGGATACAGTCTTGTTATTTGGCCTGACACCATAGAACAAAAAGATATTAATGATATGATTTTATCTGGTTTGACTAAAGATGAAATTATGAGTATAATAGATGAACATACCTATACAGGTATCAGAGCTGAATTTGAATTAAATAATTGGAGGAAGGTGTAAGTTGTCTAAAAAATATGTACGCATATGGGAAGAATATTTTGGATTAAAATTATCCAGAGAATTAGAAATTAAAATGATGCGTGATATGCATATTAAAATTAGAGGTTCTAAATGGTGGAATAATGGAATTATCAACAAAAGGTCAAAAGAAAGACCTAATATTAATTATGTAGAGGGTATGTTAAAATGCAAGTGAAACTTATATCATATAGTAAACCGACAGAAGAAATGGCAACATTAGGAATGAATAATATGCAAGATTTGGTTGCATATTGTGCGAGAGTATCAAATCCATCTAATCAACTCAACATAGAAACAAATGAAAAATTAATTGCATATTTGTTAAAACATAAACATTTTTCTCCATTAGAAATGTCTTCCGTGTGTATGGAGATTGAAACCACACGAGATATCGCACGACAGATACTACGACACCGATCCTTCTCATTCCAAGAGTTCTCCCAACGATATGCTGACCCAACTAAAGACTTAGGGTTTGAAGTGCGTGAAGCTAGATTACAAGATACTATGAATCGTCAGAATTCAATTCCTAATGAGAATGAATACATTGATGAAAGATGGGAAGAAGAACAATTAAATGTTAGATTTGCTGTAGAGAAAGCCTACACTTGGGCTATTGAAAATGGCATAGCAAAAGAACAAGCTCGCTCTGTTTTACCCGAAGGCAACACAATATCAAGAATGTATATGAACGGAACCCTGCGTTCTTGGCTCCACTATATACAACTCAGGTCTGGAGTAGAAACACAAAAAGAACACAGAGAAATTGCTCTAGCCGCAGCACAAGCAATAGAACCAATCTTCCCAATGATTATGGAATTTGTGACCGTATAACCAATCATAAAAATAACAATATATTATAGAGAGAATTAAAATTATGGATATCACACAAAGTATTTTATCGGATATTACAGTATTCAATAAGTATGCCAAGTATTTACCTGAATTGCGCCGCAGAGAAACATGGGAAGATTTATGTGACCGAAATATGGCCATGCACATCAAAAAGTATCCTCAACTCAAGGCGGAAATCAAAAAGGTATATGCCGACTATGTGATGACCAAGAAAGTATTGCCATCAATGCGTTCCTTACAGTTTGGTGGGTTACCAATTGAGTTATCTAATAACCGTGTATATAATTGTGCCTTTTTGCCAATTACACACGAGGATTCATTCTCCGAGACTATGTTCCTCTTGTTGGGAGGAACTGGTGTTGGATATTCAGTTCAATTACAACATATTGCTCAATTACCAGTAGTTCAAGGCCCAAAAGAAAAGACTAGGCGCTTCCTAGTTGGAGATTCAATTGAAGGTTGGGCAGATGCTATTAAGATTTTAGTTGAATCTTATTTCCATGGTAAATCTGATCCAGTATTTGACTTCCGTGATATCCGCCCTAAAGGTTCTAGGTTAATTACATCCGGTGGCAAAGCACCTGGTCCAGACCCGCTAAAGATTTGTATTGAACATATCCGTTCAAAACTTAATGTGGCCATTGGTCGCAAACTTACATCACTGGAAGTCCATGATATCCTTTGTCATATTGCTGACTCTGTATTGACTGGTGGTATCCGCCGTGCTGCAATGATTTCACTATTCAGTAAAACTGATATGGACATGTTAACCTGTAAATCTGGCATGTGGTGGGAACTAAATCCTCAACGAGGTCGTGCTAATAACTCTGTTGTATTAAATCGTAAAGATATTACAGAAGACGAATTTGCTGATATCTGGGAACGTATTCAGGCATCAGGCGCAGGTGAACCTGGAGTATTTTGGACTAATGATTACGAGTGGGGAACTAACCCATGTTGTGAGATTGCCTTGAATCCATTTCAATTCTGTAATTTAACTGAAATTAATGCTTCAGACATTGTGGACCAAGCAGATTTGATTGCTCGAGCAAAAGCAGGATCTTTTTTAGGAACACTTCAAGCGGGATATACTGATTTTCATTATCTTCGTCAAGAATGGCAAGAACAAACTGAAAAAGAAGCCCTCATTGGTGTTGGTATGACAGGTATCGCTTCTGGTGCTGTATTAGAGTTAGATTTAGAAGCAGCCGGTACCGCAGTGTTAGAAGAAAACGCAAGAATTGCTGGAATTATAGGAATCAATCCAGCTGCACGAGCAACAACAGTTAAACCATCTGGAACTTCATCCTTGACTGTTGGTTCATCATCAGGCATTCACGCATGGCACAATGACTACTATGTTCGTAGAATGCGTGTAGGTAAGAATGAACCACTATATGGTTATATGTCTAAGAACATTCCGGATTTGATTGAAGACTGTTATTTTAAACCACATATCGAAGCCGTGATGTCATTCCCTCAAAAAGCACCAGAAGGTGCTATCCTACGAACAGAATCTTTTATGGAACTACTAGAACGTGTTAAGAAGTTCAATGTTGAATGGATTCGTAGTGGTCATAGAACTGGTAATAATTACCATAACGTATCATGTACAATTTCACTAAAGAACAATGAATGGTATAGGGCTGGTCGTTGGATGTGGAAAAACAAAGACCATTATACAGGTATCTCAGTTTTACCTTATGATGGTGGTACATATAAACAACCTCCGTTTGAAGATATTTCAGAAGGCGAATTCAATGACATGGTTAAACATCTACATTCAATTGACCTAAGTAAAGTAATTGAAGAAGAAGATAATACTGCCGCTAGAGATGAAATTGCTTGTGCTGGTGGGGCATGTGAAGTAGGACAATAATAAATATGAAAGATTTTGATATTAAGTGGTTTGCCACCATGTTTTTTATTTTTGGTGGTACCACTGTGGCGTTTAAGTTACCATGGATTAAATATGCATTTCCGTGTTTTGTGATGGCTCATTGTATATTACTATATGATTTCCATCGAACACATAAAAATAAGCCGTTGATGTTTCAGAATTTATATTTTTTGGTCATCAACTTAATTGCCACATACATTTGGTTTACAAAATGATGTTGCGGCTCACAATAAAAGGAAAGATTAAAAATGGCGCAAAAAGTAATTACTGGCAACTGTATAAGTTGCGAATCGGGATTTGAAT
>Ga0209084_1003384_pt1 | contig 11791 bp, 7 predicted proteins | sample C_130820_MF_Meta_FD_187309 | JGI IMG/M metagenome (GOLD analysis project Ga0209084, IMG submission 187309) | Freshwater microbial communities from Lake Croche, Canada to study carbon cycling - C_130820_MF_MetaG (SPAdes) (version 2) | ecosystem: Environmental > Aquatic > Freshwater > Lake | place... | reverse complement strand
AGAAATCCTACGAACTCCCTCATTGGGGGCGAAGCCCCCAGTGAAACCCCCCCTTTTGCTTCTTACTTTTGGGTAGGCTACGCCTACCCGAAAAGTAGGATACGGTCGTTCTCCGGATTTTTCAATACTACAAATATAATATATTATATATTATATTTGAAAAGAATCAGGAGGTCGAGTTAACCTATTTTTCGGGTAAGCTACTCCTATACAAAAGTAAGGAGAAAAAGTGGGGAATTTGCCTACCACCCAAAGGAGGAGTTCGTAGGATTTCTTTTATATTGTGGAAAACAACTATAATGAGTTCGTAGGAATATTGAAAAATCCGGAGGAGTGGCCGAATGCCACGACGTAGGATTTCTTTTATATTCCGGAGGAGTGGTCGAAGACCACGACATAGGAATATTGAAAAATCAGGAAAACGACCGTAGGGAGTTCGTATGAATATTATACATCATGAAGTTGGACATTTCTTTTTTCGTTTCTATTGGGGTTTGGGTCGATTCCATTTTTACATCCCCACTCGAGTGTGTATTCAGCATACCTTTCAATACTATTAGGTTACCATTGATATAAAATACTTCTTCCACACATATATCCATTGAAATACCCTTCTTTTCTTTAATTAATTCTATTTTCTCCAGTTCTTTGTATTTAAATCTAGACTGAGTTATATCAATATCCATATCAGGGTTGCGTGATTCGATTACATCTTTGAATGACTTAAATCCAGTATTTGGAGTAAAAGTCAATATAATTGCATTTCCGTCAGTTTTCATAGATGGTTCATTCACTTGAATTATACTAGAAAATATAGATGTAGCATTATTATTTGGCATATCACTACTATCTTTCGGTTGGTCTTTGTTTGTCTCTACTATAGGAGTTGGTTCTACCGGATTCAAACTTAGCAAAGAGGATGGAGTATTATCTTTGTGGGTATCATCATTTTTTGCAGTTTTATCTGTATCTTTCGTGAATACCTCGTCTTTTTTAGTATTTTCTTCGAGAGCGATATTTGATTCAGCTGCAGCATTTTGTTGGACATCGGCGTTTGGTTCGGTGTTTTTTCGCCCCAATAAATTATTTATAATACCTTCGAATACCGTATAAGGATAACTTTTACCCCCCTCCCCACCCTTTATAGTAGGAGCCACTTCTTTGACATCTGCGAATATATCAGACAATACGTTTATTTCTGCATATACTCCCACTAAATCCCAATAACTTTTATTGTAGAAATGAATTAAATCTTCTTCTTTCCCTGCATCTGGATTGTATATGAATATTTTTATATACTCATTATTTACTTCTATAAAAGGATAGGTGGACGGTTTTTCTATAGATTCATCATCGAGTGTTTTTATATAACTATTTTCGCGGGGCGATGTACGAAGATGTTGATTTGAATCATTTTCATTGATAGTATTCTGACTAATACTTTCGCCCTCATTGGAAACACTTGTCCTTTTCATCAAATAGAGTTATATAACATATATTCGTTTTTTCTGGCTCAACCTTCCTACGAGCTCCTCCATTGGGGGCGAAGCCCCCAGTGACCCCCCCCCTTTGCTTCTTACTTTTGGGTAGGCTACGCCTAACCGAAAAGTAGGATACGGTCGTTTTCCGGATTTTTCCATATCACTACGAGCTCCCTCATTGGGGGCGAAGCCCCCAGTGAAACCCCCCTTTTGCTTCTTACTTTTGGGTAGGCGTAGCCTACCCGAAAAGTAGGATTCGGTCGCTCTCCGCAATATAAAAGAAATCCTACGAACTCCCTCATTGAAAAATCCGGAGAGCGACTGAAAGGAGCTCGTAGGATTTCTTTTATATTCCGGAGAACGACCGCAGGGAGTTCGTAGGAATATTGGGGGCGAAGCCCCCAGTGAAACCCCCCTTTTGCTTCTTACTTTTGGGTAGGCGTAGCCTACCCGAAAAGTAGGATATGGTCGTTCTCTGGATTTTTCAATTTACAGTTATTTTATAAATACCTTACTTATAGTGGTTTCATATTTTATTATATATAGGTAAAATATGAAATTTACAAAAATGACAGAAACGGCAAAGGGTTAAAAATCACTGGATAGGTCAAATGGGTCACCTTCAATACATTTATTTGCGAGGGCATATTGAGTATTTGTTTTTTCAAAGAAATTGACTTTGTCATTAAGTGAAATCAACTCCATGAAATCAAATGGATTCGTGGCATGAGGAAATAATTTGTCGTAACCCAATTGCAGGCACAGGCGATTTGTAACAAATTCAATATATTGACTCATGAGTGTTGAGTTCATCCCAATAAGACGACATGGAATGGCTTCTAAAATGAATTCTTTCTCTATTTCCACTGCTTCTAACATAATTTTATAGAATGTTTCTTTCGACAGTTTATTTACCAACTTGTGATATAGTAGAACTGCAAATTCGACGTGTAGAGCTTCATCCCTTGAAATAAATTCATTGGACAATGTCAATCCGTGTAACATACCCCTCTTTTTTATCCAGTAAATACTCGCAAAGCTCGAGCTAAAAAATATGCCTTCAACGACCGCAAATGCTACTAGTCTTGACGCAAATGAGGATTCTTTGTCGTTAATCCACCTTTTCGCCCACTCAGCCTTCTTTTTAATACATGTAAAATGTTGTATAGAATTCAGTAGCCGGTCTTTTTCGGCTTTGTCGCGGCTATAGGTATCGATAAGAATACTGTACATTTCACTCTGTCCAGTCAAAATCCCGTTAAATACTCCTGCGTGATTCAAAGGTTCATTAAAGCAATATGTAGGGGAATCATTCGATATTTTACGAACGGACTGAACCCGAACAGTGAGGTCTGCCATTCCATTTTCGAGGATAATCGTTTCACTCGCCCGTTTAACCATGTTCAAATCAATATACAGTCTATCGAACATTTCACTATTTTTCGCATTGAGCCAAATAACAAGCCCTTTTTCATTTTTATCCAGATTTACAGTCATATGACTAGAGATACCCATGGTAGAGAAAAACAGCTGTAGTTTTTTGAAATGAGATATATCCTCTTCGAAAGAGCATAGTGTGAAATACAAACAGTCTCCCGTTTCCAAAGAACACATTCTACCATATTCCTTTAAGAAGGAAATCAACCATTCCACTCTGATTATAAAACTGCGATTAGTAGGCGGTTCAAAGGCAAATGGAATATTCGGAGCGAACCATTCATTTGCATCTTCTTCCCCTGCACCATTACTCACTGGAAATAATACTGGATACTCAAACTCTGCTATTTCAGTGACCCCTTCTATGAGTTCTATTGTAGTGACTCTTGTGACAACCCCGTCTTTCATAATAATCCATTTATGTCCGGGGGTGCACTTCAGTTCCATACCATTTGTCAAAAAAACCAGATATAGTTCCTGATTACCAGTGTATTTCACAGTGACGTTGGAGAACTGGTCGCCGTTCCATACGTTCACACTTTGGTTTTCTAACCCACCAATATCTAAATATCCCCTATCTGTTAAAATGGCAGTATCTGCAGAAACACAGTGTATATTTTCCATGAATATTTGCATACTATAAAAAGCTCGTATTTCAGAGTTTTCGATATCATTCATAAACCTCTGTGCCAAGTTTTCAAGTACAATTCCGTCGCTGGCGGCGAAAAAGGCCAGAACCATTTTTATAAAATATTTTTCATCGTCATTCATTTTTTCCCATTGTACCAAGTCTTTCGACATATTAATCTCTTCACATCTCCAAAAACTGTCCATCTGTTTTTTATACATGCTCCAAACATCGTCATATTTGATGGGGAACATTACATAACGTCCTTCATCGGGGGTAAGTAACGGCTCGGTTTGATTTACACACGAATCTAGTGGAGTATTTTTGTGAGTTATTGGAGAAATATCAGAGGGTTCTTTTTGGCTATCGGAGAAATCCATTTTGCTAAATGGATATAATATTTCATTTGATTTTTTTTCATGAAAATCGTTTTTATTGAATAAACTGGATGACATTAAAGAATCCCGAGAGCGACCGAAGGGAGCTCGTATAAATACTGAATGGGTATACAATTGAAAAATCCGGAGAGCGACTGAAAGGAGCTCGTAGGATTTCTTTTATATTCCGGAGAACGACCGCAGGGAGTTCGTAGGAATATTGAAGTTGTATATGTACCTTGTATTGAAAACTCCGGAGAACAACCGTAGAGAGTTCGTAGGAATATTAGAGTGTTTGTTAGTAATACGGATTATATTTAACCCTTTATATCTTTCTATACGATACAGATGATTTTTTTGTATATGGGGGCTTCGCCCCCCCCCTCCCAATGACGCTTTATTCTTTCATAATAGTTATATAAAATCATTTTACTAATACATATTATACCAATTGCGTGAAATCCAATATTTCTACGAGCTTCTTTCAGTCGCTATCCGCAATATTCCTACGAACTCATTACAGTCGTTATAATAAATATAAAAGAAATCCTACAAACTCCCTACGGTCGTTTTCTGGAGTTTTCAATAAAGAAAAGCGAATGTATTTTCAACAAACGAAACTATCAAAAGCCGAATGGGAGCATTGCGAAGTGCCCGTTACTGCGGAAGAGAAAAAAATACTATGTCTAATCCGTGACGGGTTTTACGACACTCAAATAAAGTACAATGAAAATCAAACAATCATACAACATATGAAACTTGAGAATACCCCCGAGATAGAGGTATATATTTACACGAAATATTTCAAGTCATTGATTGAAAATATGACTCATCATTGTATTTTACCGTCGAACATATCCAGTTTTCTCGCCACCAACTTTTCAAAGACAAAGACATTAAAAAAGAACGACTCAATACGAGTCTCCAATTTGGATACGAATTTTGAAAAGCACAGTAAAAACATATATGAATTTGTGATATTGGATTTATGTAAGTATATTTTTCTACTGAATAACGAAAGAAATACCGAAGTATATAGGATAATTCCACCGGTAGTTAAACAATCAGGAGGTATGGGCAAAGACGACGTCGCGGGATTTCGTTTATATACAGGAGAGCGACCGAATCCTACTTTTCAGGCAGACTATGCTCACCCAAAAGTAAGAAGCAAAAGGGGGGTCACTGGGGGCGAAGCCCCCAATGATGGGACTCGTGGGAATATAAAGGATAAGAAACACACCGCCCCCCATCTTCCGAATCATCCCGGTTCTGCCTGCGATAAAAATATAAAAATAACAGAAAGAAATATAAGTTACTACCTCTACAATATCATACAGTTAAATAGAATCTATCTTTCTGGAACCATTCCTGCAAATAAATGGGTCATGGATTTCGTAGCCCGAGTTATAACCAACTATACAAATACCGTTGAGAAGTCAAGTGTTTTAATCAGAGAAATATTCAACAATTCTCCCGAATACATAGAACAGAATCCATTCATATTGAAATACGTGAACAAAGAGTTGTATGAACATCAAAAACAGTTATATAGTATATTCAATCGACCCGGACAAAATGATGCGTCGCGAATGGTATTTTACACCGCGCCGACTGGGACTGGTAAAACACTTTCCCCCCTCGGTCTTTCCGGCAATTATAGAATAATTTATATATGTGCTTCTAGACACGTAGGACTGGCATTTGCAAAAAATGCAATATCTATAGAAAAGAAAGTGGCCTTTGCGTTCGGATGTGAAACGGCGGGTGATATACGCCTTCATTATTATTCGGCAAAGGACTACGAGATAAACCGTAAATCGGGTGGTATTTATAAAGTGGATAATAGTAACGGAGAGAGAGTGGAAATAATGATATGTGACCTCTCCTCATATTTGGTAGCGATGTATTACATGTTGTCATTCAATGATGAGAAAAACTGCATATTATACTGGGACGAACCGACAATTTCGCTGGATATTCCAGAGGAGAAATGCCCCGACCACCCATTACATACAATAATCCGCGAAATATGGAAAAACAACAAAATTTCAAACATAGTGTTATCATGCGCAACTCTTCCAACGGAGATTGAACTAATGGACGTGATACAGGATTATATTATGAAATTCGACAGTAATGAAATACATACAATAAATAGTTACGAATGTTCAAAGACAATTTCTTTGATAAATATGGATAAATACGCCGTGCTGCCCCATTTCTTCTTTGAAAATCACGACGAGCTATTGGCATGCGTCCGTAACTGTCGGATAAATCGGACTATATTGCGATATTTCAATTTGGAAGAAATAGTCCGATTTGTACAGATGGTAGCCGAAATGAACTCTACCTCATCTCGGATGAATGAAAACTCCGAAGGAGTAGTCAAAGACTACGACGCAGGGTTTCTTTTACAGGCCGAAGAGCGACCGGAGGGAGCTCGTAGGAATGTTGACGTTACTGAGTATTTTCAAAGAGCGGAAGAACTAACAATGAATGGAATCAAACAGTATTATTTAACATTGCTTTCTTCTTTTAATAAAGAGGATTGGAAAATGATATATAAAATGTCATTGACTCTTCGTAAACCCTATTGGCATATCGAAAAATCAACAGGAGTGGTGGAAGACGACGATGGGACTAGCTCCGAAAACGCCCGGGGATTAAAGAAAATCCATAGTTTGGACAGGGGAGTATCTAATACGAAATCCCCCCCAGACTCTTCTATACCCCTTACACGGATAATGAGTTTACAGAACGCCGCTAAAAAAACGAGCCATTCTTCTGTGAATTCAGCTGTGAAATGTAACGGGTGTATTTCCGGTGTTTTGTCCAGTGCATCTACGGATGGTATCCACCTTTCTACTATAGACGCACATACTCTAACTGACGGGGTCACGATATTTTTCGCGGAGGATGTAGATAAAATAGGCAGGTTTTTAATCTATCAGAGTAAAATCCCAGAGAGGGTGTTGTCTTCTATAAGCGAAAAAATACAGAAAAATCATAAGAATTATGAACAAATAGAGAAACTGTCAAAAGATATTGAGAACCGGGTTGGGAAAGACATCGAAAAAGAACGTAAAATGGGTAAGAGTGGATTCCCACCGGGAGTAGAAAGAATGATGGATATATTGAATGGTATGAAAGATGGACTAGAAACAATTTCACTTTCGCAGCAATATATACCCAATACACCGACACATCAAGCAATATGGTGGAGCGCAGAAGATACAGTACCAAATGCATATGTTCCAAATATAGACCAGTCTACAGTAGAAGAGGTAATGGGGTTGGAAGTAACCATGCAGATGAAAATGCTGTTATTGATGGGTATAGGCGTTTTTTCTGAGCAGTCACATAATAAATATATGGAAATAATGAAAAGGCTCGCAACAGAACAGAGGCTATACTTGATTATTGCTAGTTGTGATTTCATATATGGAATGAACTATCAAATGTGTCACGCTTTTTTTGGCAAAGACCTGAAAGAGATGACCCAACAGAAAATTATCCAGGCGATTGGGCGTGTGGGGCGAGGCAATATTCAACAAGAATATACTATACGTATTCGTGACGAGGAGATATTCAGAAAGCTGTTTTTACCACAAGAAACGAATGTCGAGGCGATTAATATGTGCCGTCTGTTTTCTTCAGGGTAGTGGCTATTTTACCCACCCTGGTATTTTTAGATACAATATTCCTATGTCGTGGTCTTCGACCACTCTTTCGGAATATTATCCCCAGTAATAAACCGTAAAATATCAATATATTATATAATGAATAAACCATTGTATTTTACGAGTCATTTAGTAGATATACTTCTGCTGCCATTTTTCGCGTTATTAATTTATTATTTTCAGCAGATAAATAATAAATCTGTTGTAGAAATAATATTATATTATTTCGGAATAATAGGATTTATAGTATATTTGTTATTCTCTGTTTCTTATGTAAAACGCCATCATTTAGTATAGTAAGTATGATATAATATACCCCAAATAACATACTATATAAAAATTGAAAAATCCGGAGGAGTGGCCGAAGGCCACGACGTATGATTTTTTAGTATTGAAAAATCCGGAAAACGACCGTAGGGAGTTTGTAGGATTTCTTTTATATTGCGGAGAGCGACCGAAGGGAGCTCGTAGAAATATTGAAAGGTGCAATATTCCTATGTTGTGGTCTTCGACCACTCCTCCGCAATATAAAAGAAATCCTACGAACTCCCTATGGTCGTTCTCCGGATTTTTCAATATTCCTACGAACTCCTTTCAGTCGCTCTCCACAATATAAAATAAATCCTACAATCTCCCTCATTGGGGGCGAAGCCCCCAGTGAAAACCCCCCTTTTGCTTCTTACTTTTGGGTAGGCTACGCCTACCAGAAAAGTAGGATACGGTCGATTTCCGGATTTTTCAATATTCCTACGAACTCCTCCATTGGGGGCTTCGCCCCCAGTGACCCCCCTTTTGCTTCTTACTTTTGGGTAGGCTGCGCCTGCCCGAAAAGTAGGATTCAGTCGTTCTCCGGATTTTGTAATACACACCAATGAAAAATATAAAACAAATATATACTTTTATATTTTTAGCAAACATGTATGTTCAATACCTAACAGAGTTTTTTGGCTCAGCAATATTTATATTTGTAATACTTACTACACAAAACCCATTGATTATTGGACTTACCCTGGCGCTTCTTTTGCTCATAATACAGCCTTTTAGTAAAGGATATATCAATCCGAATGTTACTATATCGCAAGCTATTTTAGGACAAATACCGATGAACGAAGTTTTCCCACATATACTAGCACAACTCCTAGGTGCTCTATTTATTGTAGAAGTATACAAACGGATATACATATCTCTATAAAATCCAAAGAACGACTGAATATTGAAAAATCCGGAGGAGTGGCCGAAGGCCACGACGTAGGATTTCTTTTATATTCCGGAGAGCGAGTGAAAGGAGCTCGTAGGAATATTCAAAGAAATGAGTTATATAAAGATACACTTATGTATAACACCCATAAACAATATAGTAGTTAAAACGCCGATGTCATCAATTATTACAGAAGAAGCAATTAACGCGCTCCCATTCGACAAATATTTCGAGAAAATTATTGTTCATCCGACTTCTTATAGTTACGTCGACATACAGGAATTCTTCGGTAAGTGTGGTAAACAGCATTATCGTCTACTCGCTTATTTATCCACCCTATTCCACAATTCAACAATTATTGATATAGGAACATATAGAGGCCAATCCGCGGCTGCTCTTTCATACAATGAGAGTAATATTGTACATACATTCGACATACAAGACATAATGTCTAACACGGAGATTTTACAACGCCCCAATATCAGATTTCATAGAGATGATGATATTTTTCAAGACGCCGGTTTTAACAAATGGAAAGAAACTATATTAAATAGCAAGTTTATTTTCTTAGACGTAGACCCACATGACGGCGTAAAGGCGATGGAACTATATAAGCGCCTCACTGCGATAAACTACAATGGGTTCATAATATTCGATGATATATGGTATTTCAAGGAAATGAGAGACGTGTTTTGGTACAATATAGACGATTCTTTGAAATACGACCTTACATTCGTAGGGCATGACTCAGGTACAGGGGTGATAGACTTATCTGGTAAATTTTCCACTCTATATGGAGAAAAAGCCGACGTTTCGAATTGGACCCTTGTCACAGCCTATTTTAACTTGGCGAAATGTTGCGATGCGAGCAAAGAAATCAAAGAAAGGGACAAGACGTATTATATGAGTCATTCTATGTCGACACTGAAACTTCCATATAACTTGGTTATTTATTGCGACGAGGAAAGTGTTCCGGCTATTCTCGAAGCGAGATTGTCGTCAAAATGGTTGGCGAATCGGACACATATAGTTGTACGGGATTTTGAAAATTTACGTTTCAATAAAAAGGGTAGTTTGCTAGACGATACGTTTGCAGAATATAGAAATAAAATAAATGAAAATCGTCGTACACATCCTTACAATTTTGACAATCGAAACACTGCAAGTTATTATTTATTTTGTATGTCTAGGTACTTAATGTTGAAAGAAACAATCGATAATAACCCTTTTGGAAGTACCCATTTCGCCTGGATAAATTTCTGTATTGAGCGCATGGGTTATTCGAATTTAGTACATTTGGAGGAATCATTGGCGGTTAATCGTGACAAATTTTCAACATGTTATATAAATTATATTGAACCGGAACTCATATACAACAATATAAATGAATATTTTTCGTATGGAAGATGTTCGATGTGTAGTGGGTTCTTTACTGGTAATTTACACTATATGTGGTTGTTTTGCGACTTAGTGGAAGACAAGTTCTTGGAATTTTTGGAAAAAGGATACGGACACGCGGATGAACAGTTATATTCGCCTGTATATTTTGATAATATTGGTATTTTCGAGCATTATTATGGCGACTATAATCAAATGATTACGAATTACAAGTATATATACGAAAATCCGACATCCCCCGTTGTACATTTTATTCGTAATAGTTATGAAAAACGCAACTACGTAAAATGTTTGGAAGCATGTAAATTTTTAAAAGAATCGATAGATAAAGACAAAACGTCGTTGGAATATGAAAACATGTCGAATTTAAATTATTACATGAACGAATGTAAAATGAAGTTGGGTATTTAGAATATTCCTACGAGCGTCCGAAGGGAGCTCGTAGAGATATTGAAAAATCCGGAGGAGTGGCCGAATGCCACGACGTAGGATTTCTTTTATATTCCGGAGGAGTGGTCGAAGACCACGACATAGGAATATTGAAAAATCCGGAAAACGACCGTATCCTACTTTTCGGGTAGGCGTAGTGTACCCAAAAGTAAGAAGCAAAATGGGGGGGGTTTCACTGGGGGCTTCGCCCCCAATGAGGGAGTTTGTAGGATTTCTTTTATATTGAAAAATCCGGAGGAGTGGCCGAAGGCCACGACGTAGGGTTTCTTTTATATTCCGGAGAACGACCGCAGGGAGTTCGTAGGAATATTGCGGAGAACGACCGCAGGGAGTTCGTAGGAATATTGCGGAGAGCGAATAAAATGAGCTCATAGAGATATTAACTCGATGGTAACCAATGTTCACAGTTCATTTCATTTACCTGTGGACGGTTGTCATACAAACGGTCTTTTTCTACTATTCTAGTATTTATGTTCCAGTCGAACTTTCTTTCAATATCATTCTGTGGATTAATAAAAGGCGTTTCAAACCGGTTTACTTCTAAATCTCTGAAAAGGAAAGCAGGAAGGGTCGCTCTCGTTTCATCCGTCACGCATTTCGTATAGTTGTCATATATGGGTATTTCCACCTTGGGGGTGAATTTTATATACTCATCTTTCATTGTATAATCTCTCGAAATCGGTTTTGTATATCCCAATATACTATTTTCAATATTTACGCGGTTACTGTATTTATTTGCTTCTATGCGTTGTAGACGGAGATGAGGGTCTTCAATGAACTGTTCTTTGTTTTTCCATTTTGGTACATCTAACAGGTATCTTCCCTCATTCGTAAATATTTCCATTTCTTTGTAGATTCGGCCCACATCATTCCTTATTCTAGTAGAAGACATTCTTTATATATACAATTACTTTTTTATATATAAAGATATATAGTTTACACGCTTGATGATAAAAGAAATCATATGAGCTTCTTTCAGTTGCTCTCATTACAGTCGTTCTCCGGAATATTTCTACGAGCTCCCTTCGGTCGCTCTCCGCAATATTTCTACGAGCTCCCTCATTGGGGGCGAAGCCCCCAGTGAAACCCCCCTTTTGCTTCTTACTTTTGGGTAGGCGTAGCCTACCCGAAAAGTAGGATAC
>Ga0209084_1003380_pt1 | contig 11797 bp, 6 predicted proteins | sample C_130820_MF_Meta_FD_187309 | JGI IMG/M metagenome (GOLD analysis project Ga0209084, IMG submission 187309) | Freshwater microbial communities from Lake Croche, Canada to study carbon cycling - C_130820_MF_MetaG (SPAdes) (version 2) | ecosystem: Environmental > Aquatic > Freshwater > Lake | place... | reverse complement strand
CTCATCCTTTAAGGTCGGGTCGTTCTCACTGAAACTATCAACCAATCCACCAAACCCTATCTTATTTAGAGGAGTACACCAATCAGGTGCAGTGTGAGTTAAAAGAATATCTATGTTACTGATTTGACTCAGTTTTTCCTCATCCAAAACCACTTTTTCATCAAACCAATAACTCCTTCGACTACTACCATACCTTGCTGCAGCAGTATCATCCTTTAACCTCATTTTACGGTCAATGCTGATTGCACCTCCAATCAAAAGTAACTTATAATCGTCACATTCAACCACACTATAGTCAGGCATAAGCTTTAGATTATCATAAATATGATCCCCATTAAAATAAGCTGGGTCATCATGATTACCACGCATAGCGTACATTATGATATTGCGCTCCTTCATAAACTTATTGATTAATAATAAGTTGTCTTTCTCATAAGCTGGTTTACCAAAACCAACACCAAAATCACCTAATTGGAATATAGCACAGTCACTTATCTTGGTTCTCTTAATAAGACCCTTAATATATTCAAAGTTACCATGTATATCTCCTAGAAATAAAATCATAATATAACAAATTTACAAAATTTTCAATACACCACCAAATTTGTGGAGTTGTATATATTAAAAAGTCGAGGGTTTTATTCCCCGACTTCTGGATTTTCTCCAAAAATAATAACATCTACTCTGTTTTTTATTTTTGAAAGTGGTGGAAGTTTAACTTCATCAATCACCCACCTTTCAATCACCATATCCGGATCCCTTCTGGCGTTGTGTTTAAGTGGGAGTTTATCCAACTCCTCGGAAGAGAACTTAGTCAAAACTCTTTTTCTCTGGATATAAGTTCCCCTCTTGAAAAAGTCTGGATAATCATTCCAGTTTACACCTTTCTGGAAAAGAAGTTCCTGTTTTTCAGACCCATTCTTTCCGTGTAGAAAGTTGTGTGAGTAATACTCGGATGCAGCCATAGTGATTGAGTTCTTGGTAGCATCCAATTCTCTCCAAAGGAAAGTATTTACTGCTTCATTGAGAGTTGGTACGTTAAATACCCTACTATCAAACCTAGGCATCAAATGAGCTTTTTCAGGAATGTAGTTTGGTAGTTCCCTGTTGAAGAATACAGAACACATTGAAGCCAAGTCGGAAATCATTTTGAAAAGTCTACCGTCGAAGTAGATTTTACTTTCGTGAGTTTCCGAGAACCATACAAGAGTGATTTCATCACTTTGAGTATATCCACAGTTAGCATTGGTTTGTTTAACCAAATACTTAGTAGTCTCAATCATAAGTTTTGAGAGTCTTTCATCGTATGGTCTTTTAAGACCTTTGGTGAATTTCGAGAATCCCTTACCGTCAAGACGGGCGATTACAGGGATAAGTGGAAGCATTTTGGTTCCACAAGTTGCGTTCTCGTAACCTTTCATGCGGTTACCGAGAGAATCATTTTTGTTGCTCATATCTATTTTCCTTTTATTTCAAATTCCTTTGAAATTTTTTAACCACCTTTTGACAAAGGAAAATGATATGTTAAAAACTTTTTAGTGTATAGATAGGTTTCGAACCTACCCCTGCGAACCTACATGTGAGGAATTACCACCGCTCTACCAAATGAGCTACTATACTAAATTTAGCTACTCCGGAGTAACTAAAAACCTGAGCGGGTAGGCAGAATCAAACTGCCGTCTCCTACTTGGAAGGAAGGAGTAATAATCATTATACGATACCCGCAATATTTGTTATACAAAGATATATATTATATTCTATATAACCTAATTTGTTTAGTTGTGTGGACAACTAGGATTTTTACAACCTAATCCAGAAATACCACATTCATATCCCATATGACAAGTTTGACTCATTGGAGTACCATACCTACTGGAAGCTTCTTCTGGTTTTATTTTATTCAAAATTTTTCTAACTTCTAATCCAAAATCAGAATCGTTTGAATATTTTTTTGAAAGTTCTTTTATTTTTTCAATCATATAGAATCTATTTATTACAAAAATAAAAAATAGATTTCATATAAACAAATTTATTCTATTTGAGCCGATAGTCGGAATCGAACCGACATCTTCAACATGGCGAGCTGAAGTAATTAACCATTATACGATATCGACATAAAAGATAGAGAATACTGTTAAAGAGTGTTTGTTAAGCGTGATACCATTTCACCAATCCAGCATTAGTCATTTGAGCTGGACTCAGGAGTCGAACCTGAAACTCTCGCATGGAAAGCGAAGTAACTCTTTTATCTCACTACTATCTTTTTTATTTTATTTTATTTTTCTAGTTCTTCTAAATATTTTAGATTTCTTATTCTTTTTTTCTTTTCCAAAACATTGTGGAAATCATTAAGAAAGGATTCTGGAATATTTATTCCATTTTTATTAAACTGTCCTAATATTTCTTCCTCCGTAAAAGTCCAATCCACTATACCATCCGTCCATTGTTGAACCCAAAGTCCCCAAGATTTCTTTCCCCTGATAACAGCTTCCATAATTCTTGGTTGTGATGATATCATTTTATTTTTACCTTTAGAATAGTGACCGTCATCATACATTCTAAATCCTTCTTTGGATGATATACCATCTATAGATGATTCAACTCTAACATCCTCTCCACAAAAAGTAAGTATTTTTGCTCTGTAAGATTTAAGAAAAAATAAAAACTTTTCATTAAATCCTTCGGAATACTTTCTTAGTTTTCTTTGATGTCTTGTTCCTACTCGACCAGATATCTCTTTTAATATCTGGTCCTTAGTGCGACAAGCGTGGTTTCCTTTTCCATAGTTTTATTTTTTATTTTTAGTGGAGGTTAGCGAGGATTATTCGCTCTGATTTCTGAGGTGCAAACTCAGTGACCACTACAACTGCAGTCCCAACCCCCGTTGGTTTATTTTGTGGAGGATAAGGAATTCGAATCCTTAACTAATGTCAGCCAGACAATCGTTTTACCAGTTACAACTAATCCCCCTCTTATGAAATATCAGCTTTGATCATCCGGTTGGAGTTTCAAGACTTTCGAATACCGAAGTATGTGAATCCCGTGACTTGATATTTCATTTTATTGAGCAGAATGACGGTACTCCCCCGTCTTTTCCGGTTTGGAAGACCGGAACATTAGTTTTATGCTAATTCTGCTTGTTTGTAGTCCTGACCGGATTCGAACCGATGTTAACCTTTACGGCATCTGGTGTGTAAAACCAGCGCTCTAAACCAACTGAGCTACAGGACTTTAGTTTATTTTGTCGGAGGGGTGGGATTCGAACCCACGTTTTCAACTTCCCGCTACGTGTATGTACCCGCCGATTTTGTACTGATAGAGGGACTTGAACCCCCAGCCTTGACGATATAAGCGTCCTACTCTCACCATTGAGCTATATCAGCAAATAAAAAACCCAGTCATTTTTGATGACTGGGTTATAATCTCTTATATATGATATGTTATGCCATATCCCAGTCATTAACGTTCGCCACCGCGCCGCCTCCTATCGCTGCTATCACTATTGTTGCTATGTTATTAACTGTTGTCATAAAATATGTTTTTAAATGTTGTTTTTAGTTATATGTGTATATATTAAAAAGTTTATGTCCCTTTTGTAATATTTATACAAAGATAAGTATTTTTTTTATTCTACCAAATTTATTCAGAACAAATATCTCTATCTTCTCCAGAAATTTTCAGAACAAATATTACTATCTTCTCCAGAAATTTTTTCTCTTATTATATCTTTACTCATTAACTCTTCCATTAGATCTGAATAATATTCGTCATCAGTTGGTTTCATACTAGATCCGTTAAGATTAATGTATTCTAGTATTTCTTCTTCATTCATACCTGATAGTTCAGGATAGTTATCTGTTTCAATAGTGACAGAATCTTTTACAACATAAGTTGAGTAAGATTCGGTTCCGAATATTTTTATTTCCATATATGTTATCTTTTTACTTTATAGATAAATTTAGATACAAGTTGTTTTTATATATAGTATGTGGCTACAAATAAGTTAAAGATACAGCAGGTTGTTCCTGAGTTATACCCAAGACTAGTTCAGTATATTAATGGGGTTTTTTATGATGGTAATGGTAATATTATTAAGGTAAATGCGTCCGGTGGACCTGGAAATAATTATTTTGTTCAAGAACCTCCAGCTCCTACAGCTAAATATGTTGGAGATAGATGGTATGATTTATCATCTGGTTTAGAATTTGTTTGGAATTTTGACGGTAATAGTTATCAGTGGATATCTTCTGCCGCAAATTCGGAAGGTCCACAAGGTATTATCGGCCCTAGGGGACTTCAGGGCAATCAGGGTAATCAAGGTTCACAAGGTAATCAAGGTTCACAAGGTAATCAAGGTAATCAGGGAGCTCAAGGTCCACAGGGAATCCAAGGTATTCAAGGTCCACAGGGGATCCAAGGTATTCAAGGTCCACAGGGTAATCAAGGTAATCAAGGTAATCAAGGTTTAACTGGTCCTCAGGGAGTTCAGGGACCTGAGCCTATTCTACCATCGGTATTAACATTTAAAGGTTTCTGGGATCCATCTACAAATACTCCATATCTACATAATGGTACTGGTTCGGTGGGTGATACTTATTTAGCGTCATCTGTTGGTTCTGTTAATTTTGGTTCGGGTGTTATATCATTTCAGGTAAATGATCTACTTATGTATAATCCAAATCTTCAGTATGTTAAGAGTGGATCAGCTGTAGTTCAGGGGGATCAGGGAGCTCAAGGTAATCAGGGGTCACAAGGTAATCAAGGTAATCAGGGGTCACAAGGTCAAGGTAACCAGGGTACAACCGGGTCACAAGGTAATCAGGGAAACCAAGGATCTCAAGGTAATCAAGGATCTCAAGGTAATCAAGGTGGACAAGGACCTGTTGGTAATCCTGGTAATTCCGGTAACCCTGGTGTGCAAGGTTCAATGGGATCACAGGGTAATCAGGGAAACCAAGGTAATCAAGGGTCGGTAGGTCAACAGGGTAATCAAGGGGTTCAGGGTAATCAGGGAAACCAAGGTACAACTGGACCTCAAGGTAATCAGGGTAATCAGGGTAATCAGGGGATTCAAGGTAGTCAAGGTATAACAGGATTTCAAGGTATAACAGGACCACAGGGGATTCAAGGTCCACAGGGTAATCAAGGGTCTCAAGGTAATCAGGGTAATCAAGGTATAACAGGACCTCAAGGTATAACTGGACCTCAAGGTAATCAAGGTAATCAAGGAGTTCAAGGTCCACAGGGGATCCAAGGTATAACTGGACCTCAAGGTAATCAGGGTAATCAGGGTAATCAAGGGGTTCAAGGTATAACAGGAACTCAAGGTAATCAGGGTAATCAAGGAGTTCAAGGTAATCAAGGAGTTCAAGGTATAACCGGACCTCAAGGTAATCAAGGTAACCAAGGAGTTCAGGGTATAACCGGACCTCAAGGTAGTCAAGGTAATCAGGGTACTCAGGGTATAACCGGACCTCAAGGTAGTCAAGGTAATCAGGGTGCTCAGGGTATAACTGGACCTCAAGGTAACCAAGGGGTTCAAGGTATAACCGGTTCTCAGGGTAATCAAGGAGTTCAAGGTATAACCGGTTCTCAAGGTAATCAGGGTACTCAGGGTATAACCGGACCTCAAGGTAATCAAGGAGTTCAGGGTATAACCGGACCACAGGGTAACCAAGGTAATCAGGGTATAACTGGACCTCAAGGTCAAGGGGTTCAAGGTATAACTGGACCTCAAGGTAATCAGGGCAATCAAGGTAACCAAGGTAATCAAGGGGTTCAAGGTATAACCGGACCTCAGGGTGCTCAGGGTAGTCAAGGTTCACAAGGCTCACAGGGTGCTCAGGGTATAACAGGGTCTCAAGGTAATCAAGGTAACCAAGGAGTTCAGGGTATAACAGGACCTCAAGGCAATCAAGGTAATCAAGGAGTTCAAGGTTCACAGGGGAACCAAGGTATAACTGGACCTCAAGGTAATCAGGGTAATCAAGGGGTTCAGGGTATAACCGGACCTCAAGGTAATCAGGGCAATCAAGGGGTTCAGGGTAATCAAGGTAATCAAGGAGTTCAAGGTATAACAGGACCACAGGGTAACCAAGGGGTTCAAGGGGTTCAGGGTATAACCGGACCTCAAGGTAATCAAGGTAACCAAGGTACTCAGGGTATAACAGGACCACAGGGTAATCAAGGTAATCAAGGTAATCAAGGAGTTCAAGGTATAACCGGACCACAGGGTAACCAAGGGGTTCAAGGTATAACTGGACCTCAAGGTCAAGGGGTTCAAGGTATAACTGGACCTCAAGGTAATCAGGGTAATCAAGGTAACCAAGGTAATCAAGGGGTTCAAGGTATAACCGGACCACAGGGTAACCAAGGGGTTCAAGGTATAACCGGTTCTCAGGGTAGACAAGGTGCTCAGGGTATAACCGGACCTCAGGGTGCTCAGGGTAGTCAAGGTTCACAAGGCTCACAGGGTGCTCAGGGTATAACCGGACCTCAAGGTAATCAAGGCCAGGGGGTTCAGGGTATAACCGGACCTCAAGGTAACCAAGGTAACCAAGGGGTTCAAGGTATAACCGGACCTCAAGGTTCACAAGGCTCACAGGGTGCTCAGGGTATAACCGGACCTCAAGGTAATCAAGGTAATCAAGGAGTTCAAGGTATAACCGGACCTCAAGGTAGTCAAGGTAATCAGGGTGCTCAGGGTATAACCGGACCTCAAGGTAGTCAAGGTAACCAAGGAGTTCAAGGTATAACCGGACCTCAAGGTAATCAAGGTAGTCAAGGTAATCAGGGTGCTCAGGGTATAACAGGGTCTCAAGGTAATCAAGGTAATCAAGGAGTTCAGGGTATAACCGGACCTCAAGGTAATCAAGGAGTTCAGGGTATAACCGGACCTCAAGGTAACCAAGGAGTTCAGGGTATAACTGGACCTCAAGGTAATCAAGGTAACCAAGGTGCTCAGGGTAACCAAGGTGCAACTGGACCACAGGGTAATCAGGGATCCGTTGGTGCTCAGGGTCTAATACCAGTCGCGAGTTACATGAGGGGTTCTAGATCTGCTCAACAGACTACAGGATTAACCGCAGGTAGTTTAGTTGTTTTTACACAGGTTGATAACTATAATAGTAGTGATATAACACTTGCGACTGCATCTGGTCAAATAACACTTGCCGCAAACAAGACTTATAGAATTTTAGGACAAGTTCCTAATATAGTTACCAGTGGGGGAAACATGGCACTTTGTTGGTACAATGAAACTACTGGTGCTTACATAGGTAGCATATCATCGATATACTCACCTACTAATGGTGCTGCTTATGCGGCTTTTGGTGGACTATCCGAAGTATTATTGACCACAACTGCATCTACAGTAATATCTTATAGAATAACAAACAACAATTCGGTAACATCATTAGGCGGGAACTCAGATTTTGCAACTGCAGGATCATATCCTTGGTTTGACATACAAGTCATATCTGGATTCTCAGCAGCATTAAATGGTGCAACTGGTTCACAAGGTCCACAGGGTATAACAGGCGCTCAGGGTATAACCGGTCCACAGGGTAATCAAGGATCACAAGGTAATCAAGGTCCACAGGGTAACCAAGGACCTCAAGGTATAACAGGTCCACAGGGTAACCAAGGTCTCATAGGTGCTACCGGACCTGGTGTTATAAGTGGTGTTACTAATCAGGTTGCTTACTATACCGGTACTGGATCTGTATCAAGTACTTCCAATATCACAATTGCAACAAACTCAATTGCTGTTACTGCACCAATGAGTATTAATTATCCTACTGGGGGTGTTCTTATGTCATTTACAGGTAGTGCTATTAATGGTGGTTGGATATCTATGGGTCCTTTTGGTGGATCAGATGTGCCAACATTTACTACAAGAAGTATTGGTAGTAAATTTGTTGTATATGATAATATAGGAACAGCAAGCGCCGGATATGCTATCGGTGTTGCTCCATCTACTATGTGGTATGGTGTCGATGTACAATCCTCTTCACACAAATGGTATGCCGGTACTACATTGATCGCGACACTTGATGGATATGGTAATCTTAGTAACATTGGAACATTTTCAACTGTTAACTTAAGCGTTACTCGTAATTTAAGTGCTTCTGGACTATTAGCAACGGCTACTTATTCAGGCTCTTATACAAGTGGTCTTGTTCTTGATTATCTTTCAGGTGGTAGAATGTCTGTTGGTTCTAGTGATAGTTTAAGTTTCTATACCGGTGGTATAGGTAATACTTTATTAGCTTCTTTTGCTACAGGTTCAAGTACCTTTACTCAACCTATTTCAATTACTAATAGTACAGTTGGTACTTTACTAACTATAAATGGTTCATCTAATGGTGCTTGGGTTTTATTCAACAACACTGGTTCTTTCTCACCAATGCTTGGGACAAGAAGTCCGGGAACAAAACTTGTACTATATAGTCTTGTTGGTACGGCGAGTACTGACTATGCTATAGGTGTAGCACCTTCTACTATGTGGTATGGTGTTGATACCCAAGGTTCGTCTCATAAATGGTATGCTAGTACAACTCTTATATCTACTCTTGATGGTTATGGTAATTTGAGTGTTAATAAAGGATTTTTAGCAAATGGTACTTATTCAGGTTCATATACTGATGGTACTGTTGTTGATTATTCTACTGGTAATGGTAGAATTTCGGTTGGATCAAATGATAATTTATCATTTTATACAGGTGGTATAGGTAGTACAACGATGTCTGTATTTGCTACAAACTCAATTTCATTTTATCAACCAACAACTATTAGTGGTAACTTAACAGTTACCGGAAACTCAACTTTAACTGGTACTTTATTTTCTGGAACACATTCTGTTTTAGGAAATATAACAGCGACTGGTTCCCTCACCACTACTAGTAATATAACTACAAATGGTGGTTTCTTATCAACTTCTACATATTCAGCTACTTATTCATCAGGTATTTCTGTTGATTATACTACAAATAATGGTAGGATATCTGTTGGTACAGGTGCTTTAATATCATTATATACCGGTGGATTAGGAAATACTCTTATATCAACTTTTGGTACAAACTCACATGTGGTTTATCAACCATTAACTGTAAATGCTACTTATTCAACTACATCAACTGCAGCAAATATTAATATAAGTGGTTATAATACAAAAGGTGGATCAACTTATTTAGATTTCTTGTCAGCTACAAATACGGTATCTGGTGCAACTAATCCCAATAAATGGTTCCGTTTAGATAATTCTGGTACACTACAAATTATTAATAGCGCATATACATCAGCTATATTTCTATTAACAGATGGTGGGGCACTTTCATTAACCGCAACCGCATCAGCAGCAGCTTTATCCATTACACAAAATTATCCTACAGCCGACTGTCTTTTACAATTGAGATCTCGTGATACAGGTACTTGGACTCGTATTGGATCAAATGGTTCCGATATGGCATTTATTACTGGTGGAACTGATCTTACAAATGGAACACCTGGCCTACATATTAGTTCTTTAAATAACGTCGGTATAAATGGTGTTGCTACAAGAGCTAGATTGGATATAAAGGGAGCTATAGCTGGTTATACATCAACTCAAACATATGCTTATTACGCATTAGGTAGTAGTAATACAAATACAGGCTATTATGGTGGTTCTTCTCAAACTATTACACCATCTATATGGGCAGACCAAAGAATTTTGGCGGTAGAATTTGATGCAATCTCTGATGAGAGAATTAAAGATGTTAAAGGTATTTCCAATAATAAAGAAGATTTAGATATATTAAAGAAAATTCAAATAACTGATTATCAATATAAAGATAAGGTTGGAAACGGTAGTGATAACTTTAAAAAAGTAATTGGTCAACAAGTTGAAAAAGTTTTTCCACAAGCAGTTAAAAAGCAAAAAGATATAGTTCCAGATATATTCAAATTAGCAAATGTTATAGATGGTGTTATACAATTAGTAGCTGATGTTAAAGAGGGAGATACTATTAAAATAATAGCTCAAACAGGAGAATTAAAAGTTAAAGTTATTTCTGTAAATGAAGAAAACTTTACCATAGATAATCCTTTAAATGAGGAATGTTTTATATATGGTAAGGAGGTCGATGATTTTGTTGTGGTAGATTATGATGCTTTATCTATGTTAAATATATCAGCAACACAAGAAATAATTAAAAGATTAGAGATTTTAGAAAAGGAAAACCAAGAGTTAAAGAAATTACTAAACAAATAAGTTATAAAATGGAAACGAGTTTATAAATATATACATAAAGTATATTATATAAATAATGGCATCAATAAATTTTCCTTCTAGTCCATACACCGGTCAACCTTATTCATTTAATGGTAATACATGGGTATTTAATGGATATGCGTGGGTTTTAAGTACAACGTCAGCAACTGGTTCACAAGGTCCACAAGGAACAGGTTTAACTGGTTCACAAGGTCCTCAAGGTGATCTAGGTCCACAAGGTCCTGCTGGAACTGGGGGTGGAGGTACAGGCTCAGGGTCACAAGGCTCACAGGGTGATATAGGTCCTCAAGGTGATCTAGGTCCTCAAGGTGATCTAGGTCCTCAAGGTGACATAGGTCCACAAGGATATACTGGATTATTTGGGGGATTTTCTATATATTACCCGGTTATATATGGATACGAAGGATATAATACTGGATATTTAACTGTAGACTATACAGATTTACAATATTCAAGTTTATTCTATTTAAGTGGACAAGATGGTTATGGTAATGATTTTGGTATTTACAATGGTTTTTTTCAAGGTATATACAATGCTATATACACTTCATCACCTTCCGGAACAAGTCCTTTATTTGTACAGATAACTGACTCTTCTAATTCTAGTAATTCAAATATATATGCTGTATACCCTAGTGAAATTTCATTAAATAATGGATATGGTATAGCCTTTTATGCACTAGGTTATCAAGGTGGTGTCGGGCCAATGTCTCCTACTAGTGTTGAGATATCATTTTTATTACCTAGTGGTGATTTTGGTCCACAAGGTTTTATTGGTCTACAAGGCCCTGCTGGTAGTGATGGAGGTGGTGGTACAGGTTCAGGATCACAAGGTAATCAGGGATCACAAGGTATAACCGGACCTCAAGGTAGTCAAGGTATAACAGGTTCACAGGGTAATCAAGGTAATCAAGGCGCTCAGGGTAACCAAGGTAATCAAGGCTCTCAGGGTAATCAAGGTAATACAGGTGCTACTGGATCACAAGGTTCACAAGGTAATCAGGGTTCAATCGGACCTCAAGGTAATACAGGTGCTACTGGATCACAAGGTCCACAGGGTAATCAAGGTAATCAAGGTTCAACCGGTCCTCAAGGTTCAACCGGTCCTCAAGGTAATGTTGGTACAGGTACTACTGGTTCTCAAGGACCTCAAGGTAACCAAGGTAATCAAGGTAATACAGGTAATACAGGTGCTACTGGTTCACAAGGACCTCAAGGTAACCAAGGTAATCAAGGTAATACAGGTAATACCGGTGCTACTGGTAGTCAAGGTAATCAGGGTAATCAAGGTTCATTCGGACCGACTGGTGCTGGTGGTGCGTTGGGTTATTATATATCAGCTTATGATACAACGACTCAAACAAACCCAACTGCTTCAACTCCTAATATCATTTATATTAACTCAACAGCTGAAGCTAATGGTATAAATACTGATGGTGGTAATAAAATTGTATTCCTAAATGGTGGTGTATATAACATCCAGTTTTCGGCTCAATTTGATAGAACAAATAGTGGAACAGATAC
>Ga0209084_1003379_pt1 | contig 11802 bp, 10 predicted proteins | sample C_130820_MF_Meta_FD_187309 | JGI IMG/M metagenome (GOLD analysis project Ga0209084, IMG submission 187309) | Freshwater microbial communities from Lake Croche, Canada to study carbon cycling - C_130820_MF_MetaG (SPAdes) (version 2) | ecosystem: Environmental > Aquatic > Freshwater > Lake... | reverse complement strand
CAAAAATGGTAACCTCATTAACATTGGGGATTGGGATAGCCACAATGGGGAAAATCCTTTACCAGAAGGCGCTACAGAACATGATGCTGAAGTTGTAACTGGTTACGATGGCGGTCTTTATTTGGCTGACGATCCAAAACGCCTACAACCTTAAGGACTAACCATGTTTGAAAAACAAACCGTTGTTGACCGCATCGAAGTGCTGGCAGACCAGACTGTTGCTGTGCGTTATGTTGTGACTGTCACTGAAGATGGGAAGCCTTTTGCCGAACAAGTCAAGGGCAATTACTTTAAGCCTGGCGATGATTACAGCGCCGAGGATGAAAAGGTAAAAACCATTTGTGCAATCGTGCATACAACCGAAGTTATTGCTGCTTACCAAGAAGCTCAACGTCTTGCTGCACAATCAATAAACATAACACAACCTTAATCATGGAACTACAACAACTAATTGATGTCATTCTTAGCGTAGCTATGTCTGTAGTAGGTTGGTTTGCTAGAGAATTATGGGCAGCAGTTAAAGAACTAAAGTACGATCTATCTAAGATGCGTGAAGACTTGCCTAAAAACTATATAGCCCGTGATGATTACAAAGATGACATCCGGGACATTAGAGATATGTTATCTAAGATATTTGATAAGCTAGATAACAAACAAGACAAGTAAGCATACGTACATTACTTAATATGTTATTAGGAACAAACAATGGCTACTACTTACTTTATAGATAACTCTACTCCTATAGTTGCTGCATGGCTTAATGATGTAAACAACTATGTATATCAAGGTAGACTGCGTGGAACAGTTACAGCTACGTCTGGACAAACTGTATTTACAGTTCCTTTTACGTACACTGTTGGTGCTAAAACTTTAGATGTATACATCAATGGTATACGACAAATATTAAGCTCTAGTTATACAGAAACTACATCTACGTCTGTTACGTTTAGTGAAGCTGTTCCTGTTACTGCTGTTGTAGAGTTTGTAGGTTAACTACTATGTCTTATAAACCAAGGTTTGATTCAGGGTCTTGGCTTGTAATCTGTGATGCCTGTGGTAGACAATACAAGGCTAATGAGCTACGATTACGCTGGGACGGGTTAATGGTATGTGATGGGGACTGGGAACCTAGACAGCCTCAAGACTTTGTGCATGGTGTAGCAGATAAGATAGCACCACCTTTTACTAGGGCAGAACAAGAAGACACTTTTCTTTTTGTATGTACTCCTATTACCACACAAGGTATAGCGGACTACGGCACAGCAGATTGTGCTAGAGCAGACATAAATAACATAGGTATTCCTGTATGTACCCTAGAAGGGTCTGAGGCTATATCTTTTCAAGCTATTGCTGGATGTGCTATATCAGGTAAGACAGCTCCTAGTTTAAATAGTTTTTTAATAGGATAAAACAATGAGTTCTACTTACACTGTTTCTCGTGATCAGATTATCTCTTTAGCACTTCGTAAGTTAGGTGTGCTTGAGATAGGTGATGTGCCTGATGCTGAGACTATCAACAATGCTGCTATGTCTTTAAATCTTTTAATCAAGCAATTAAGTACAGAAGGTTTAAAGCTGTGGAAGAACTCAGAGCTTATTATTCCTCTGATTACTAACCAGACTACCTACATCTTAGGTGGGTCTACATCTGCATTGATGTACGACTCTCTTAACCCTACTGTAGCTATTACTGATAGACCTCTAAAAGTTATCCAAGGGTTCTATCGCAACATTACTGTTACTCCTTACATTGATATACCTGTGATGGTTGTATCTAAACAAGAGTACAACGTTCTAGGTTCTAAGTTTTCTACTGGTACAGCTAACACTATCTTCTATGACACTAAGAAACTTAATGGTGTGTTGTATGTGTACCTAACACCTGATGTTAACGCTAGTACTAATATGGAACTTCATATTATTACTCAACTTCCCTTAGATGATTTATCTACTGCTCTTGCTATACCAGACTTTCCTAATGAATGGATGAACTGTTTGGTGTGGAACCTTGCTGATCAACTAGCTCTTGAGTATGGGGTTCCTATGAACTCTAGACAAGAGATTAGTATGCGTGCAGGTACTTATAAAACATTGTTAACTGATTGGGATGTAGAAGCCTCTAGTACGTTCTTTGCTCCAGACTTTAGGTCTACTGGTAACAGTGCTTACAGGGGTTAAGTATGGCTACAGAACGCATTCCTCTTACCCAACCTATTGAAAGTCGAGATGGTACTTTCAATAAGGATTCCTATTCTTCTAACTGTGTGTTTGAGTCTAGGGATCAAAAGAGAGAGTTTGTTAAAAGACCTGGACTTGTTTTTGTAAAACAAGTAACACCTGTTACTCCTCCTGCTAGTACACCTAGTCAAGGACTAGCTAGTTTTAACAACAAGATTATTTCTGTTATTAATAACACAGTGTACCAAGTTGATCCATCTGGATACGCAGTTACTACTGTAGGTACAACGTCTGCTTCAACTAGTCAAAGTTATTTTGTTAGAACCTTTTTAGATGCGTATTTGTTTATGCACAACAAGGTTAACGGATACTTGTACAAAAAGTCTGACTCTTCTTTTAGTGCTATCACTAACGACAAGGTTGTAAGCATTAGCATTGACAATGAAGGTCTTAACTACAGTTCAGGGATTACCTTAAGTTTTTCTGGTGGTGGTGTTACTGCAACTGCTACTGTTGTTAACGGAAGTATTTCTACTGTAACTATAACTAACAATGGTAGTGGTTTATCTTCTGCACCTACTTGTACTGTTAATAAACCCAGTACTGTAACTCCTACTGCTACAGGTACTATAGCTTTGTTTACTATTGTTGTATCAAGTGCTACAGGTATTTATACGGGTATGTACGCCTCTGGTACAGGCATAGCTCCTAATGCTACGGTTACTAACATTAATGGAACTACTATTAGTTTAAGCATTGCAAACACTGCTGCTGTATCTGGGACTATTACCTTTGTTGACAATGGTTCTAGTGCTGTACTGACTCCTGTTCTTTGTGCATTTCCTGTTGGGCCTTATGTATCTGGAGTAGTGTTTCTAGACAACTATGTGTTTATTGGAACAACTAGTAATCGTATATACAACTCTAATGTTGGTGATCCAACATCTTGGAACCCTTTAAATTATCTTACCTTTGAACAAACTACAGATACCCTAGTAGGTATTGTTAAACACCTTAACTACTTAGTAGCTTTTGGTAAAACTAGTATGCAGCTTTACTATGACACTGGTACTGCTGTAGGTTCTCCTTTGACTGTAGCTCAAAGCTATACATCTGAAGTAGGTTGTGCCAACGGAGATAGCATAGTAGCTACTGATGGTACTGTCCTTTGGATAGGTACTAGTAAGACTCATGGTCGTTGTGTATACCTTATGGATGGTGTTGCTGCTGTTAAGATTTCTACAGACAACATAGACAAACATCTAGAAGCAGATGACATGAGCAAAGTAACTGCTTACTGCTATAAGTTTGGTGGGCATACTCTTTACATACTAACTCTTCACAACACTAATCAAACCCTAGTGTTTGATATAAACGAAAAGATGTGGTATCGCTGGACACAGTACGCAATAGCTTCTAGTGACCAACCTAACCCTGGTACTTATGTAGAGTCTTATTTCCGTCCTAGCTTTTATGCTGAAGTAAATACTGTTCCGTATGTGTTAGACGATGACACAGCAAACATATATTATTTTGATGTAAACACTTACCAAGATAATGGACAAGCTATATACTGTAGGACAGTCACAGACCTCTACGACAACGGGGTCACTAAACGTAAATTCTACGGTAGGCTAGAGATTATTGGTGATAAGGTGGCAGGTACTATGCAAGTACGCCACACAGGAAACGACTACAACTCTTGGTCTAACTACAGGTCTGTTGACCTCAATGCTTCTAGGTCACAGATATATCTAGGTGGTGCTGACCGCCGTAGAGCTTGGGAGTTTCTTTGTACTAGTAACGTACCCCTTCGTCTTGATGGTGCTGAAATAGACTACAGGATAGGCGAGATGGATCAAGAACAAAGTGTTGGTGGTGGACGCTATAGGAGATAATTGTGGAACAACTTATAGAAGCTATTAACTCTGTTGCTACTAAGCCAGACTTTGATCTTAGTACTACAGATAGTAAACTAGCTTTAGCTAAAGCAATGTTGGGACATGAGCAAACTCCTAATTCAATCATCCATAGATTTGGTGGTGGGTTGTATATTAGAGAAGCTTACTATCCAAAAGACACTTTAATTGTTGGTCAAGAGCATCTTTCTGAACATATGAATGTACTTCTTAAAGGAAGCATTAATGTTATTGACGGAGATGGTTCTATACAAACACTTACTGCTCCATATATGTTTGTGGCTAAAGCTGGTAGCAAAGTTGGTTACACACTAGAGGATGTTGTGTGGCAAAATATCTATGTTACTAGTAGCACAGATGTTGAATATTTAGAGTCTGTGCTATTTAAGTCTCCTGATATTTTTAAACAACATCAGCAAGACAAACTAACTCTAGATAGTTTTAAGCACGAAGAAGATCGACAAGACTTTTTAAACATGGTTAAAGAGTCTGGTTGGACTCTTGAAGACATAGAGTTAGCATCTAAGCATAGAGAAGATTGCATTCCTTTTCCAGATGGAAGCTATAGCATTTGTTCTGGTAACTCTCCTATAGAAGGTAAAGGAATGTTTTCTACTGCTGTGATTAAACAACATAGCATTATTGCACCTATGAGACTAGGTGGTTGTAGGACTCCTGCTGGATACCTTATCAATCACTCTAAGAATCCTAACGCAATAGTTTTTAAAAATGATCTGGGTGATATGTTCCTAGTAGCATTGCGGGACATAGGTGGTATGGCTGGTGGTAGTCTAGGTGAAGAAATAACTTTGGACTATAGACAAGTCATGCGATTAAATAATCTTTGGAAAGGGACTAACAAATGTCTGCTGGAATCTCATTAGGCACACTTGCATCTGTAGTAGGTATTGCTGGTGGTATTAAAGCTTTAACTAGTAGTAGTGGAGGTGGGGGTGGTGCTGCTCAAGCACAAGCCCAACAAGCTGCTGATCCTTTTTCACAATACCGTGGGCAACTAGGATCAATGTATGCTGGTGCTTTACAGCCAGGTGCTCCTAGTAACATTCAAAATATGCCGGGGTACACACAGTTTAATACTGGTGTAATGCAGCCAGCTATGCAAGCTTCTCAAAGGGCTGCTGCTAGTGCTGGGCAACTGTACTCAGGTGGTGAACAACAAGCACTTCAAAAGGTTGGACAACAAGGCTACTATGGCTTTATGACTGACTATATGAACCGTCTTGCACAAGGTAGTGGTGCTGTTAATAATCCTGCTCAAGCTGCTAGTTTGGGACTTAACGCACAAAACCAATCTGACCAAGCTTTTATGCAGGGTATGGGTGGTATTGCACAAGGTCTTAGGGGATTTTCTTCTAGTGGGTCTGCTAACTATAACGCTTATAACCCCAATTGGGTACAACAAGCATCTGAAAATATGCCTAGTACTTACGCTACTCCTGATCCATCACTAGGTTGGAGTAATTAAATTATGGCTTTCTTAATGTCAGACTTAGCTGCGGGTAGTAGTGCTGCTCTTCAGCTTCAACAAAATATGGCTGCTGCTCCCTATGTGGAGCAACAAGCTTCTGCTGCTGCTGAAGAAACACAACTTAAGCTACAACAAGATCGTCTTAAAGCTGCTTATGCTCCACAAGAAGCTGCTGCTAAAGCACAGCAAGAAGAAGCTACTTTACAAAAAACTAAACTTGCTAACATAGTTTCAGAATCAGGTATTAAAGTAACTACTGAAAAAAGTGATGCTGCTAAAAAATTAATGGCAGACCCTACTTGGGTTACAAAAAGTCCAAGTGAACAAGCTACGGCAATAGCTGCTGCTTGGGATGTAGTTGATCCTGAATCTGCTGCACAAATGAGAGTAGCATCGGCAACCTATGATGCTAAACAACTTGCAACAGAACTAAAAAAACATGATCTTAATAGAGAAACTATTGGAGATGCCTACGCTACTATTAAAAGCGCTACTCCAGAACAAATAACTGATCTAATATCTAAGTTTCCAGATAACATGAAGACAGCTATTAAAACTAAGATTCCAAAATTCTTTGAAGAAAATGATCCTAAATTACAAAAAGCTCAACTTGAAGCTTTGCACCTTACTGGTTCAAACGAAAACACAATAGCTACAAATGAAACTCGTAAACTAGTTGCAGAGATGCAAGATGGTTGGCACAGGAATCATGATAAAGTAGTTGCACTTATTGCTGAACTAAAACGTGATGGTGGTGGTAGTGGTAAACAAACTGCATTAGAGTTACGTGAGTGGGGTGCTGCTCAAAGAGCTTGGTCGCGTGTTGATACTGATTTTAAAAAGCCTATTAAAGAAGCAGAGGATGCTTGGAAAAAAGCAACAGAAGAAGACAAAAAGAAAACTGGTGTGCTTAGTTTTTTTACTGGTGGTTCTTCTGCTATAGATGATGCTAAAACACCAGAAGCAAAAGCTGAACTTAAATCAACTAAAGCTTGGAACGAACTACAGAATCTTAAAAAAGAACGTGCTCAAAAGAAACTTGATGCTATAGAGGGTATGCCTGAAGGTAAAGAAAAAAACAGGTTGTTTGAAGGTTTAACTAAAGAACTTGAAAGCTACGATATAGAACAACCACCCCCTCCCTCTAAAAAAGAAGTTGATGCTCCTCCTGCACCAGCAGGTACTTCTACACCTCCAGCTAAAGGAGGTTCTTCTATGCTTGATTTGTTACCCGGTAAGATGTCTCCTGCTGCTACTAGTAACAAATATACTCAAGACAATCCTGCTAAACCTACTAGCAAAGCAGAATACGATAAGCTTCCACCCGATAGTTACTACGAACAAGATGGTAATATAAAACGTAAGAAGGGTTAATTATGGCTGACTTTGGACAAGAAGACGAAGTTGTCTCTAAATCTTCTGCTGCCCCTGCTGTTGCTAAATCTTCTTGGGGTGCTGATGATGAAGTTGTAAATAAGTTTCCTACTAAACCTACATCTCAATTTCATGCTGGTTATCGTGCTGTTGGAGAAGCTGTAGTTCCTGGTTTAGCGGGTCTTACAGGTGCTGTAGCTGGTGCTACTGCTATAGCTCCTTATGCAGCTACTGCCGCTGCTGCTAGTGGCCCTTTTGCTCCTGTTGTTGGTGCTTCTTTAGAATTATTAGGTGCTGGGGGAGGAGCATTTGTTGGGGCTGAAACTGTGGGTTGGATGCAAAATAAATTGCACCAACTGTTTGCTCCAGAAGATTACAAAGCTCGTAAAGAAGAAAGAAAACAATATCCTATTACTACTACAGTGGGTAGTGTAGCGGGTGGTGTTGTTGGACTATCTCCTAAAGTTGCTATTGATCCTGCTGCTAAATTTATTACTACTGCTATGAGGGCTAGGGGTGCTGCTGCGGCAGGACAAGCTGGTGTATCTGCTGGTACTCAATTAGCTACTACAGGTAAAGTTGATTTAGGTGAAACTATGCTTGCTGCTGGTACAGGTTTTGTTTTACCTGGAGTAAATATAGTTGGTTCTCCTTTTGTTAGGCTTGGAGAACGTATTGCTGGTAAAAAAAGTACTCAACCTATTTCTAAAGATGATTTACCACAACCACCTCCACCTGGTTCTACACCAGAACAAATTGCTGCTCATTTAGAAATTGTTAAAGCTGAAAAAGCTAGGCGTGATTCTGAATCTCCAATCTTTGAAGCTGCTATTAAAAACACAGCAACTGGTGAACTAGAACGTCATGGGCCAAAACATAATGAACAACGTAAAGCAGATACTAAAGATCACCCAGATTATGTAGAAGGTTTTGTTACTGAACGTGGTCAATTTTTAACTCGTGAAGAAGCTGTTGACCATGCTAAACGTACTAAACAAATACCTGAAGATCATGTTTTAGAAAACCCTCCGGGAGAAGAACCCGGATTGCATAGTGGTGACTTGCGTAAAGCAAATGATGAACGTTTTGCTATTACTGAAGACCAACCTGCTGGTGTTGCTAAACTCTCTGTTGAAACCCCAGTTACTCGTGAAGAACACAAGAAGGCTATTAGTGATCGTGAAGAACGTCTGTTTCTTGGTATTGAAATAGATAGAGCAGAAGCAGCTTTAAATGGTGATGGTGAAGGTTTAAGAATTCTTGATGAAGAAAAGGCTAGGCTTACTTCTGAAATAGAACAGTTGCAAAATTCTATGCCTACAGTGCAGTTTGAAAATCCTGCTAAACCAACATGGGAAGAACTACAAGATCATCTTTGGGGTGTTAGTACTGTAGGTGGAGCGTTTTATCGTGTGCTTGAAACCAAAGGTCTTGGCTCTATAGGCCAACGACTTTTAATTAAATCTCTTATTAAATCAGATTTTATTCGTAGTGCAGAGCTTAAATTTTCTACAGATTATCTTAAGTATATAGATAACAAAGGCGTTGAAAAACAAGATGCTGCTGGTTTGTACACAGGTGGAACAGATCATCTTGTGCATCTAGGTAAAGGTGGTGACATACGTGTATTAGCTCACGAAGCTATGCACGCTGGCACACAACGTCTTCTTATAGAAGGTGGTAGTACTGCTGCTATTAAGATGCAAGAGTTGTTTGATAAATATAAATTAGAACAAAATAAAAAGTATGACGAAGCCCTTCAAAAGGAACTACAAGAAAAAGGAAGTTTAAGTCCTGGAGAATACAACGCTCTTAATGATAAATTTAAACATTATGGTTTTGAAAATGTACATGAGTTTGTAGCTGAAGCTTTTACTAATAAAGAATTTCAAAAATTATTAAGTGATGTTAAAGTAGGTAAACAACCTAAAAATATTCTTAGTAACTTATGGGGACAGTTTAAAGAAACTGTTCGTTTAGGTTTAGGTGTTCCAGAAGGTGCTCGTACTGCTCTTGACGAAGTGTTTGATCATGGCATATCTATGGTTGAACAATCTAAAACGTTTACACCTCGTACAGATTTTGTACCTAACATTTCTTCTCCAGCTCTTAAAGCTTTTGAAAAAATTGATCCTCGTTCTATTGCTAACGAAGAGGAAATGGTTAAACATAGCACTGATATTTATGAGCGTTATGGAGAAGAAGCAACCATCAAGTTTTTTGAAGACTACCAAAAGAATTTAAATGAGCGTTCTATTCCTGTTCCTAATAACGAACAGCAATTAGACGATGCAATGCACAAAGTAAATACGTTTGAAACCAAAGACAAGTCAGAACACGTTATTGGTTACAAAGAAAGTACTGCTGAAGGTATTACAGTTGAACAACGTAAAGAAGCTTTTGATGCTATTGAACGTGGTGAAACAGTTGGTGGTAAATTAGGTCAAATACTTAGGGGTATTTGGGATGAAAATTTAGCTTTAGTTCGTAAAATTAAAGCGTTAGGTGGTGATGTAGGGGAAGAGTTTACTACTGGTCAATCTCGTATTCGTATGTGGAGCGAACAAGAAAAGCCAGGTTGGAAAGACACTCTTAAAAATTTCTTTTCTAGCAACACTCCTATGGGAGATAAGGTTGGTGAACAGGCTAAAGCTTCTATGGAGCGTACTGTTTATCAAACTTCTGATGGTCGTGTTATTGAATTAGTTAGGCATCCTGAAGATGTAACTGCTCCAATAAAAGATAAGGATGGTAAAGTTATTGGTACTCGTGAAATTAAAAAGGGTACGGAAGTTTATGAATGGTTAAATGGTAATAGACAATTAATCTCCCATTCTCCTGACATCAATCTTAAACGTGGCGATAAGATTCAAATTAGAAAACCTTCTGAAAAACTTTCTACAGGCCCAGCAGGGGGAGTAGGAAGTGAAAAACGTACATGGAGAGAAGACCCAAGTATTATTGATGGCAATGTTTTAGACATTGAAAAACATTCTACATATCGTTACTGGCATGATGCAGAAGCTTCTGCTCGTATAGCTAACATAGCTCTTCGTAAAACTGCTCGTGAACTAGAGCTAGTAAACAATCTTAAAAAATCTAAATTGTTTGAACAAGTAGGATTTAGTCCAGACAAACCTCTTAAAGATTTACCTAAAGGTTGGGTTGTTCCTAGTAACTTAGATCGTATACCTGAGTTACGTGGTTGGCACTTTGATCCTAAAACTGCTGCAATTATTGAAGACTTTGCTAAAGTTTGGGACAACACTATGTGGATGAAAGCTACTAATGCTATTGTCAAAAACATGATGTTAAATCCTGTTCCACATATGTTTAATGAGGTAATGCATCTTTGGAATGCTCGTGGTCTTACTGGATGGGTAGACCCCAGACAAGTAGGTACGTTTGCTACTACGGCAAGATTAGCTTGGAAAGACGTTGGTAATCAAACTAAATTTTACCGGGACATAATGCGTGAGGGTGGTTCTATTCTTGGTGCTGATCCTAGAAACAATTACTTTGATGCTTTGCAAAAAGAAGCTTCTAAACAAATATTTGGTACTCCAGAAATGCAAAGGAGTATGGGGCAACTAGCTAAAAAATTAGGTACTTCTGTTGGTGATTTGTACAACGGCATTTCTAATGCTTCTCAAAAAGCTATGTGGTTTACTCGTGATGTAATGTACGTCCAATACATTCGTGAGATTATGTTAAACCATGAGTCTCGTACTGGCACTAAGATGGAACTTAAAGATGCTATAAAACACGCTGAAAGGCATATGCCTAACTATCGTATGCCATCTGAAGTGTTAGGTAGTCGAACTGTTTCTCAAATACTTAAAAATCCTAACGTTTCTTTGTTTGCTAGGTATCACTATGGAATGGTTAAATCTTTAGTAAATACTATTAAAGACGTTGATCCTCGTAACTTAAGAACTCCAGAAGGCCGTGCTAACTTTAGAGAGGGCGTTGATTCTATGTTAGCTATTGGTGTTGCTTCAGCTATGCTATATCCTTTAATGGATTACATAGCTAAAGCTATGTTTGGTGAAAGTGCTGAACAACGTAGGGCTGGCCCATTCCATTTGCTTCATGCTGCTGAACAAGTAGCTGAAGGTAAAAAAGATTTGTCTGCTTTATTGTGGCCTGTTTTTACTTTTAACCCAATGCTACTTATGATGTTAGAGTTGCCTTGGGCGCACAAACTAAGTACAGGAAAACCAATTTACCATCCTCAAGATTCTTTAGGAGATATAGCTGGTGATATTGGAACTTATCTTGCTAAACAAGTTCCACAATCAGCAGCACTTATGTCTGCTACTGCTGATGAAGGTGGAGAAACTCAAATGTTAGCTAGACAACTTGACATTAAAGTTAAGACCCCAGCACAAATAGAACGTGAAAAGAAAGCTGCTAAAAGAGAAATTACAGCTAAGAAAAGTAGGGACACTAAACGTAAAGAAGGAATATATAAACCATGAACATATTAATCATTGATTGTGGTGGTGTTTGTCTTGACTTTGCTTTGAGGTGTATGGACTATGGTCATACCATAAAGGCTTACATTCGTAACAACAAAGATGGCTCTAGGTCTATGGTTGGTAATGGTGGTCTTCTTAATCGTGTAGCCGATTGGGAATCCCACATGAACTGGGCTGACTTAGTATTTTGTACTGACAACACTTATTACATTCACCAACTAGAACGCTACCGGGATAAAGGCTATCCTATTATTGGGCCTAGCATTGACACTAATCGTTGGGAACAAGATCGTGAACATGGTGCAGAAATTTTAAAACGTGCTGGCATTAAGACTATTCCATCCCAGAAGTTTAAGAACTA
>Ga0209084_1003378_pt1 | contig 11806 bp, 10 predicted proteins | sample C_130820_MF_Meta_FD_187309 | JGI IMG/M metagenome (GOLD analysis project Ga0209084, IMG submission 187309) | Freshwater microbial communities from Lake Croche, Canada to study carbon cycling - C_130820_MF_MetaG (SPAdes) (version 2) | ecosystem: Environmental > Aquatic > Freshwater > Lake... | reverse complement strand
CATTTGGTTTACAAGCCGGCCAAACAAATCAAGGAACGAATGCATTTGCAGTGGGTCAATTAGCTGGTGCATACCAACAAGGGGTATCAGCTTTGGCACTTGGGTATTTAGCCGGACAAACATCTCAAGCAAGTAATTCAGTTGGAATCGGTCAATTAGCTGGTTCTTATAACCAAAATCAATTTGCACTTGCATTTGGTTTACAAGCCGGCCAAACAAATCAAGGAACGAATGCATTTGCAGTGGGTCAATTAGCTGGTGCTTATAACCAAAATCAATTTGCACTTGCATTTGGTTTACAAGCCGGCCAAACAAATCAAGGAACGAATGCATTTGCAGTGGGTCAATTAGCTGGTGCATACCAACAAGGGGTATCAGCTTTGGCACTTGGGTATTTAGCCGGACAAACAAATCAAGGAACGAGTAGTATAGCAATAGGATACCAGGCAGGTAATTTTACACAAGACCAAAATTCCATTGCAATAGGATATCAAGCAGGACAAACAAGTCAGTCATACAGTTCTATTGCAATTGGATATCAAGCAGGTTGGCAAACACAAGGGAATTCGTCAATTGCCATTGGATTATTCGCAGGTTCAACATCACAAAGTGCTAATGCATTAGCTATAGGTATTTCTGCAGGGCAAAATACCCAAGGTCAAAGTGCGATTGCTATTGGACAAAACGCAGGTTTTTCAACCCAAGGTGCTGGAAGTATTGCAATTGGATTGAATGCTGGATATACAGCTCAGGCTGCAAATAGCATTGTACTCCATGGAAATAATACTTTTTCGACGTATCTTAATGCCCCAGCTTCTGGTTTTTATGTATCACCTATAAGAAATATTACAAATGCTAACTATTTATCATATAACACAACAACAAAGGAAATTACCTGGTTTCCAACAACAGCCCCTAGTTCATATGTAACAACAACAAGTACTACAAGTAATATAAATTATAATATTGCGTTCCTCAATCCTTCTAGTGGGGCAAGTAGTATTTATTATGATGGCTCGGCACCTGCATTAACTTATAACCCATCAACCGATACACTACAGACTTCAACATTAAATGTAAGTACTATAGCTGGAGTCTCTAATGGAAATGTTTCAGCAAATCTAGTAGGTTCACCTGCACCGAGTATAAATTTATCAAGTTATGATAACAATTTTTCTCCTCCATTTACTACACAAACAGGTGGATTATATATAGATGGTAGTAGTACATCTGGATATGGGTGTGCTTATATATATGGGTCGCAAACAAATACATTTGGTCCAGCTACTTCAACTCAATTTATAGGTTGTCTTTACGATAGAGTCGTTATAAATAGTGTTGGTGGAGCACCACAATTAGAATCAAGAGTAAATGGCGTTACTAATTATGCTTTGGCAATACTTTCTACTATTAACGTAACTGGTGGTATAACTGCAACGACATCTGCTTCTGGTACAGGTGGTGTTCCAAACTGGGCAAATTTTACATCTGGTTCATTCACACCTACCGTCCAAAGTGCAGGAGGTGGAACACCTACATATACTACACAAACTGGAAATTATACACGTGTTGGAAATACGGTTACGTTTCAAGCATATGTTGAACTTGCTTCAAAAGGAACACTTGCTGCGGGAAATATTCGTATATCATTACCAGTATCAAGTACAGTTGCTACTTCTCAAGCAATTAGTATAGGTCGTATATCTAACATGACTACTGCAATAGTTAGCGCAACATTTATAACTTCTGGTGCAGTTGCATATGGAAATATTTACCAAAGAACAGCAGCTTCAACAGGTGATTCACAAACAGCAATTACCAATATTTCAGGAACATTTTTACTTTATTATGGAGGAACTTATTTCGTATAACGAAGTTAATTTAATTTGATTTAAACAATAAAAGTCAATTAAATTTAAATGAACCAGGTTATTTTTTTAGACTACTATCATCCGTATGCAGGACTTTGTAATCAACTTTATCTTATAACTAATCATATTGTTGACGCGTATCAAAAAGATACACAAATTTATATTAATAAAGTAAATATAGATATTTTCAATAAAGAAAGAATACCAGCAGAAGATTTTTTTGATCTTAAAGCTACCAACGAAAATATTAAACGTTTAACTGGAAAAGATCTTATACTTTTTGAAAAACCTCAACAAAATTTTGTTATTCCAAGATTGTGTATTTATCCAGTAGCTTCAATACCTATTCTTAATTGTTTAGAATTTAATGAAAAATTTTATCAAAATATTCCAAAAATGAATTACAATTCAATTCATTTTCGATTAGAACTTGATGCAATAATAAGTTATCTTTTTGATAAAAATTGTTACAATGATTTTATGGATCGATGTAACAATGGTACACTTTCCAAAAATTTTTGTGATAATTTTATGAATTTGCAAGAAGTAAAAGATTATATCAATTATTTATTAAATCAATACATTTCATTTATTAACCAAATTGGTTTTGAAAATCCTTGGTATATATGTACTTTAATTGGTAAAAAGAAAATCCATGATTGTTTAAAACCAGCTCTTAAAAATTTAACTGATTTTATAAATAAACGAGGTTTAGTTTTAAAGAATGAACAACATTTTGAACAACGTGAATTAAATGCGCTTGTGGATCTTCTTATACTCCGTGATGCTAAATGTATGATAGGTTTTGAAGGATCAAGTTATTCAGAAGGTTATGCATTTAAAGTAAATTCTGTAAGAAAAGTAAATTATGTTAAAGAAAAGAATGGAATAACTTACAGATTTGTAAACGGTATTGTAAATAAATTTCCAGATGAACTTTATAAATCTTGTTGATCTTATTCAAGTATTTGCAAATGAATACTGTAATCCATCGAGCGTTGTACTTTTAATTGGAAATGAAAGTGTAAATGATATTAAACTTTTATTTCAATTTATAAATTCTGAAGTTGTTGTTGTTGAAACTAAACAACATCAAAACGTTGAAACTAAACAACAAAACGTTGATATAATCGTTGATAAAGTTTTTCCATTTTTAAAAGAATCAGTTGATATTATAATATGTTTAAAAGAGTTTGATGAACCTGAACTTCGAAGAATTTTAAAACCAGATGGAAAAATATTATTAAAATCTAAAATTATTGGTTCGTTTGAAAATTATACAGTTAATTCTGAACATTACAGTGTTATTTAGATTCAAAATTTTTAGCGTCTATTCCACAATACATTTTATTTTTTCTACAAGATTTTGCTGATAAATAATATTCAAAATTGTCATCATCTTCTTCATTGTTATATTTAAATTTTTGAAAAGTACATAAATTATTTTTAATAAATTTACAATCTTTACATAATTTTCTAGGTAGTTTTTTTAATTTAACCGCGTGATTACTAAATAATAAAGACATTTTGCTTTTTTATTTATATTACTTTAAATTACTTTAAGATTTGTGCTTTATAAGGGTAAGCGTAAAAGTATGGAAAGATATATAAATGCGTCTGATGTTTCTAAAATTATTGGTAAAAAATACAATTTTATTTGGGCAAAACCTCACGAAATTTTAAATATTATAAATGGTAATCGTGAAAAGTACGTAGAAAATTCTGTAAATTTTGAATTAAATGATTTTACTCAAAATTTAATTCAACATTTACCCAAACAGGATCTTGAAAATATGGTTAGTACTTTTAAAACAAATGAAGAACTTTCAGATGAATATAAGTTTTATTGTAAAAATAAAAATTTAGTATTTGACAATGAATTTTGGGAATTAAATTCAGAAGAAAGTTATATTGATTATACCAAACTTGATTTAAACCAATTGAAAGATATACTTTTAGAACACGATCTTTCCGATAAAGGTGATAAACAAGAACTTATTTATCGAATTGAAGAATTTAATGAAAAATTAGAAATTATATCAGAAATTAAACAAACTATTAAATCTGAGATAATTGTAAATAATTTAAATAAAATTAAAAAAGAAATTGTTCATATTGATAAACATGTTGACTATTCGAAACAAACTGAATGTTTACTTTCTAAAATAGAAAATGTTGAACTTAAAGAAGCAATTAGTTCTGATTTTACAATGGATCGTGGAAATGTTGAAGAAATTAAAATAATTAAAGAATACGGTATTAAAAAAGATAATAAACTTCGATACTTTAAATTTGAAGTTAATAAACAAAAGTATAAAGTAGGATGTCGTTTTGATGGTGAACAAGTTGAAATTAAATGCCGTAAAAATAAATTTTTAGGTGTTCCTGATTATGAAAAAGTCCAAATACATTTTTATATGTCTGCTATAAATGTTAAAGAATGGACATTAAAAGAAAAATACAATGATCAAATTAAAGACCATCTCATTGAATATGATAATACTTTTTTTGAAGAAGTTAAAAAAGATCTTCATAATTCCTGGGAAAGTTTCGTTTAAAATAAAAAAAAAATAAAAATGTTAACGATAACATTAATGGGGTTTGACAAAAGTTTACCAGACAAATTAACCGATGCTGAAAAAAAGAAAAAGAAACAAGAAAACAAAGCAAAAGCCAATCCTCAAAAGGCCGCCGATAATAAAGCATCGGCCGATGCCAAACGAGCTCGTAGAAAAGAATGTGGTAGTGTTAAAGTAATTAATAGATAACGATTTAAAGTTTTAAATATTTAAAGTTAAAAAAATGATGGACTATTATAGCCAATTTGATATGCCTGGGTTTGAAATTAGAAAAAATAGTTTAATTGATTATGCAAAAACACTTAAACACGATTTATCCGATACAGAAATAGAAACAATTGTTACTACGATTGTAAGTAATACCAAAAAATATTCTATGACTGGGTATGGTGTTTTTGGCCAGAAAGAAGAACGTGACAAGCTTGTTAACGCTATAAATTAATCTTTTTTAAATTGAACAAATTTTATGTGCTAAATATGACATAAAATTTGATTAATTTTGTAAGGTAACTTAAAGAGATGTATGTAGTAATAAGAATGATTAAAAAATATATGAAAGAACAACAATTTAAGAATACGAATCCATGTTATCAAGATGGTGATATAAAATGTCCTAATTTTGAAATATGTGAAAACTATGACTTTCCTTTAAATATGAGTTGTCACGGAGGATTATGTATAAATTGTGATAAAATGTTTGGTAAATGGGATGGAGGTAAAGGAGAATTAGTATTTAAACAAGATGATTGTTGTATTTGTTTAGAAAATAAAAGATGCGTAAGTATGCCTAGATGCAATCATTTTGTATGTATTGATGATTTTAAAAGATGTATATATGGAGAAGAAAGACAGAATGAACCAAATAAAATTATTCACAAATGAACATGTTTTACCAGGTGACGTTGTTCTTGTTGTTAATGCACCAAAAAATTTATTAAATGATTTTAATAATTTCTTTAAATACCTCAATAGTAATCTTTTATTTATAAGTGATAATCATGAAAATCATTATGATATATTCGTTAATTACAGTTCAATTCCATTTGATACAAATTCAGTTGATCTTGTTGTAAATTTTGATAAACATTTTCCAGAACTCGATCGTGTTTTAAAGCCAGGTGGGAAAATTTTCAATTAATTAAAAATATATATTTTAAATTAAATAAGTTTATGTTCTAAAGCTTACATAAAAATGTTTAATTTTTAAAATTAGCTTAAAGACGTATATGTATTAAAGAATAAGAAAGTAAAATGGATTTTAAACCAGATTATATAAGAAGAAAGGTTGATTATTTTATAGATAATCAACTTAGTAAAACATTTAATAATTTAAAAGAAGCAGCTGCTGAATTTAATGTAGATGAAAGTAATATACGTAATATTTTAGAACGTGAAGGAAGTAGAGAAAACTCAATAAAATTTAGAAAAATTATTATAAAAAAAAATAATGTAATATTACACGAATTTAATAGTAATATTGAATTAATTAAATATTCTAAAGATAATCATAATATTGAATTATCTACAGCCGTTGCGAGTAGAATTGTTAACAATAAAGTTAAAAAACTTCCAAAATTCTTATTTAATTGTGAAATTGAAGTTATTAATAATGTTCCTGATTTAAGAGATCATGTAATAATCAATAATATTATAATTGATAAAAAAATTTGTACTTACTGTGAAGAAGAAAAACCAAATACAGATAATTATTTTCCATATCGTAATAAAATCATAAATAAATTACATGAACGATGTAAAGATTGTAGAAATGAAAGAATTGGTGATAGACCAATTCAAGATTTTTTAAATGAACTTACTGAAGATTGGAAACATCATGAAGTTTATGATTTTATTTATTTTGAAAAAGAAACAAATAAAATTTTTAATACAAATACAGGTAATTATTTAGAAAGAACTTGTATTAAAATAAACCCAAACAAAGTAGATGAAAAAAATTATGCTGGTAAAGATTTAAAATGGGAAACTTTTTATGGACCTATACCAGAAAATAAAATTGTAAAATTTAAAGATAATACAGAAAGTATTGATTTAAATAATTTAGAATGTGTTTTTGTTTATTGTTTAAATTGTGATATTTTAATAGAAAACCCTAAAACGATTACTCGTAAATACTGTTCAAAAATATGCCAAGAAAAAAATAGACGCATCCTTGATTTAGAAGAAAAACGAACTAATTTAAAAATTTATTTACAGCAAAAAATTTGGTCACAAAATGGAGAAAATAAAAAAAAATATAATAATTTAGTTATTGATTATGATACTGATTACTTAGTTAATCTTGGTATTAATTGTTATTATTGTAGTATTGAATGTAAATTTGGACAATTAACAGATAATAATGGTAATCACCCAGATCTTCTTACTTATGATAAAAAAAACCCAGATGTAGGATACTGTAAAGATAATATTGTATCATGTTGTTTGTTTTGTAATAGAATGAAAAATCAAACATGTTATGAAGATTGGGAACAATTAATACAATTTTTACAAGATCCATTTATTACTGAATTAGATTTATCTAATAAAACATTTACTTCAAAAGAAGGCCTTGTTTCAAAAGCAAAGAATGGTACTTATAACCATTGGTCTGAATTAAAAGGCAAATCTCCTAAGTACTATACTATACGTAATTCATCTTATAAAACATTTGAAGAAATTATAATAAAACAAAATAAAAAGGATTCTATTTTTAATTTTTTTCCTATTATTTATTTAAATCAAAATTGTTTATTTAATTATAGTATCGATGCTATAAATACAAAACTACCAAATGAAGAAAAACATAGACCAGATAATATTCAAGTTATTCCAAAATTTCTTAATTTTGCTAAAAACGATATACATTCAAATGAATTATTTTTAATTGAATGGAATAAAAGAAACTTTAAAAATAATTTCTCAAATTGCAGTATTAAATTACCGGAAAAATATACAGAATTATCCTGTTTAGAAGAACGTTTAAAAGTAGGTATTAATAAAAAAATTGGAAAAGGGAAAAAAGGCATTGCTAATTCACGTGAAGCGATTGAACGTGGAAAACAAACTAAAATTAATAATGGGACTTTATTAAAAGGAGAAAATCACCCAAACGCTAAACGTATTATCAGAGTTGATTTAAAAACAAAAGAAGAAAAAAGTTACGGGTATATGACACTTGCCGCTCAAGAAATAATAATTAGTGGTATATACAAGACAAAATGTATTGGTGGTATTATTGGTAAAATTCAAATGGTCGCAGATAAGATTAGAAATACTGCATATGGGTATTCGTGGAAGTATGTATAAACAATTTAGCATTAATTAATCTTTTTTAAATAAACACGGTAATCTTCTTTGATAAGAACAAAATTATTTATATTTTCTCTTTTAAAGTGTTCAATAGCTTCATATGGACTATTAAGAATATCACCTTTGTTAAAACGATAATCATCAAACGCCATAAATCCACCAATTTTTAAAAGTTTCCATGCTAACATTGCATCAAGATATACATCCAAACATTTATGTGATGCGTCGACGTAAATAAAATTAAATGAAACTTGTTTCATTAGCAATTCAAGTAATTTATCACTTGAATTGCCTTTGAGAACTTTAATACGATCTTTAAATTCAATAATATTCTTATAAAATAGAGCTTCTGTTGTTTCATCAATTAAAGTTGTGTCAATTCCAATAAGATTATCATGTTCGTGATACTCTTTCCATTGATCTATAACTACTGCCGTTGAATCTGGGACAATTTTTAATATTTCGATGATACTTGTTCCTAAATACACACCAATTTCAAGAATAGTAGATTCTTTTGGTAAAAGTGAAAGTGCATAATCAAATGATTGTCTTGTCCCATGAGGAACATCATTGGTCCAGTTTAACATATTTTTTTCAATTTTTAATTTACTTATAAATAAATCGGTTTGAGATTTCCATGAATGGTCTGTTGCCCATTCATAATTTTCAGCTATCTTTGTTTCTTTGAATTCCTGGGTTAACGTTTTAATTTGATGAATACATTCATCTTGCCAACTAATATCAAGTACATTACCAGGGATAATAAGACCACGGTCCCCAACAGTTTCACCAAGAGCAGCTAAACCATTAGTTATTACAAATGTTTTTGTAATTGCAGCTTCAACAGCCGTTAAACAAAATGTTTCTTCAAATTTACAAGGATAAAGAAAATATTCAGCAGTAGACCAAGCTTGAGCAAGGACTTTTTTAGGTACCCATCCATGAACAGTTGTGCCTTTTTTATTAACTTTAAGAAGTGCTTTAATTTCTTTCATTTCTTCTGGTATAACATTATTAACCCATGTTTGTTCAAGATTGCAGAAAATATTTAATGTTGCATCTGGTAAAATTTCTAAAATACGAGGCCACATTCTAAGTAGAACAACAAGTCCTCTATTTGGAAAAGAACTATAAATAAAAGAATTTTTTACTTTAATTTCACTTTTAAAGTTTTGGTCAATTCCGTAATTACTTTTTAAGATGATATCTTGATACATTGGAAAACATTTTTTAAGATATTCACAATGCCAATCTGTAAGGCCAAAAATCCATTTTAATTTTGAATCTTTTGGTAAAATAACTTCTGGTGATAAAAGATCATGAAATATTATTCCTATATGTTTTGCATGTCCTTTTATTGCAACTGGGACATATTCAGGAAATCTACTAATGATACATATTTCAATAACATTATTAGCACAAAATTGTGGAAATAATTCAATCGGATTGTATCCAACATTTTCAAATACTTCAGGTTTTTCAGTTTTACAAAATACAACAACATTAAAATTTTTAATATTTCTTGCAGTTTCGACTATCCATGTTTCAGATCCACCAAGACCTTTTGTAAGAATATCTTTACCAGTCCAAGGTTCCCAGCCACCATCCGTAACAATACAAAAAAATTTACCTTGTATGGCAGGAGTTTGTGAAATTGGCCCCATGTTTACCAAATTGTTATGAATACCATACCAATTATTTATAAGATTCCAAGAATCGCTACTCTGAGTGTTATAATTTGTTAAAAATAATTGAGCTGCACTTAGACCTAATTGATAATCTTCAAGATAATAACAAATTTCAGTTAAAAATTTTGGAAGAAAATGATAACTTAGTGTTGGTTTAAGTGAATATTGACTTCCGATTGGATAACCTGTTTCAAAACCAAGTTTGAAATATTTATATGCTATTTGATAATTTTGTTCAAGATAATACTTTATTCCAATAAAATACAACGAATCTGGACGGTTTTTATCAAGTTCCCATGCACTAAGGTAAAGTTCTTCACATCTTTTCCATTGTGTTTCTGAAAGTGGAGAAGTAAGATATTCTTTTGTGATACTATTAACTTTAAAATTATAAGTTCTCGCAAGTTCAAATAAAGCATCAATTTTTTCTTGAACATAGCCTTGAACTGGATGTGCTATTCTAAGTTCAAAATATTTTGCCTTGTTTATTTCATCACCTATACACCCATATGTCTGTGCAATGTAATAAAGTGCCCGTGGGTCATTTGGATCATCTTCTACTTCTTTAAATAAAAGTTGAAGATCAAATTGTTTACGGTCATTTGTTCTTTGTTCCATATATTCTGCACGATGATCTAAAATAAAAACTTTGTCTGATGGAATAGTAACATTAATATTATTTTGATCAGTTATAACTTCATGAATAGTATGAATGTATCTTAATTCAGTTGTACTTTTTATAATTCTATTAGAATAATATTCTGTATCGTCTGATTTAATCATAAGACTAAAGCTATCTGAAAACTGGTCTCCTCTGACAATTTCTAAAAATGATTTTAAGTCACCTTCAATTGTGTATGTGTCGTCAAGCATACATAAAAATTTACAAGATTTTCCAGCAAGTTCTAGACATCTATTACGAGAAACTTTAAAATCTACAAATGGTTCTTCAAATAAAATCCCTTTTTTGTCTTTAAGAACTCTGCGAATGATTTCTTGTGATCCATCAGTACTTCCAGTATCAAGAATACACCATCTATCAATAAATTTTAAATTTGTAGTAAGTACTTCTTCTAAAAGTGGACCTCCGTTTTTAATAATCATACAATAACAAATAAGATTACTGTAATTAAAGATATCTTCTTCAAAATAATATTTAAAATGTTTTTCAAAAATAGGGTATATTTCTTCAGTAAGATAAAGAATTTTTGATAAATTTTTTATCTTAATTCTTTTTGAGTATTTTTTATTAAAAATATCATTTTCGTTACTTAAAATAACATCGGAATAAAGATTTTCGGCAAAAGTATTGTCAATAAATTCATCAATTCTGATAAAATGATATTTACTTTCAGTTATTTTAGAATAATTGGTGTAGATATTTTTAAAGTTTAATAGATTATCGTATATAAATTCATTAATTTCATTTGGATTTCCAATATTAGTGCAATCACATGTAAGATTTCCACACGCTTCTGCCAAATCTGATAAAAGACCAGCTTCCGTTTCTAATTGATTTAAAATAGGATAAATATTAAGATTAAAATATTCAGTGTGAGGTACACTTTTTATTAAATTTGTATCGGTATATTCTTTGCGATTTAAATTTAACATTTAATTTATCTTTTTATTTAATTTATCATTTTTAAACTTAAAAATTTAAAAATTTAAAAATTTATACCTTCTTTTTCCGGTTCATCAATTTCACTTTCTTTTAGTTTACCTATTTTGAAGGTTGTTTTAATTTGTCTAATTTCATCTGAGTTACCTTCTAAACCTGTTATACCAAATTGTTTAACCTCTGAAAAAATTTGTTTATTAGTTAATGATTTAAATACTTGTTTGTTGTGATTATCAATTTCTTCCTTACGGTTGTATAGTTCATTTGCAGAACTTTTAAACGCCCTGTTTAAACACCTATCAACTGACATCTTTTTCCAACCAGTTTCCGTTTTAATATTTCCGAAGGTACTCTTGTGGTGTGGTATAATGATATTTTGGTTTTCTGGAATTTCTCTGATATAATTGTCAAATGAATCTACAAAATTACCAGCCATTAAACTTGCTTGATTTTCACCAAACTCTTTACGAATTTCTCTAAGTAAGTTTATAATATTTTCAGTTTCTATATGCTCAGTGTTTTCTTGCCCTAAAACATTTATATGAATATTAAATGTACCATTATTTATTGTACCATTATTTATCGTACCATTATTGATATTATTATTTATATTTGTAATTTGATTAATTAAACGACCATGGTATTCTTTACGGTCTTCACACATATTTAAATGTTTATTTAAATTAGAAATATTATTATAAATTTTATTACAAAACCGACATTCTGTTTTTGTATCTG
>Ga0209084_1003376_pt1 | contig 11807 bp, 9 predicted proteins | sample C_130820_MF_Meta_FD_187309 | JGI IMG/M metagenome (GOLD analysis project Ga0209084, IMG submission 187309) | Freshwater microbial communities from Lake Croche, Canada to study carbon cycling - C_130820_MF_MetaG (SPAdes) (version 2) | ecosystem: Environmental > Aquatic > Freshwater > Lake | place... | reverse complement strand
TTGTTTGCATGCCTGCCAATACGCACCGCCCCATGAGTTTGCCGTCAATGTGCCGCAATCCCTGGCGGTTGTTCGGGGGCAGACGTATGCCGACTATGCTTGGCCACACGCATTGGGCGCGCTGTATAAACGCAACGGACTGACGGTGTCTTTGGCGTTGGCGGCAGGCTTGGCCTTGTTCTTGGTGCTGGTCATGTTGCGCCAAGGCTCCTTATTTGGAGGTCCTGTGGCCGGTGGTTTTTATGCCCTGTTTCCGCACAATCTGATGGTCAGTCTGTTTGCCCCGATCTTTGTGTTTTCGGTGTTGGCACTGTCGCTGGGTGTGTGGCGTTTTTGGCAAGACCTGACACCCGCGACCAGTGGTGCGCCTCTTTCATCACCTGCTGCGGCTGAGGCCGCGCACCATGTGCTGAAACTCACCTACCTCGACGGGGGTCATGGCGAGGGCTGTCACAACGAGGACGACGCGTGGACTCACGCGCGTAAGCGTTGCCACCATCTGACCTTCTACGGTTTTATGTTGTGCTTTGCTGCCACCAGCGTGGCCACGATTTACCACTATGCCTTCGGCTGGTCCGCGCCTTACGCCTTGCCCAGTGTGCCTAAGCTGTTGGGCGCGGTCGGCGGCGTCAGCCTGTTGATAGGTACGGCAGGTTTGTGGCGTTTGAATCTGCAGCGACACCCCATGCACGGCGATGCTGCCCAAAAACCGATGGACCTGGGCTTCATTGCCTTGTTGTTTTTCATCAGTTTGACGGGCTTGTTGCTGTGGCTGATGGGCGCTACGGTGGGCATGCCACTTTTACTGGCCTTGCATCTGGGCGCGGTGATGGCGCTGTTTTTGACCCTGCCCTATGGCAAGTTTGCGCACGGCATTTTCAGGACCGCTGCGCTGTTGCGATTCGCTGTTGAAAAACGCCAACCCAGCCGATTGGTTCTGGGCAACGAATGAGTCCGCTCACGCCATTGTAGTCGCGCTGGCAGACGCAATCACGCCACCGCCCAAGCAGACCTCGCCGTCATACAGCACCGCGCTCTGACCGGGCGTGACGGCCCACTGCGCATCGACAAAGTCAAGCTTGAAACTCTGGTCGTCTGAAACACCCAGAGCGCAGGGTGCATCGGCTTGGCGGTAGCGTGTTTTGGCGGCGTAGGCACCTGGTTCGGGCGTTTGGCCCGAACACCAGCTGGCATCGTCAGCGGACAATTGAGATGAGAGCAGCCAAGGATGTTCATGGCCTTGTACGACCCACAAAATATTGTGGGCCATATCTTTGCGAGCCACAAACCAAGGTATGTGCTCGCCAGCGCCGCGCAAGCCGCGCGCTTGCAGCGCTTTCATGTCGGCCCCTTTGGCTTTGATGCCCCCAATGCCCAAGCCCTGGCGTTGGCCCAAGGTGTAGAAACTCAAGCCCACATGCTGGCCGATGGTGCGCCCCGTCGGGTCTTTGATCGGGCCCGGCTCTTTGGAGATGTAGCGGTTCAAAAACTCACGGAACGGTCGCTCCCCAATGAAGCAAATGCCGGTCGAATCTTTCTTTTTCGCATTGGGCAGGCCAATCTCTTGCGCAATGCGGCGCACTTCTGTTTTTTGCAACTCGCCCACTGGGAACAAAGTTTTGGCGAGCTGCTCTTGATTAAGCCGGTGTAAAAAATAACTTTGGTCTTTGCTCGCATCCAAGCCTTTGAGCAGTTCATGCAGGCCGGTTGCGGCATTGAGCCTGACGCGTGCGTAATGACCTGTGGCAATTTTTTCTGCACCCAGGCGCATGGCATGGTCGAGAAAAGATTTGAACTTGATCTCTGCATTGCACAAGATGTCCGGATTGGGTGTGCGTCCCGCTTGGTACTCGCGCACAAACTCGGCAAACACGCGGTCTTTGTAATCGGCCGCAAAGTTGACATGCTCGATTTCTATGCCCAGCACATCGGCCACGGCAGCGGCATCCACGAAGTCGATGTTGGATGCGCAGAACTCGCTGTCATCATCGTCTTCCCAGTTTTTCATGAAGATGCCGATCACCTCATAGCCTTGCGCTTTGAGCAAATGAGCGGTCACTGCAGAGTCCACGCCGCCGGAGAGTCCGACGACGACACGTTGTTGGGTCATAGGCCCAATTATCCCTAACCAACGATTGAATACATTTGCGCTAAGCGAAAGACTTAAAATCCGCGGACACCTATGGAACAACTCGCTCAATTTCACAAAAACATCAAGACGCTGTTGACCGATACGGGCAACGGCATCGTGACAGTGACCCACAGCGGCTTGGCCATGGTGGGTCTGGCGGTGTCGGTGTGCGTGGTGGTGTTGGTCCTGCGGCCCGACTACTTGGCCCAAGGTGAGGCGTATGTCTTTAACTGGCTTCGCGAGCGCCATGTCAGCTTGTGGTGGATGCCCGAGAATGTGGTCGACAGGGTCACAGCTGCTGACCTGTCTGCCCTGCCCAAGTCGCAGGCCGATGTGGCCACCTGGTTGGCCCGCAAATACCGGGTTGCGCCTGAGCCGCTGGGTGCACTGGTCGCTGAGGCGCATGTGTTGTCAGCGTCGTCCAAATTGCCGGCACATTTGATTTTGGCTGTGATGGCCATTGAGTCGAATTTCCACCCCTACGTACAAAGTAAAGCGGGTGCACAGGGGTTGATGCAGGTGATGCCCAATGTGCATGCCAAAAGATACGAAGAGTTTGGCGGCAAGTTGGCGGCTTTTGACCCTATTACCAACCTGAGGGTGGGCGTGAGTGTCTTGGTCGATTGCATCAAACTCAAAGGCGGGAATCTCGATGATGGCTTGCGGTTCTATTTGGGGGGTGATGCTGCAGCGGCTGGGGGTGACGGCTACATCACCCGAGTAAGAGCGGAGCAGTCTCACATGGATGCTGTCGCCGCAGGTCAATGGGTTCCCATCCCCTAAAGTGCTGCCATGAGTTTTGTCTCGCCCGAGTTCGCCTTGCTGTGCCTGTTGTTTTTCCCTTTGTATTGGCAGTTGGTCGGCCGCCCCAAGGTGCAACGGGCTTTGATGCTGCTGTCTGGTTATGGGCTGTATGCCACATGGTCCCTGACTTTTGCGGGCGTCTTGTTCACCTACAGCGTGGGTATTTGGGCGTTGGGCTGGTGGGTGTCGCGTCATGCCAAAGAGCGACTGCCGATGGTGTTGGCTTTGGTGCTGTGCGCCAGTTTTTTGGTGTTCTTTAAATACTATGAATTTTTGCGCGCCAGCCTGTCCGATGGACTCGTGTATTTGGGCTTTCAAACGGCTTTACCGCTCATGGACCTGGTCACGCCCATTGGCGTGTCTTTCTTTACTTTCCAGGCGGTGACGTATGTGGTGATGGCCGCCAAGCAGCCGACCAGCGTGCGCGGCTTGCCCGATGTACTGCTGTTTTTGTGTTTCTGGCCCAGCCTGTTTGCAGGCCCTATCGTGAGAGCAGAAAAGTTCTTTGCTCAGTTGGACGCGGGAACGACAGGTCGGCCTTTGGAGGTTAGCTTGGCCTTGTACTGGATCGTGTTGGGGGCAGCGCAAAAACTGATCTTTGCCACGTGGTTGGGCGATACGTTTGTGGACCCTGTTTTCAAATACCCTGAACAACAGGGTGGCCTGACTTTGTGTGCCGCCATGGTGGGCTACAGCTTGCAGATCGTGCTGGACTTTGGAGGCTACACCTTGATCGTCACCGGTTTGGCTCGCCTGCTGGGCTATGAATTACCGGTCAATTTCCGTCAGCCCTATTTGGCCCGAAACCTGCAGGATTTCTGGACCCGTTGGCATGTGTCACTGTCCAGTTTCATCCGTGACTATATTTACATTCCTTTGGGTGGCAACCGCTTGGGTTTTACCCGGACCCAATGCCATGTGATGCTGGGCATGCTGATCAGTGGAGTTTGGCACGGGCCCAATTGGACCTTCGTGGTCTGGGGCTTGCTGCATGGACTTGGGGTGGTGGGGATTAATTTCTACAAGCATGCCCGTGGGCCTGCTTTGCCTGCTTGGTTGGCACACACACTGACGCTGTTGTTTGTGACTGTGGCCTGGGTTTTTTTCAGAGCAAACACACTCACAGGGGCGTTGAACCTGTTGCAAGGTCTGTGGCACAACGCGCATGGATTTTGGCATGCAGACATCCTACAAGTGATCCAACTTGCGGTTTTTACGGTGGTATTTTTGGTTTTGTGTCGACATGCTGCGGCCTTGCAAACACGGGTGGTGGACGGGATGCAGTCGATGTCGCCTTGGCTGGTGACCGCCGTGATGGCTGTTCTGATTTACGTGGTCATTGCCTTGGGACCCAGTGGTGTGCCCGGGTTTATTTATTACCGTTTTTGAACATATGAAGGTTTCTTTTTCTGTGCGCCAACTGGGCTGGATGCTCGGTGCCGTGGGTCTGATCAACACCTTGCTATGGTTAGATTCTTTGGACAACTACCTCGATGCCCGATTTCAGTGGAGTCTCTCTTCCCATGGGCCTGCTGCTTGGTTTGAACCGTCTCGCCGCTTGGCCAACGGGGTCAGCAATATGACTTTACAGATTGGTCGCCACGCCAAGGAGGCGATCAAGCTCGGCCAAGAAGTCCCTGTACCGTCAGCCAAGCCTGCACCGCCGGCCATGCAATTGAACGTTCAAGCGCTCCCTGAGGGCGCGTTTTTGCCGAGTTTGGCGGTTCAGCAACTGGCCGCTGGACCTCAAAGAGTCGTGTTTGCAGGCGACTCGATGATGCAAGGCATTGCCCCTTTGGTGATCCGTGACTTGAGCCTCAAGCACCCGGATTGGCAAATGACCGACCTGAGTAAACAGAGCACAGGTTTGACGTCTCGAAAATACTTTGACTGGCCGCGTACCATTCAACAAGAAATTCAAGCCCAGAAACTGACTTTGGTCGTTATTTTTTTAGGCCCTAATGACCCCAGGGACATGTACTTGCCCGATAAAAGGGTGTCGTTTGGCAAGCCGGAATGGCTTGAAAATTACGCTGCTCGTGTTGACGAAATTTTGGCGAATGCCGTCAAAAATCAGGTGCGCGTGATCTGGCTGGGCTTGCCTGCCATGCGCGATGAACCCTTGCAACGCGGTGCGATGGTGTCCAATCACGTTTTTCACGATCGAGCGCAAGCGTTTGGAACCGATTACTTGGCGACCGAACCCTTGATCGGATTGGTCTCGTTGCCCTACCAAAAATTCATGCGCAATGAAAACGGCTTGCCCGTCAATTTACGCGGCGAAGACGGAACGCATTTCACACCAGCAGGTCTGCACATCATCAAAAAAGCCTTGGTGGAACACATAGAGAAAGCCCAGACACAATGAAGTTGAAGTTGAACCGGCCGATGGTCCTTAGCGCCTGCATGGCACTGGTCGCGGCGTTGCCTCTTGGTAAGGCCATGGCCGTCCAGCCTGCAATCGTCCAGGCGCCAGTACCTACTGTGTTGCGTGTGGTGGCGCAGCCAGCGGTGCCGGATCTGCAATGCGCGGCGATCCCACGTGCTGCTGCATCCATGGCCCCGGTGGACATGGATCCGCGTGAAATTCCTGACGATGAAGATGTGCAAGCGGCATTGAATGCGGCGCGTCATGTTGCCGCGCCGCAAGCCAGTGCAGATCAGCGCGGCGTGGGGCTGTTGGGGCAAGCCTTGCCCGGCGAGCCTTACCGTGTCGCTGTGTGGGGTGACAGCCATTTGGCCGCAGGATTTTTCACGCAAGAGTTGGTCAAAATTCTCAAACTCGAGCCCGACCAAGTTCGCCCGGCCTTGATCCCTGCCAACATGAACCGCCCCGGCGTGCGGCTGCCTTTGCGTAAAAGCTGTGTGTCGCCGCAGTGGCGTTACGAGCCCGCGCATGCCCATGCAGCTGGTGCGGCAGCGCCAGGACCAGGCTTGGTGAATCTCTATACTTCGCAGCCCGATGCCAGCTTGGCGTGGGATCTGCGCAATGCGGCGGGCGTTGCGGAGCTGCTTCAAGTGCGTGTGCTGTACCAGCAAACGGCCCTGCCTTTAAAGCTCGCCATCAGCGTCGACGCGGGCCCCGAGGTGGAAGTGACGCTGTCGGCTGCCGAGGGTCCTGCTGTTCTGGAGTTGTCGGGGGATGCACCATTGTCGGTGGTTCGTGTGCGCTTGGTTTCTGGGGACATGCGTTTGCATGGGCTGGGCTTGCCGGTCGGTCCTTTAACGGCGCTGCAAATGGATGTTTTCGGCTATCCGGGTGCCACCGTGGCAGGTTGGAAACAAGCGCAACCTGATTACATGGCCGCATGGTTTGCGCAGACGCGCTACAACTTGGTGATGATGGAGTTTGGCACCAACGAAGGCAATGTCAAACCGTTTGATGCCAAGGGCTACGAACTCAGCTTGCGAGCTTCGCTCAAACAAATGCGGGCAGTGTTTCCGGAAGCAGCCTGTGTGCTGATTGCCCCAGGTGACCGTGGGGTGCTGATCAGACGCTCTGAAAAACTTCGAAATAACCCCTCTGCGAAGGTGCGCAAAAACAGCGTGCGCCCATCGGCTAAAAACAGTGCAAAAAAGTCCTCTGCAGGCAAAGCCCCCGCACGGCAAACGAACTTCAAACCAAGTCAGGACAGCGTGGGTGGTACGGCTAAAAACTTGTTGCAGTACACCCATATCCATGAAGAAATCGGCCAGATTCAAAAGACCGTGGGGCAAGAAAACGCTTGCAAAGTTTGGAGCATGCTCAACGCCATGGGCGGTCAGGGCGGTGCTTACCGTTGGGTGCGTCAAAGCCCGCCATTGATGGCGCGTGACTTGATCCATTTCACCGTGCCCGGATACCAACAATTGGCGCAGCAGTTTGCCACCGACATGGGCTGGGAGACCCGCCAGTTGCTCCCGGACCTCAAGCCTTGACTGAAGGGTCGGTGTACAGCGTGTCCAGACTGAAGCGCTGCCCTGCCAGGTGATCTTCGATGCAGCGCAGCACCAGCGGGCTGCGGTGGCGGTCTGCGCTGGCGCGAATTTCTTCGGGCGTCATCCACAGTGTGCGCACAATGCCGGTATCGAGTTTCAAGGCCGGATCGGCTTGCCCCACTTCGCCACAAAAGGCAAAGCGCACATAGGTGATGTCTTCGCCCGTCGCGGTCCTTTGAAAGCGCGACAAATACACCCCCACCAAGGCCTCAGGTTTGAAGGTGTGGGCTGTTTCTTCCAAAGCTTCTCTGGCGCAGCCTTCTAAAAAGGACTCACCGGGGTCCAAATGGCCAGCCGGGTTGTTCAGCCGCAAACCCTCGGGCGTGTGCTCTTCAATCATGAGGTAACGACCACCTTGCGCCATGATGGCTGCAACGGTCACATTGGGTTTCCAGCGTAAGTCCATGGTCGAAATTATCACAGCAATTTGCGTCAAATCTCTTGTAAATCAATGCCAATCAGCTTCGTTGCGGATGGGCTTAAAATTCAAGCACAATGCGGTAGGTTAATGTTTGGACGAAGCTTGCGGGTCTTGGCACGTGGGTGAGTTCTCAAAAAATGGAGAGCGCAGATGCGTATTGGAGTCCCCGCCGAAACTCGGCCTGGTGAAACCCGTGTGGCCTTAACGCCCGAGACGGCCAAAAAACTCAAAGCCCAAGGGCACAGCTTGCATGTGGAGTCAGGCGCAGGCTTGGCGGCCAGTGTGACCGACGAGGCTTACCTTGCGGTGGGTGCCGAAGTGACCGATGCGGCCAGCGCCTTTGCTTGCGACATGGTGCTCAAAGTCAGCGCCCCCACCGACGCAGAGTTGGCGCTGATGAAGTCCGGATCCGCCTTGGTCGGGATGCTGAACCCCTTTGATGTCGCAGGCCTTCAAAGCATGGCCGCAGCGGGGTTAACCGCTTTTGCGTTGGAGGCGGCGCCTCGCACCACCCGTGCCCAGAGCATGGACGTCTTGTCTTCTCAGGCCAATATTGCAGGCTACAAGGCCGTGATGGTGGCGGCCAACCAGTACCAACGTTTTTTCCCGATGCTGATGACCGCAGCCGGCACCGTCAAGGCGGCGCGCGTGGTCATTTTGGGTGTCGGTGTGGCTGGCTTGCAAGCCATTGCCACCGCTAAGCGTTTGGGCGCGGTGATCGAAGCCTCTGACGTGCGCCCCAGTGTGAAAGAGCAAGTCGAGTCCTTGGGCGGCAAGTTCATTGACGTGCCCTACGAAACCGCCGAAGAAAAAGAAGCTGCCGAAGGCGTCGGCGGTTATGCCCGGCCGATGCCGCAAAGCTGGTTGGACCGCCAAAAGACCGAAGTCGCTAAGCGCGTGGCTCTGGCCGACGTGGTCATTTCTACCGCCTTGATACCGGGCCGCCCCGCCCCTGTGCTGGTTACGGCCGAGATGGTGCAAAGCATGAAGCCCGGCTCTGTGATTGTGGACATTGCTGCGGGCAAAGCCGCCGACGGCGTAGCGGGTAACTGCGTGTTGACCGAAGCCGGCAAAACCGTGCAAAAGCATGGCGTCAATATCATTGGCGAGACGAACTTGCCCGCCCTGGTGGCGGCCGATGCCTCTGCTCTGTATGCCCGTAACGTGCTCGACTTTTTGAAGTTGGTGTTCACCAAAGAAGGTGACTTCAAAGTCGACATGGAAGACGACATTGTGGCCGCTTGCCTGATGACGCAGGCCGGCGAAATCAAGCGCAAATAAAGCGCAAAAAATAAGGACACATCATGGAAGCCGTATCCCCCACTCTCCTGAACTTGATTATTTTTGTTCTGGCCATCTATGTGGGTTACCACGTGGTCTGGACCGTGACCCCTGCTTTGCACACCCCCTTGATGGCGGTGACCAACGCGATCTCGGCCATCGTCATCGTCGGCGCCATGTTGGCCGCGGCCTTGACCGAAACCACCTTGGGCCAAACCATGGGCACACTCGCTGTAGCCTTGGCCGCAGTGAACGTGTTCGGTGGCTTTTTGGTCACCCGCCGCATGCTGGAGATGTTCAGGAAAAAAGAGAAAAAAACCGTGGCTGTTGAGGGAGACAAAGCATGAGCATGAACCTCGTCACGCTGCTGTATTTGATTGCCAGCATCTGTTTCATTCAGGCCCTTAAAGGCCTGTCGCACCCGACCACCTCGATCCGCGGCAACCTGTTCGGCATGATCGGCATGGCCATTGCCGCCTTGACCACCGCCGCCTTGATTGTGGAGCTGTCCGGCGGCAAGGCCCAGGGCATGGGCTTGGTGTTGGGTGGCCTCGTGCTGGGCGGCGGCATGGGCGCCTACATGGCCAACAAAGTCGAGATGACCAAGATGCCCGAGCTGGTGGCCTTTATGCACAGCATGATCGGCTTGGCGGCCGTTTTTATTGCCATTGCGGCGGTAGCCGAGCCCTACGCCTTCCAGATTGTGCAAAAAGCCGCAGACGGCACCGTGCCGCCGATTCCAGCCGGTAACCGCTTGGAGTTGTTCTTGGGCGCCGCCATTGGTGCAGTCACCTTCAGTGGCTCGGTGATCGCGTTTGGCAAGCTGTCGGGCCAGTACAAGTTCAGGTTGTTCCAAGGCGCGCCGGTGCAGTTTGCCGGCCAGCATAAACTCAATTTGATTTTGGGTTTGACCACCTTGGGCTTGGGCTTGGTCTTCACAGGCACTGAAAGCTGGACCGCCTTTTTTGCCATGCTGGCACTGGCCTTTGTGATGGGCGTGTTGATCATCATCCCGATCGGCGGGGCCGACATGCCGGTAGTGGTGTCCATGCTCAACAGCTACTCGGGTTGGGCCGCGGCAGGCATTGGCTTCAGCCTGAACAACAGCATGCTGATCATTGCGGGCAGCCTGGTGGGATCATCGGGTGCGATTCTGAGCTACATCATGTGCAAGGCCATGAACCGCAGCTTTTTCAATGTGATTTTGGGCGGCTTTGGTGGCGACGCCACCACGGCCAGTGCGGGCAGTGCCGAGCAGCGCCCTGTGAAAACCGGCAGCGCCGACGACGCCGCCTTTGTGCTGGGCAACGCCGAGACCGTGGTCATCGTGCCCGGTTATGGCTTGGCTGTGGCCCGCGCACAGCATGCGGTCAAAGAGCTGGCCGCCAAGCTGACTGAAAAAGGCATCACTGTCAAATACGCCATCCACCCCGTGGCGGGTCGCATGCCTGGCCACATGAACGTGCTCTTGGCCGAGGCCGAAGTGCCCTACGACCAGGTGTTTGAGATGGAAGACATCAACGGCGAATTCGGTCAGGCCGACGTGGCGATCATTTTGGGCGCCAACGACGTGGTCAACCCCGCCGCGCACATCAAGGGGAGTGCGATCTACGGCATGCCAATTCTGGAAGCCTACAAAGCCAAAACCATCATCGTCAACAAACGCTCCATGGCTGCGGGTTACGCCGGCTTGGACAACGAACTCTTTTATATGGACAAAACCATGATGGTGTTCGGCGATGCCAAGAAGGTCGTTGAGGACATGGTCAAGGCGATTGAGTGAGGGGTGTGCGCTGCTGAGCGGCTTCGGCCGCGCAGCCCGCGCAGATGCAGGCTTGGCCTTTGGATGATGCAGGCAACTTGGCCAGCAGTTCTGGCGTGAAATTAGCGTTCACGCTCCAGCAAGGTTCTTGGGGTTGGCCTGCGGCTTTGGCGATTTCCATCGCACACTGGTTGGGGCCTGTAAGCAATCAACATCACCACGTAGCACCTAATTTTCTCAATTGTTCTTGAGCATTTTGATTGTTTTTAGTTGCTGCTAGTTTAAATAGGCGAATTGCTTCAGCCTCATCTTTTGTTAGACCGCCTCTACCCTCAAGATAGAAACTTCCAAGATCTGCTTGTCCGTTTGAATTACCTAGATTGGCCGACAGTCGAAAATACTTTTCAGCATCAATATCGCTTTTAGCAAGCCCCCCTCGACCATCTCGGTAGAAAACGCCAAGCATTTGTTGACCACCTGAGTGCCCCAGATTGGCCGCAAGCCGATAGTACTTTTCTGCTTCAACATCGCTTTTTACAAGGCCGCCCAATCCTTGGCGGTAAAAATCTCCAAGCATCACGTTTCCGTTTGAATTGCCTTGATTAGCCGCTAATCGAAAAAGCTTTTCAGCTTCAACATCGCTTTTTACAAGACCACCTCGGCCGTCTCGGTAGAACGCGCCGAGAATATATTGGCCATTGGAATTGTTTTGGTTAGCCGCCAAACGGTAAAGCTTTTCAGCTTCAATATCACTTTTAACCAGTCCACCTCTACCGTCTCTGTAGAAATCTCCGAGAATTACTTGCCCGTTTGAATTGCCTCTGTTGGCCGCAATGCGGTAAAACCTTTCTGCTTCAACATCGCTTTTTACAAGACCGCCTCGTCCATCGCGGTAGAAATCTCCAAGCATTATGTTTCCGCTGGAATTGCCTTGATTGGCCGCTAACCGAAAAAGCTTTTCAGCTTGAATTTCGTCTTTAGGTAGTCCGCCACGACCGTAAAGGTAAAACGTTCCGAGATTATATTGTGCGTAGTGGTCACCTTGATTTGAAGATAGCCTAAAGAGCCTTTCAGCTATTACATCATCTTTTTTCAGTCCAGCTTGTCCATAAGCATATAACCAACCCAAAATATCCTGTGCTCTTGGATTCCCTTGGTTAACAGATAGCTGGTAAAGTTTAATTGCCTCACCAAAGTTTTTATTTAAACCTCCGAGCCCATTTCTATAAAAATCACCAAGACTAACCTGTGCATAAGATTCACCTTGATCTGCTGCTAATCGATAAAAATTTTCTGCTTGTATCAAGTCTTTGGTCAAACCACCGGTGCCATTAAAATATCTGTTCCCAAGGTTATATTGTGCTTTTGCGTCTTTTTGAATTGTTGCTTCTCGAAATAATTTTTGTGTTTCGGCATCGCCTATTGATTTG
>Ga0209084_1003374_pt1 | contig 11812 bp, 27 predicted proteins | sample C_130820_MF_Meta_FD_187309 | JGI IMG/M metagenome (GOLD analysis project Ga0209084, IMG submission 187309) | Freshwater microbial communities from Lake Croche, Canada to study carbon cycling - C_130820_MF_MetaG (SPAdes) (version 2) | ecosystem: Environmental > Aquatic > Freshwater > Lake... | reverse complement strand
AAGTAAGTAAAGGTGAGACACACTATATAAGTAAGTGTGCAGAGTTAAATATCTCCTTAGTGTAATGGCAGCATACCGGTCTCCAAAACCGTTAGTCTAGGTTCGAGTCCTAGAGGGGATGCCAGTTAAATCAAATAATCTTTGAAAAAAGTAACGGCTTCATTCATTGTAAGAAATTTCCTTGATTCTTTGTGACAAGGACTTATGCTTACACAATGCCTAGCTTGTGTTAGTGTTACAACATCATGCGGGACTCCTGCTTGAACAAGACAGGTAGTAGTTAATGTTTCGCTATGTGCAAGAATAACTTCATCGTGTGTATAATGATAGTATGGAGTTCCTATTGTAGTTTTACTAGGTGGTTTATTCATAGCGGCTTCAGTAAGAGTATACCAATTCATTTTGCTATCTTCACCGTTATAAACCCAGTTTATTTTAGCACGATCCTTGTCACTGCAATCAGTATGTATAGGCCAGGACGAATTAGGTTGACGATAGAATAGTACTGCCCATCCTACTGCTAGATTTAGCTTATCTAAGAATTCAATAAATTCTGTATTAATAAATTTATCATCTATCCTAGTGTGATTTACAGTTTGGTCAGTTGGATTTAATCCGTGTAGTGGTAACACGGGTATGTTGATATGATTACAATAGTGATTCATCAACTATTTATATTGTTATATCATAATGCATTAAATAGAGTGTATTATGATATAATGCCCTGGTGGCGAAATTGGTAGACGCACCAGATTTAGGTTCTGGCGCCGAAAGGCGTGTCGGTTCGAGTCCGACCTAGGGCACCACAAAAAACTCGCCTTGACTGATGGCGTATAATGAGATAAGTAATCAGTCAATAAATTTCGGGGGATTGATGTAATGGTAGCCTGGGACCTTTGCAAGGTTTTCGCAACAGTTCGATTCTGTTATCCTCCACCAAATGCGTGATTAGTTCAGCATGGAAGAACGCTACCCCGACACGGTAGAGGTCAAAAGTTCAAATCTTTTATCACGCACCAAGAACACGATAAATAATTACGCGGGTAGGGTAGTCACCACACCGGTCTCATAAGCCAGGTGCATCGGCAGTGCGAATCTGTCACCCGCATCCAATAACACATATGATAGATTACATCTATACCTTCTTTGCTATCTTTTTTACTGATATCTTTTATACATATTACTTAAAAGCGGTAAATGAAGATAGAGCAATTTGGGCAAGTTGCTGGTCAGTTTTAGTATTTTTAGTTGCTTGTTCAGCGGTTATAGAGTATACTACTAATCATATGTTATTAATTCCAGCAGCGTTTGGTGCCTTCTTTGGCACAATGGTTGGAATGAAAATAAGAAAGAGTAAAGAATAAACTCCGTATTGCGTAGCCTGGTAGCGCACTTGGTTTGGGACCAAGAAGCCGAGGTTCAAATCCTCGTATGGAGACCATTTTATATAGAAAGATATTATGAGTAAAGGTGATAGCCCAAGACCATATAGTGTTAGTCAAGAAGAATTCGCAAATAGCTTTGATAAGATATTTCGTAAACCTTCAAGAAAAGATATTGAGGATGCCCGTAATGAGCAAGAAGCATTTGACTATATAACAAAAACATTGTATAATACAGAAGAACAAGGAGATAAAGAATGCAAGTAAGAGCAAAACATATTTTAGTTCAATCATTGAACGAAGCGGTTACATTAAAAGAAAAAATTTCAATGGGTGAAGATTTTTCAGCACTAGCAAAGATTCACAGCAAGTGCCCAAGTGGTGCTAATGGCGGTGATTTAGGAATGTTTGGACGTGGACAAATGGTAAAGCCTTTTGAAGATGTTGCATTTGGTAGTGATGTTGGTCAAACTAGTGGCCCAGTACAAACACAATTTGGTTATCATTTGATTCAACGCACAGCGTAAGATTAAGCCTCGTTAACTCAGTGGTAGAGTAGCGCCTTTACACGGCGAATGTCGGCAGTTCGACCCTGTCACGAGGTACCAATATTAAAGGGAAAGTAAGTATGAGTAAATCAGAAGATGTTATTAATCGTGCTTACGGGAATGTTCCCAAAGAAGTTTCGTTATTTAATATGAACCTTGATGGTTTTCCTTTTAGAGGAATTAAATACTATTGGTTAATATTGAAACGAAAGTTTACAAGATAGTGCGGGTATGATGTAAAGGTAACCTGAATCCTTGCCAAGGATTATTTGCGAGTTCGATTCTCGCTACCCGCTCCAAAGATTTTTTTAACCAACCGGAGATAGTATGACTGAAAGTAGAGCAAGATACACTAGCCAAGAGGCTGTAGAGATGATTGGTAATCGATTTGAAATGGTTCTAATCGCATCAGCTAGGGTTAGAGAACTCAAGCGCGGTCATAAGTCTAAACTAGATAAACCCACTAAGGCAGGACCAACGGTCATTGCTCTAATGGAAATTGAAAAAGGCCTAGTAGGCCGTGAATATCTCAAACAATTGAGATAAATTACCCAAAATACGTATACAATAACTGGATGTTGTTGTATAATACACGTATTGAAAGATTAAAGGATCGGTTCAGCAATTTAAACAATAACTGTAACTGATGGTCAGAGATAACTTCACAGACTATCTAGGTGAGTTTGGATTTTCTCACTAGAAACAAAAAGTACAAAACGATCCTGTTTTTTATATTAGGGTGCTTCCAGCAAATAAAATAAACTTTACTTGAAATGAAGCAAAACAGCACCCTGTTGCATACAATACACACAGAAAGGAGAAAACTATGCAATTCGCAAACGCAATACTAAACCAAGAGGCTCGTACCACTAATGGTATGAAGGCTCGTGAATCAACCGCTAACGCATGTGTTGATTTGTTCTATAACATCGGTGCAAGCCGTGGTAAGAACATCATCCCGCAATTCACAGCGGCTTATGTAGAAAATGCAGACCTAGCATTACGTATCGTCCAATGGGCACGTGATGTTCGTGGTGGCGCAGGTGAACGTGAATTGTTCCGTCAAGTCATGCTACACTTGGAAAAGACTAACCCAGCTGATGCTGCTCGTCTTATCAGTAAGGTGCCAGAACTTGGTCGTTTTGACGATTTGCTAGTTTTCCAAACCAAGGATATGAAGGCTAAGGCCTACACTTTGCTTGGTGACTACTTGCGTCAAAGCAACGGACTCGCTGCTAAGTGGACTCCACGTAAGGGCGTGATTGCGGCTGAAATTCGTGAATTCTACGGTATGACTCCAAAGCAATATCGTAAGACTCTTGTTGGTATGACCTCTGTTGTTGAAACACAAATGTGTTCTAATGACTGGGATAACATCAACTATAGTCACGTTCCATCTGTAGCGCATAGTCGTTACAAGAAGGCTTTCGGGCGTCATGGTACAACTTATGCTGAGTACATCACTAAGTTGGTTAAGGGTGAAGCAGGTGTGAAGATCAATGCTAACGCAATCTTCCCACACGATGTGTTGAAGGGCCGTATCACTGGATATGGTTCAGCATTAAATTGGTCTAAGACCGAGTTGGATGCTATTGAAGCACAATGGAATGCATTGCCTAACTATGTTGGTGACTCAAGCGTGTTGCCTCTAGTTGACGTTAGTGGCTCTATGACTTGCAAGGCAGGTCAAAAGGGTGACACTACTTGCCTAGAAATCGCAGTTAGTTTGGGATTGTATTTTGCTGATAAGAACAAGGGTAAGTTCAAGGACTGCTTCTTGACTTTCAGCGACAAGCCAAAGTTGTTGAACCTTAAGGGGTCTATCAACAAGAAGATTGACCAAATGGTCAGTTCTGATTGGGGCATGAGTACAAACCTACATGGTGCGTTCACTCAAATCCTTGACACTGCTGTTAAGAACAAGGTATCTCAAGCAGAAATGCCTGAGACACTGATGATTTTTTCTGACATGCAATTTAACGCCTGCGTTAAGTATGATGACAGAGCAATGGAAATGATTGCTCGTAAGTATGCTGAAGCAGGTTACGATTTGCCTAAGGTAGTTTTCTGGAACTTGAATAGTAGCGGAAACGCTCCAGTCAAGTTTGACAAGGGCGGTACCGCTCTTGTGTCAGGATTCAGCCCAGCAATCGCTGCTAGTGTATTGGGTGCAGACCCAGACGCATTCAGCCCAGAAGCTATCATGCTTAAGGCCGTGATGAATAGTCGCTACGATTTGGCGTAATCCAAATAACACGGCAGGTGCCTCTGCGAAAGTACGCACTTGTTCTCTAACTGCCCGGTTCGTCCGGGCATTGCCATAACTTGACAAATAATGGTGATTGTGATATACTATGTCTATGCGTAAATTAAGTGAAAACGGAAAAGTAGCAGTATTATACAGCCCTGAGTTTGGTGCCGGATGGTACACATGGAATCAAGACCATCCAGAGATATTGTTTGACCCTGCAATAGTAAAACTTGTGGAGAAGAAACAATATGATGAATTGGCTACTTATGTAGAATTGAAGTATCCTGGCATATATACAGGTGGGCTACATGACTTGCAAGTAGAATGGATAAAAGAAGGCTCATTGTTCCGTGTAGTAGAATATGACGGATGTGAAAGTATAGAAGTAAATGATGAAATAGATTGGATGATAGCATAGTGTATAAAGTAATAACAAAAGAACAAGAACAAGAGTTTATCTCATTAGATTTGGCTATGGAACATGCCAAACTAATGAATGAGTTTGTCACCATCAGTGGTGGCGAGTTTGAAATTGTAGGACGATTTGGTGTTGATAGTGTAGTAGACGGAAAGACTCCTGATGGAGTAGCATACACTTGGAACAAGGCAAGCAGAATCGGCCGAGTAAAGAAGGAGAAATAATATGCCAGCAGTATTTTTAGTTAGTGACACACACTTTGGTCATGCCGGAGTGTGTAAATTCACGGAGAAAGACGGAGTAACAAAGATTCGGCCATGGACTGATCCGGCAGAGATGGATGAAGAAATGGTTAAACGGTGGAACGAAACAGTTCGCCCAAACGATAAAGTATATCACTTGGGTGATGTGGTTATCAATCGTAAAGCATTACCAACGATGGCTCGCTTAAACGGTGATAAGGTTTTAATTCGTGGTAATCACGATATCTTCCCTGATGTGGAATATAGTAAGTACTTCCGCGAATTAAGAGCATATCATGTTATGAACGGAATGATCTTAAGCCATATCCCGTTACACAGTGATAGCTTAGGACGCTTTGGTGTTAACATTCACGGACACTTACATTCTAATCGTGTAAAGAAAGCACGTGGGGTTGATGCTAGAACCGGAGAAGTTCTGTACAGTGATGAGCCAGATGTACGCTACCATTGCGTATGTGTGGAGCAAACTGACTTTAAACCTATTTTATTTGAAGATGTTATTAAACGCATTGAGGCAGAAGGAGGGTCAATTGGCTTTAGAAACGGCAATGGCCCAACTATGTGATAAATAAAAGAAAGGGAGAACTTATGGCTTCGGCTACTAACATTAAACAATGGCAAACGGATTTTATGGCTGGGTTGACCGAACTTAATCAAGCCTGGAAAAAATTAGACTCGGGCAAAGGTAAAGGTGGCCCGGATGTTTTTACATTTATAGTTAAATTTAAAATTAAATTATCTGATGCATTATTTGACGATGGGATTAAAGGTGCTGCTATTATTCTTGATTCTTATGGATCAATTAGAAGCAAAGATATTACATATTCGTCATGGCCCCTTTTCTACTCAGAAACAAGAAAATGGGTAACACAAGTTATATCACCTTTAATACCTCCGGGAACATGATGTATGACAGTCAATAGAGCATCTATGGAAGCAGCAGCAATTCAGCAACATCATGCATTGGTTCGTAATGAGGAACGTCATAGAGAAATGATTGTTAATGACCGTCATATTAAAGAACGCCTAGTTGATAATGAAATACATAGAATAGAGGCAAACCGCAGAATGATGCGGGCAGGACAAAATATAGATAAGTTAGCATAGTAGGACTTTCGGGTCCTACTTTTTTGGATTTAATTTAATAATTATAATATACGTATAAATAAGAATATCATGTTTCAATTCATCACGGACCTTTCACACACCCTATTAAGTTTTATAAAAGACGATCCTGTTCGCCCTGAAATCTCTAAAGATTTTAGAGTTAGCGACGGTAGAGTTGTCGCAGCATTAACCGATGAAGAACAACAACCAGAAGCAATGGTTTGTGTTAGCTTCCATGATTTCGTTCCCGAAGATGTTGAAGGTTTGCACAAAACTTCAAGTGTACCCACTACCGCAATATTCTATACTATCTGGAGTTACAAGAGTGGTAAGGGAAAAGAATTACTGTATCAAGCAGTAAAGGGAATTCAAGCACAATATCCTAGCGTAACTAGATTTGTGACATTGAGTCCCAAGACAAACATGGCCCGTCGTTTCCATCTAAAGAACGGGGCTATCGTTTTGCGTGAGAACATAGATACAACTAATTATGAGTATCTGACAGAAATCCCTAAAGAAACCCCGGAAAATCCGTTGTAAAAATACAACAGTCTAAAAATGCTTAAAAATTAAGCATTTCATATAGTGAAACCTCGTTTCAGCCCGTAAAATTGCTACTTTTTTGAGCAATTTGTAGGTTGACATTAAATGGGTTAGGGTATATAATACACTTATGAACTCAGAAAACGTCCGCAAGCGCAGAACAGATCGTAATCAGGTCCTGTACTACATTCAAGATGTAGTTACACAGGAAACTTATATCGGTCTTACAGCACTATCATACAAAGGTAATGTGTTTCGCACATTGCGCCGTCGTATGCAAAAGCATATGCAACGGGCCCTGACTGAGCGTAAGAATTGGGGTTTGAGTTGTGCATTGCGTGAACGTGGTGCCGAGCGTTTTGTATTTGGTGTGATTGAGATTGTGCGTGGCAAGCGTCCCGCGCATGAGCGTGAGACACTATTGATTAACACATTGCAACCAGCATTGAACACTTTTGGAGTAGAGTAATGAGTTTAGATGTATATTTAATGGTTACTAAACCAGTTGAGGTTTATGATGCTAATATCACACACAACCTCGGCAAGATGGCAACGGAAGTAAAATTGTCAAATGGTATGACATTGTATCAAGTATTGTGGAGACCCGATGAACAAAAAGGGTTGAAGTTTGCTAAAGATATTTCAGAATTATTAGATGAAGGCTGGAATATTCTATTATCAGATCCAGATCATTTTAGACAGTTTACTCCGGAGAATCACTGGGGTAGCTATGAAGGGCTATGCGATTTTGTCTACAATTATAGAAACGCATGTTGGGATAACCCAGATGCGGAATTGAGTGTGTCAAGATAACCAAATCAATTGACTATTCATCAAACATAGTGTATAATAACATATTAACTGGAGCCACAACATGAATCTTGAACAAGTAAACAATCTCTTTCAACATAAAATCACTGATGGCAGTGAGTATCTTTGGCTTTGCTATGGGCCTGATGTACGTAGTATTGACTACAATAGCAAATATGCGTGTGGATATGTAGTATTTGATACAGAAACACATGAGGTCTATGAATTGAGTGTTAGTCCAGTTCAAGGTGCTTGGGATATTGAACCAAAGCCCTATCGTTATATTAATCCAGACTATCGTGAGGCATATGATGATGAATCAAAAAGCCGAGGCATTGATCCCAATGAAGCATGGGATGATATCAAGTGGATTGATTTAGAAACAGAAGAAGATTTCATTGAAAAGGCAAGTAGTATGTTCAAAGGTGAAAAGTTTGATACTCGCATTCAAGTGCCAATTGATTTAGATAATGATACTATGTTGAAGTTAGCAATGGAAGCACATAAGCGTGATATCACATTGAATCAAATGGTTGAGGAAGTATTGCGTAATGTAATTGTACAGCATGAACTTAATATTACTTAACATTTATAATTACATTAAAGATGACTATACAACAAACCCTTTTCGTTTTGTCGTTGAAGTTGCGGCTTGGGCTATTAGTGTCGGGTGTTCGGTCACAATGGCGCTCACGGTACCACAGCCACCCCTTCTCATTCTTTATCCTATATGGATCAGTGGTTGCGCTATGTATGCTTGGGCTAGTTATAGTCGCAAGTCATTTGGTATGATAGCCAACTATATTTTGTTAGTGACCATTGATAGTATTGGTCTTGTTCGTATGTTAATTAATTAAGGAAATATCATGGGAAAGAAAAAACAATCTGTAATTGAACCAAGTGAACTTGAACCAGGTTGGGTCAAGACAGGTGATAACTCTTGGGTCGCAACATTACAAGAAGATCCAGAAACAGGTGATTTGATTCTACCATTGCCAGAAGAAGTAATGGCATCAAATGGATTTGAAATTGGCGATATACTGAAATGGAAAGATAATAAAGACGGATCATTCAGTATTACAAAGAAAGCATCCGAGGAGACAGAGTGGGTGCTAGTTGAGTGTGTCAGTACATTCCGCACACGTTACATGGTTGAAGTGCCTAAAGGTAGTAGTGAATGGGCAATGGATACGGTAACAATGAACGAAGCCAAAGAGTTTAGCCAAGAACATCTTGGTGAACAGATTGTCTCGCATCGTGTGGTCAGTAAGAAAGAAGCACTTGCCTTGTGTGATCTAGACAATGACTATATCGGTGAGTGGGATAAAGAAACAAAAATTAAAAACTTTTTTACTACATGGAAAGAACAAAATGGAAACGATTGATGTATTAGACAAACCTTATCACCCAACCAAAGATTGGACTGAAAGTGATTGGGATAAGTTTACTAATTGGTTAACCGGAATGCTTAAAATCAATGAAAGCGTTACTGTAACTTTCACTAAGCAGGATGGTACTAACCGTGTAATGAATTGCACATTGAAGCCCGAACTATTACCTGTAGTTGAAACTAAACCATTAGCTGAAGGTAAACAACCGCGAAAGGAATCAACCACTAGCATCCGAGTATATGATTTAGAAAAGAAAGAATGGCGTAGTTTTACTACAAAAAACGTCACTAGAGTTGAATTCAGTATTTAAAAGATTATTACAAATGTTTAATATTGATTTATATAATCCAGATTTTGTTATTGAATGTTCCAAATTAGTTTATTGTAAAGATATATATTCAGAAATGAGAAATCAAGGCATTGTAAAAGCATATGTGTATGGCATGTGTTTTAAACCAGGTCCACTAACATATGACTTTTCTAAAGTTGGAAAAAGTTGTCCTGACTTAGGTGGAAAGAGAGAATATCAAGTTGGTGAACGTATTACAAGACAATTAAGTTGGGTCCCGGGTTGGGCCGGCCCGCGTGTCCGTAGCGCACATGGAGCAGATTTTTGGTTTGGAATTGCTCATGACATGATTCCGAACGAATTATTACCGGCAACTTTTAACAAGAATGATGTAACAATTGCTGTATGGGACATTTCTAAAAGAATGCCCTTAGCGGATACTTATGATGGTGAAGAACAAGCAACTGGCTGGGCCGAAGGAGAGTTAGCCAATCAATATAGAAATTCTTTTAATAAACTTCCCTATCTTAATAAACAAGACCCCACACAAGGTAAATATTACAAGAAAGGGTATGTGCCAAAATCTACCCTAGATCAATTTGTTCAATTTAGTTGACAATAAATGGAGTATCTGCTATACTATGGGTTATGAAAAAGCAAATACTCTCACTCAAAATTGAACAGCCCAAACACAGGGCACACCTAGTGTTGTTTCAAAACAACACTCCGTTCAAACAAAAAATTGTACAATCCAAGGTGTTGTACAAACGCAAACCCAAACATTCCAAACAGGAGTTTTGATATGAACGAACACCTTAACGATTTGGATCGCTTTTTACGATCTCACGATTGGTATTTTGACTATAGTGATGACTATTCCGTTTGGAAGAAGGGCATGGCTGAACGGTCTAGCATCAATACGGAACAGAAAAGATTGATTGATTCTGGACTGGCCACAGTAGAGGAAGTCCAAGAATTGACACAAAAATACGCCCCCAAAGGTTGACATTAAATGGTCTTGGGTGTATACTACACATATTAACTTAAAAAGGAAAACAAAAATGTCTCTTAAACTTAAAGCACTATTACAATTGGTTGGTCTCACTGCATTTGCAGCCGGAGTCTCGTTATCCATTGATTGGGTCTTTGCTACTTTCCCTCGTGAAACAGTCGGCACCGCAATTGGTCTCGGGGCTATTGCTTTTATATTTTACTTGGGTTACAGTCTTTTGCTAACCCGTCTGGAATCTCTGGAAAACATCCGTAAAATCTCCGAAAACATTAAAGAAATTACCAACAAATAATTTGACATTAAATGGATTTGGGTATATAATAGAGTCTTAATCAGTTAACTAAAGGAGTTTTTATGACTGACATTTCTGAAATCAACCGTGCTATTCTAGCAGGCAACTTTACTAATGACCAGCTGACTAGCATCACCGATGCAATTCGTTTTGCTCGTGCCCAAATCGCACAGAAAAACAAGTACACCCTTACAGTAGGTACTAAAGTGAAATTCACTAACAGTCGCAGTGGTCAGGTAATCACAGGTGATGTACAAAAAATCAATAGAAAATTTGTTATCGTTAAGACTGGTCCATTGAATACATGGCGTGTCCCAGCTAACATGTTGTCTGCCGCTTAAGGAGTAAATCATGGATAAAGTTTTTATTGTCATTGGTGCCGCAATCGTTGGTAGTGCTAGTATTGTATTTCTTAGTTTCTTGCTAAGTTGGCCCGTGATGTGGCTTTGGAATAACGCACTAGTTGGTGCTATTAATGGTATCAACGAAGTGTCTTGGGTTCAGGCTTGGGGTATTTCTACATTGTCTGGAATCTTGTTTAAAACTACCGTGAGTAATTCAAAATGAGCAAAATGGCTGACTTGGATCTAAGCATCCGTGATATGTTGGAGGAAGGGTATAACCCCGTGTCAATCTCTGTACGATTGGGTATCCCACTACACTTTATCTATGCCGTTCTGGAATATGAGCAGGATATGGAAGAATTAAGCCCGTTTAACACAGTAAATTCCTGACCCTGACGGTTGACATTAAATGGTTTTGGGTATATAATAGAGTCTTAATCAGTTAGTTAAAGGATTTTTAAAATGTTCGCATCTACAATAGAAGCCCGTAAATTGTTGAAACTTGCTTTCAACGCATCCGGTGCTAATCTACCAGGAAATACTTACACCGATAAGACCACTGAGAATGACCCAACTCGCCGTTCAGTTGTGTTTCCGGTTCACCCGGATGATGCGGATGAAGTGATTCATCAAGCCCGTGATTTCTTCCAAAAAGCAGGTTTCACCAAGTCTGTTCCTAAACTTTATACTACCTTTTCTCTCTATACACACCGAACTTATGTCCGTGTCATCGCCTACAAAGGTTGACATTAAATGGTTTTGGGTATATAATAGAGTCTTAGACAGTCAACAAACGGACTATATTATGAAAGCAAAAATCCTGATTACTTCCATTGAGAACATGAGATTGTTTCAGGGTAAGTTTCCAACAAAGCGTTGGGGCTTTTGCGAGATCGTCCGCAATGTCACTATTGAGTCCTGCCCGTTTGGCATCTATCAAGATGGCAATTATGGCTACATCAAGATCGACGGCAAAAAAGTCCGTGTGATCAACGGTAATGGTGGTGAAACATTGTTTGAAATCAGCCGTTAAACGGTTGACATTAAATGGTTTTGGGTATATAATAGAGTCTTAATCAGTTAATTACAGGAGTTCTCAAATGGCTTATATGTCTCAGGAAAAGAAAGCAAAAATCGCCCCTAAAATCAAGGCTATTCTTGC
>Ga0209084_1003369_pt1 | contig 11818 bp, 9 predicted proteins | sample C_130820_MF_Meta_FD_187309 | JGI IMG/M metagenome (GOLD analysis project Ga0209084, IMG submission 187309) | Freshwater microbial communities from Lake Croche, Canada to study carbon cycling - C_130820_MF_MetaG (SPAdes) (version 2) | ecosystem: Environmental > Aquatic > Freshwater > Lake | place... | reverse complement strand
CGAGGCCGGATCGCTCCAGCAGTAACTGAACGTGGCGGGCCGCCTCGGTGCGCTCATTGGCCTCCAGGTGGCTGCGGGCGCGCACCAGCACCTCGTCGAGCGCCTTGGAGATTCCCTGCGGCGCGGCGGTGTCCAATACCTCTTCGACCTGGCGCGCGGTGCGCCCGTACGGATCACGTTTGATGGCGACGACGATGCGTTGCCAGATGCTGATGTCGCCGGTCTCCAGCGCCGAGCGGATCGATGACGTGGGCCAGAACTCGACGGGTGTGTCGTCGAAGGCCACCGTCAACCCGCTTCCTCCAGTGTCGCCACAGCCAGCGACAGGCACCGCGTCCGGATATCGTCCCACTCCGCCGTCGCGTCCGGGGCGGACCAGCGCTCGTCGTCGTCGGCGGCATCGGTGGGAACCGGATCGGCCAGCCTGCGGACGAGTTGAGTCGCGATCCACTGCCGGTGTGGTTGCCCAGAACTGTAGTACCCGTCGATCCCGGCCAGCACCGTCGCGGCGTTCTCCACGTTCATGGCGTCTGCGAGGTCGGCGAGGTCGGCGTAGTCCGACCGGCTGTTGCGGCGCAGCACCAGGTAGCTCTTGAGTCGCAGGGTCTCTGCGCCGGTCGGTATCTGCAACCGATCGCCGGTGGGAAGTTGCACGTTGGTGGTCTCCACCGGACTGCGGCGCTTGAAGTCGGTCTCGTTATCCAGCGCGTCGAGTGCGACCTCAAGCCGGCCCCGCCACATCGTCACGGGATGCACGGGACGCAGTGTCGCGGTTCGGGAGCCGCGGCCGGATTTTGCGCCCCGGCCCGCCCCGGTCCCGCAGCCGCTGAAGGCCAGGGGGTCGGCCACGCTGACCGCGTCGGGCGCAAGTTCTTTGAGCCGGGCCGCACCCTTGACCACCATCCGGAGGTCGGCTGCCGGGGGCGCCACCGTGGTGATCTCATCGGGGATCACCACCAGATCGCCGAGATCGATTTTGGGCAGCGGTTTCTCGAAATCCACCGACGGCAGGATCCGGTCCAGCCAACCGGGCAGCCACCAGTTCCACTGGTCGAACATCGCCATCAGTGCTGGCACCATGACCAGGCGGACCACGGTGGCGTCGACGGCAATGGCCACCGCACACGCGACGCCCAGTTCGGCGACCAGTGGCATACCCGCGGAGGCGAAGCCGAGGAACACCGCGATCATGATCAGTGCCGCGCTGGTGATGGTGCGCGCACTGGTGGCCACGCCGTAGGCCACCGCGTCACGGGTATCGCCGGACTGCAGGTAACGCTCCCGGATACGGGTGAGCAGAAAGATCTCGTAATCCATCGACAGACCGAACGTCATCGCCAGCACCAACGGCGGGATGGTGCTGTCAATCGACGAGATGGGTTCGAACCCGAGGTCTGCCAGCCATCCCCACTGGAACACCGCAACCAGGCTGCCGTAGGCGGCGGCCACCGACAGGATGGTCATCACGACACCCTTGAGTGCCAGGAACAACGACCGGATCGAGATCAGCAGCATCACGAAGGCGATCAGCGAGACGAACCCGAACACCAGGAGTTTGGTCTGCGACACCCGGTCGTCGAAATCCTTGATCAGCGCGGTGGGGCCACCGACGTCCACCCGGGTGGTACCGGCAACCGTGGGTAGTTGCGCGCGCATCCAGTCGATACTGTTGCGCGCGGCCAGATCCTCGGGATCCACCGACAGCACCGTCGAGATCAAGGCACTGCTGTTGTCGTCGGCGAATACCGGTGGTGACACCGATACGACATTGGGTGCCTCGGAGATCTTTGCGACGACGGCGTCCAGGGTCGCGGCGTTACCCGGGTTGGACGCCTCGCCGGCCGGGAACCCCACGAGCACCCGCACCGGCCCCAGTGCCCCTGGGCCCAACGCCTCCGCGGCGGCAGCAACACCACCCCGGATCTCGTGTGAGGACGGGAACTGCCGTTGCATGCTGTTGCCGAGAGTCATTGAGAACGCCGGTGCGGCCAGTAGCAGCAGGAACGTCGCGGCCGCGAGAGCCGACGCCCAGGGCCGCCGCATCACTGTGCCGACCCAGCGGGTCCAGAACCGGGACTGGGTCGACTCCGGTCGGCGCGACCAATGCAGCAGTGGTGAGCGTCTGGCGGCCGCCCGCCCGAAGGTGGCCAGTACGGCCGGCGTCAGCGTCGTCGACGTCAGCACCGCGACCGCTACCGCGAGGATCGCGCCGGTGGCCATCGACTTCAGTACCGGGGTGTTGATCAGGTAGATGCCGGTGAGCGAGGCGATCACGGTCAGGCCTGAAAGCACAACGGCCAGACCCGATGTCGCCATGGCGGCGTCGGTGGCCTGATCGCTGTCGCGTCCCGCGCGTAACTCCTCCCGGTACCGCATCAGGATGAACAGCGAGTAATCGATTGCCAGGGCGATTCCGAACATTGACACCGTGGATGTCACGAACACCGACATCGTGGTCACCGTCGACAACAGATAGACCACGCCCATGCTCACGGCGACGGTGCAGATCGCAAACGCCAGCGGTATCGCGGCGGCGGCCAGCGAACCGAACACCGCGACCAACACCATCAGGACGATCGGCAGGTTCCACCGTTCGGCGGCGGCGATGTCATGTTTGGTGGTGCTCTGCGCGGCCGCGCCGAGCGCGCCCTGCCCGATGACATACAGGCGAACCCGGCCGTTGTCGGTGGCGCCGGGCCGGGTGCCCTCGACACCTAATTTGGTCCGCAGTTGTCGGGCGATGTCGACCGCACCGCTGTTGTTGAAACCCAGCTTCAACGACAGCACGTAGGGGCGATCCGGTGCCGGTGCCGGCTGCGCGGGATTGGGCACCACCTCGACACTGGAAACCTGCCCGGCCGCCTGCTCGAGTTGGGCCACGGCCGCAGCCATGTCGTCGTAGGTGGCGTCGGCTCGCGGCGCCGCCACCAGAGCCAGTGGTGAGGAACCCTGCTGCGGATAGTGGTTTTCGAGTTCGGTCTGAACCTGCAGCGACTGGGAGTCGGCCACCTCGAAACCGCCGCCGGTGAGCTGGTTCGACTGGGTCACCGCAAGATAGATCGACGGCAGCAGCGCCAGCAGCCAACATGCGAAGACCAGCCACCGATGTCTGCGCAGACTGCCGCTCAGGCGCATCATGAACTGCTGGATGGTGCTCTCCCCGCATTGCCCCGAATTGCGTCCTGCGAGCCTACCGCAGCGCCGCAGGCGTCATTCGGGTCGAGAACCGGCAGCGAGCACTACGATCATCTAGAACCACGATCAACGAGCACCACGATGATGCCAGCGTCAAGTGAGGGAGTCCGAGGATGATCACTGCCCGTCAGGTCGGTCGCGCGATGAGTGGTTCGATCGGTGCAGGCGCAGTCGTCGGCGCCCTGCTGGTCAGCATGGCACCGTCGGCGCTGGCGTCGCCACCGAACTGCACGGCCGCGGATCTCGCCGGGGTGGCTGCCGGTGTCTCCGCAGCGACATCGGCCTACCTGTTCGTCCACCCCGACGTCAATGACTTCTTCACCGGTCTGGAAGGCACGCCGCGCGACACGCTGCGCGCGTCGGTGCAGCAGTACCTCGATGCCAACCCCTCGGTGCGGTCGGATCTGGCGGGTATCCGCCAGCCTCTGGTTGATTTGAAGGCTCGCTGCGGCCAATCCGACGACCTCGACGTTCCCTCGCCCTAACGTCGGCGGCCGATCACCTTCGTGACGGCTGCCCGCCAGCCCAGTAGCAGCAGCGCTATTGTGAGGGTTGCCACCGTCACGAAACTTGCCGCGGTTCCCTCAGATGTGGCTTTGCGCAACAGCATTCCCACCGCGACGGTGCACACCCATATCGTGATACCGGTCGGAACCACTGCCGCCGGCCGGCGCCAGGCCCGCGAGATCAACCATCCGACGGCCGCCCCGGCCAGGAACGGCCAGGCCGTCTCGATCACGCCGCCGATGCTCAACCCCTCTGCATGATTGCGGCGACCTACGGCGGCGAACAGCAGGATGAAAGCGAGATCGGCGGCAAGTGCGGGCAGCGCCCGGGTCCGGGATGCTCTGTCGGTCGTCATAGCGCGAGCGGGTCCGGATCATCACGCCGGCCTTCGAGGTCCGCCAACTCCTGGGCGGCCAGTTCTTCCGCCGGTACGTCGGGGTCCAGCGCACCCTCGGTGCGGAACATGACGAAGAACACCAACCAGCCGATCGCCGAAATGAAGATCCAACTGACCAGCCGATAGATCAGCATCGCCGAGATCGCATTCGGCAGTGTCATTCCGCTCGACACCAGGCCCGGCACCAGAATCGCCTCGACGACCAGCAAGCCGCCCGGCATCAGGGGAATAGCACCCATGGCCCGGGCTGCCGCGTACGCGACGGTCAACCCGGCCAGCGAGGGATGCCCGCCCGCGGCGTAGGCCGCGAAAGCCAGGCAGGCGACGTCGGCGACCCAGTTGAACATCGACCAACTGAAGGCCACGGACAGTTCGCGGCGGCTCAGGCTCACCGATTCGAGTTGGCTGAGTGTCTCGCGCCACCGGTGCAGTCCGGTGTCGACGGGCTTACCGCGCACCGAGTTGACCCAACCCAGCACCCGGACGCCGATCCCGTCGATCAGCTCCGGCCGGCTGGCCACCGCCTGGGCGAGCAGTAGCAGCGCCATGAACCCGCCGAGCGTGAACAGCAGGGAGAACGGATTGTTCTTGGCGCCCAACAGAAATGCGCCGCCCAGACCCAACAGTGCCAGGCCCACCACCTGCAGTGCTCCCGACATCACCAACTGCCAGGACGCCACCACCGGCGAGGCACCCCAGAGTCGTTGCTGACGGTAGACGAACGTCGCCGACAGCACCGGGCCACCGGGAAGCGTCGTGCTCAGTGCGTTCCCGGCGTAGAACGCAGCCTCGGAACGCCATTGATGCACCGTCACACCGGCTGAGCGCAACAGCGTCCGCTGAATCTGGGCGAAGCTGTGCATCGAGGCCATGGCCGCCGCGATCGCCGCGAGCACCCACCACAGGTTCGCCGACAGCAGGCTCATCCACGCCTTGGCCAGCTGGTCCCAGACCAGGGTGGCCTCCACGGCGAGCACGATCAGTGCGACGCCGAGTACCACCCAGCGCAGCCACCAGTACTTCCCCCGGGACTGCGCGCGGTGGTTCCCCTCGCGGGCGGAACCAACCGACGCGTCGTGGGCCACACTGCTCAGGGTAGCTGTGCAGGGTGTTTCCGCCGGGGATGTCGACTCCGGACGGTTAGGCTGACCCCATGTCGGCCGACGACGCGGTTGAACCTTTCGTCCGTAAGGCGGCGGCGTGGTCGTGGCGGCTGCTGGTGATCGCCGCGATGGTGGCGGCGCTGCTGTGGCTGATGTGGCGGCTACGGGTGATCGTGGTCCCGGTGGCATTGGCTGTCATGCTGACCGCACTGCTGCTCCCTGCGGTCGATCGGCTGGATCTGCGGGGCGTGCCGCGCGGTCTCGCGGTAGCACTGGTGCTTCTTGGCGGGCTCGCGGTATTCGGTGGAATCATGACTTTCGTCGTCAGCCAATTCATTTCAGGTCTGCCCGGTCTTGTCGACCAGGTCACCCGCAGCATCGACAACGCCACCCAGTGGCTCATCGAGGGCCCTCTGCACCTGAGCCGGGAGCAGATAGACAACGCGGGCGACACTGCGATCACAGCGCTGCGCGACAACCAGGAGAAGCTGACGACCGGGGCGCTGTCAACCGCAGCCACCCTGACCGAGATCGTGACCGGCGCACTGCTGATGCTGTTCACCCTGATCTTCCTGCTGTACGGCGGTCGCAACATCTACGCCTATCTGACCAAGATCGTGCCCGCGCACACCCGGGACCGGGTCCGCGATGCCGGGCGGGCCGGTTTCGGATCGCTGATCGGCTATGTCCGGGCGACGTTCCTGGTGGCACTCGTTGACGCCGTGGGTATCGGTGCCGGCCTGGCGATCATTGGTGTGCCACTGGCGCTGCCCCTGGCGTCGCTGGTGTTCCTCGGTGCGTTCATACCCCTGGTCGGGGCAGTGCTCACCGGTTTTCTTGCCGTCGTGGTGGCACTGCTGGCCAAGGGTTTCATCTACGCGATGATCACCCTCGGGCTGATCATCGCCGTGCAGCAGTTGGAGGCCCACGTCCTGCAGCCCTTGGTGATGGGTCGGGCCGTGTCGATCCACCCGTTGGCGATCGTGTTGGCCATCGCCACCGGGGCGGTATTGGCCGGAATCGTCGGGGCACTGCTGGCGGTGCCGGTGCTGGCTTTCCTCAACAGCGCCATCCGGGTGCTGGCCGCCTCAGACCCCGCAGTGGAGGCGACGCACCTGGAGGCCGGCGACGGCCCGCTCATCATGGCGCCCCAACCGGACGTCCCCGCGGTTTAGCCCCGGCCTTTGGCGCGCGCGTTGAGTTGTTCGGTCGCCACGTCAGAGTCGACGGACCCCGGCCGGCTCACCGGGATGGCCCGGGTCTCGTCGGCGGAGATCGACGGGGACTGCCGGGGCATCGCAGTGGTGGCGTCCTCGGTGATCACCGGTGCGATCAGCGGTCCGGCAGTCACAGCAGTGGGCGTCTCCGACGACTCAACGCCTGCCGTGCGCCGCGTCTTGTTGCGCAATTCACCGAGCCAGGAACCGATATCCCGGTTGTCGTCGGCTTTGGCGGCCCGGAACCGCGTCGTGGGAGCGTCCGTCACCGGGGCGGCGCTTGGCGGGCCACCGCTGGCCGGGGCGGCGATTAGCGGGCCACCGCTGACCGGCGCAGCGCTCACCGCTGCAGCGGCGCCGACGAGAGCCGCCTCGGGTTCGCCGTAGCCCGACCGCTTGCGTTCGTCCGGCAGGTAGATCTCGCCGAGACCGATCTTGTTCTGCAGACGCTTCATCCATCGCGGCGCCCACCAGCAGTCGTCGCCGAGCATCTTCATGATCGCTGGCACCAGGAACATCCGCACGATCGTCGCGTCCAACAGCAGAGCGATCAGCAGACCGAAGGCGAGGTACTTCATCATCACCAGATCGGAGAACACGAACGCGCCGGCCACCACGGCGAGCACCAGGGCGGCCGCGGTGATCAGCCGGCCGGTGGTGGCGGTGCCGATCCGGATCGCCTCGGTGGTGGACATGCCACGCTCGCGCGCCTCCACCATCCGGGAGACCAGGAATACCTCGTAATCGGTGGACAGGCCGTAGATCACCGCGATGATCAACCCGATCATCGGCGCCATCAGTGGTTGGGGCGTGTAGTTCATCACCCCGGAGCCGTGGCCTTCGACGAACATCCACGTCAGAACGCCCATCGTCGATCCCAGGGTGAGTGCACTCATCAACGCGGCCTTGATCGGCAGCACCAGCGAACCGAACGCCAGGAACATCAGGATGGTCGTGGTGATGATCAGCAGGAGCACCATCAGCGGCAGCTTGGAGAACAGGCTGTGGATGCTGTCCTGCTCCAATGCCGGTGTGCCACCTACGAACAACTCCACCCCCCTGGGCGGGGTGATGGATCGCAACTCGCTGATTTTCTTGGCCGCGTCATTGCGGGTCACCAGACCGTTCTGGATCACCCGGACCGACGGATCCTTGGACGCCCCGTCAAGGTACGGACGTTCCTTCCACATGGCGTCGGGATTGTTATCCGGATCGGTGAACCCACTGATCTCCATCGCCTTGTTACGCACCTCGGCGACCTGTTGATCGGTGACCGGTTGGCCGTTAGCGCTCTGCAGCACCAGCGTCAGCGGTTCGGTGCGGAAACCGGGGAAGATCTTGTCGAACTCCTCCTGCGCCACCCGAACCGAGTTATCCGGCGGCAGATACTTTTCGCTGATGCCACCGAGTGCCAGTTTCCCGAGCGGGATGATCATCAGGATCATCAGGACCACGATCGGGCCGGCGAACAACAGGGGCCGCTTCATCACCCGATTGACCAACTTGCCCCAGAAGCCGCTCTCGACCTCCTCGCGGGTCTTGGTCTTCTGGGTCTTCTCAGCCAGCCAGTCGATGATCTTTCGGGAGAACGACCAGTTGCGCAGGAATGGCACCCGCAGCAGGGTGCGTACCCCGAGCGCGTCGACGTTCGGGCCGAGGATGGCCAGGATGGCGGCAAGTACGGTGATCGACAGGATCGCGGCCAGCATGACCGAGGCGATGATCGCATAGGTGATCGACTTGAGGAATCCCTGCGGGAACAGCAGCAGCGGCAGCGATGAGGCAACGATGATGACCGCGGAGAACACCACGGTCCGCCCGGCGGTCATGACGGTGCGTCGGACCGCGACCTCGGTGTCGTAGCCCTCGGCGATCTCTTCTCGGAACCGGCTGACGATGAACAATCCGTAGTCGATCGCGATGCCCAGGCCGATCAGCGTCACCACGGGTTGCGCGAAGAAGTGCACCGGCGCGACGTCGGCGACCAGGCGCATGATGCCCAGTGCGCCGAGGATGGACAGGCCACCGATGATGGCCGGGAGGCTGGCCGCCACGACCCCGCCGAAGACGAAGAACAACAGCACCGCGACCAGGGGGATGGCAGCCACCTCAGCGCGCTGCTGGTCCTCACCGATGGTTCCGGTCAGTTCGCTGGCCAGCGGTTGCAGACCGGCCTGTTTCACGTCGACGCCGGGGATCGCGAAGCTGCCGGCCACCTTCTTGTAGTTGTTCAGGATGGTGTCGTCGTCGTCGCCCTTGAGTTGGATCGACATGAAGGCGTGCTTCTTGCTCGCATCCGCCATGTTCGACAGCAGCTCGGGGTTCTTGAAGTAGCCGATCGACCGCAGGATCTCGTCCGGGTGGTCTTCCTGGGCCTTGGCGAGGTTGTCGAGGACCTTCTTGCTGAACGCGGGGTCATCGACCGTCTTGCCGTCCGGCGCGGTGTAGATCGCCACGATATGGCCCGAAGTGTCACGTCCGTAGGCGCCGTCGGCGAGCAGCGAGGCGCGCACCGACTGGCTGCCCTCGTCGTAGAACCCGCTCTGGGTGACGTGCTTGCCCAGGTCCATGCCGAAGATGCCGCCGCCGATACACAGCGTCACCATGAGACCGATAACGATGTACCGGTACCGGTATACGGTCCGACCCCACCAGGCGAACAAGCGATCTCCTCACTACATGTCACATCTGCGGCGGCTCCGCTTTTGGTCACAGTCCGCGGTTGGTCACAGTTGGTCGTTGGTCACAGTCGGTCGTTGGTCACAGTCGCGATGTCAGCAGTGCGGACAGCGGCCGGAACGGCTGCAGCCATGCCCCTTGCTCGGGTAGCGAATCCAGGCCGATTCGCGGCAGCGGCTCACGGAAAACACCGGGAATGTCCTCCAAGTCGACAAAATCCAAGGTATCCGACGCTAACGCCCAGCTGGCATGTTCGCGAAATCCGATCACGCCAACCGGGGTGCCGCTGCGGGCGATGTCCTCCAGTGGCACCCGGAAGGCCTGACCGTCGGCCGATGCAACCAGCAGGTTTGCCAGTCCCTCCCGCTGCCGCAGGGCGATGTGGGCAAGCATGTCGCTGTCGACGTCGCTGTCGTCGTCGACCTTCGGTTTGGCGAAGACGGCGAAGCCGACGTTGCGCAGCGCCTCCACCCAGGGCCGCACGACGTCGGCGCTGCCGGCGGCGATATTGGTGAACACCGTGGCCTCGGGTTCCAGCGTCATGCCGGGATACAACTCGGAGAGGTCCGCGGTGCGGTTCAGCAGCCACCGGCCCAGGGCGTCGAACCGTGGCCGGTGGGCCGCCGTCGGCCGGCCGCCGAGGATGGAGCCGAGGCCCATGTCGAGGTTGGGCGCGTCCCACACCAGCAGTACCCGCCTGGTCGCAGGTGCCGGCTCGACTTCGGGAGGAGCCTCGATGGTCTCGTGGATCAGGGTCATGGTCTCTTCACCCACAGGAGTTCGGTCACGGGGCTGCCCGCGTGACGTGCCTTCATCTCGTACTTCGTACTCGGCCGGTCGGTCGAGATCGGCAGCGACTCATCCGGCTGGGCCCGCCGCAGCAGTGGTTCGGCGTCGCCGACCTCGGCGATCTGCTGGGCGTAGCCGGCGTGGTCGGTCGCCGCGTGCAGGGCGCCGCCGGCGCGCAACCGATCGGCGATCAGGGCGACGGTCTGGGGCTGCAGTAGCCGCCGTTTGTGGTGGCGGGACTTCGGCCAGGGGTCCGGGAAGAAGACCCGCACTCCCGTCAGGGTGCCCGGGCCGATCTGATGCTCGAGAACGTCGACGCCGTCACCGCGGATCATCCGGATATTGCCGACGCCTTCGCGGTCGATGGCGCTGAGTAGTTGGGCCAGTCCGCGGCGATAGACCTCGACCGCGATCACGTCGATATCCGGCTCGGCCTGCGCCATGGCTAATGTCGAAGTACCTGTGCCACAACCGATTTCGCACACCACCGCGGCACTGCGACCGAACCACTCCGCGGTGTCGAGCCGGGGCGCAGGATCCGGGCCGCCGCTACGGGCCAGGGTGCCGAGCCGGGGCCACAGCCGGTCCCAGGCGTCCTGCTGGGCGTCGGTGATGGCCGAGCGCCGAGACCGGAAACTGGTGATTCGCCGAATCGGATGCGCCGGGGTCTCGGGCGCGCTCAATCCGCCGTGGCGCGAGTGCATTGATCCATGGTGGCCCATGAACTGCGGGGCACCACTACCCAGACGCAGATTGATACCCAACAGTTGTGTTTCCGCCTGACTCGCGCCTCGCTCGAGCGGCTGCCACCATGGCGCGATGCTCCAGCACCCCTATGCCGCACTGCTCGGCGCTGGTGCCGCCATCCTCGACGATTCGGCGCTTGAGCGGCTGACGGTGGACCTCAGCGCACCGGTGCGGGTAGCGGTGACCGGGCGGTCGGGCGCGGGCCTGGACACGGTTCGACGGGCACTCCGGGGTGCCGATACTGTTCTTGCAGGCGCAGGAGAGCCCGCTGATATCGACGTCTACGTCTTTGTTGAAACCCTCACCCCGGATGACGCGGCGCTGCTCGCCGGTGCTGACCGGCCGACGGTGGCGGTACTGAACAAGGCCGATCTGACCTGTTTTCGAGGCGAGGGCCCCCTGGTGGTCGCCGCCGCACGGTGCCGGGAATTGCAGCGCCGCACCGGGGTACCGACCAGGCCACTGGCCGCTCTGCTGGCTGTCACAGCCTCGGGCGTTACCGCAGGGGAGCAATGCCTGACCGACGCGCTGCGCACGGTGGGTGCCGACCCGGCTCTGCTGGCCCCGGGCATGCGTAAGCGACTGCTGGCCGAATTGGACCTGTTCGGTACCGCGATTGCGGCGGCCGCGGTGATCCGCGGCGCGGATGCACCCGCATTGGCGGCGCTGCTGCATCGGGCCAGCGGCATATCGGCGGTGCTCGAGGAGATCGACCGGGCCGGCGCACCGATCCGCTACCTCCGACTGATTGGCGCCCTGGCACGCCTGGCCGACGTCGCGGTCGGGCCGCGGGGCGCCGGGGTGGCGGCGTTTCTTGCCGGGGATGCGGTCGCGCTGGCCCGGATGGCAGCCGCGATTGATGTCGTCGGCGCCCCGGCGACGACGGCCGACCCCTCCGGTGGGTCCGCCACACACCTGCGCCGGGCTATCCACTGGCGCGGCTATGCGCGGGGCCCGGTCTCCGCACTGCACCGCAGGTGCGGTACCGATATCTCCCGCGGGGCGCTGCGGCTGTGGCTGCAGGCCGGCGGTGTCGCCGAGGCGATGCCGTGAGCGAGCACCGTGGCGTCATCCTGGTGATCGGCCCGGCACTGTCCGGCGCGACGAGCGTCGCCGATGCCGTGCGGCAGCGCCTCGGTGGGTACCGCGTCGTCGAACGCCTCGGCCACGGCGAACGACCTGCC
>Ga0209084_1003363_pt1 | contig 11825 bp, 6 predicted proteins | sample C_130820_MF_Meta_FD_187309 | JGI IMG/M metagenome (GOLD analysis project Ga0209084, IMG submission 187309) | Freshwater microbial communities from Lake Croche, Canada to study carbon cycling - C_130820_MF_MetaG (SPAdes) (version 2) | ecosystem: Environmental > Aquatic > Freshwater > Lake | place... | reverse complement strand
GGTGGTGTCGCCGGTGAGTAACCAGACATTAGTAGTGCCCCCTGAAGTTGCATTCTGCACGTAACGGTTGCCCTGTGTGGATCCCGCAGTTGGATTACCACCATCTTTTGATGTCAAGCCGGCGTTACCAACAATCATATTCGACCAGTTAGCCTGGCCAGCGTAATACGGAAGCGTGAAAGTTATGGTCTTGCCAAAATTGTCAGTCCCTGAAGTCCAAGAATAAGTAAGGCCGTTAGAAGTTGTAGATCCTGAAGTGGTCCAGTCGTAATATGTTGGGTTTACCCAGTTGCTTGCATCGATTAATTTACTCTGGGTACCAAAGTAAAGCTTCGGGTACGTGCTTGTGTTGCCGTCGTAATGGTAGACAAATGACTGAGTGGCTGGGTTGCCGGGCGTTAGTGGATCATTTTGGACAGCTGGGTAAGTCTGGCCAGATCCTGTTGCGATGGTCGAGCTTCCGGTCTGTAGCCAAAGATCCATCGTGGACGAGTTTGCAAGGGTAACAAATCGGTCGGAACCACTCTGGGCATCTTTAGTCCAAGAACTGGAAGTTGGACCGTGCACAATTTGTCCAACTTCAAATGCACTGCCTGTTGAGGTGATGTGAATAATTTGCAACGCACCGTATGAATCAATGCCATTAAGGTTCATCACTGGGTCGCCGCCCTCGGTGATGGTACACGCAGTATCTGCGTGTGATGAGTTGCGGCACCAGATGTGGTTAAACCAAGTTGAGTAAGAGTTATCGCTACGTGCATAGTGAATGTAGAGCGTCATACTCGACGGGATAGCATTCGCGGGAGCAACAAACCCGACTGCAAGTAACGTGGCAACTACTGCCCCGCCCAAAACTCGACGCAATGATTTACGCAGTGATGTCATCTTGGACATTTGAATCCCCTTCTCGTCTGATGCAACGCAACAACATCAGAAAGAATGCACAAAAGCACTTGGTCCCTTGACCAAGTGGAGTACATCCAATTGCTTAGAGAATAAGGTCTTTTTACCCGCGAAACAATAGAAATCTCAAAATTTCTTTAACGATTTGTTTATGAAAGCGGTTTCACAAAAAGTCTACTTTTTCAGAGAATTGGGTTAACGCGGAATTCTTGGCCGGCTTATTTGCGGTGCCTATCTAGCAACGGCTGGGCTGGATCCCACTTTTGTCCAGTTTTTTCATCCATTTTTCGCCGGGCCAAACCGGACAGCGCCTCTAAAACAACGCGGTTACCCAGCAGTGCTGTGATATCTGCGTGGTCATACGGCGGGGCCACTTCAACCACATCAATTCCGGAAATTGGCAGCTCGTAGGCAATACGTCGCACGGCATCGAGAAGCTGACGCGACGACAAACCGCCCGGCTCTGGAGTTCCAGTGCCCGGAGCTGAACCAGGATCAACCACATCGATGTCGATGCTTAAGAAAATAGAGTCGCAATCTGTCATGGCCAATTTACAAGCTTCAGTCAAACACTCATCAAAGCCGCGTTTAACAATTTCGGACATCTCGTACGAGCGCATGTTTTGCTCGGCCATCCACTCGAGTACCTCTGGTGGTGGCCAATAACCGCGTAAACCAATTTGAATAAATCTGTCGCCGCGCACAGCGCCACTTTCAATAAGCTGACGCATTGGATGACCATGGCCAACTAACGAACCAAAAGTTATGTCGCCGGTGTCTGCATGCGCATCGAAATGAATTACGCCAACACGACCCCAGTGGTCAGTGCCGCGAGCGACGCCTGTTACATCTGGCCAAGTAACGGTGTGGTCTCCGCCAAGTACTAACGGGATAGCACCAGTACGCGCAATCATTTCAATTACCGCTTCTAGATCTGCACATGATTTGGCAGCATCACCGGAAAACATTTCAACATCGCCAGCGTCGACAACTCGAATATCTTTTAATCCATCAACAGCCATCGCAAGGCTTGGCCTTGAGCCATCGAACCCTAGGTAACAGGCTTCGCGCATAGCCTTTGGGCCAAAGCGCGCGCCGGCTCGGTAACTAGTTCCACCATCAAAAGGCGCTCCCACAATTACTACATCGGCATCAGCGTATGTAGTCGGGTCGTCTAAATCGATTGCATCAACGCCAAGAAATGTGATATCTGGGCCGAACATTGCGCCATAGCGAGTCATGGTTTCAGCGTAGTGCTTTGCCTATAAATCTGACTGAGAAATCGGATTTGATTGCTCTACGGGTTGTAATTACAGGTAACACCAGTTGGGGCTCGCCCAATTAAGAAGTACTGGTCTATGTAGCGATCTATACAATCTGAGCCTTCAGAATAAGCGGTGTGCCCATCACCATTGAAAGTCAGAAGAACGCCCTGACTTAATTGCCCAGCAAGTGACTGAGCCCATGCGTATGGAGTAGCCGGGTCGTATTTTGTGCCAACAACTAAAATTTTCGGCGAGCCTTTTGCATGAATAGCGCCTGGCGCCCCAGTTGCGCGAGCTTGCCAATATGTGCAGCCCAGGTTGCTCCATGCCAACGAAATTCCAAATACCGGCGCTTGCTTGCTCCACTTAGTTGCAAGCTTGCGAGTTTGTGCAAGAGTTGCTCGGTCTGGTCGATCTAAACAGTTGACTGCATAAATAGCTTCGTTGCCGTTGTCGGTGTAGTGGCCATTTGAATCTCGGCTGGTGTAAAAATCGGCACTTGCGCCTAGCGTCTCATAATCGCCAGTGAGCGCAGTTAGTAATGCTGACCTTAGATCGGGCCAACCATATTGTTTGCTGTAAAGATTTCCAAGTACGCCAGTTAGCGCCATCGCCTGCGTAAATTTGCGCCCATCTTGTAGTTTGCCTGGATGACTATCCAATTGGTCCAACATGTTTGCCACTTGAGCCACACCAGTATCAGTGTCACGGCTAAGCGGGCAATCAGATTGATTAGCACAATCTGCGACGAACCTACGAAGGGCAACATCAAAGCCAACAGCTTGTCCGTATGACATCTGTTCATTAGTCAACTTCGGATCTACAGCCCCATCAAGAGTCATGCGTCCAACATTTTTTGGAAACAAGTCAGCGTAGGTAGCACCAAGAAAAGTGCCATAACTCCAGCCAAACCAATTCAATTTTTCCTCACCGAGCGCCTGGCGCAAAATGTCGATATCGCGCGCAGCACTGACAGTGTCCATGAACTTATAAATCGCTGGCGATCTCTTTGCGCATTCATTAGCCAGCAATTTTGCGTAGGCCACAAACTGCGCAACCTCCACAGAATTATCGGGCGACTGATCGGCCGCCAGAATTTGATCAAGTTGCTTATCGTTCAAACACTTAATTGGGTTACTGGTTCCAACCCCTCGAGGGTCAAAACCAATTACATCGAAATTTTCTTTCAAAGTTGGAGTCATGATGTAGTCAATGCTTCGAACAAAGTCAACGCCTGAACCACCAGGTCCGCCTGGATTTATTACTAACGAACCTCGAGTAATTTCTGCGGGCGCTCTATGGCGAGTTACTTTGAGGTAAATAGACGCTGCAGCTGGGTGGCGGTAATCAAGTGGTACCTCAACTTTTGTGCAGTCAAAACCATCTCCACACCCCTTCCAAACCAATGTTTGCTTATAAAAAAGTGAAAGCATTGCTGGGACTGCCGCGGTGGTGCTCGGTTGCGGTTTTGGTTTGGCTTGCGTTGGTGGCTCTGTCAGATGGAATAGCGCAAACACAAGTGCGCTAACCACCGAAACCATGGCCCCGATTAGAACAAGTCGATTCTTCTTCACTTTCGTGCTCCCAACAAAGCTAACTCGGAATTGAATAACGTAACCAATAATGATTCGAAAACCAATTGAGCCGCAACGTTTGCAAAAAGTTGATCACGCGCTTCGTTTATCGCATCGACTCGGCGCAATGTGTGGGCTTGTGAGTCTTGTTCGGCAAGTTCAGTAATTTGCTCACGTAACTCTTCATTGATGAGCGGCACATTTGAATCTGCCTGCACAATCAGTACGTCACGATAAACCGCAGTTAGATCTAGCAAGATGCGATCGTATTGATCGTTCAACAATCTGCGATGACGAGTTTTAGCACGTTTTTCCAAATCCTTTAAGGCGGACTTGAGTGCTCTAGTTGATGCGCCCAAACCTTTACCTTGCGCGCCATCCCCATAAGCCATGCGAATATCGGATTCATCCTGCGAATCAAGGGGCGCTGCCAGAGTATCTGCATCTGCGCTCGCGTTGGCCACAATGCGTTGCGCTAAATCAAAACACATCGGTACCGAATGCAGGCGAAATGGAACGTCAACAATTGAGCGGCGGCGCTCACGCACATCTTCATCTGTTGCAAGGGCGCGAGCCCGGCCGATGTGACCTTGCGAAACTCTCGCAGCCCAATCGGCAAGGTCAGGGGCAACTGCGTATCGCATAACTAACTGCCCTACGACGTCTTCATGCGATGGCGAAATAAGCGAAACCTGGCGGCATCGACTACGGATTGTGTCGAAAACATCTTCAGCAGTTGGAGCGCACAAAATCCACACAGTTCCTGGTGGTGGCTCTTCAAGACTCTTGAGCAGAGTTGAAGCAGCATCAATTCGGAACCGATCGACATCTTCAATCACAAAAATGTGCCAAGGTGAACGAGTTGGCGACAATGCTGAGCGTTCAATTAACGCAATAGCATCATCAATTGCGTAATTCATTCCTTCGGGAACTATGTGTTCAACATCTGAATGTGTGCCTGCTAAAACATTGCGACAGTCGGCGCAGTTGCCGCAGCCACCCTTGGAACAAACAAGTGATTGAGCGAAAGCAAGGGCAAGTGTGCTTCGGCCACTTCCAGGTGGGCCTGTAATTAACCACGCATGTGTCATGGCTGCGGCAGCTAGTGCATCGCCCTTGTGTGTCTGTTCGCTGGCAAACTTTAATTCTGTAACAGCATGTTCTTGACCAATGACTATGTCGAAAACACTCATTGTGTTTTCAATTCTGCAAGAACGGCCGTCGAGATTAGCCCAGCAATATCATCGATAGGCAAAGTGGCATCAACAATGATGTGCGCTGCCTGTGAGTTTTTTGCCAAGTCACGAAAGGCTTGCTGAGTTTGCATGTGAAAATCAAGTGACTGTATTTCCATCCGGTCTGTGCCGTTACGGCGCTCAATACTTACCTGAGCCGGTACATCTAAGTAAACAGTGAAATCTGGCAGCAACCCTTGCGTAGCCCACTCGCTGAGTTCGCGGATGTAAGTGCCACCAAGATTGCGACCATACCCTTGATACGCCACCGAAGATTCTAAATACCGATCGCAAATAACAATCGAACCATTATCTAAAGCAGGGCGAATTAAATTTGTTGCGTGATCTGCCCGGGCTGCAGCAAACAAAAGTGCCTCTGCCTGATCTGGCATATCAGTGATTGTTGGGTCGAGTAATACAGAGCGAATTTTCTCGGCTGTGGGTGTGCCACCTGGCTCGCGGGTTACGACAACAGAAAAACCTTCATCAGCAAGACACTTCGAAAGTAGCTCGGTCTGTGTGGATTTACCCGCACCCTCGCCACCTTCGAAGGCAATGAAAAATCCGGTAGTCACAATCTCACCTTAATTGGTATTGGCGACTTATTCTGCTGTGGCTGGCGACTTACCAACACCAGTCTTCTTTGCTGGCGCCTTTTTCTTAACAGATTTTGACGCAGTCTTTTTCGCGGGAGCTCGTTTGGCTGGCGCACGCTTGGCTGGCTTCGCACTTGGCCCAGCTGCTCGACGCTCAGCTAATAAATCAGAGGCTCGCTCAATCGAAATGTTCTCAACTGAGTCACCGCCGCGTAAAGATGCATTAGTTTCGCCATCAGTGATGTAGATACCAAAACGTCCTTCACGAACCACAACTTCTTTGCCTGTTGAAGGGTCGGCCCCAACAACTTTTAGTGGACCCGCTGCTTGGCCACGACCGCGTCGCAATTTAGGTTGAGCAAGTAGTTCAAGTGCTTGTTCCAAAGTCAACGAGAAAATTGATTCCTCGTCTGGCAAAGTACGTGAGTCTTTGCCTTTAAGTAAGTAAGCGCCATATCGACCATTCTGTGTGGTGATGACTTCACCATCAGCTGGGTCGTTACCAACTTCGCGTGGAAGTGTGAACATACGGAGTGCGTCATCAAGAGTGACTGCATCTACAGCCATCGTTGAGAATAGTGATGCAGTACGTGGCTTAGCTGACTTAGGTGAACCTTCGGGCAACACCTCAGTGAAGTACGGGCCATAACGACCAGTCTTGGCCATGATGACGCGATCAGTTTCTGGATCTATACCTAATTCGTGTTCACCAGATGGTGCGTTGAAAAGTTCTTCTGCTTTTTCGGCAGTTAATTCATCGGGGGCTAGATCAGTTGGGATGTTTGCGCGAGTATCTTCACCACGTTGCAGGTACGGGCCATAACGGCCAACGCGAATAATTGCATCGCTACCTTCGATTGGGATTGACGCCATCGCGCGCGCATCGATTTCGCCGTAAACAGCAACCTGTGGAGCCAGGCCGGGGAAATCTCCACCTGAATCCTTATCGCCAAAATAGAACCGCTTTAGCGCAGTTAGTCGCTGATCTTCGCCGCGAGCAACTTGGTCAAGCACTTCTTCAAGTGATGCTGTGAAATCGTAATCAACGAGTGACCCAAAGTGTTCTTCCATCAAACGCACAACAGTGAATGCCAAGAAGTGCGGAACTAATGCGCTGCCGCGTTTCCAAACATAACCCTGATCAATAATGCGGCTAATGATTGCAGCGTAAGTAGATGGACGACCAATGCCCAGACGTTCAAGCTCTTGAACCAAAGTCGCTTCGGTGTAACGAGCCGGTGGATTTGTGCTGTGGCCATTTGCATCAAGACGCACTGCAGTGACTCCATCGCCAACTTTGAGTGCCGGGAGGCGGCGGCTTTGCTCTTTGTCTTCTTGATCATCATCGGCATCGTCGTAAGCAGCAAGATGGCCACGGAAAGAAATAACTGTGCCGCTTGCAGAAAATTCTGCATTGCGCCCATCGCTACTTTCACCACCTAGACGAATTGTGGCTGTGGTTCCACGTGCATCAGACATCTGACTTGCAACAGTGCGTTTCCAAATTAAGTCGTACAGTGCAAACTCGTCGCCAACAAGCTCGCCTGCAACTTCAGCAGGCGTGCGGAATACATCGCCAGCAGGACGAATTGCTTCGTGTGCCTCTTGCGCATTTTTAACTTTACGATCGTAACGACGTGGCACATCTGGAATGTGGTCTGCGCCATAAAGCTGGGCTGCCTGGGTGCGCGCTGCGGTAACAGCAGTGTCAGAAAGTGTGGTGCTATCGGTTCGCATGTAAGTGATGTAACCGCGTTCGTAAAGCGCCTGGGCAACACGCATTGTGCGCTGGGCTCCCCACTTCAAACGACCAGATGCGGCCTGCTGCAAAGTTGAGGTCATAAACGGAGCTTTAGGGCGATTTGTGTAAGCCTTGTCATCAACTTTGATTACCGAGAAGTTGGTATTCGAAAGCGAAGTGCAGAGCGTGCGTGCTTGCTCTTCGTTCAAATGAACTAAGCCATCTTTTGTGCTCAGCGTTGCAAGTGAGTCGAAGTCTTTACCAGTAGCGACTCTGGCGCCATCAACTGCAACAAGATTTGCCGTGAAACTTGCTGGATCAAAAACACCTTCAATATCCCAATAGGACGCACTCTTAAACGCAATGCGCTCACGTTCACGTTCAACGACCAAACGAGTTGCAACCGACTGCACTCGACCAGCAGACAAACCTGCTTGCACTTTGCGCCACAAAACTGGTGAAACTTCAAAACCATAAAGCCGGTCAATTAGCCTGCGAGTTTCTTGCGCATCAACCAGCGCCATGTCGATGTCGCGAGTATTTTCTGCCGCAGCCTTGATTGCCTCTGGTGTGATTTCGTGAAACACCATTCGCTTAACTGGGACTTTAGGACGCAAGATCTCTAGTAGGTGCCAGGCGATAGCTTCGCCTTCACGGTCCTCGTCAGTGGCCAGAAGAAGTTCATCGGCATCTTTAAGCCGGTTTTTAAGTTCAGCGACTTTGTCTTTTTTCTTTGCGCTGACCACATAGTAGGCAGTGAAGTCATCTTCAACGTCGATCGCCATTCGGCCCCAAGGCTGCTTTTTGATTTCAGCAGGGACATCAACCGCGCGCTCGGGCAAATCACGAACGTGGCCAACACTGGCCTGCACGTCGTAGCCTGGGCCTAGATATTTTTGGATTGTCTTGGCCTTAGCGGGCGATTCGACAATTACCAAGCGATTCACGGTAGACAATCTATTCCTCTCAAAATCTGACGCACTCTATATATGCGACAGAAAAAGGTGTTCTCGCGACAGTGTGCCGTGAGCCCCTAGGGGGTTGTCAAATGCTAGTTTTGCCAATACCTGGGTTATTCAGCCAATAAACCCTTGGTGTTATTGAGGTATTGGCCTGGAAAAAAATTTCAGTTAATTTCCAGGCCAACCACAAAAGCCATCGGCTAAGCCTTAATTGGCTACTTCAGCAAAAACCTCTTCGCCAACCGCAATTGGACGACGCTTTGAGATGATTACCGCGATTACGACGATTGCAATCGCTCCGAAAGCAAGCCCTAGTTGATTGCGAGTTTGTCCCTGCAAATCCAGTGAGACAACGGCCGGAGCAACCAGCAAAGCCACCAAGTTCATCACTTTAAGCAGTGGGTTGATGGCTGGGCCAGCAGTGTCTTTGAACGGATCACCAACGGTGTCGCCCACAACTGTCGCAGTGTGTGCCTCTGAACCCTTGCCACCGAAGTTGCCATCTTCAACAAACTTCTTGGCATTGTCCCAAGCTCCACCAGAGTTTGATAGGAATACAGCCATCAAGGTGCCGGTTGCAATTGTTCCGGCAAGGAATGATGCAAGCGCGCCGATGCCCAGACCAAAGCCAACAGCGACCGGTGTTAGCACAGCTAGTAAACCTGGAGTTGCTAGTTCACGAAGTGAATCACGAGTAACGATATCTACAACTTTGCCGTATTCAGGAAGTTCGGTGCCTTCCATAATTCCTGGGTGATCGCGGAATTGACGACGTACTTCATAGATAACTGCGCCAGCTGCGCGAGACACTGCACTAATTGCCAGACCGCTGAAAAGGAAGACAACAGATGCACCGATTAGTAAACCAAACAAGTTGCGTGGGTTAGAGACATTGAAGTCGTACTTTTCAAGATTCATCGAATTTGGATCTAAATTCAACTTCATAGCAACTTTGACAAATGCGCTGCTGACCTCTTCTTGGAATGATCCGAACAATGCAGTCGCGGCCAGTACCGCAGTGGCAATTGCAATACCTTTAGTGATTGCCTTGGTGGAGTTACCAACTGCATCAAGATTTGAAAGCACTTTGGCACCTTCGCCATGAACATCCTTCGACATTTCAGCGATACCTTGTGCGTTATCTGAAACTGGTCCGAAAGTATCCATAGATACGATGACGCCAACAGTGGTAAGCAAACCAGTTCCAGCCATCGCAATTGCGAAAAGGCTAAGCAGGATCGAGCCGTGGCCAAGTAAGAATGCGCCGAACACTGCAGAGCCGATTAGTAGCGCCGAGTAAACAGCAGATTCAAGACCCAATGAAATACCCGCAAGAATTACAGTTGCACTGCCGGTAAGTGACGACTTGGACACATCATCAACAGGACGGCGGTTTGTCTCAGTGAAGTAACCAGTTAGCTGCTGGATTGCTGCAGCCAAAACAATACCGATTAGCACCGCAGTGATTACCAGGACGCGTGGATTCAAATTAGGCGAAACACCTTGATCAAAAATTGCCTTTGGGATACCCGGAATCGCGCTAATTGTTGCTGGCAGGAAGTAGTAAGTAGCACCTGACACCAAAATTGCTGAGATAAATGCAGAGATAAAGAAACCACGGTTAATTGCGCTCATGCCCGAACGATCGTTCTCACGAGGTGCGACAGCGAAGATACCAATTACCGCGGTAATAACGCCGATAGCTGGAACCACAAGTGGGAATACCAAACCAAGTGCGCCGAAAACTTCTTTGCCAAGAATCAATGCCGCAACCAAAGTCACCGCATATGATTCGAACAAGTCAGCTGCCATGCCAGCACAGTCGCCGACGTTGTCACCAACGTTGTCTGCAATTGTTGCAGCGTTACGAGGATCGTCCTCAGGGATACCTTGCTCAACTTTTCCAACAAGGTCAGCGCCGACATCGGCAGCCTTTGTGAAAATACCGCCACCAACACGCATGAACATTGCAAGAAGGGCAGCACCGAAGGCAAAACCTTCAAGTACGCGAATTGCATTTTCGCGATAAATCAAAACAACGCTTGCTGCGCCTAATAGGCCAAGCCCAACAGTGAACATGCCAGCGACGCCACCGGTGCGAAATGCAATTTTCATAGCCGCTTGTTCGCCACTATCTTTAGCAGCTGCGGCAACGCGAACGTTTCCACGAACAGCTAGCCACATACCCATGTATCCAGTTACACCAGAGAAAACTGCGCCAACGAGGAAAAATACGGAACGACCAATGCGCTCGCTTTGTGTATCTGCTGGCAATGCGAAAAGTAAGAAGAATGCGAGTACTGCAAAAACACTTAGTGTCTTGAACTGGCGGTTCAGGTACGCAGCTGCGCCTTCTTGAATAGCGCCAGCAATCTTCTTCATGTTCTCGGTGCCTTCATCAGCGGAAAGCACTTGGCGAACAAGTACTGCTGCGACAACTAGAGCGGCTAGCGCGATGGCAGCAACGATTGCGATTGTGGTGATGTTAGCGGACGATAATTGCATAATTCTCCTCATTGAGTACTCGCAAGAGTTTATGAGATGAATGGCTAGGAATAAAATTTTCTGGGTAAAAAAGCCAAAAATCGGCTTTTTATTGGGCTCCGAGGGTCTTAAACAGCTTTCGGGCCTTGATTTCGTCCCACAAAACAACAGATTGGCCATTTTGGTAACCATTTGCTGTCGCGATCGGAACAGTCATAGTTTTACCAGCGCCTTTAGAAATCGCTCGCATAGCTAGCGCAAACCTGGCTAAATCTGTGAGGCTCTCTCCCTGTCCTACTGAAACAACTGAGGTAGCAGCATGACCAAGTGAACGAACCGCAAATGGGTTAAGTAGAACAGCTGGCGAGAGCGACTGGTGTAACACTGCCGCAACAAATTCCTGCTGTCTTTGCACACGGCCAATATCGCCAAGCGGGTCTGCGTGGCGCATTCGAACATAAGCGAGGGCAACTTTGCCATCAACGACTTGGCAACCGCGCTTTATGTGAAGCCCGGAATCTTTATCGTCATAATTTTGCTTCGGGCACAATCGAACGCCCCCGACTGAGTCAGCCAAACTTTTAACACCAAGTAGCCCAATGGACATGTAGTGATCTATGTGCAAACCGGTATTGCGTTCAATTGTTCGAATTAAAAGCTTTGAACCACCGATGGAAAATGAAGCGTTAATTTTGTTGTAGTAGTCGTTGCGGTAAGTGCCATCGTCAGATTTATGCCTCGGTAAAATTACCCACGAGTCGCGCGGCAGACTTATCAGCGTTGGTTTACCGTTCGTGCCCACATGAACAATCATGATTGTGTCTGACCGCGGCGGACCAAAACCTCCGCCAGTGTGCAGTCCCTTTTGCTGGGTCCAACTCAAACCCGCGCGACTATCGGAACCTACTAGCAGCCAGTTAACGCCAACAGTGTCCGCAATTTGTTTGTTTGGCATTGCAGCTTCTTTTTGCAAGCTGTGCGATAGATCTGAGATGACCCAAGCGAAAGTCACGAGGTACAAGATCAAGAAAATTTTGAGCGGCCGGCCAACACTTTTTGGCAAAA
>Ga0209084_1003355_pt1 | contig 11841 bp, 15 predicted proteins | sample C_130820_MF_Meta_FD_187309 | JGI IMG/M metagenome (GOLD analysis project Ga0209084, IMG submission 187309) | Freshwater microbial communities from Lake Croche, Canada to study carbon cycling - C_130820_MF_MetaG (SPAdes) (version 2) | ecosystem: Environmental > Aquatic > Freshwater > Lake... | reverse complement strand
TTTAGTACCAACGGACTGTTTAAGTTTGGCAAAAGGCTTGAATAAACGCCCCTTATCGCTTTGTCAATCGTTCTGTTATTCTCAATGTATGCGTAATCGCTTGTTACGGCAATGGCGCAATGGCTATCGTTTACATAGCTTCCTGCGATACCCACGTACTTAACAAGGAAAATATATCGGTAATCATCCAAAATGTTCAACAAGTTTTGCGGAATGTCTGTTAATAGCTGACCGTTGGCAAAGGCTATTGTATCGCATTCAGTACCATTGCTGATATTGAATTTGTTTACCCATGCAATGTCATTACTTACCGTGGAAAGTGAAACCGCTCCGAGTGTTGCCCCGATGGTGGTGATTGATTGCCCGGATGTAAGTGCCAAATAAGCACCTTGACCGCCCCCATCCTGACTGATAACTGCGCTGCATTTGTTCGCTTGTAACTGACCTAAATCAGATAACGTGCTTAAATCAGTGATGCTTGTCATCTTAGCGGCATATAAGGCACTCAAAGGCTTATGATTGCCGTCACAATTTGTTGCAATCTCATTGTGTATGGCCGTGATGTCGGCCGTGGTAAAGGTTCTCCATTTCACGTAAACCGCAATTTGCCTTATTTTACCCCCTGCAAAGTTTTGCATAGTGGTAATTTCTTTGAAATCGTAAGTTCCAGGATAAGCAAAGAAACCAACATACAACACACCTTTAGGCTGCAAACGGAAAAACTCCGAAATATGGTAATGCCATATTGAATTACGGCTATGATAACCACCGGAAAACTGTGTAAGTGTTCCGTCAATGGTTGCAGAAACTGAGTAAGTTAATGTTATTGGTGTCCCGGTGTTCAAATAAGAACCTAAACGCTTTGGAGCCGTAATTGTTACCGTATCGCTATCACCACCCGTTACCGCCGCTGTAAAGCCGTGTGTGGTTGTACCTGCATTGATTATGGCCACTATTGCAGTAGCTACCAAAGTAACGGTATTATCACCACTTACTTTTTTGTATGTTCCGAGATCATAATTTTTTACAACACGACTTGTATCAATGGCCGTTACAGTGATATTAATGGTATCCCCGTTTGTTCCTTCATCTGTAACTTTGTAGCTGCCCGTTGCGGCTGTAGCATCGGAGTAGTCATTGGTTATACCGTTGTTTTCTGCATCTGCAAGACTGAAAATAGCCTTAACCCGGTTCGATGTTGTCCATCCTGAAGGTAGGTTGCCATCTTGGGTATAATTCAGAAAACCGCTAATGTAATCTTCCCCGGCTAATGGCCGGCCTAAACCTCCCTGCCCTTTCACGAATATTATATCGTTGATTGCCATTTTATTTCTTTTTAGATTTTTTAACAGGCTGCTCCTGCAATATTGTTTCTGTTTCTTGTTCGGGCGTAACAGTATCGTCCAAATCAATAACCTCGGCATTTTTAACATGATGAATCCAGTATTCACCATCTTTCACCCAAACTTTTTTGATATGAGGGAGGTTTTTTACCGCCTCCCTTATTTCTTGTTTTGTCATAGAATTACTGAGTTACCCGACCTGCCTCAACCCATTTGGCACCATCGAAAATGAATGTTATAACTGACCTGCCTCCTGTTGATAATGTAGCAGTTCCAGCACTGATAAAATTAGTTGAACCAAACTTCACCTTTGTACCACTTGCGCCACTTGCAACGATGCGAAGGTTATCCCCGGCATATGATTTTGTAACTGTTGGAGATGCAAACGTGATTGAATCCGTTAATGCAACTCTTACAACTGTTGAATATGCCGATGGCACCAAAGTTTTACTGTCATTACCCGATGCATCCGTTACGGTTACATAGTTGTAATTTAAAGCGCGCCCGGTGTTGTCATTGTTTGCGCCCGTACCCAAACGTGGTGAGGTGCTTTGCGCTGATACGGTAAATGTTACCGCAAAAAGAAATAATCCTAAAAATAATTTTTTCATTTTTTTATGTTTTAAAAGTAGCCCCGAAGGGCTACCGTGTTTTAAAATTATGCAGTGATTGTGGTATAGATAACCAACTGATCTGCGAATCCGATTTGAGTATCCATTTTGAACAACCCTTTTACAAAAAACAGTTCACTGTTGCTTTGCACCCTCATCAACTGTAACTGATTATCCTCAGTACTGTTGATACCCAACCAAAGGTTACTATCAATATCAGGCTTACTGATACAAGTAACGATGGTGTTATCCGGCATACCTGCCAAAGGTGCAACGGTGTAACCTTTGTAAAGGTTTTGACCTTGCTCGGTAAAGTTGTTGTTTTTGTAAACCGCTGTTGTGGTTAACCATTCTTCATATATCAGTTTGGTTGCATACGATACGTGGAATTTCAACCCACCTGCACCGTATTTGAAAAGCAATGCTTTTGGTACGGATTTTAAAATCCTTGCAAACGCATCACCAATGTTTTCTTCACCTACACCTGCCGTACCAGCAACCAATGTTTTTGGTGTAGCCATTACGATTGTAGGGTAAGTACCTGTGTTTGCATCTAATGCTTTTTTAATTAAACCATCAAAGTAAAAGTAATCAGCTGCACTTGCTGAATCGCCTTTAGTTACTGGATCAACATCTAAACCATCTGCATCGTAATCCAAACGACTGCGCCAAATTGCGTTTTCAAAAAACTCATTCAAACGCTTCATTGTTTGCATCATCATAAAGTTTTCAGCAGTAACTGGTAACTCACGACCTAACAATTTAGGTTGCAGTTGCTCACTAAAAAAATGGGCCTCATAATCACGTGGGTTAAATTCGTAATACAGCATCAAATCCTGTGGTGTTAACACACGGCCATCCACATCAACACTGCCTTGAGATGTTGGTGTGGCTGTTCTTTTCTGCATGAAGTTTGAAACCTCCACACGGGGGATGGTCTTCTTTTTTCTGATACCATCTTCAACATAGATGCAACCTTTAACGATTGTATCTGCTTCAACTACGGCACGGGTTATCATATACGATGCCGCCGGGCCGCTCCAGCTGGTATCTTGAATGTTTAATGCTTCTGACATTGTTTTTTAATTTTTAGTTTAATTTAAGATTGTTACGAACCTCGTTCATAGCCTTTGCAGTAACGCCCATCAACTCAGCTTCATTGCTTACGATTGCAACTGAAGGGGTATGTGCTTTGCCGTTTGTTGGCAATGTTTCAAGTAAATTTTTTGTTGCTGCAAAATCAGCAATGGCCATTGTTTCCCATTGTTCGGAAACTTCATTTTTGATTTTACCCAATTTCACGAAATTAGAAACCATGTTTTTGGCTTCGGATTTTTTGGATTCCATTTCAGCTTCATTCTTTGCCTTTTCAGCATCTTCAGCTTTCTTTTTAGCTTCATCCAGTTCCGCTTTCATTTCATCGCATTTGGCCTTTGCTTCGGCATAATCCGATTCCATTTTTTTGAAATCATTGCTTACCTGAGTGTACTTGTTTTCGATGCCGTTAATGGCCTCTAAAATCGCATCCTCATTAGCTTCGGCATTCAAGCCCAGCTTATTAGTTACTTTTGTCATTGTTTTTATTTTTGGTGTAAAATTTACCTTGTTTGCCATCACTTTCCCGGCATCCCAAAACGCTTTGGCGTTGCCGTGTTTGGCGTTGTTGTCTTTGGATGCTTCTATTTCATCACAAAATCCACTCTCAAACGCCTCAGATGCCGTTATCCATGTGGTTTTATCCATCATTTTCAACACTTCATCCGTTGTTTTTTCTGCCCTTTCAGCTACCATTACTGCGATACTTTCACGCATCTTTTTAAGTTCAACCGAATCACCGCCGTATGGGTTGTGATACATTAGTAATGCGTAATCGGCCATTATCCTTTTGCGCCCTGCTTGAAAAATCACAGCCGCAATACTGGCAGCTATACCCACATTGTAGGTATCTACTTTTGTGGTACTTTTCAAAATAGCGTTGTAGATGTTATAACCGTCCATCACTATCCCTCCAGGTGAATTAATCCATACTTGAATCCTTTTTTTACCCATCTTATCGAGCATCAAAAGTTCTTGTTGAAATATGGCACCGTCAATCCCTTGCCCTTCATCTTCATCGAATCCAATGTGCTTATTTATAAGCATTATCGGCTCATCTGCTTCAATATCTATGGTGTAAATGAAATTCACTGATATAAAAATAATCAGTAGTAAAGTTTAAGGGTGAAATGTAGGGTACAAAAAAAACCCCCATAAAAATGGAGGCTCCCAAAAAAACCACATGAAAACTAATCTATAAATCCCTTTGCGTTCTTGCCTTGCTAAGATAATCCAATTTTTGATTATCCGGCAACCTTGAAAAGAAATCTTTAACAATAATGTTGACGGCTTCGCTTTGGCTTACTTCATTGACTGAAACAAACCCTTTAAATAAAGCCTCGTTTTTAGGCTTCAAATATCCGCAAACTTTATTCTCGTGTTTTCTACTCATTATGCAATCCTTTGAATTAATAATGTTGTAAGAAATGGCTGTAAATTATTATGCGCTAAACCGCCACCCGACAAACCTATTGTCCTGTCATCCGTTGGAGGTGTTGCCTCTTCGCCTCTTGGGTTAACTGCATCTCCCGAAACCGAACCCCTTACCGGGTCACTTGAAGATGTATTACCTACCGATAAAGTAGTCCTTATTTCGTGACCATGCGATGGCATTTCAGACCCCGTTAAAGTGTGGGTTTTTTCACCACCACCCAAACCCACTGTACCAAAATCGGAATCCCCTAACTTCCAACCAACCATTACACGCCCGGCAAAATTGCTTGTTCCATTATTACCGTTGGTAATAGCCCACCCCAATACCAATGGATGTGTACCTAAACCTGTTCCATCAAAGTAGTCACCTAAACTGCCCGAAGGTAACGCCCAACTTATAGTTTGACCTATGCACCCCTGCGGCTTATATCTACTATCAACGCATGATACAAAATTAACATCACCACTGCCCGATAATCCAGCATCAAAAACAATCTGCCTAATATCATGTACATAGTATGCATTGCCATCCGTAAAGTTTACAGGATCGGCATTGCCTGCACTGAATTGCGTTGTGGTGATTGTACCAACCGCCACATTTGAACCTGATATGGTAAAGGTCGCTGCCGGGACTTGGTATATTTCACCGTTAAAAAATATTGCCCCCGGTGATATTATATAGTTGCTTCCTGTACCTGAATTTATGCACCCATGCAAAATATATCCAACTGCAGCATCATACAAAGTGCCATAAATAATTGATTTTGCAATACTGCTAAATGCTTCTTGATAAGCAAATTGCAAATGTTCCAATGTTCCCGATTTTATCGGCATGGCTACCGATGTGGTAATATCTGATGTTTTTAACTTTCTCATTTTAATATGTTTGTATTTCGTAAATTATGCCTGCCGGAATGTATTTATCAATAAAGTATCTGAGTATGGGTGTACGTGCCGCTGCATCACTGCTTAAACCATCATAAACCGCAATCGGTACGTTTACCACCATGTTATAAAATTCAGTGAACGTGTACGAATTTACAACATGTTCGCTGCTTATTGTGTACCCAACATTACTACTCAATCTTTCATCTGCACCCACCTGAAAAACCCTATTTGGTGGCTCATTTACCGTTATGTAGATGTCCGACTGCAAAGGCGGTTGCCTAAATGATGACTGAAAACGGGTGTTTAAAGCATATTCCAATACAAGCGTTTGGGCGTTGTATTTAATTCGTGTATCGGTGCCAGTAAAGTAAAGCTGATACACCCTCCAATATGATGCATCGGTAGGCAAAGCCGTATTGCCATCGCTTAAACTCTCAAAAACTGATTGACCGTAAATCACACGGCCAAATTTATTGTAACTGCCCGTTACATAAACGGGATAATCCGCCCCCGTCTTATAGTCCACAAATAATGATGTGACGTTATATTGAAGTTGCATCAATAACGCTTTCATCCATGCCGTATGCGATACCATCCTTTTGTCGGGTGGCATCAATTCAACTGCTTTCTGATTGTAGTCTATTTGGTAAAAACTCATTACTCAGGTATAAAGTTTAAAGTATCTGAAAGGGCGTTACCCGTTGTTGTTTCTCCTACCATGTAACCGCTTACCGTGTTCCATAACCTGCCAATAAATTGGTTATTGTTTACAAGGTATGTTGCAGCCGATAAGGATGTCCCATTTGCCCGTGCCCTTACATTACGCAATACGCAATCATTCACCCCCGTAACGGCTCTTATTTCTGCCTCCAAATCATTTATTCGCATGGCCCCGTCAAATGGTAAGGTTGATAAATACGCCTCAATGGCTGCAATTACATTTGCTGATATGATGGATGAAAATGCACCGTTGTAATAAATATCCGCTTGTACGTAAAGTTTATCGCTATCCTGACTTAATACGGAATAGTACACCCCAGCAACGCCCAAAATATTTACATAGGATTGCAAGGCCGATACTTCGCCACCGTCCAACGGCTCAGGGGGTTCATTCTTTGCCGCTTTAATCAAAACCGTGTTGTTTATTGTTGTACGTACACTGCAACGGGTTACTATCTGTAAGGCCGGGTTTACCGTTTCATATTGTGGTACCAAATTTATCAATTGCAATACTTGCGGATCGGTTGCTGAATATTGAAATAATAAACACTTGTTTTGCAGCCATTGGGTAGTTTGTGGAGCCGCTAAAGATACGGTTGTTTCCATCTCGCTTTTGAACACATCCATAAGCTGTTCAAAGATGGCAATTGCGGAGGCTACAACAAACGTCCATAACCTCCATATTGCCCTTTTGGATGTACTGGATGCCGCTGCTAATTCGGGTTGTGCTTGTACATCGGTTATTATCGCTGCTTGTATTTCATCTACTGAACGTGCCATTATATTACAATTTCTTTTGAAGGTTCGTTAATTTGCCCGTCTATGCTATCCACCCTGTCAATATCAATCTCAATGGTTATAGGCGGTTCAACTGTTGTGGTCGGTATCTGTTCATCCAAACTACCTTTACTATCAACAAAGGCCGTTTTAAAGTCCACCATGTAATGATAAATATTTGTATGGGTGTAGTCTTGTTGCTCACCCACTTTCATCATTGAACTGCATGAAGTCGGTTGAAAGTTGTTTAGTGCTTTTATGATTGCATCACGGTAGGTAAACACATTTACATTCTCTTCAAAATTACCGTTTCCGGCATCGTATTCCTCATGTCCAATGTGAATGCGTATAACCAAATCCCCAACACTGTAACCTTGACCGATGGCGGTGTATTCATTTGGCGTAATGACTTCAACAAACGCATTTGGGAAAGGGAAAGCATATGTATCACCGTCTATCAATTGTTGCAATTGATTGTTCCAAATATGAACGAATTGGAATGTACCAATCGTTTTAATTTGTGTGATTAAGCTGCTAAATACTGATGCTATCCCTGCCATATTTTATCCACTATTTTTTTTAACCTATTCCGTTGTAATATACGCAATGTTTTGCTATCACCCATGAATTTACGTTGTGGCATTTTGCTTGTTCCATCATTGTTGAAAGCTGCATAGGGTACATCCACCACAAACCTTATCCTATCCCATGTTGCTTCCTTTAATGAAGTACCAACTGCCGTTCGTAAATCTCCACTGCTAACCAATATCGATTTACCAATGCTTTTTTTCGTTTCCTTTTTTCGTGGCTTCCATTTTTGCAATCCACCGTCATCAAAGCCCTGGTTTTTCCATGAACTGTTGAAAAACTTTTGCGTATCATTTGCCAAAACCAATGGAGCATCATGCTTCATTGTTTCAATGTTTTTTAGTACACGTTCAAAGTTGAATTTGCTCACGCTTCAGCTTTTATCGGTTCATAATATTCAATCACCACATCACGGGTTTGAAACTTACTCGCTTTCTCGATGTCCACCCCGTCAAACTGCATTTCCTGATCTTGTTCCAGCGGCTTATTCATCAATGTTTGTACACCCGACTTAAACCACTCATACATGATGGGTTTTAAATGTAAAGCCTTTACCGCCTTTTGGCTTGCCCTTGCACACCCAATAAGGTTTGCACACATATCAATAGCCTTGTTCCCCGTTGTTTGGTGTTGTGAATAATTTACCATTATTTTAAAGTTAATAGGTATAAAGTTTGGTTAATTAATTGCTGCATATCCGCTAAAATGTTCTTTAAATCGCAATCGGTATCATCCACTTTCACATCATTGGCAACGAATTGATACAAGTCTTTTAGGTATTTAACGGCATCCATATCGGTTGAAGCGGTTATGCTGATATCGCCTATTATCCTGCCATATTTGCCCTGATATGTTTCAATGAACGTGTCGGACAAATCAATCCAACTGTCGTAAAATTTGCCCAACGCTTTATGTTCTGCATAGCTGATTGTATTCAAGTGAATCAAATGTATGCAGTCACGAACCGCAAAAAACCTTTCTATTATTTTAATCATCATCTTTTGGTATTGGTAAGTTAAAATTGTTTTCCGCTAAATCCTTATCCTTTGGTGCCACCTCAAAATAAGGATGTTTGTCACTGAAAATATACCCATCCTTTCCCGGATTCATTTTAAATTCATCCTGCACCGTATCATCCAATTTATCAACATCTATTTTGTCTTTATCCGTTAATTCGTAATCATCGTATTTGCTCATTTGCTCCAAAAAACAGCGGCAATTAAAATGATTTTCGGGCGAATACTTATCCCACAACGGATCATCAACCGGCAATATTATCCCGTCCAGGGGTAAACATATGTCACTTGTCCTATCGTCTATCACCGCTGAATATCTTAATGCCGGGAAAACATCCTTTTCCTTTTCAATCCTTACCCATTGGGAGGCGTTACGGGCTTGACCTTTTGCCGTGTTGTATTCAGCCCGTAACCATGTTTCATTGTACTGCCCGTAGGTCTGCAATGCTTGTTCTTTAAACTCCGAAAATGAATTTGTATCGGCTATTAAATCACCCATCTCCCTTACTTGTTGGTAAGTCTTTGCGCCACTAAACATATAGATATTTTCCCGTAATTCCGTCAATAATTCAAGGTCTGTACTCCCTATACCAAAATCAGTCATCGAGCCACCAAAACCATCATACAAAGCCGCCTTTAAATTGTCCGCAATGGCAAAATATAAGTCTTCAGGTAGGTTGCCCGTGGTAATCCTACTTTCAAAGATTGCCTCAATTAAAAGGTTCACCTGCTTATCGGTATATTTCAACTTCTTATTTGGCACGGTATAATTCCTTTAGCCTATTTTGAATCTTTGGTGTTAAATTGGATGGAACCGGTAATGGTGCTTCTATTGTCTTTGTAGGTATTCCCGTGCGCTCCTCAAAATACGCTGCATCCATCTGTAACCCGGCGTTTTTCATCACCAACGCAATATCGGCCGTTACTTTGTTGCTTGTATCCTCTCTTAGTCGCATCTCCTCACGTTCATTATCATTTTTTATTTCAAAACATAAATCATCCGGAATAGATATCCCCAATTCTCGTAAACGTGGAAGCAACTCCGTATTGATATTATTTTCCAAAAACCTTGAATCAATGGTTTGAATATCCTCCAATGCTTGACTAATTGGAGATTCTTCACCTTGAACGCCCCCTAATTTGCCGGGTGTGCTATCGAGTGCATCGGCATGGCCTAAAATTATTTTGCTGATTTTCTTTTCACACCTTTGCTCCAAACTCTCGTAAATCCTAAATCCCTGTCCGCTGCTTTTGCTTTCAACTAATTCAAGTTCATCCATTTGGTCTTTAAGAATATATCCTGCACTGCCCATCTGAGCCAATGCCGATTCAAATAATGCACGTTCCTGTTCATCTGTTTTATTCGTACTGCCAACCCTTATCGGCATACCGTATAATTCCGCTGAATCCATGTTGAACCCTAATACATTGCGGCATATAATTTCATACATAGCCACTTTGTAAAGCAACCCATACCCACAAAGACTGATACCAACTTCCGTTGAAGTAGGCACCCAAACATTCCAAACACGATATGGGTCTTCCTCAAATTGAGCACCGCTAAGCGAATAAACATAACTTGTTACATTCTTTCTGTCAGGTGAAATATTAAATCTTCTGATTGTTGTAAGTTGAGGGAATTCATCATTAAGCAAATCACCTAAACTAATGAGAGAATAACCAAAAAATTGAGCATCTAAAACATAATTGCAATACAACGCAAACCAATCTTTTTTTAACATTTTTGTCCATTGCTCATTTTCTTCGCCCACCTCATTGCACAATTTAAAATCCTTCAGTAATGTTAAATTTTTGCGCCTTGTCATACAAGCCGATACATGGCCGTTTAATATAGTATCTAAAAACATTCTTTGCATCCTTACCCTATGTGGATACCATGCTTGTTCAGCTTCGCCAATAGCCTCACGCCACATTTGGACATCTGTACGAACCCTTTGAAGTTGTACCTTTGTAATGTAAGACCTTAAATGCCTTTCAGGATTTTTAATGTTTTTCCATTCACTTGTTCTTTCGTCAGTTAATGGATTGCTCGGAGTAGGAAAAACGTAATTTTTTATTTTATTTATTATGTTCATTGTTCCTTCTTTTGTTTTGTGCTATTTTCATTTTTAATTTAGTTTCATCACTCATTTTAACCCCTGTTTTTTTTAATGCCATATTTAATCTCATTTCATCAGTCCAAATTCTATTTTTATTGCACTCTATTAATTTTAATCTATTTTCTAATGTTGGGGTTTTGCCTAATCCATTTTTATTCCCAATTAATTTAACCCTTATTTTTTCTTTTCTTTCAATTGATAATTGCTTACCTAAATTTGTTTTTCTTGCGGCTTCAATCATTTTTGGGTTTGCTGGCTTACCTTTTTGTATTTCACTTATTTTTTTTCTTGTCACATCACTAACTACTATACCTTGCACTCCATCTCCCCCATCAGTTAAATTCACCAAACAACCTGTGCCTAAATTTCTTCTACCATATAATTTTATAAACTCTTTTTCTTTTTCTTTGGCTTCTTCAAAAGAGATATTATCATAAATTATTTCAACATCAATTAATGTTTGATTGTAAATATTTTGCCAAAAATTACTTCTTTTTTTTACAACATTTGCCCTTTGATAATTTTTATCACTTCCAATACCTATATAAAAGGGTTGATTAGTATCTAATCTAATATGCCTATAAACGTATGCCATAAATAATTTTTTGCTTTTGAAAATATATTTGCCATAGGTTAATAAGAATTTATATTACGAACCGATCCTCCGTACCTTATCCTATTACCTTGATGTGGTTGCAATAAAGGTAAGTTAGGCGTAACCTCACCAGTTGCACACATCTTTAACCAATCAATGGCGGCATCGTACCGTTTAACCCTCAATTCGGGTATATTGCGTGGTGCTATCCGGCTGTGTAAATGGAATAGCACAATATCGCATAGGTATAACACCATTTGAGCGTCCCTATTATCCCCTTTGGTAAACTTTGTGGAATCGGTTGGGAGTATCCCGGATGGCACTGAATAAGATGCACCCGTGCCCCATGTAGCCAATCCACTTTGTGGATCATCTGGTGCAACATTTGGTAAAGGTATGTTTTGAATTGCACGGTATTGCAATGCCGTATCATGGTCAAGTAGTGGCGTTTGAACTTTGCAAGTATAAACCTTATCTTTCCAAAATACGGTATCATTGATGTTGTAATATGCCGTATAACTGAAATCTAAAGTTGGTGTATTGGTGTAGAATATGTCGTACTGATTGCCGATTAACGTCCACTTTGCAGCGTTCCATGCTTCGCCAACTGTTATAGCAGTAGTGTTGATGTAAACGCCCCCTGAATGTAATGTA
>Ga0209084_1003352_pt1 | contig 11845 bp, 28 predicted proteins | sample C_130820_MF_Meta_FD_187309 | JGI IMG/M metagenome (GOLD analysis project Ga0209084, IMG submission 187309) | Freshwater microbial communities from Lake Croche, Canada to study carbon cycling - C_130820_MF_MetaG (SPAdes) (version 2) | ecosystem: Environmental > Aquatic > Freshwater > Lake... | reverse complement strand
GATTTTGCTTAGCTTTATGGTTCTTTACAATATCTTTAACTAGGTCGGAATACTTCTTTCCTTCGTATAATTCAAAGTCTAAGTCCATAATCTTATTTTAAATAAATAGCTATCGACTGAAAATGTTGAATTCTGTACCCTCTTCTAGGTATTGGTTCAACATATCCTTATAAATCTCCTTCATAACCTTAATTACCTTGGTTATAATTGGGGTAGGTGCATCAGTAATTTCTTTAATATATATAAATAAAGCTTTCTTATTGAATATATCTAAACTCTCTCTTTTTTTAAATAATTCTAAAATAGCGTCTGCAACTCTTGCTTCTTGAGCTTTTGGAAAGATGCTTAGTAAGTTTTCATCTATCTCCTTGATATATAAGTCAATAAAGTTAGAATTTTCTAAATCATTCTTTTGAGTAAGTAGTATTTCATTTGTTATAGTCTTATCCTCATCCACATCACTTACAGGAGCTTTTCCTTTAAGTCTTTTGTAGTTGTTATTGTTATAAACAATTAAATAACGCTTTGCAATAGTACCAAAATAGGAATAAGCTTTTCCCTTCTCTTCTTTGTAAAGGTGAAGCTTTTCAAGTAGGAATGCTATTACTTCGTGTTTTAATTCGTTTATATTATCTACTTCTGTATGGTAGAACTTAAAAGTATGGATGATATTTTCAGCCAACTTATAGAACGCATAATAAATCTTTTCATTGAATATCTTATTTCTAATTGCTTGTGATGTCTCTAGACGGTAGTCGAGAATAGCTTGTTGAGTATCTAAAGTAAAATAATCAATTGACTTTTTAGGTCTTCTTTTTCTAACTTTTCCGTCTTTTGTAAGGGTTACTTCTGCTTCTTCTGGTTTGAAAATATCTTCTACCATTACCGTCTATTAAATTGATTTAGGCCTTCTTGGACTGCTTTTAAATTTTGAAATACTGTTTGTAATTCTTTATCGCTTTCCATCCAAATTTTCTCATCTAGATTTTTTAAAGCCTTATCAGACTCTCCAATCATAGATTGTAATCCTGCTATAAAAGTAGCTTGAGCAATTACTGTTTGTTCTAACTTAAGGTTTTTATTATATAGGTTATAAATAACCCAACCTACTACTGTTACTACCCATAAGGCAAGTGTAATAATTCCAAATATCATATTATAATCCTTTTAATGCGTTTAATAATCCAGGGTTACCTTTGCCAATGTTCTGTAGCTTCTTAGCTTCTGCACTCTGTTTAAATTGTGTAGGAGAGCTTGGTTTTACTTCTTTAGGTTTAGTAATACTAACTTTAGCTAACCATTCTTTCTCCCACTCTACTCTCGAAGCTAACATATCAGCTTGATGTAAAATAAGAGGTAAAGCAGATCTTAGTTTAGATTCATTTTGACTAGAAATAAGGTAAGCTTTATTACCGTCGTCGTATAAGCCATCATGAATCTTAATAGCGATATACTCGTTAACAGATAATTGAATACCTGCTGACTGAAGTATAAATAGAGAGTTGTCTTGTACTGGTAAGAAAGGAAGCTCTGCGTTAGGTTTGTAATTAGCACCTTGATTCTTTACATGCCATTCAGAATCGTTTGGAATATAGCGAGGCTTACCATCTAATCCTAATTTACCTAAGTCGTGATTAATTGCTGAAAATACTAACTCTTCTCTTGTAAAAGTAGTAGTATCTGCTCCAAATTCCATCCAGACTGTACTAACTGCTAAAGCAGCAGCTACTACTCGGTTAATATGATCTACATAACCACCTGGAAAGGAATTATGGAAGGATGCCTTTGAGGAAGCTGGAGCTAAAGCTAACAATTCTTCCTGACCCTTGTAAAGGTTTAGTAATTGAGATCTGCGAGGCTCAGCAATATATTGTTCTATATTAGCATAGAACTGCTGTAAGTTACTTTGTATTTGTTCTGCTTGTAGCATATTATTATGTTTTAATTATAACATACTACTTTGAAAAGCAAAAAGCAACTTTTTTTTACTAGCCCTGCTCTCTATTGATTAAAGTGCGGATCTCATCGATTCTGCTCTTCATCATATCATACCAATGTTCGAATTGTTCTCTCGTACTGCCTTGCTGCATAACGATAGTTCTTAAAGTGTTCATGTTGTTATCAAGATTTTCAATCTTATCGATAACTAGGGATTTGTTATTCATGTATTAAATTTTTAATGTGTGTAACCATATCTTCAGCGGTTAAGCATCCAATCTTAGTAATAGAATTACTTAGGGTAGTAAGACCAACTCCTTTAGTATCTTTAGGTCTAAATAGGTAAAAGGAAGTAATAGGAGAATCTATAATTACGATAGGATACATATTCGTATTAAGTATATCCTCTAATTTATCAGCTAAATCACCATTGATATCAGCGTCTATAGATTCATAGGTAAGATCTAATTTATCTAGTTGGGAAACTAAAGCTTCACACCAACTACAACTACTTAGCCGTACTACCTTTATTTTATTCATATCCTTTATTTTTTTATGCTTTTTCTCTTTTATTCTTTTTTTAATCTCTTTTTTGGTTGCTTTTTTATTCCTTTCTATTATTTAAATAAGTTACAGGATTTTTTTCACATTTCCAACTTTTAGTTACATACCAGAGAAGTTCTGGGTAGTTAAAGTCTTTAATCTTGCTTCGGTTCCAGGATAGTGTTGAGGTGAGTAAAAGCGCTCGTATGCAGCTTTATAGGCGTCTAATGCAGTTTGTTTTTCTTCGGGAGTTAATTCAGAATAAAGTTGCTTTAAATTTCTTTTTTCAGCATCTCCTCTATCGTAAACTCTATGATCATCAGACATCATATAAAACCAATCAAAAGTTTCAAGCTTCTCTAAATAGCTACTTAACTTTGAATCAGAAGGTGCTACTTGATTAGCCCAGCCTATTGTTTCTTCACTTACATCCATTTGTTGATTTTGTAAGTCGTCGCTATCATCAGTTTCTTGAGTTTCCATTTCTTTATCAGCAGCATCTTGTGCTTTACCCATATCAGTAGGATTCATCTCATCCAAAGTAGTTTTAGAATACATGCCCTGCTTATTTTCCATAAGCCACTGCTTCATATTAAAATTTATCATAAAATATAGTTTATTATAAAAGCTTCAATATCGGCTTGTGTAACGCCTGACTGTCTTAATCTAGAAGCCATTTTTGCAATATCATCCATAGTTTGGAATTCTCTACCAATTAAAACTCCTCTTATTTTCTGAAAAGGACTTTCTCCATCTTCAAACATTCCACTAGGGTCGTCAAAAGTCTTACCTACTTGATATTCGGTATTTTCTGGATGATTGACTTGTATTAATTCAGATATTTTAATCATATTAATAAATAGTTAGTGATTAGGTACTGATTTTCTGAAATATATTCCTAGTCGTACATCTACAAGCTTTTCTTTAGTTTTTCCAACACTAGGCATCTTATTAAACCTACCTCCCTTATCAATAGCTGCTAACACTGGAGGATTATCTTCTGGAACGTCTGGATAAAAGTAAATAGTATTAGCTGTTAATTTTTTGGCATTATTTCCAATATCTTCTAATTGTATATCTCCAATACAATACATAATTACTGCACTCTCGTCTTGAGAAGTCTCACCATTATCTGTACCATATACCGCTAATCTTTGTAATCTTTGATCTATAATTGGCTCAATAACCGGCTCTTTAAGCCTTCCTTTTTGAAGTTCTGCTTTTACTTTTTGTGCAAAAGTTATGATTAAATTTTTACCTTCTTTATCTTTTGCAAAATTAGATCTAACTATTCCTTCAAGTTGGCGATGCTTTACTTGTTTAAGTTGTATATAAGTATAATTTCCATCTTCTGAAATAAGTGCAATATCTGCTTTACGATTTTTCTCAATAGAAACAGCCTCTTTAATTCCTTTTAGTATGTGAGATTTACCTTTATAATCAACTACTTCAATATTAAAAGGACCGCCTTGTAAACCTGTATTTAAAGTTTCTAGTTGCGTATTTTCTGATTTTCTACCAGGTTGCTCTATTCCTTTACCTTTACCCCCAAGTTCTTTCGTTTTTGCAATATCACTTACTTTATAAATCTTTTTATCTACCCCTGTTAAAGATAATCTATCGCCAGGCTCTAACTTATCCAACTGTATACCAAATTCGTCGGGGTTATCCAAAAAAGTAAACTCTTTTTTAGATTCTTCATCTTCTAAACCTTTAATAGGGTTGTTTTTTACAATCTTAGCATCTGTAAAACCAATAGTATTTCCATTTTGTAGAGTAAACTCAGAATTAGTCTTTAATTTATCTAGAAAAGTTTTAATTCTAGCTGGCCGATTTCTAAAAGCGGTTGTATTTAAACTTGTAAATTCTTCCTCCTGTAGAATATGACGAATTATATGATCTATTATCAAACGGTACATTTTTTATTTTTTTATATATCTACCCAATCTCATCTCTCGAGTTCTTGCATCCTTAATATCATCCTCTAATTGCTTAATTTTATTTTCAAACTCTTTAACCTTAGTTTGAAGAAACTCAGATTGTGGTTTTCCTCGTAACTTACCTAGCCAGTCTAAATAAACTGGATCAGATTTTACTTGCTTAATTTGATCTTCTAGTTGTTCAATTTCATCTCTTACAGGACTATCTTGAGATGTTAAATCTTTTGTTTGCTTTTTTCCTACCGGCTCTTTTTCATCAATTTTCATACCTAAACAATAACCCTTAATATTTTTAGTAGGAATTCCTCTATCTAATAATTGAGTGTATATTTCTTTCATAGATGAGCCGCCAATTAAAAAATCATCAACAACTAATATATTACTACTTGCTTTCCAATCATCTTCTACTTTGTATACTGGATTTAGTAAATGTCTAGCCCCTGTTTGTATACCAGGGTGACCTGTTTCTTTATTACCAGATTTCTTAATAGGCATTTTAGGAGCATCAGCTCCATAGCGCTTTTTTAAGCTCTTTACCCAAGTATCAGCCATTTTTTTAGTTGTGGGATCAGCTTCGCTATACTTTTCCTTATTAATCATATCATCTATAAAATATTCTATTTTAGAAATGTTAGTTAATATATTATCGTCTTGTACTTTGTATTTTTGCTGTAAGGCATCTACTAGAGACTTGTTTAATCCAGAAGATGAAGGTAAAACCATTATATATTTAATATAAACAGAAGGAGCTGTTGATAGTATTATACGGTTTAAAATCTCAGGTGCTATGCTACTATTTTTAAGATTATTGAAGATTTCCGTTGTTTCTTCTGTATTTAATGAACTTTTAGGATTACGACTTATACCATAATAAGTTTCAACTCCTTTTATCTTTCGGTAATCTGCACTTGTATTTAATATAAAAGGACTATCAGAATCTCCTGACTTTTCTAAGTTGGCATCAAGAGTTTTAGAAATTGCTCCCTCAGCAAATATCTCATTTAATAGGTCTATTAACTTAATCATGCGTATATAAATAGTTTATTTGCGATAGAAATTAATAGTCTTATAATTACGCTCAAATCTTGTTCTAATATTAGAATGAGGAAAATTTGCCTCAATACGTGCATTTATTTCGTTGGCTAAATGTGAAGTAGCTTTTCCGTTCTTAGTTACATATGCACCACTAAAACCTTGTTTAGCAGGTATCAACTCAAAGCCATTAATAACATATCTAAGTACTTCTTTGTCTTCCATATGTATATAAATAGCAAACCCTCCATATAGGAGGGCTTAGTATATAGTTTATTTAAGTTCTTATATAGTTTTATTAAAAAACGCCTTTAACTTCTCATGTAATTTATGAGCAGAATCGTCATCTAACTTCCTAGCTGCTTTTTCAATGGCTCCAATTATCACATCATAAAAATGATCTACCTTAGAGCTCTTTTCATTAATTCCACCCATCGCATCTGCATTGCCAGATTCGCTATAAGCTTCGTTATCATCTTCGGAAATATCATCATAATCATCAGGATCCTCTTCTCTATCATCTAAATCAACGCTTGCAGGATCGTCAGGATGCCACTCTTTTAAAAGACCAGCTATCTTTTGAAATTGTCTAATTTCACTTATTAATTGCTTTTTCATAGTAATAAATATCTAGCTACACTTGTTAATAATAAAATTAACAGCCGTCGCTAGCCCGTGGCGATCCCCTCTATATATACTCCCTAATCGTTCTCCTATTCTCCTAGCCAGGTCTACTCCCTTATTATAGATTACGGGTGAGAGTCGACCTCTTTGCATTCTAGATTCCAGTTCTGCTACAATCATATCAGTAAACGAAAGACTACGATCCGGGTTATAATCTCCGCCAAAGACAGCCTCCTTTACTCTTTTCTTTTTCATAGTCATAAATAGATTTTAACACGGTAAATTTCGATTCAAATTACTTATCCGAGTACTTCCATTCATTTAACATTATCTCCAAAGGAGACACTGGATTAGTAATATTATCTGTATAATAAGTAACATCGTGCCACTCGGCTCCCGTAAAGGAGTTAAAATCTCCGGTAGGGGTTACCGTGAATGCTACCGCCTTTTTAGCGATGAGGGGGTCATTTGGAGTAAGCGGTATATAAAGCTCTGCCTCCATCTCTGTAATTCTATTCATATATACTTTTTGGGTATTGGTAAAATTTTCCCGGGGGATTATTTAGATTTTACTCTTTTTGCTCTAAAAGCTTTAATTCCATACCAACTTAACTGTGCTACTACTCCAATTAATACTCCTATTAAAAATGGAGATACTAGGCTACATACAAATGATAACGTCATAATTACTGTTTTTATTGTTTTTTAATATATATTTCTTTGTTTGTCAAAATTTTACGGGGGGCAGTAACCTCACTCAGCGATCCTCAAATACGCATATATCGCGGGATCAGCTGTAATCACGTTGGGGGTATGCTGCTCTCACTTGAGCTCACCTGCCCTCGCCTGAGCCCGCATGGCTACAGGTGTTGACGAGGAGAAAATTATTTTTTGTTCTTAAAGTATACGAATGTGTTACCTATCTTCCTTCCCCACCCACTAGCTGCCTTAAAGATGTCTAATGTGATAAGGAAGTGTAGTATGTAGCATATACCTATTGGAACTGACCAATACAGGAAGAATGTCTTGAAGTCTTCGTCGAACCACTTGCCTGTTGCGCATGCCTTAACTATTTGACAGAAGAGAGACATGACTGCTGCTCCTACTGCGATACTTAAGATGGTTCCTACTACTACTCCTATCATCATTAACTCTACCCAGAAGATTCTTACTAGGATGCCTAGGCTGATAAGTATGATTGTAAAGATTATAAATCCCATAGTGTGTTTGTTTTTTAGTCAAGCTGCTTCCAAGTCACCTTAGCTTTGTCTAGCTTGTCTTGTATCTTATAGGACTCTTTGGTACTCCACTCCCATCCCTTACATTTGTCTAGGTTCTCTTCGTGTAGGTGTTGATAGATGTCATCCTTTATTAGTTCGGCAGCTCTTTCTTTGTTACTCTCTTCTGTAACGAATGTAAAGACTGTCTTGCCTACTTTGATTGCTCCTTGTAGCTTCATATGCTTGATATGTTTAGAATGTAAAGGTACTAATACTTAATGAGACTAGCAACTATTCTTCATAGATAAATTCCTTATTAGTTAAATCATAGACATAGATAACCCTATCATCCCCATCACAATGTCCTACAATGTCCTTAAAGTCTTTTATATTATCTACTTCTTCAATCTCCCACTCCCACTCTCCCTTTTCGTTTTGTACCATCTCACTACTTTGTTCCTTCCCCACAAGCTCTAAAATACTATTCATACATTCTACTTCATTCTCACCCTCCACAACCTCTACAATATTATCTCCCTCCCCATGTCTTGAATAAGTGGTGTACCTAACTTTCCATTTCATAACTTTGATTATTTAGAAAGGGAAGGTACAACTTTTAATTGTACCCTCCAACTTTATTTTAATTAAATTTCATAATAACTAATTCCTTTTACTACTATAAAGTTTTTATTACTTTTAATAGAAATGTAAGTTTTATTTTCTAAAGTAATAGTAGAAAATAATTTTGTTTTTTCGATTTTAATAGTTTTCATATTTGTTTGTTTTAGAAAGTAAAGATAATACTTCTAATTCAAACTACCAACTATTTTAGTTATTATTGATAATCTGTACATTCACCTGAGATGTTAAATACAACTCTAGGTTTATAGTCTTTAATAGACTCCTCTAGTTCTTCAATCTCATCTTCATCTCCAAATTCATCTAAATCTTCTTCATCATAATAACCCATTTCTTTTATTAGTTGTTCTCTTATCTCATCATCTTCTAGATCTTCAACATCAAGATCCCAATCACCATTACTACAACTATCAAGACTTCTTCCTGATTCAATACTACAACTGAATACCATCTCCTGGTCAGGGTTAAACTTTTGTAACTCCTGGATTAGTTCTTTTACTAACATAACTTTGATTTTTGATTAGGACATAAAGGTAGGGACTTTTTACATCCCTACCAACTATTTTAGTTAAATCTTAAAATATAATTTATCAAACTTTTTCTCAAACTTATCATATAACTTACACATTAACTTAAACTCTTCTTTCATTTCTGGAAATAGTTTAGTTACTTCTTTACCAAATACAACTAAATTTCCTCCAGTTTCTAATTCAACTTGAATTGATTCTACTAATTTAATTTGCTTTTTTGTCATATACTTAATTTTAGAATGTAAAGTTACTACTTCTAATTCAATCTACCAACTTTATTTTTAAATAATATATTAATATTTTCAAACTATTTCATTATAATATATTACTTCAACTTACTTCCCAACAAATTCCTTTACCATTCTATTAATCAAATCATCCACATTCAAATCTCCATCAATATTCTCAATCATTAACTTATTATAAATCTCACTATTATAAACACTATTAATACCCATACTAATACTAATATCTTTTCTACCATAACTACTACTTAAAATATTATTAAAAACTAAACCCCCAATCTTACTTTTATCTTCATATCCATTTCCTAAATTTAACCTCTTTTCAATTTTCTTAACACTCTCATCAAAACTCTTTTCTAACTTTTCCATTTCTTTTAACTTCTTATTATACTCATCCATTTTCTTTACCAAACCTAAATACTCCTTATCTTTCTTTACTCTCTCATCTAACAACTTTTTTCTTTCATCATTTACTTTCTTAATAATTACTTCACTTAAACAATTAATTTCTTTTACTAACAATTTTTCTTTTTTCATAACTTTTATTTTTAATTTTAATTTTTACAAAATTACAACATTTAATTCAATCTACCAAATCTTTTTATAATAATTCATTAATAATATTACTATCAATACCACTACATCCATACTCTACATTAATCTTATTTCTATTTTTCCATTCTAAAAACTTCTCACTTTTCATATCAATATAATACTTACATTCTTCATCTCCCAAACCCAAATAATATTCTCCATCAATATCTTTATTCCAATCCCATTCTCCCAATATCTCTTCTTTCTCATCTTCATCTTCAAACTCTTCCTCTTCTATACTTTCTTTATTTTCATTACTCTTAAATTCCAAATAATCCTCAATATTCTCAAAACTCTTAATACTAACATCTTCAATCATTCCTCTACTTCCAACATAAATTTCTAAATAATCTTTAAATACTTTTTTCATAATTTTTAATTTTTAATTTACACAAATATACAACTACTACACCACTCTACCAAATATTTAAACACATTTATTTTATATAATACCAAACTTCACAATACTCACCATCATTACTTTTTATAACTCCCTTTAAATTATTCTTTTTCACATACTTACTATAACTATAAAAATCTTCATCATATCCCCACTCATCAACCTTATCAAACTTCTCATAACTAAAACCACTTACCATTTTATTACCATACTCCTCACCACATTCTATCTCTTCATTCTCTTCCTCATCTTTCTTAAACCAATAACTTAATTCAAAATCTAACCACTCTTCTTTACTCTTCCACTCCTCACTTATAATATTAAATCCACTCCCACTACTATTTTCCAACCACACACAATAAATTTCTTTAACATCTTCCCCTACTTCATTCTCTAATAAAATCTCATTCAAAAACTTTCTTACATCTAATTTTTTCATAATTTTAATTTTTAATTTACATAAATATACAACTACTACACCACTCCACCAAATATTTTATACATTATTTTTTAAAAAAAAGTTTAATAAAAAGTTGGTAATGTGAAAAGTGTGTAGTACTTTTATGGCTGGACTGTTCTAGTCTAAAAAGTTATTTGAATAGTATGGATGAGGGGGAGCCCTCAAAGGGATTCGGATCCGCGGAGCAAAGAAAAGCCCAAGCGTTAATTGCTCAGGCCTTAAAAGCTTTCATCGGTAGTGCTCTTAGTTACCAGCTCCCCTTCTCTTGAAGCTCCTTCATCATTTCTTCGATGAGTGCTTCTTCTTCTATAGTACAAGAGTGGTAAGCTTCTAGCTCTACTCCTCCATCGTTATTGAAGATTGCTGCTACTTCATCTTCTTCGTCTTCGAAGATACCATCTATGTAGTGGCGCTCAATAGTAAACATATGAGAACCTTCTTCGATACTTGTAAAGGTTATTTGCGATACTACATCGTAACATTTTTGGAACTCAATTTCTTTTTTCATTTTATTATTCTTTAGATTATAAAGATACTATATTATTTAATGTGGGGCAACCCCTCTATATAATACAATCCGATTGCATCCCTAGGATTACTTTCTCTTACCTAGCCAGTTTAATTTCTTGAAGTCGTAAGAGCTATTTATCTCCTTTGCGTCGTAGAAACTTTCTTTGCTAATGTAAAGTCTTCCTACGTTGAGTGACTTACACCAATCTTGAAATGCTTGGCTAGCCATTACTTCACTTCTTACTTGGTGTAGTTCTTCTAATTGTTCGATTGTTATATTTTGCATAAGTGGGTTTTTAAAAAAGAAGAGAGAGTATTTCATCTCCCTTCTTAAATCTAAAAATCAAAACTAAATTTCATTTACATATGGAGTTTCTAACTCTTCTTCCTCCGGAGTAAAGAAATCGCGTAAGGCTTCTCCTACTGCTTCTTCAACTTCGCTTGTAATATTATCGCTTACGTAATCGATTGATTCTAATTCAAGCGTGTTGCCATAATTAATTTCAAAACCTGCTGAACTAAAATCTACTACGTCTTCAGAATCTAATCTTTCAATCTTGTTGTTGATTGCTTCGACTAATGCTGACTCTAATGCTTCTAATACTTCAGGACTAATTCTGTTAGAAGATTTCTTTTCTTCTACTTGCTCGAATACAAATGTTGTAATCGTGTCTGCGAATTCGCTCAACAAATGCTGAACATCTTGTTTTGTATAAACACTCGGAAAAGAGTTGTTTACGAATTCTTGACTTCTTTTTAACTCTGAGCTAACTTGCTCAATGATTTGATTTTTCATAATTTTGATTTTTTGTTTAGGATATAAAGATACGCTAGCTTTTTCATACTAGCAACTTTTTTATTATCTTTTTTTAGTTGATTCTTTAACTTTTTGAATCAACACATCGTAGGTTTGCTGAATGTAATCCGCAGTCATGATCGGATTTTTTCCTGCATCTACTACTTTTTGGTGATTTGCTAAGTCGCTAGATCTTGCAAAGTTAAGACTGTCGATGATAATCGCGCTTTCGAATTTGTTAAATTTAGTCATGTTTGTTATTTTAGAATGTGAAGATACGACTAGTTGTTCAGACTAGCAACTTTATTTTCCAATTAAAGCATTAGCCATTGAAGCTGAGCCACATTGTATTCCAGCATGGAACATACTCAAAA
>Ga0209084_1003345_pt1 | contig 11852 bp, 8 predicted proteins | sample C_130820_MF_Meta_FD_187309 | JGI IMG/M metagenome (GOLD analysis project Ga0209084, IMG submission 187309) | Freshwater microbial communities from Lake Croche, Canada to study carbon cycling - C_130820_MF_MetaG (SPAdes) (version 2) | ecosystem: Environmental > Aquatic > Freshwater > Lake | place... | reverse complement strand
CCTTTTGCCGAACTGGAACGTTCGCCAGAACATATCCATACCTATCGCTTAACAAATCTCGGTCTGTGGAATGCACGCGCTGCCGGACATGATGCAGAGCTTGTCATTGACACACTCATTAAATATTCACGCTACGCAGTTCCACATTCACTATTAGTCGACATCGCAGAGACAATGTCTCGTTATGGTCGCTTGCGCCTCGAAGCAGATCCAGTACATGGCCTCATTCTCGTCACAACAGATACCGGAGTACTTGAAGAGGTAATCCGCGCAAAGAAGATTGCGCCACTGCTGGGTGTGCGTATTGATAAGGAAACAATCGCTGTCCATCCCAGCCAGCGCGGACAGATTAAACAATCACTTCTTCGTTTAGGTTGGCCGGCAGAAGATTTCGCAGGTTACGTTGATGGTCAAGCTCATGACATCGAACTCAAGCAAGATGGCTGGAAGATTCGTCAGTATCAAGAGCATGCGGCAGAAGGTTTCTTTCACGGAGGATCCGGCGTTGTAGTGCTTCCCTGCGGTGCGGGAAAGACCATCGTGGGCGCAGCCGCTATGGCGCAAGTGAAAGCGACAACACTGATTCTTGTCACCAACACTATTGCTGCGCGCCAATGGCGCGACGAACTACTCAAGCGCACAACGCTTACTGAAGATGAAATTGGCGAATATTCAGGTGCGAAGAAAGAGATTCGCCCTGTAACTATTGCTACCTACCAAGTGATGACAAAGAAGAAGAATGGCGTCTATGCCCACCTAGATCTCTTTGATACTCATGACTGGGGACTGATTATTTATGATGAAGTACACCTACTTCCTGCGCCAATTTTCCGTTTTACCGCAGATATCCAATCTCGTCGTCGCTTAGGACTTACTGCAACTTTGGTGCGTGAAGATGGCATGGAAGGTGAAGTCTTCTCACTGATTGGGCCAAAAAGATTTGATGTTCCCTGGAAAGAGATTGAAGCACAGGGCTACATCGCACCAGCTGAATGTATTGAAGTTCGCGTCAATCTCACCGAAGCAGAACGTCTTTCCTATGCAACAGCAGAACCTGAGGAGCGTTATCGCTACTGCGCTACAACTCGCACCAAGCGCAATGTTGTTGAAGAGCTCGTTGCGCATCATGCCGGCGAACAAGTGCTTGTGATTGGTCAATATATTGATCAACTCGATGACTTATCTGAAACTCTCGGCGTACCACTGATTAAAGGTGATACTCCCCAGAAAGAACGTGAACGACTCTTTGCGGCTTTCAGAACTGGTGAGATCACATGTTTAGTTGTCTCTAAAGTTGCCAACTTCTCCGTTGACTTGCCTGAAGCAACTATTGCAATTCAAGTATCCGGAGCCTTTGGTTCACGTCAGGAAGAGGCGCAGCGACTCGGCCGTATCTTGCGCCCCAAGGCAGATGGTCGCACTGCAAAGTTTTACTCTGTAGTTTCTCGCGACACTATCGATCAAGATTTTGCGCAGAACCGCCAACGGTTCTTAGCCGAGCAGGGTTACTCATATCGAATTATTGATGCCGACGATGTTTTTCAAGGGAAGTTCTAAAGCGTTCTGGATCGACCTTGTAAAAATCATGGTGCTCGCCATTGATGTGAATGACTGGTACTTCATTTCCATATAGCTTCTCAAGTTCTGGATTGCCATCGATATAGATGACATCAATGGTAAATGCGAGTTCCTCGCGCATACCTTCTAAGGTATTCACAGCACTTTCACAAAGATGACAGCCGTGGCGGGAGTAAACGGTGACCATGACTACATTCTCGCACCCTGATAGCGTTGCCCGCTATGAGGCGCTATTCCATAAGAGTAATCAGCGCCCTGGTCACTCTTCTCGCACTATTGGTGCCATTTCAGTCACATGCGCTCACTACTTTCAAAGAGGCTCCTTCTACTGTCTGGGGCCACACATATGCAGGAAAAGCAACGGGGACAACTCAAACACGGCCACCAAAAGTTGCACACCTCGAACAGAAATCTAAATTTCAAATTAACTACAAGAATTTTCCGGATTGGGCGAAGAAGGATTTTCAAGCAGCTGTAGATGTCTGGGGCGCAAATTTTTCCTCTAGCGTGACAATCACAATCGATGCATCATGGGGTCGTACTGCTTCCTTTGGTGTACTGGGCAGCGCACGACCAGGAAATTACTTCTCTGGCTTTGATGGTGCACCTGATCCAAGTCTCTGGTACCCATCGGCCCTAGCTAATGCACTTGCTGGTAAAGATTTAGATCCCGGTAACGCCGAGATGGTAATTCAAGTGAACTCCGTGGCGACATGGGATACGCGCAATGATGGAGCTCCGCGAAGTAATGAATATGATCTTGAATCCGTCTTCCTGCACGAGATGGCACATGGGTTAGGTTTTCTCTCGACAGATTCTTATGACACATTCTTTGGTTACGGAACTATCGAACAACCCACACCATACGATGCGTATACGCAGTTGCCCGATAAACGCCGCTTATCAGATCTTCCTTCACCATCACTTGAACTTGGCAAGGCGCTTACCTCACCTCTTATCTGGGCCGGTGAGAGCGGCACTGCTGCTAATGGTGGAAAACCCATCGTTCTCTACACCCCTTCTCGTTACGAAGAAGGTTCATCTGTAAGCCATCTCGATGAAACTACATATGCAAACTTAGGTTCTAATTCAATTATGACTCCCAATATCGATTCGGGAGAGATATATCGCGAACCAGGTTCACTCTTACTGGGCATGATGCAAGATATGCGTCGTAAACCTCCTGTGGGTCTTGCAGTGGGTGTGCCACAAGCCGTGCGTCATGCAACCGCACTTGTCGCAGATGGTGCAGCGATTATCACCTTCGATCCACCTGCCAATGCGCGCACTGCTCAAATCACCAGCTATTCGGTGCGTAATCTCAAGACAGATCAGGTAAAGAGCGCAACGGATTCTCCCATCACATTTACTGGACTTAAGAATGGCACCAGCTACACCTTTAGCGTCGTCGCATCTAATTCCAATGGAACATCCGATGCCATTATTACCGCCCCTGTAACTCCACAAACTGGCTGGCAGCGCTCTGTAATCGATGGCGATACAACAATTAAGCATGTAACAAGTATTAACTTCAATGGAAAACAACTCATTGCATACTCTGATGTGAAGACCGGCATCCTCAAGATTGCAGCATGGGATGGAAAAAATTGGAAGAAGACAACAATCGATGGGGCAGGCGGTAGCGCTGGGCGTACCAAGTCAGCGATTACCAGCCCAATCTCTCTCTGCGTAAATGGCACCGGCACCAAACAGACTCTTCATATCTTCTACTCCGAAAGTGATGATCGCGACCTGCACTATGCAACATATGATGGCAAGAACTTTAGCTATGAAATAGTTGACGGCAATGGCGTGCAAGTAAATGATTACAAAGACCCTGTGCGCGTGCGAACCGGCAGCGATGTCAGCGCATCTAGCGCCTGCGTTGCAACAGCTGGCGGTATCCAAGTCTTCTATCGTGATGAGAGCCAAGGAATCTTGCTTGGTGCAACCAAGGCCAAAGGTGCAAAGAGTTGGACATACGAACTCGTCGATGGTGATCGTAAGACTGATGGGCGCAGTACCGGCGATGTTGCCTTCCATCTCAAGGCGCTCTTCGATGGCAAGAAAACATATGTCGTCTACGACTCCGTTCTGACAATTAATCAGAAGAAAGAGGCGACTTCTGGAGAAGTCCGCGTTGCATCGCGAAATACATTTGCACCAGGTGACTGGAGCTACTTCAATATTGATACATCCGGAAGTGCAACTCCGATGACAGGCTTTGATGTGTCGATTGCCAAAACCCTCAATGGAATTCAGGCATCCTGGTTAATTTCATCGCCTGAAACTGCACCTAACGCAAATAGAATTCGATGGAGCATGATTTCAAATCCACCAACTCAGAGCGTTGCAACGACAGAGCTCTACGGCGCCCCCTCTAAATATCTCAATACCGACGGAACTTCTATCGCCTTCAATTGCCAAGGACGACTCTGTGTTCTCGATAGTGCGCGCGCCATACCAACAATCAAATTGGTCTCCTCTGAACAGAACATAGCTGGAGCTGATTCGGCATGGATAGTTATTGATCGGGTCAAATACTTAGTTGCCAATTACAAGGGGCAACTCTCAAGCTTCCGGCCCTAGAGCTATTGAGAATTACTTAGCGGCTAGATGGAAGATCGATGGTGAACCATCGCTTCCTTGCGCCAAGCCATAGAGACCAATCTCTTTCGAATAGACCAGAGCGGTTGGGTTTGCTAACTCACTCGCTCCATATGCGCCCGTAATCACACCTTTACTATCCAAGATCAGAATCGCCAATTGCAAAGATGTAGGTTTCCAACCACTGACACCGGGTATTGCAGAGTTTGATCCCAGCGCTCCATAGGTGAGCGCTCCCCCAGTTGTAATTATGGAAGCACCACTCGATGGAATGCGGAGCGTCCATGTTGGCGCAAAAGCTGCAGTAAATTTTGTAAAGGCGCTCTCAATCTTCTTACCTGTCTTTACATAACCAGTCAGAGCAAGGGAGGCATCAGAGAAATTCCATGATCTTTCAGCTTTAGCTGCAGAGCTGCGAATGACTGATGTCACCGTGCCTGCCTTACTGATCTTCACCAAAATACCATCGCGGATTCCAACGTTCTTCTTGCCACCGAGCGTTTCAGAGCTTGCGCCAAATACGCTGATCGTGCCATCACTATTGCGCACCACAGCGTTGAGTTCTGTCTTAGCAGTTCCGATAAATATTAACTTTCCAAAAATTCCAACTGAGGTGAGAGAGATTGCAAATGGTTTATCAGCAATCTGACCAACAAGAGATATCCCGCTTGTACTTACTGATATTGCATTCACCAGCGCAGGTGTTGGCTGTGCGAGAGAATATGTTGAAAGCAGCTCACCAATCGGAGAGAATTTCCACACAGTTAAAAGGCTCATATCGGCGCGTATCTTTGAGAATGGTTCGGCAACAACGCCATCTGGATTATCTGGTGGTAATAAAGCAGTTGTTGTATCAACAGTTGTCAGCGGTGCACTGGCACCAGCAAGCCAGATATTTCCAGCGTTATCTACTGCACCTGCCAGGGCAATCTCATCTGCCCCAGAATCAATGGTTTTCTGCCATACCTGTATGCCATTTACATCAAGGCCAGTCAGCAGAATATTTGAATTAGCGCCACCAGAATTCACATACGTAATCAGGGTTTTGCCAGAAATGAGTAACCCTTCAGCACCAGCAGATGCAGTAAGCACATCCAATCTCTTCATAGCAATGCTCTTTGTCGCACCACTTTTTGTCGCACCACTTTTCGGAGCAGCAACTGCAATGGGTGTCAGTGCCAGTGCGCAGATAAGCAGCGCTGTCCCCATAAGTCGTGCGCGGGTTTTCATTACTGAGCGAGCTCTCCAGCGCGACGAGCAGAGGCTGCCATGGCACGTGCCACAATCTCTGATATTCCAGCTTCATCAAAGACAGCGAGCGCTTCGGCAGTTGCACCTTTCAGGCTGGTAACTTTTTCACGAAGTCGAGTTGGGGTTTCACCTGATTCATCAAGGAGCCCTGCTGCCCCAACAATTGTTTGAATTGTCAGAGTTGTTGCATCTTCGCGCGATAAGCCCATCGCAACTGAGCCATCGACCATCGCTTCCACAAATCTAAAGAAGTAGGCGGGCCCTGAACCGCTGGTGCCAGTAAGTGCATTCTGTAAATCTTCCGGTATCTCAATTGCCTTACCTGTAGCTGCCAGCAGCTGTTGTACAAATTTCTTCTGTGCATCTGTAACGCCGGCGCTGAGTGAATATCCCGCCATTCCCTTGCCGATCAAGGTCGGTGTATTGGGCATAACCCGAGCGATAGATGTGTGGCCACCAAGACCTGCAGATATTCCGGCAATGGTCTTACCGGCAAGAAGTGAGATGACAAGGGCGTCGCTACGAAGGTGGGGCGCTATCTCGGGCATGAGATCGGCAAGACCTTGTGGTTTGATGCCAAGGAGCACCACATCACTTGTCGCAAGTGCATCTGCAAGAGTCTTAACAATGATTGAATATTTGGCAACTAATTCATCACCTCTCTCAGGGCGACGAACAACAGCAGATATTGACGGCGCAGCAACGCCAGAACGAATAAGGGCTGCGATAAATGCTTCGCCCATAACTCCGGCACCAACTACTGCAATCTGATTAGCCATGGCGAAAGAGTACGCGTAGGCTCTGCGACTATGTCAGAGATAAAGCCAGGTTTCGCTCGCGACTGGGTCGAATTTGCAGACCCAAATGATGAGGAAGAAATCTTTAAGTGTGACCTAACGTGGTTAACCTCGTTCTGGACCTGTATCTATGGCGATGGCTGCCAAGGAGTATTTAAGGACCGTCCCAACGATGGCTGCTGCACTGAAGGCGCTATGTACTCTGATGAAGATGATGAAGAGCGCGTCCGTAAAGCTGCTGAATTCTTAACTCCTGAAATGTGGCAATTCTATGAAGAAGCTCGCCCAAAGAAGCCGGGTGGAAAACTTCGTATTTCAGATTTAGATGAAGATAAGGATCGTAAGACTCGTACTGTAAATAATGCGTGCATCTTCCTAAACCGCAAAGGCCATGAAGCTCCAGGATTTACTGGTGACTTTGGTTGCGTACTTCACCACCTTGCGCAGAAGCGCAATATCCACTTTGTAGATACAAAGCCAGATGTATGTTGGCAACTACCGCTTCGCAGAAGTTTTGAAACTCGTGAAGTCGGCGAGCGCGAATATTCAGTCACAGTTATTGGCGAATACGAACGCCTTGGTTGGGGCGATGGCGGCGATGATTTCGATTGGTACTGCACCAGCAATACCGATGCACACGTGGGAAGTGAACCTGTATATATCTCCAATAAGGCAGAGCTTTCGCAATTAATGGGTAAGGATGCATACGCCATCTTGGCCGAGCACTGCGATCGCCGCGTTCAAGGAATCCGCGATGCGCAGGCTCGCTCATTGCCACTCTTCGTCATTCAACACCCAGCTTCACTCGCTGCCGGTAAGTAGTCAGCGTCCTGCTCTAACCTACGACTATGGCCAAGGTTGAGAAGGATCCATTCCGTTGCTCCGAATGCGGTTGGACATCCCAGAAATGGGTTGGACGCTGCGGCGAGTGCCAGGCGTGGGGCTCTGTCGAAGAGCTTGCAGCGCCTAAGAAACTCTCACTGGTTCCAGGTTCTGTTACATCCAAGGCAACACCTATCGGCGATGTCGATCTCTCATCCGCTCGTGCACGTGCAACTGGAGTCTCTGAACTCGATCGCGTACTTGGTGGCGGTTTAGTTCCGGGTGCTGCAATTCTCCTTGCCGGCGAACCTGGCGTTGGTAAATCAACCCTCCTCTTATCTGTTGCAGCGCAGACTGCCGCTAAAGGAATTCCAGCTCTCTATATCTCGGGCGAAGAATCAGCGTCACAAGTTCGCCTTCGCGCCGAACGCATCAACGCAGTTGACCCCAAATTATTTCTTGCATCGGAGACTGACTTAGGCGCTGTGATTGCGCACATCGATGCCGTTAAACCCGAGCTTCTCATCATCGACTCAGTGCAGACAATTGGATCATCGACTGCCGATGGCTCACCTGGTGGAGTCACTCAAGTGCGCGAAGTTGCCGGAGCGCTGATTCGTATCTGTAAAGATCGTGATATCACTCTGCTCTTGGTCGGCCATGTCACCAAAGATGGATCGATTGCAGGTCCAAGGCTGCTTGAACATATCGTCGACGTCGTTCTGCAATTTGAAGGCGAGCGTCATTCGCGTCTGCGATTAATTCGCGCAATTAAAAACCGCTTTGGCGCCAGCGACGAAGTTGGATGCTTTGATCTCAGTGATACCGGCATCGAGAGCGTTCTCGATCCCACTGGTTTATTTACTTCGCGCCATGCCGAACCTGTGCCAGGTACGTGTGTCACCGTGACTCTCGAAGGTCGTCGCCCATTACTGGCCGAAATCCAAGCGCTCGTGAGCGCAGGTCGCGAGAACGATTTCGGAAATGCTCGTCGCGTCACAAGTGGTCTCGATTCTGCGCGCACATCAATGACTTTAGCTGTCCTCGAACTGCGCGCACATATTCGCGTCGGTGGTCGCGATGTCTATGCCGCAACTGTTGGCGGAATGAAGATGTCAGAGCCTGCAGCCGATCTTGCACTTGCACTCGCTGTTGCATCAGCGGCAAAAGGTTTGGCGCTTCCCGCAGATCTCGTTGCCATCGGTGAAGTTGGACTTGCTGGTGAAATCCGTAAGGTAAGTGGTGTGTCTCGTCGATTGGCTGAGGCGTATCGCCTTGGTTTTAAGCGCGCTCTTGTTCCAGCAGGTTCGGATGTCAAGATTGATGGCATGGAGATCGTTGAAGTTTCAAGGCTTGATCAAGCGCTGCAGCGAGTAAAAATCACTGGCGAATAATGCTCGAGAAAGAGATCATTTCTTGGTTTAAGAAGAATAAACGTGATCTCCCGTGGCGCAACACTGATACATGGGGTGTTCTTGTATCTGAATTTATGTTGCAGCAGACACCAGTGAATCGAGTACTTCCGGTCTATACCGAGTGGATGAAACGTTGGCCCACACCAGCAAAGTTGGCAAAGGCAACGCCTGCCGAAGTTATTACCGCTTGGGGTCGCCTTGGCTATCCGCGCCGTGCGCTTCGGTTGCATGAATGTGCCAAGGTAATTACTGCCGAATATAAAGGCGTGATTCCTCGTCAAGAAGCAGAACTTCGCACACTTCCAGGCGTGGGTGAATACACCGCAGCTGCAATGGTTGCCTTTGCATTTGAGGGTCGCTCACTTGTATTAGATATCAATATCCGCAGACTCTTTGCGCGCATCTTTGATGGCGTTCAAACTCCAAAATTATCTGCCACCAAAGATGAAAAATCTCGTTATGAAGAACTTATTCCAAAGAAAAATCCCCATATATGGGCCGCAGCAACGATGGAGCTAGGTGCGTTGGTCTGCACATCACAATCTCCCAAATGTGGAATCTGTCCGGTCGCAAACGATTGCACCTGGCGCAGCCTTGATTATCCAAAATCTGATGTCATAAAGCGCACTCAAACCTGGCACGGAACCGATCGCCAGTGTCGCGGAACTGTCGTACAGGCGCTACGAGAAAATGAAACGCTGACAAAGGCACAGATAGCGCAGTTATGGGATGTGCCATCGCAATTAGAGAAAGCGTTACTGACTCTTCTTGATGACGGACTGATAGAAGTACGAGCTAAGAATAAATTCTCGCTACCGAGAAGTTAAATCGACTCTGACTTAAGCAGTAGGTGCTTCAGCTAAATTTTCAGGTGTGTCAGGGGATGACACCTTGGGAGAACCCTTAAAAGTGAACTTCGCTTCCGCGCCTTCACCTTCGACATCGACCACGATAATTTCGCCAGCCTTGAGCTCGCTAAATAAGATTCGCTCGGAAAGTGAATCTTCAATCTCGCGTTGAATAACGCGACGCAGTGGACGTGCACCAAGTAATGGATCGTAACCGCGGGCTGCAAGGAGATCCTTCGCAGCTTGCGTGAGCTCGATTCCCATATCTTTTGCCTTAAGGCGATCATCAAGATTGGTAATCATGAGGTCAACAATCTGAATGATTTGATCTCTAGTGAGCTGGTGGAAGACGATGACATCATCAATACGGTTGAGAAACTCTGGGCGGAAGTGGTTCTTGAGTTCATCTTGAACCTTGCCCTTCATACGATCGTAATTCGTTAGATCATCATCAGCATTGGCAAAGCCCAGCCCCAATGATTTAGAGATATCGCGAGTTCCGAGGTTTGTTGTCATGATGATGACGGTGTTCTTGAAGTCAACGGTGCGACCTTGCGCATCAGTCAGACGTCCATCTTCGAGTACCTGAAGAAGTGAGTTGAAGATATCTGGGTGCGCCTTTTCAACTTCATCAAAGAGCACGACAGAGAATGGGCGGCGACGAACTTTTTCAGTGAGCTGTCCACCTTCGTCATATCCCACATATCCTGGAGGTGAACCGAAGAGGCGGGAAGCTGTGTGACGCTCTGAGTATTCAGACATATCGAGTTGAATCAACGCTGTCTCATCACCGAAGAGGAATGATGCAAGTGTGCGTGAAAGTTCTGTCTTACCAACGCCAGATGGGCCAGCGAAGATAAATGAACCGCCAGGGCGCTTTGGATCTTTCAGACCTGCACGAGTACGGCGGATTGCTTGTGAGAGAGCCTTAATCGCTTGATCTTGTCCAATAACGCGACGGTGAAGTTCATCTTCCATACGCAAGAGTCGAGCTGTCTCTTCTTCCGTTAACTTAAATACTGGAATACCGGTTGATGCTGAAAGTACTTGAGCGATGAGCTCTTCATCAACTTCAGTGACCTTATCGAGATCTGTTGCCTTCCAATTCTTTTCGGCTTCTTGCTTTTCAAGGATGAGAGTCTTCTCTTTATCGCGAAGTGCTGCAGCGCCTTCAAAATCTTGTCCATCGATTGCAGATTCTTTCGCTTTGCGAGCTTCGGCAATCTTGTCATCAAATGCGCGCAGTTCAGCAGGTGCTGTCATGCGCTTGATGCGAAGACGTGAACCTGCTTCATCAATAAGGTCAATCGCCTTATCTGGAAGGAAGCGATCTGAAACATAACGATCTGCCATATTGGCAGCTGCTGCGAGTGCGCCATCGGTAATGGATACGCGGTGGTGTGTCTCGTAGCGATCGCGTAGACCCTTAAGAATTTCAATGGTGTGAGCAACTGATGGCTCTTTCACCTGAATTGGCTGGAAGCGGCGCTCGAGGGCAGCATCTTTTTCGATGTGCTTGCGATATTCATCGAGAGTTGTTGCACCGATTGTCTGGAGCTCACCACGTGCCAGCATTGGCTTCAAGATGCTTGCAGCATCAATTGCACCTTCTGCGGCTCCTGCGCCAACGAGTGTATGAATTTCATCGATAAAGATAATGATGTCGCCACGAGTTTTGATCTCTTTGAGAACCTTCTTGAGGCGCTCTTCGAAATCTCCGCGATAGCGAGAGCCGGCAACGAGGGCACCCAAATCAAGTGAGTACACCTGCTTATCTTTCAAGGTTTCTGGAACATCATTCTTAGCAATCGCTTGGGCAAGGCCTTCGACAACTGCAGTCTTTCCAACACCTGGTTCACCAATAAGAACTGGGTTATTTTTTGTGCGGCGTGAAAGAATCTGCATCACACGTTCGATCTCTAATTCACGACCAATAACTGGGTCGAGCTTTCCTTCGCGAGCAGCAGCGGTGAGGTTGCGACCAAATTGATCGAGGACGAGCGATGTTGATGGAGTTCCTTCTGCAGGTCCACCTTGAGCAACTGTCTCTTTTCCTTGGTAGCCAGAAAGGAGCTGAATAACTTGTTGACGCACGCGATTGAGATCTGCGCCAAGCTTCACAAGTACCTGTGCTGCAACGCCTTCACCTTCGCGAATAAGTCCGAGCAAAATATGTTCTGTACCAATGTAATTGTGGCCAAGTTGTAGCGCTTCACGGAGTGAAAGTTCGAGAACTTTCTTGGCACGTGGTGTAAATGGGATATGGCCACTTGGTGCCTGTTGACCTTGTCCAATAATTTCTTCAACTTGTGCACGAACACCTTCGAGAGAAATTCCGAGAGATTCAAGACCTTTAGCCGCAACCCCTTCACCTTCGTGAATAAGACCGAGGAGGATATGTTCAGTACCGATGTAGTTGTGATTGAGCATGCGTGCTTCTTCTTGAGCTAGGACAACAACGCGTCGAGCTCGATCGGTAAAGCGCTCAAACATGGGCAGAACTCCTTCTATTTAAGTGGTGCTGCGGTAAGCCT
>Ga0209084_1003344_pt1 | contig 11857 bp, 23 predicted proteins | sample C_130820_MF_Meta_FD_187309 | JGI IMG/M metagenome (GOLD analysis project Ga0209084, IMG submission 187309) | Freshwater microbial communities from Lake Croche, Canada to study carbon cycling - C_130820_MF_MetaG (SPAdes) (version 2) | ecosystem: Environmental > Aquatic > Freshwater > Lake... | reverse complement strand
AAGAATGGAAATTTGCGGCACTTGAATGTAATGCTTTGAAAGGTTCGTTTGATGGTGAGTTGGATTACTATTATGAAATGATGATACAACGAATTGCTGAATATGAACTCAGTAAGAAACTACCTAAAGGCTGGGATGGGGTGTACAGACCAACAAGCAAGTAGTATAGTATACGATACATTATTCAATTAAAACTGTTTAATGTATCGTATTTAATACATTTATGCTGCTTCTGCTAATTTCTCTTTATGTCTCCTTACAATTTTACCAACATATGCCAACCTCACATTAACGATCTCAGCAACAACATCTCTACTTAATCCTTGCGATATTAACTTAATGATTTGTTCAGATTTAGAACCTTCTTTTGGTCCAACTTTTATACATTTAAGTGGTGAAATTCTACCTAAATTTTTACCTTTAAGTGATGCGCTCTTTTTATCTTTGCTCTCTTGAGACATTGGTCCGCGTATAGCACCTGTTTGTGCAATACTCATATTCTGTCGTACCACATCGGTCATTTTATATGGTGTTCTTCCAGAATTCTTGGCACTATTTTTATTTTTCTGTTCTTCTGTATTTTTGATACCAGTAGTATCCCAGTTCAAGTCACCATTAGTTTTATTAAGAAATCTTGGATTTCTGGCAGCATTAACTCTTTTAAGGAATCGTTCTTCTTGTACTTTACAAGTAACCGCATCTGAAAAGAACATATGAATTTTTATGATATCAGGTTCACCAAATTCTTCCCTAGTGTGTTGAACCGTATCTGATGATGTAAAATACTTGATGAAGAGTTCTTCAGGATGACAATCTTTTGCTGTTCGTCTACCATAATACCATAGATCCATATCAGTCCAACCAATTAGATATGTGTATGGTGTTCTGTCGAATGCGGAATGGTTATAAATAACTTTGCTGGTCATATTAGTCCTTGATTAATGTAAGAATGATTAGAGTTAGTGGGACTGCAATCCGCGACTAACTCCTTATTTATATGTTTACTGTTTTGAACTTTCTATATTAGCAATCTTTTCCTTACTTCTACCATGTGTTGTTAATCCTAATATACCAGCCATAGAAATATGAAACAACCCAGACCCTTGTAAAGTTACCGCTTGATATGCACTAATATCTTGTCCAGGATTCCAATATTGTAATATATTGAACAATGTTGGACCAAAAATGAAGTCATATATACATACCGCAGCATACATAAATCCTAATAGGGGTCTCCATCCTGTTTGTGTCCAACTTTCTTTCTCTTTCTCTACAACGATAGTTTTTGTTACTGCCATTAGTTTGCACCTTGTTTAATAAAAATAGTATTAGTGGTTGTATCTGCACTCTGCATCTTCACTGTAATCCCATCCTGTATAAGTGTCACACTATAACCACGATCTTTGTTTAATAATAACGAAGCACTCTGTTTCACTGTTCTTTGGACTAGCCAATTTGATTCTTTGTCAAATATGTAAACTTGGTTGCCTGAATTATACCCAGCAGCAAATGTCGTTACCGCACCAAAACTATCCAATACGTTTGTCAAATAATCTATCGCTAATAAATCAACACTCAACTCGTTGAACTTTGCATACGGGTCAACAAATACCCTTACTGATAACGCATCCTTCTCTAAACCTTTGAAGTCTAATGCTGATGCCTTGTTATCCTCAATCAATTTCTGACTGATTTCCTTTGGTGGCTTGACTATCATCATATTATTGATAGCTGATTCAGCAATAAGCAACACCACAGGTTTAGTGGGTTTAATCTCATTAGATGTAGTCACAGTTGCTTGAAATGCTTGGTTCAATACCACTGCACCCATTGCAGTTCTAACCTCAATCTCACCAACACTACCATCTAAATTAGGCAACAATATGACCATAGACTGACCAATTTCATCTACAGTCATAGTAAATGCTGTACCACGAACTGCTATAGTTGCTGTTGGTGTATTGATTGCCACATTCTTATTGTTATCGTGGGCAATATTACCAGAAGCATATCTCACAGTACCAATAGCACATTTCAATGCTAACTTACCAACCGATTTATTCTTGGGGTCATACACAAAATCATCTATGACCAGTTTACTATTCTCGGTTACTTTTACTTGGGTATCGTCATCAAATGAGATACCAACCTCACCCTTACCAGTTTCAATAGTATCTAAACTATCAACACTGGAATCCTTCTTAGCATCTACTACAGATTTTTCATGTGTAATAGATGCACTACCTTTATGTTCTGTTACCTTGCCAATACCAGCATTAATGTTGGATGACAGACACAGAAGCGTGACTGCCAGTAAGATTGACGATGGCACTATTCGGATTGGTTGCTCCATCTTGTGCTATGCTTATCGTATTAAAGTTTCCAATATTGGAAACGGCAATATTATTACCAACAACATTATTAGAACCATTAGCACCAGTTTGTGTAGTCGTGATTGCATTGTTTGATCCTGTAACTGTGAATGAATCTACTGTATATTTGCTGTTAATTGTACTGGTCAATGTGTTATTAGAACCAGTTAATAATGCAAGGTATGAGTAATTGCTCGAATCATGAAGTAAACCAATATTCAAGTTTGATGTGTTATTAGAACCAGTCATCGTCATACTCAATAGACCAGAAGATGTACCCATATTACCCATATTGAAGTTGGTAAAGTTGCCGTTGCCAGTTTGAGTAACATCAGCAGTTGTACCACCACCAATTATATTACCTGTTATTGCATTGTTCATACCATCTTGAATCATAGTAACGAACATAGAGTTACCTTCAATGACAAATGACGGTGCTGTTAATGAAGTATGGTCACCAACAGTATTATTAGATCCTGTTTGTGTAATACTAACACCAGAGTTATCAGCATTAGTCTGGTCTATGTAAACAAAATTGCCGCCACTATCGCCTATGGATGTTTGACTCATTATCATTATACTAAACAATATTATACTTCTTACGATATTCATTTGATCGTTTCCTTAAAAGTTGTTGAAAATTTCCATAATGATTTTCGTTCACCTTTAATAATTAATTGTTCTACAGCTAAATCTAAAGCAGATTTCAATGCGTATATTCCCGCCTCTGTTTTAGTAGCTCCAATCTCATTTTCAAATGATTGTGTACCCATATCAAAAAACTTAAACACCGCAACACCTAATGTGTAACTTAAAATAGTCTTCTGTACATTAATAGTAAGCAACACCTCACCAGTCTGTGTACTAATTACCCTCAATGAAACAGTTACCATATCCTCTTGATATTGTGTATCTGGTCCAATCCCTAGATAACGAATGCCTATACCACCTGTTCTAATATTAGTGTCATAAGATACTATGGCACCCTCTATTATCATTCCAGCATATAGAATAGAACCTATACGCTTATCATCCTTTGCTTCATCCCTTGCCGACCTAATTAATTGGCGTTCTTTCAATAGGTTATCCAAACTCACTCGTTCCACAACTCTAAACCACATACCATCACCAGCATCTTCCAAGGCCTTTAATAGTATGGATTCACCCCCCTGAGTTACTGCGGATGATAACTTTGCTATTGTAGCAGAGTCCTTTCTTTGTCCAGTCTTATCAAGAAATGAATATACAGCAACAACAATCTTGCCATCTTTTGGGGGAGGTAGAATTGTCTTTTCTTTTGGTTTAACATCTAGTAATTCTGGTTCATTAGTCCAAGTTACAAATGGTGATATCCAGTTGGTACACCCAGTCATTAACAAACATAATAGTATGATTATTGGCATCAGAATGTCAAACTTCCAACAGGTATTACTACTTGTGTTACATTACCAATTGCATCAGTAACAGTCATGGAAATCTGATCAGCTGTCTTGGTATATTTTATTGTGTTACCCTCAATGGTAACAGAACCACTGGTTTGTGGATTTACTCCAAATAGATTATTGATAAGTTGTGTTGATAACTGGGCATAAACACGACTTTCAAAATTGTTTAAAAACTTTTGAAGAGTAGTATTGCCCGCTAATGCAGCAGCATCCTTTGCTACCTGTAAGTTTGCTGATTCTATTGCTTGTTTTCTAGTGGTTTCGGTATTCTCTATGGTTTGAACATGGGACGAATACCCAATACCAGAAAATGATGGTGACTTAAATGAGAATGATTGCTCTGCTTGAGTATTACTCGTTAGGAGTATCAGTAGTATTAGTATTTTCATTCTTTACATCCCGTAACATAAGAACTACATTTACTTTCTGAGTTAATCTAATAAGATCATTATCAAGCAATCTTACCCGATCTATTAGTGCTATCAAAGTTGTACTAGCTTCCGATAACATAGGTTTAACGACAGTTGTTGCCCACACCCAAATAAAATATACTACATATCCAAGTCCACAACAAGCAATAACAGGAAACCCATATTGATTAATCGCTACCGCTAATGCTGTTAAATCCATCAATCCCTCCGAGCATCAGATTGTTCTGCTCTGGCTATACGATCTACATCAGGTTTTATTTGAAGTGCATTAGATACAAGAACATCAATTCTTAAGACATCGTGATTCATGGTAGCAACTCGTCTGTCCAATGCTGATATGATACCAGTTAAACCCTTTACTGAACCTGACACACCTTCAAGTATAAACTTTAGTGTGAGATATACAAAATAAAATCCAACACATGCTGCTGCTATTGGAAATCCTACATCACTTATAAACTTTAATATATCCATTAATCCTCCAATATTATAACTATTTATAAGAACTAAGTGTTTATACGCAGATGAAATATGTTGACAAAGTGTATTTCTATGATATAATAAGGCTTATATAATTTTTAAATGAGAGAGATTATGACCGAAATATCCGAAGAGACTGTGTATACCATACCAGAATCCCAATTATTCAGATTACTTACTATTTGTTCTACTAGGAATAGATGCAAAGATAGACCTGAGAGATGTGAGTGTTTAACTGGTATTCCTAAACCAAAAAGAAAACCCCAAGTTAAGAGAACGAAGTAATGAGTTATAATGAATATGTGGTAGAGTATGTTCCTGATAGTATCGTTAAAGATGTTGAGACAAACTTTAAGTTTATTGACGCCAGTTCACCAGTGGATGCGGCAAACAAAGTAGAACTATTGACGCGGTGTGTGAAGATAGTTGATGTTAAATTATGTGACGACAAATATTGGAGTTTAAGATGAATAGTAAGTATACAGATTTGAATGATATTTTTGTAATGGTTACGACATTGGTGGTGTTGTTATCAGTACCTGTTGCGGCATGGGGTACACATGTGATTACTTGTATTCAGAGAGAAGAATGGATGTTTTTGATAACTGGTGCTATTGCGTTTCCTGTGGCCATTGTGCATGGTTTTGGTATTTGGATTGGAGTTTGGTAATGAAGAGATATAATCAAGTTGGTGGTCCCGTTGATATGGAAGAGTGTGCTTGTGGCTACTGGGTCACATATGAAGACTACAATCTTAGTCAATTGACCCATAACAAAGAAATGGAAAAGGCACATAGGGCATATCATGAAAAGGCATCAAACATCGTATATGACCACGGTAATGATACTCAAGATAAACTGGATAAATTGAGATTAACTGTTATTATATTATCCATAGTTGTGTTTTGTGGTGTATTTGCTGAATTATTTACTTGGATTTAATAGGATATATAGATGACAATTCAAAAATCAATGGACTAAAATGAAACCGAGAATTACCAAGAAGACAAAGATACTAATCGCATGGATAGATATTGCTGGTAAAGTGCAATATATGAGTAATATGTCTCAGCAACAAAAAATATTAGTTAAAACTACATTAGGCAATACAAATGAAAAGATACAAACAAAGATTTAACGGCATGGGTACGATGTTTGAATCCGATGATGGTGAATGGGTTAAGAATGAAGATGCTGAAACCACACTACATTGGAATGAAGATGCTTTATTTGAGGTCATCCGAGAACGCAATACTGATATAGAAGGATTGGTAAAGCGTGGATTGGAGTTTGGTGCTGACTTTGAAGAACTCCAATCAAGAAATGCAAAGCTGTTTACATTATCGGTAATTTCAGCTGTGTTTAATTTGGTGACAATTGTTGTTGTGGTATTAACTATGTTAGGAAAAATCTAATTGGACACTGAGCAGAAAATACCTATGCAGTGTTACTATGATCTATTGCAGGATATACTGGATAATGGTAATGATTCCGATGATAGAACTGGTACTGGTACACTATCATTATTTGGTAAACATTTAGAATTTGATTTGAAAAAAGGATTTCCATTGCTTCCTGGTAAGTTCACACCATTCAAATTGGTTGCTGCTGAATTATTGTGGTTCTTATCTGGTTCAACCAACAATGAAGAATTACGAAAATTGAATGGTAATGATAAACCAACCATTTGGGAGGAATGGGCAGATGAAGATGGTGACCTTTCAAATATTTATGGCGCGCAGTGGAGAAAATGGTGGTGTGATGGTGAAAATGCGGTTGACCAGATAGACAATCTCATTGAAGGACTAAGAGAAAGACCATTCAGTCGTAGACATATTGTATCTGCTTGGAATGTTGCTGATTTACCTGATGAAGAAGTGTCGCCACAACAGAATGTATTGAATAGTAAGATGGCATTAGCACCGTGCCATGCATTCTTTCAATTTGGTGTTAGGAAACTTACATTTGAAGAAAGAACTATTCATTGTTCTTCTATATGTCCTACCATATTCTATAAAGAAGAATATGAAAAAATTATGGATGATCTGAGTGTTCCAAAATATGGTTTGAGTTGTCATCTGTATCAACGATCAGCTGATACTTTTCTTGGGGTTCCATTCAATATTGCTTCTTATGCATTATTGACTGAGATGATCGCTAATGTTGTGGATATGGTTCCAGATAAACTACATATCTCTTTTGGAGATGCTCATCTATACAAAAACCATATTGAACAAGCGGAAGAACTATTGATCAGAAACTTAGGGTTGTTTAGTTTACCTAAACTTGATATTGATAAGAAATACGAATCAATAGATGACTTTACTATGAAATCGTTTGAAATGTGTATGTATCAATTTCACCCTAAGATTACAGCTCCAATATCAGTTTAAGCCCAAGGTAAAGTACGAGCAACAGGTTGAGGTGATTCCAAAATAACTAGATTGTTATCAATACCAGCATAGTATGAGTTTACGGCATTAATACCCAATGCCTCTTGTACTGCTGTTATTACCTCCGCTTCTGTTAAAACATTCCAATGAATACCAGGAAGCTCACCTTCAACCAATGTTATATTCAATGGTGTCATACCATTTATAGTAGAAATGGAGATTCCATTATTTCCAGTTAGATTCCAAGATGCTGATTTTATTATGTCCAAATCATTATCGTTATCTGGATCCATACCATTGATTGATGTGATTGTCCATGTATATGTTGTTGCCATTTTACTACTCCTTGTATTGTTTATTCCATGTGATCAACTTGTCACGCACCTATTTAGTAATTTAAGGAAAACATTATGCTAACATTAATTGCAGCTGTATCCGAGAACGGAATCATTGGCGATAGTACCTTAGATACCATGCCTTGGCACTGTAAAAACGAACTAAAAGTGTTCAGAGCCACTACTATGGGGGGCACTCTAATCATGGGTAGAAAGACGGCAGAACAAGTCGGTAAACTTCCTGGTCGTGATGCTATTGTGTTGAGTAATCGGGAGGAATATCAACTTTCAGGATTTACCACCATGACGATTGATCAGTTCTTGTCCACCAATCTAACCAGACCAGAACACAATTTCTACATTTGTGGGGGTGGCGAAATCTACAAGGAGCTAGTATCCGAATGTGATACTATGGTCATATCATTCATGAAGTTTGAATGTGCCGGTGATGTTGCATTTCCTGATATAGATTGGGATGTCTGGACCATTTCAAACTACACAAAACATGACCAATTTGATACATACTACTATTATCGCAAATGACTATATACTTTCATTTAAGGATTATTATGATAAGTTATATTGTAGGCAAAGCATGCGAAGAATACCAAGATTTATTGGACAAGTTAAACAGAACCTCCGTTGTTATTCCCAGTCTAAATGATGACTCCTTTACTAATTGGAAAGCTAATCACCCAATCTACACACCCCGCAAAGTTTTCACCAATGGTATTTTAGAATTGCATCACGAATAAAATATGTTGACATTACCAGGGATGGTGATATAATGGACACATATCAACCAAATGAGCAAACAAATGATACTATCAATACTAAACGAGTTAGAGTCCAACGCATCAAGAAACTTCAAAATTGATCTGTTGAACAAACACAAAGACAACGAACTACTAAAGGAAGTTTGTCGTTTAGCTAATGATCCGTTTACGCAATTTTATCAACGGAAGATTCCAGAATATCATTTAGTGTATGACCACCCATATGATTTGAAATGGGGACTTGGTCAACTTGCTGATCTATCCACCAGAAAAGTTACCGGTAATGCCGCTATAGAACATCTGGCAAACATTCTATCTAGTGTCTCTGAAAATAATGCTGTTGTTATTGAACGCATTATCAAGAAAGACCTACGATGTGGGTTCTCTACATCTACATCTAATAAAGTATGGCCAAACCTAATATCTGATTATCCATGTATGTTATGTTCACCATTTGACCAGAAGTTGGTTGATAAGATTAGTTTCCCAGCTTTCGTTCAGAAGAAAGAAGATGGTATGAGGTTCAATGCGATCGTTAAAGATGGTGGTGTTGAGTTCCGTAGTCGCAATGGTAAAGAGATCACAGGTTTGGAGTCTCTTGGTTTACTGTTCATAGATTTAGCTTATGGTGACAACATTGTATTTGACGGTGAACTATTGGTTGCTGATGCTGATGGTGTATGTGATCGTCAAACCGGTAATGGTATTTTGAACCGAGCCGTTAAAGGTACAATAACTGAAGAACAATCGGACAGAGTGATTGCTACCGTATGGGATCAAATTCCATACAAAGATTTCATTGCCGGTAAATGCAATAATAGATATGAGTATAGATATAATCGTTTAGTCTATCTTACCGGTAGATTTCCAACCACGAGAATTCAATTGATTGAAACCTTTGAAGTCTTTAGTATTGAACATGCACAAAAGATATTCCAAAACTATCTTGATGATGGTAAAGAGGGTATCATACTTAAAGATCCAAATTCTTTATGGGAAAATAAGCGTTCAAAAGGACAAATCAAGTTCAAAGCTGAACTAGATGTGGATCTTTTAGTGAAATCAGTTATATCTGGTACAGGTAAGTATGCTGATGCTATTGGTTCATTGTATTGTGAGTCTGCGGATGGTGTTGTAAAGGTGTATGTTGGTTCAGGTTTCTCTGATGAACAACGTAATGCTTGTCCTTCAGATTATTATGACAAAATCATAGCTGTGAAGTATAATGCTAGAATTAAGAATGTACAAGGTGAAGAATCCCTTTTCCTACCAATCTATCTAGAAACAAGATTAGATAAAACTGAAGCAGACCACTCAAAGGATATAAAATAAAATGCAAAAGTTCAAAGAGTTTATGGAGGAAGGTGTTATGGATAATTATGGTGGTAAGAAACTAATAACCACCAATCATTACCATAGTCAATTAGATAGACGGGATAATGATCCACAAGCACTAAAACATATATTCAGAAAAACTGTAGACCATTTGAAAACCAATGACTATGGTGACCATAAAAAGTTTTTGGTATATTCCAAGAAACATAACCAAGCTGTTGCATTTAGTCATCAAGAAAACACATCAGATAAGAAAGATACACGAAAACATTTGGTGGCAACCACCATATTTCCCAAAGGTGATAAACATGCTAATCCCGCAACCAAACTAATAAATGTAGAAGGTTATTCACCTGAGTTCCTTAAATACATTGACCTGTTTATACCAGAAGATGTTAGAATAGAATATCCATTATCAGAAGTATTAGTTGAAGATGTTGAGTTTTATTTTCTCCATGGTGAATTACATAATATTCCATTTACAGAATTTATTGAGGTAGAATAATGTCACACATATCACAACTTATCATTGATGTACAATCGTTATATGAATCTGGTATTCCTAATGTAACAATTGCAGAACATCTAAAAATATCAGAAGAAATGGTTGAAAACATCATAAACACATATTGTAACGAAATTGATTGACAATACTCCAAATCGTGATATAATAACTTATAAATTTGAAATCAACGAGAATATATATTATGACAATTACCGCAAAAAATAAAGAGTTCATTGTAGCCGCACAAACATTGTATGGTGTAAATGCAACAGTAACAAGAAAAGAAATCGACCATATTGTTGAAACCATGGCTGTTTCATATCCTTGGTGGATGGTATCAAAGACCGAATATCGTATTGGTCATGGTCAATACCAAGTTCCTAGATTAGATGGTGATTATGTTCCAGTTCAACCACCAGTTATTGATGCAGTTCAACAACAAACATCTATGGATATGTCAGCACAAGTAGTTCATTTTCGTCAACCTAAACTAGTTGATGAATCAGCTCCGTCTGTACCATCGGCATATCAAGATTATGTACCATTTGGTTTTCATAAAGATTTAGTTACAGTAATCAAATCAAAAGAGTTCTATCCAGTATTCATTACGGGTTTGAGCGGCAATGGCAAGACGCTTATGGCTGAACAAGTTTGTGCCCAATTAAAGCGTGAATGTATCCGTGTTAATATCAGTATTGAAACTGATGAATCCGATCTGCTTGGGGGTAACACCTTGATTGATGGGAACGTGGTATTCCGTGACGGTCCTGTTCTTACCGCAATGAAACGGGGGTCAGTATTACTTATTGATGAAGTCGACCGTGGTAACGGTTCCAAGTTGATGTGTCTACAAGGAATCCTAGAGGGTAACGGTCACTATAACAAGAAGACTGGTGAGATGGTTTATCCAAAACCTGGTTTCACTATCATCGCAACAGCTAACACAAAAGGTAAAGGTTCAGAAGATGGCAATTATCTATCACAAATATTGGATTCCGCTTTTTTGGAACGCTTTGTTATTACAGTTGAACAAGAGTTTCCTGATGCAAAGACCGAAAAGAAGATTTTAACACCATTGATTAAAGATGTTGAGTTTGTTGATGAATTGGTAAAATGGGCAGATGTAATCCGTAAGACGTATATGGAAGGCGCAATTGATGAAATCATAAGTACCAGACGATTAGTTCATATTGCCAAGACCTATAACATTTTTGGTAACAAACCAAAAGCTATTCAGTTATGTATTGCTCGTTTTGATGATGAAACGAAATCTGGGTTTTTGGATCTTTATAACAAGATGACGGATGCACCTGAAGAAACTATTGTAGAGGTAGATTAATATGGCCGCATGGGCTGGTGGTAAAGGTAGTAATGCTAGGGCGGTGGATACAGATAAATTCAACGCTAATTGGGACTTAATTTGGGGTAAAAAAGAGAACATTATGAATAAAGATGAAATTGTTGATATACTACATAATAACGTTGCGAATATTACATTCACAAAAGTCAATGGCGATGTTCGTGTATTAAAAGGTACACTATTGGACCAGTTTCTTCCACAAAAAGAAGTTGTTGCTGATGGTGTTGAAGTTGAAACCATTGTCGAAACTCAAACAAGAAAAGCGACCAACGAGAATGTTGTTGTGGTATTTGATATTGAAAGTGATGGTTATAGATCGTTTAGAGTTGATTCAGTTACAGCAGTAGAAATTATCGAGAACTAGAATGGCAGTTGATAAACTTAAAGGTCGTGCCTTGGATGCCCTCCAAGGTGGACCTGAACCA
>Ga0209084_1003341_pt1 | contig 11860 bp, 9 predicted proteins | sample C_130820_MF_Meta_FD_187309 | JGI IMG/M metagenome (GOLD analysis project Ga0209084, IMG submission 187309) | Freshwater microbial communities from Lake Croche, Canada to study carbon cycling - C_130820_MF_MetaG (SPAdes) (version 2) | ecosystem: Environmental > Aquatic > Freshwater > Lake | place... | reverse complement strand
CGAGCGCCGCACAAGCTGCCACCGTCCGTACTGTTCCAGAGAGAAACGCCATGAAAATCCATGAATACCAAGGCAAGGAAATCTTGCGCAACGCCGGCGTGCCCGTACCGCGCGGCATCCCCGCTTTCACCGTCCAAGAGGCGGTCGAGGCGGCCCAAAAACTGGGCGGTCCGGTCTGGGTCGTCAAGGCCCAAATCCACGCTGGCGGACGCGGCAAAGGCGGCGGCGTCAAACTTGCCCGCTCGATTGACGAGGTCAAGCAACTGGCCAGCGAGATTTTGGGCATGCAGCTCATCACCCACCAAACCGGCCCGCTGGGCCAAAAAGTGCGCCGTTTGCTGATCGAAGACGGCGCGGACATCAAAAAAGAGTATTACGTCTCGGCCGTCACCGACCGCGCCAGCCAGCGCGTGGCCATGATCGCCTCGTCGGAAGGCGGCATGGACATCGAAGGCGTCGCACATGACACGCCCGAGAAAATCATCACCGAAATCGTCGACCCCGCGCTGGGCCTGACCGACACACAAGCAGCCAAGCTGGCCGACGCCATTGGCGTGCCCGCAGCCTCCACCGCCATGGCGGTCGATGTTTTGCAAAAAATCTACCAGGTCTATATGGACACCGACGCCAGCCTGGTCGAAGTGAACCCCCTGATTTTGGAAGGCAACGGCAACATCAAAGCCCTGGACGCCAAGTTCAACTTTGACGCCAACGCCCTGTACCGCCACCCCGACATCGTCGCCTACCGCGACCTGGACGAGGAAGACGCTGCCGAGATCGAGGCCTCCAAATTTGACCTGGCCTACATCAGCCTGGACGGCAACATCGGCTGCCTGGTCAACGGCGCAGGCCTGGCCATGGCGACCATGGACACCATCAAGCTCTTTGGCGCCGAGCCGGCCAACTTTTTGGACGTGGGCGGCGGCGCCACCCCCGAGAAGGTGACCGAAGCCTTCAAAATCATGCTCAAAAACCCCAAGGTCAAGGCCATTTTGGTCAACATCTTTGGCGGCATCATGAAGTGCGACACCATTGCCAGCGGCGTCATCGCCGCATGCAAAGCGGTCAACCTGCAAGTGCCGCTGGTGGTGCGCATGAAGGGCACCAACGAGGACATCGGCAAAAAAATGCTGGCCGACTCGGGCCTGCCCATCATCAGCGCCGACACCATGGCCGAAGCGGCTGAAAAAGTCGTCGCCGCCATCCACGCAGCCGCATAAGCCTCGCCCAAGGAAACACCATGTCTATCCTCATTAACAAAGACACCAAAGTCATCACCCAGGGCATTACCGGCAAAACCGGCCAGTTCCACACCGAAAAGTGCCAGGAATACGCCAACGGCAAAAACTGCTTCGTCGCGGGCGTTAACCCCAAAAAGGCGGGCGAGTCCATCTTTAATATCCCGATTTACGCCTCCGTCCAAGAAGCCGCGCACGAAACCGGCGCCACCGTCTCGGTCATCTACGTGCCGCCCGCAGGCGCCGCCGCTGCCATCTGGGAAGCTGTCGAGGCCAACCTGGACCTGGCCATTTGCATTACCGAAGGCATCCCGGTGCGCGACATGCTGGAAGTGCGCAACAAAATGCGCGCCAAAGAAGCCGCTGGCGGCAAAAAGACGCTGCTGCTCGGACCCAACTGCCCTGGCCTGATCACGCCCGAAGAAATCAAAATCGGCATCATGCCCGGCCACATCCACCGCAAGGGCCGCATCGGCGTGGTCAGCCGCTCGGGCACGCTCACCTACGAAGCGGTGGCGCAGCTCACCGAAATCGGCCTGGGCCAATCGACCGCCGTGGGCATTGGTGGCGACCCGATCAACGGGCTCAAGCACATCGACATCATGCGCGCCTTCAACGACGACCCGGACACCGACGCCGTCATCATGATCGGTGAAATCGGCGGCCCGGACGAAGCCGAAGCGGCCCGCTGGTGCAAGCTGAACATGAAAAAGCCCATCGTCGGCTTTATCGCCGGCGTCACCGCGCCTGCGGGCAAGCGCATGGGCCACGCCGGTGCGCTCATCAGCGGCGGCGCGGACACCGCCGACGCCAAACTGGCCGTCATGGAAGAGTGTGGTTTTAAAGTCACGCGCAACCCCTCGGAGATGGCCAAGCTGCTCAAAGCCATGCTGTAAAGGCGCAGCGCGGGGGCTCGCTACACTCCCGCCTGCTGGTTGAGCCCCCCTGACGCCCGCCACGTGCGGGCGTTATTTTTTGGGAAAGCAAGCGCAGGAGACCTCATGGAACTAGTACAAACACCCGAATTTTGGATTGGTCTTTTAAAGATCGTCTGGATCAACATCATCCTCTCGGGGGACAACGCCGTAGTTATTGCCCTGGCCGCCCGCAGCCTGCCGCCCGCGCAGCAACAAAAGGCCGTGCTCTTTGGCTCGGGGGCGGCGGTGGTGCTGCGCATTGCGCTCACTGTGGTGGCCGTGCAACTGCTGGCCATGCCCTACCTGCAAATTGTGGGCGGCCTGCTGCTCTTGTGGATAGGCACCCAGCTACTCAGCGAAGACGGCGAGGGCGAGGGCGAGGAGAAGCACCACGCCAGCCTGCTCTCGGCGGTGCGCACCATCTTGGTGGCCGACCTGGTCATGAGCCTGGACAACGTCATCGCCGTGGCCGCCGCCGCCAAAGGCAGCATGCTGCTGCTCATCCTGGGCCTGGCCATCAGCATCCCGCTGGTGATCTTTGGCAGCACGCTGATGATCCGGCTGATGGAGCGCTTCCCCATCGTCGTCACCTTTGGCGCGGGGCTGATTGGCTGGGTGGGCGGCGAGACCATCGTCAGCGACAACGTGATGGCCCCGCTGCTGACCCAAATGCACTGGCTGCACACGGCCGGCCCCATCACCGGCGCGGCGCTGGTGCTGCTAATTGGGCGCTGGATGCAAAAACAGTCTTCCGAGGAACCGCCCCTGAGCTAAACCCCCAAGCGCCGGGGGGTACGATAAAAATGTGCAATTCTGTTTATTTTGTTGTATCATTTGATAACGATCTGCAAATTTAATGGAATTCGCAAATTTCGAAAGATTCTGCAAATCGTTTTGTTAAACCATTATTTTTTGTACCTTAGGGGGTTTTTATGAAGAGCAAATTGCAACAGGGCTTTACCCTGATCGAGCTGATGATCGTCGTGGCGATCATTGGGGTGTTGGCAGCGGTGGCGATTCCGGCGTACCAGGACTACATCGCAAAAGCGCAACTAGCGGAAGCAGACAGCATCACTGCAGGCATTAAGTCGGAGGTTGCTATGAGTTATGCAGATTCGACGACATGCCCAGCAAACGGCAGCGGAGCTGTCGGGACAATCCCTGTAAAGACTTCCATCTCTGGGAAATATATTACTTCCGTGGAGACTGCTGGTACTGCAAACACGCTCGGTACAGGCGGTTGTACAGTAACTGCGACATTCAAATCAACTGGCGTCAATCCGAAGCTCGCAAGTAAATATTTCAAATACACATTGGTAAGTGCTACAAGCACTACCAAATGGACCTGTGAGTCGAACATAGATGCGGCGATCTTGCCGAAAACTTGTGACGCACCTGCTGCCGCTGGTGGTACTGGTGGTACTGGTGGTTAATATACATTTCACAAAGTGTGACTGAAATATTCCGTCACAACGAATGACCACCTACAGGCCCCTTTTGGGGCCTGTTTTCGTTTAGCTAACTTAACCAAATGGTAAATACGATCAACCGAACGCCTGCACCAGAGGTTGCCGCGCATTTAGAGGAAGAAGCACCTGATAAAACGGGCGGCAGCGTCGAGTTTCCTATCTCGGTAGAAGTTAACTTTACTCAGCTATGTGTAGCGAACCCATTGACGCTGCCACCCGCCGATAATCCGGCCCGTGCCCACTTTCCCCCGTTTTTTACTCCTGAGCGCGCTGCTGCTGTGCGTGGCGCTGCCGTGGCTCAACCCCATTTCTAGCGGGCCGTCGGTGGTGGTGGTGTCGGCCTTGGTGGCCTGGTGGGGGGCGGCGGCTTTGCTGGCTTTGGCGGGCGCGGGCGGTGTGGGGCGCGATGCGTTTTTCAGGGCGCTGGCGCTGGGCTGGGCGCTGGCGGCGCTGGCCAGTGCGCTGATGGGGCTGCTGCAGTATTTTGATGCGGTGCCGGCCAGCGTGCGCTGGATCAACCAGGGCAGCGCCGGCCAGGCCTTTGGCAATTTGCGCCAGCGCAACCAGTTTGCCACCCTGTGCAGCATGGGCCTGGCGCTTATGTGGTGGTGGGTGCAGCACGGGCAGGCGCTTGGGGCGCAGGCGGGCAGGCCATGGCCAGCACTCGGGCTGCGCCAGCGTGTGGCGCGGCTGGGTGCTTTGTTGGGCAGTGCTTTGCTGGCCAGCGCGCTGCTGGCCTCGGGCTCGCGCACGGGGCTGCTGCAGTTGCTGCTGCTGTGCGCGCTGGCCTGGCTGTGGCGCGGCACGCAGCACCGCCGGGGTCTGTGGCTGGCGGCCTGGATGCTGCTGGTCTACGTGCTGGCGGCCTATGCGCTGCCGCTGTTGGCGGGCGTGGACGGCTCGGTGCTAGAGCGCCTGCGCGGCCAGGGCGAGGGCTGCTTTAGCCGCGTGTACCTGTGGCGCAATGTGCTCTACCTGATTGCCCAAAAGCCGCTGTGGGGCTGGGGCGCGGGCGAGCTCGATTTTGCGCACTTCATGACGCTATACCCCGCCGCGCTGGCCGGGCCGCGCTTTTGCGATATTTTGGACAACGCGCACAACCTGCCGCTGCACCTGGCCGTGGAGCACGGCCTGCCGCTGGCGCTGCTGGCCTGTGCGGCGTTGCTGGCATGGCTGGCACGCGCCGCGCCCTGGCGCGAGGCGCAGCCCCCGCGCCAACTGGCCTGGGCGGTGCTGGCGCTGATCGGGCTGCACAGTCTGCTGGAGTACCCACTGTGGTACGGGCCGTTTCAGATGGCGGCGCTGCTGAGTATGTGGGTGCTGTGGGCTTTTCGGGCCGGTGCGCCCGCGCTGGGTGCGGCCCCGGCGCAGAGCCGGCCTGCGCGAGTGCTGCTGCTGTGCGGCGCACTGGCCCTGGCGCCGCTGTGCGCCGTGGCCCACTGGAGCTACTGGCGCATGGGCCAGCTCTACCTTCCAGCCGATCAGCGCGCACCAAACTACCGCAACAACACGTTTAGTAAAGTGCAGGGCACCTGGCTGTTTGCCGAACATGTGCGCTTTGCCGAGCTGTCGGTCACGCCCGTAGAGCCCGACAACGCCGCCCATGTGCTGGCGCTGGCCCAAGATCTGCTGCACTTCTCGCCCGAGCCCATGGTGATCGCCAAACTGATGGACGCCGCCGTGCTGCTAGGCCAAACCGAGACCCTGCACACTTACGCCCCCCGCTTTGCTGCGGCGTTTGCGCAGGACTGGGTGCGGTGGTGTGAGAGGAATGAGGGGGTGGATGTGGGCCAAGGCGCGCCGGGTCGCACCTTGGAAATACGGTAGATTGTTGCTAAATTTATAATGATTTGGCTCGCCTGGGCGTTTCGTCGCTAGGTTCTTTCTGTGCATATGCAAAAAGATGACTAAGTTTTACTAACGACCGCTTTTGAGCCCAATGCTAAAGAGCTCCAAATTTATGCGCAGTTTGGGGGTGCGGTTTGAATCTAACTCTGGAGAAAAAATGGCGAAAAGCAAAAACCATACAGCGACCGACCCATGGGATCAACGAGCGCTAGGTGCTGATGCGCAATTTGTGGGCGTGGCAGATGTGTCCCACGAGGTGGCCCTGACCCAGGCGCTGGAGATGCAGGCGAAGCAACCCAGACGCAAACCTGCAATACCACGCGCAGGCGCGAAAAAGGCCGCTTAAATATCAATATTGCCCGCCCGCAGCGCATTGGTTTCAATGAACTCGCGGCGGGGTTCTACGTCGTCGCCCATGAGCATGGTGAAGACGCGGTCGGCTTCGATGGCGTCGTCGATTTGCACGCGCAGCAGGCGGCGCACCGTCGGGTCCATGGTGGTTTCCCACAGTTGCGCGGGGTTCATCTCGCCCAAGCCTTTATAGCGCTGACGGGCAGTGCCGTTTTCGGCTTGGGCAATCAGCCAGGCCATGGCTTGGCGGAAGTCGCTCACTTTTTCTTCCTTGGCGCGCTCTCCCTCGCCGCGCATGACGCGGGCACCTTCGGCCAACAAGTCTTTGAAGGTGCTGGCCGCTTCGGCAAGCGCGCCATAATCTGCGCCGTGCACAAAGTCTTGCGTGAGCACGCTGCTTTTCACATTGCCGTGGTGACGGCGGCTGATGCGCAGAATAGGTTTGTCACTGCGCACGTCAAACTCGCCGGCTACTTCGGCATCGGGCAGGCGCGCTTGGAGAGCGGCGGCGGACAGTTCGGCGTCGGCCACGGTGTCTAAGTTCAGCGCCACGCCATCGGCTACGGCACGCAGGGCTTCGGCGTCCATAAAGTTTTGCAGGCGCGCGATCACGCTTTGCGCCACCTGGTGCTTTCGCGCCAGTTCGGCCAGGGTGTCGCCTTGTAGCGTGCTGCCGTTGGGGCCGCCGGTAAATACGGAGGCGTTGATCAGCGCGATGCGCATCAAAAAGCTGTCCAGCGCCGAGGCGTCTTTCAGGTACAACTCTTCTTTGCCGGCCTTCACTTTGTAGAGCGGCGGCTGCGCGATGTAGATATGGCCGCGCTCCACCAGCTCGGGCATTTGGCGGTAGAAGAAAGTGAGCAACAAGGTGCGGATATGCGCGCCGTCCACGTCCGCATCGGTCATGATGATGATGCGGTGGTAGCGCAGCTTGGCAACGTCAAAATCGTCATTGCCGGTGCTGCCGCCGGCTTTGCCGATGCCGGTGCCCAAGGCGGTAATCAGCGTCAGGATTTCATTGCTGGTCAGCAGCTTTTCGTAACGCGCTTTTTCCACGTTCAAAATCTTGCCGCGCAAAGGCAAGATGGCTTGGAATTTACGGTCGCGGCCTTGCTTGGCGCTGCCACCGGCGGAGTCACCCTCGACGATATAAATCTCGCACATGGCGGGGTCTTTTTCCTGGCAGTCGGCCAATTTTCCGGGCAAGCCCATGCCGTCGAGCACGCCTTTGCGGCGTGTCATATCGCGCGCTTTGCGGGCGGCTTCGCGCGCACGCGCCGCTTCGATGATTTTGCCAACGATGATCTTGGCGTCAATTGGCCGCTCTTGCAGGTAGTCGGCCAACAGTTTGCTGACGATATCTTCCACCGGGCCGCGCACTTCGCTAGAGACCAACTTGTCTTTGGTTTGGCTGCTAAATTTGGGCTCGGGCACTTTCACCGAGAGCACGCAGCACAGGCCTTCGCGCATATCGTCGCCGGTCACTTCCACTTTGGCTTTTTTGGCCAGCTCCGATTCGTCGATGTATTTGTTGATGACACGCGTCATGGCTGCGCGCAAACCGGTCAGATGCGTGCCGCCGTCGCGCTGGGGGATGTTGTTGGTAAAGCAGAGCACTTGCTCGTTGTAGCCGCTGTTCCACTGCATGGCCACTTCGACACCGATGTTGGTGTTTTGGTCGCTCTGGCGGTCGCCCATGGCGTGGAAGATGTTGGGGTTGAGGACGGTCTTGCCTTTGTTGATGAAATTCACAAAGCCTTTGACGCCACCCGCGCCCGAGAAGTCGTCTTCTTTACCGGTGCGCTCGTCTTTGAGGCGGATGCGCACGCCGTTGTTCAAAAAGCTGAGCTCGCGCAGGCGCTTGCTCAGGATTTCGTAGTGGAAAACATTGTTTTCTTTGAAGATGTCGGTGTCGGGCAAAAAGTGCACTTCGGTGCCGCGCTTTTCGGTGTCACCAGCCACTTTCATGGGCGAGACTTCAAAGCCGTCTTGCATCTCGGTGATGCGGTTTTGCACAAAGCCTTTGCTGAATTCCATGACGTGCACTTTGCCGTCGCGCCGAATCGTCAGGCGCAGCATTTTGGAGAGCGCATTCACGCAGCTCACGCCCACGCCGTGCAGGCCGCCCGAGACTTTGTAGCTGTTTTGGTTGAACTTGCCGCCCGCGTGCAGCTCGGTCAGCGCGATCTCGGCCGCCGAGCGCTTGGGCTCATGCTTATCGTCCATCTTGATGCCAGTGGGGATGCCCCGGCCGTTGTCGACCACGCTAATCGAGTTGTCCGAGTGGATGGTGACCAAAATATCGTCGCAATGCCCGGCCAGCGATTCGTCGATGGAGTTGTCCACCACCTCAAACACCAGATGGTGCAAACCGGTACCGTCCGAGGTGTCGCCGATGTACATGCCCGGGCGCTTGCGCACGGCCTCCAGGCCTTCGAGGATTTGGATGGAGCCTTCGCCGTAGGCGTCGGTAGCGCCGGCCTGGTTGGTGTCGATGGTGGGCTGGAAGTTCGAGCTGTCAGAGCCGCTGTCGCCGGTGTTGACGCCCTCGCTGGAGTCGTTATGGGGGGCGTCGGGCTGCTTATCTTGGGTCATGGAGAAGTCTTCTGGTAAAAAATGGGCGCTTCTTGAAAGTCCAAACCCCCGTGAGGCGGGGGTTTGTGTAGGGGCACGGGCTCAGGCGCCCTTAAATTCGCATGGGCATCACAACGTACTTGAAGGTGGCGTTGTCGGGGATGGTCATCAGCGCCGAGCTGTTGCCGTCCGAGAACTCGAGGGTGACCATTTCCTGGCCCATATTGGACAAGGCGTCGATCAGGTAGGTAACGTTAAAGCCGATTTCGATGCTGTCGCCTTCGTAGTCGATATCGATTTCGTCCACCGCCTCTTCCTGCTCGGCGTTGTTGGCGGCCATGCGCAACGTGCCGGGCTCGATGTTCAGGCGCACGCCTTTGAACTTGTCGCTGGTCAGAATGGCGGTGCGCTGCAAGGTGGACAGCAGCGTGGCGCGGCCCAGGACGATGCGGTTTTTGTGGTTTTTGGGGATGACGCGGTTGTAGTCGGGGAACTTGCCCTCGACCAGCTTGGTCACAAACTGCATGCCCTCAAAGCTAAAGCGCGCCTGGTTGCTGGCAAATTGCATGTCGATGGCGCCTTCGGCGTCCGAGAGCAGGCGCTGCAACTCGATCACGGTTTTGCGCGGCAAGATGACTTCCTGCTTGGGCACTTCCACGTCCAGCGTGGCCGAGGCAAAAGCCAGGCGGTGGCCGTCGGTGGCCACCAGGCTGAGCTGCTTACCTTCGGCGACGAACAAAATGCCGTTGAGGTAATAGCGGATATCGTGCACCGCCATGGAAAAAGAGACTTGGCTGAGCAGGCTTTTGAGGGTTTTTTGCGGCACGCTGAACACCGGGCCAAAGCTGGCCGACTCTTGCACCAGCGGAAAGTCTTCGGCCGGCAGGGTTTGCAGGGTGAACTTGCTTTTGCCGCCTTTGAGGATGATTTTGCTTTGGCTGGCCTCGAGGGACACGGTCTGGTCCGCGGGCATGGTGCGCAGAATATCGATGAGTTTGCGCGCGCCGATGGTGGTGCTGAAGTCGGCCGCGTCGCCGCCGAGTTCGGCGCTGGTGCGGATTTGGATTTCGAGGTCGCTGGTGGTGAACTGCAGGCTGGAGCCGGTTTTGCGCACCAGCACATTGGCCAGGATGGGCAGCGTATGGCGACGTTCGACGATACCGGCCACCGATTGCAGCACGGACAACAACTGGTCTTGCGTGGCTTTCAATACGATCATTTCTTACTCCAATATTCTCAAACTAGTGTCCGCCTGCGCGCCGGGCGCTTAGCACCCGCCATTTTCGCCGCTTTTGGGGCGTTTTTGGCTCCAAACCGAGATTTCTGTCACCCTTTGAGGGTTTGTTCGAGCACGTGCAGCTGCTGGTTGAGCTCGGTGGCCTGCTGGCGCTCCTGGCCGATCTTGCGCACCGCGTGCAAAACCGTGGTGTGGTCGCGCCCGCCAAAGAGCTCGCCGATCTCGGGCAGGCTTTTTTGGGTCAGCTCTTTGGCCAGGTACATGGCAATTTGGCGCGGCCGGGCGATACTGGCCGGGCGCTTCTTGGAATACATGTCCGCGACCTTGATTTTGTAGTAATCGGCCACCGTTTTTTGGATGTTTTCCACAGAGATCTGCCGGTTTTGAATGGACAGCAGGTCGCGCAGGGCTTCGCGGGCCAAAAGAATGGAGATGTCCTTTTGGTTAAAGCGGGAATAGGCCAGGCATTTGCGTAGCGCCCCCTCGAGCTCGCGCACGTTGGAGCGCACGTTTTTGGCGATAAAAAAGGCCACTTCCTCGGGCATATCAGCGCCCTCGGCGCGCGCTTTGTTGATCAAAATGGCCACCCGCATCTCCAATTCGGGCGGCTCGATGGCCACCGTCAGCCCCGAATCGAAGCGCGAAACCAGGCGCTCGTGGATGTCGGTCAGGCCCTTGGGATAGGTATCGCTGGTCATCACGATGTGCGACTTTTTGGCCAAAAGCGCCTCAAAAGCGTTGAAAAACTCTTCCTGCGTGCGCTCTTTATTGGCAAAAAACTGGACGTCGTCGATCAAAAGCAGGTCCAGCGAGTGGTATTTGTCCTTGAATTCGTCAAAGGTTTTGCGCTGGTAGGACTTGACCACGTCCGACACAAACTGCTCGGCGTGGATGTACAGCACCTTGGCCATGGGCCGGTCGGCCAGCAGCCGATTGCCTGCGGCGTGCATCAAATGGGTCTTGCCCAAACCCACGCCACCATAGATAAACAAGGGGTTGTAGAGGTGTCCGGGGGTGGTGGCCACGTGCATGGCGGCGGCGCGGGCCATGCGGTTGGCGCTGCCTTCGACCAGGCTGTCAAAGTTGAGCATGCTGTTGAGGCGGCTCTTGGGCGCTTCGGGCGCGCTGGCCGGCGCAGGGGCGCTGCCCGGTGTGCCCTGTTCGCGCGCGCCCAGCGAAGGTGCCGCCGTGCGCACCTGCGCCTCGCGGGGGCTGATGGCCAGCTCCAGCTGCACCGGCTGGCCGCACAGGCGCTCCAAAATGGCCTGGATGGGCGTGCTGTACTGGGCGCGCACCCAGTCGAGCTTGAAGCGGTTGGCCACCATGATGGTTAGCTTGCTGAAGTCTTCGGCGACCTGGGCGGTCAGCGGCTTGATCCAGGTGTTGAACTGCTGCTCGGGCAAGTCCTGGGCCAGCTGCTCCAGACACGATTGCCACAAGGCCTGGCCGGCGTGGTCAGCGTCCAAAGGTGCGCCAAAGGGAGTGAATTCGTCGGTCATGGGCGCATGCTATCTGTGGATAAATAAGAAAAACCAGCTTGTCTCGAATAATTTATCAAACACTTATCCACAGAAGCCTGGGGTGTCTGGCGGGGGCGCAATAGTAACCGGATTTGGGCCGGATGGCGGACTATTTTTGCGTCTTTGCGGGCAGTGCAGGGGCGGGCAGTGCGGGGCGCCGACCCCCTGAGGCACCCGCTCTATTGTGGGAGCCGCCAAAATTTGCGATAATGTAAGGCTTTCCCCCAAACAATGGGGGTGTTTATCTGACGGACATTGACCATGAAACGCACTTACCAACCTTCGAAAATCCGCCGTGCACGCACCCACGGATTCCTGGTTCGCATGAAAACCCGTGGCGGCCGCGCTGTCATCAACGCACGCCGCGCCAAAGGCCGCAAGCGCCTGGCCGTCTGAACGGCGCCTGCCAAGGCACCGGCCTGACAGTGCAAGGACTGCGCACCCGCGCCCAGTTCCAGGCTGCATTGGCAGGTACTGTGCAGGCCAAAAGCGCACATTTTGTCCTGCATTTTTGTCGTTTTGATGCCCCAGCTGCACGCCCACAGGCCAGTGCCGAAGATGCTGCGGGGGCATTTGCCAGAGGTTTTGTGCTGGAGCAGCCCGCCATGGGCGCCATGGTGCCCAAGCGCTGGGCCAAGCGGGCCGTTACCCGCAACACCATCAAACGCCAGATTTACCACGTGAGCCAACTCTTCGAAAACCGCCT
>Ga0209084_1003339_pt1 | contig 11862 bp, 10 predicted proteins | sample C_130820_MF_Meta_FD_187309 | JGI IMG/M metagenome (GOLD analysis project Ga0209084, IMG submission 187309) | Freshwater microbial communities from Lake Croche, Canada to study carbon cycling - C_130820_MF_MetaG (SPAdes) (version 2) | ecosystem: Environmental > Aquatic > Freshwater > Lake... | reverse complement strand
GTAGTTGCCATCAGTGTACGGATGATATCCTGTCGCTAGCGTTGGACTGGTTGTACCCACACCACTAGCTCCGAAGTAGTAGTAGTTGTTAGCAGTGAACTGCTGATATCCTGTCGCTAGCGTTGGACTAGTTGTACCCACACCACCAGCTCCGAAGTCGTAGTATTTGCTATCAGTGAATGGTAGATATCCTGTCACTAGCGTTGGACTAGTTGTACCAGTACCAGCAACCCGAAGTAGTAGTAGTAGCCATCAGTGAACGGATGATATCCTGTCGCTAGCGTGCCAGCTCCACTAAGGTAAGTATAATACAGACTGTCACTAGCTTGTACTGGTGTGGCGGTGGTATAAGCTGCCCATCGCACGCCAGCATTATAGTAGCCATTACTATAAACTCCATTAGCTAGTGTGCCCTCACCGGCTGTGGTCGTACTATACGTATAATAATATCCAGCGTTGTCCAATGGTTCCTGAGGAGCACCTGTCGGAGCAGCAGTCAATACGTCGCTTACATAATAACCATCAGTATAATAGCCGTTTTTAACTGTACCAGTCCCTATATCCGCGCCAGCAACATAATTGTGGGTCAATCCATCAGCCTGCAAATTAGCGTAGCTCCCTGTATATAGTCCAGTGTTAACCCCTGCAGCATAGCTATAGGCCAAGCTGTCACCTTCTAGATTATAGGCAACTCCTGTAAATGTGTCTCCGTTAGTGGTTACAGTAGTCACACCAGCAACAACAGTTGTAACAATCAATGTAGTCGCATTTGCTGTGTTAGTGGCTCCACTTGCCACATAAAGAGTACCATCCACTGTACCGGCATTACTAGCCCCAGCTTCAAGCAAAACAGTGCCTGTAACAGTAGCGTTTTCGACTATCTCTCCTCCACTAGTCACTCGCACATTCCCGATTATAGCCCCAGCATTCGTGCCAGATAACACAACATTTCCTGTGATAGTTCCAGAGACTGTATTTACGCCACCAGCCAAGATCTCTGCAGCTCCTGTGATAGTGCCGCTGTTGATTCCGCCATCATCGATTGTGACAGCTGCTTCGATAACTCCTGTGTTTTCTGCTCCGTCGATTAACGTTGTTGGTATAGAAATTGCCATATAGATTTAAAGTAAGAAATTAAGCTCCTCCTGTGTAGGTAACGTTACCACTGAGCACCAGGGTTCCAGTGTTTCCTGCCCCGACATTAGTAATGGGGCAGCTGATGCTGACTGCTGCGGTTGAAGTTAAGGTTAAAGTGCAAGATGCAGCTACACTGATGTCATCGGGTTCCACCCACGCAGGTGAAACATAGTCAAGAACTGCAGTACAATTTGATAATATTACGACGTGTGTGCTATTGTTTGGATACGCGTCTGCATTAGTCGTATGCACAGAATTTCCAAACCAGTTAGTTAGTGTAGACCAAAGATAATCTGTAGTGCTGTAAAAATATCTACCAATTACAGATGCTCCTCCCCCTCCTCCACCAGAGGCAAGAGGATGTACTCCTGCAAAACTACCTGCACCAAATGTTGATAATATAGGCATAATTAAAATAAAAGTAAGGCAGGGAGCACCCTTGTTAGAGTGCTCCCTGCATTGTTGTTAGACTTAGGCGAACTTTACAGCACTGCCAAACACAGTGTATGCGGCACTACCTGTCTTCACTATCGTGAGGGTATAAGCCTCGGTTGTGTTAATGGCTGTCACTGGAGCTACCCCGTCAGCCCACTTGACTGTTACGGCAGCTCCATCAATTGTAACGTCGACCAAGTCGTACTTGGTGCTTCCCTGTTTTACAAGCAACACTAGCGTGAGTGCTTTGTTTGTAGCAAGGTAACTGTTCAACGTTACAGTGCTAGATGCTCTGATATTTATATCATAGGGTGCAGTTGCCGCTGTGGCGAAGTATACGATCTGCTGAAGTGTCACATCATAGTTAAACACCGCAGGTATCACACTATTGTTAGTAACGTTCTCAAAGAGACCTGGCATCAGATCCACACCCACATCAGCAGCACCGACCTGAATGGCCAATACTTCGATAGTGGTGTTATCTGGAGGGGCGCTAGCGAATTCGATAGCTCCAGCGCCAGAGTTGTCAAGGATGGTGTAAGCATTACCTGCACCACCAATTTGGTGCTCACCACTGATAGTGACTAAATAACTGGTGGCTGTTGTATCAGTATAACCAGTAATGCCAGTGAATACAGTGTCTGTGCCGTTACCAGTGAATATGGTCTGCTCAGCTCCACCTACAATAAGAGCACCTGTACCGGCTGGTCCAGATACACCAGATTGCCCTGTTATACCCTGTGTGCCTTGTTCTCCTTGGGTTCCTTGTTCACCCTGGGTTCCTTGTTCTCCTTGAGTACCTTGTTCACCCTGGGTTCCTTGTTCTCCTTGTGTGCCTTGTTCTCCTTGAGTACCTTGTTCCCCTTGTTGACCCTGTTGACCCTGAGTACCCTGTTCACCCTGTTGACCCTGAGTCCCTTGTTCTCCTTGGGTTCCCTGTTCACCCTGTTGACCCTGAGTACCTTGTTCACCCTGGGTTCCTTGTTGACCTTGAGTACCTTGCTCACCTTGGGTTCCCTGTTCACCCTGAGTCCCTTGTTCTCCTTGAGTACCTTGTTGACCTTGAGTACCTTGTTCACCCTGAGTACCTTGGGTTCCTTGCTCACCCTGTGTGCCTTGTGTGCCCTGCTCACCCTGAGTACCTTGTTCACCCTGAGTACCCTGTTGACCTTGGGTTCCTTGTTCTCCTTGGGTTCCTTGCTCACCCTGAGTACCTTGTTCGCCCTGTGTGCCTTGTTCGCCCTGAGTACCTTGAGTACCTTGAGTACCTTGTTCACCCTGAGTACCCTGTTGACCTTGGGTTCCTTGTTGGCCCTGAGTCCCTTGTTCTCCTTGTGTGCCTTGTTCTCCTTGTGTGCCCTGAGTACCTTGGGTTCCTTGTTCTCCCTGAGTACCTTGCTCACCCTGTGTGCCCTGCTCACCCTGTTCACCCTGAGTACCTTGCTCACCTTGGGTTCCTTGAGTCCCTTGAGTCCCTTGAGTCCCTTGAGTCCCTTGAGTCCCTTGCTCACCTTGAGTCCCTTGCTCACCCTGAGTACCTTGCTCACCTTGGGTTCCTTGTTGACCCTGAGTCCCTTGTTCTCCTTGTGTGCCTTGTTGACCCTGTGTGCCTTGCTGACCCTGTGTGCCTTGTTCTCCTTGAGTACCTTGCTCACCTTGAGTACCTTGCTCACCTTGGGTTCCTTGCTCACCTTGGGTTCCTTGCTCACCCTGAGTACCTTGGGTTCCTTGAGTACCTTGCTCACCTTGGGTTCCTTGAGTACCTTGGGTTCCTTGGGTTCCTTGAGTACCTTGCTCACCTTGGGTTCCTTGCTCACCCTGAGTACCTTGCTCACCCTGAGTACCCTGAGTACCTTGCTGACCCTGAGTCCCTTGTTCCCCTTGAGTACCTTGCTCACCTTGAGTACCTTGTTCTCCTTGAGTGCCCTGAGTACCCTGAGTACCCTGAGTACCCTGAGTACCCTGAGTACCTTGCTGACCCTGAGTACCTTGTTCTCCTTGTGTGCCTTGCTCACCTTGGGTTCCCTGCTCACCCTGAGTACCTTGAGTACCTTGGGTTCCTTGGGTTCCTTGAGTACCTTGATGCCCCTGTGTGCCTTGCTCACCTTGAGTCCCTTGCTCACCCTGAGTACCTTGAGTACCTTGGGTTCCTTGGGTTCCTTGAGTACCTTGATGCCCCTGTGTGCCTTGCTCACCTTGAGTCCCTTGCTCACCCTGAGTACCTTGCTCACCTTGTGTGCCTTGTTCACCCTGAGTACCTTGATAGCCCTGGTCGCCCTTGGCCCCAGAAACTACAGCCAAGAACAATCCATGAGCATTCGCAAACCCTGTTGTTCCTGTACCTGCACTAGTTACAGCTGTGACAGGAATAGTCCAATATGTAACACCGTTAACTGCATCATACGTACGTGTAGGAGCATCACTGATAGTGAACTTCTGCACATTGTTGCTCACATTGGCGTCTTGCACTACGATAGGCTGCGTTTTTTGCAGCATTGCCAAGAATATGTCAATATCAAGATCATCTTGAGTCAAATGCGACACATAGAGATTTGTGGCATTATGTTGCGATGCCCCCTGCGTATCCCACATAAGCTGTGCGCTTCCCGGGACGTGTAAAGCTGTGCCCACTTCATATGTAGCTGTAAAGGCTGCATACTTGTAGATAGAAGAGGATATACCGTTTTCGCCTTGTTCACCCTGAGTCCCTTGCTCACCCTGTGTGCCTTGCTCACCCTGTGTGCCTTGCTCACCTTGTGTGCCTTGCTCACCTTGAGTACCTTGTTGTCCTTGAGTTCCTTGATGTCCTTGTTGACCTTGCTGACCCTGATCACCAGTAACACCAGTATCAACAAGAGTTACCCAAGTGTTTTTGGCTGCATTCAACTGATAGGTAACGTCAGCGGTGTAACCACTGGCTGTTGTGGAACAATACACAATCTGTCCAGCATATCTCAGCCCACTGCTGAGGTATGCACTCATTTCTGCTCCGGTCATTACGCCGCTATTGTCTAGCGGACCATCATATTGTCTTACGAACTGTAAAGGAAATGCGATATTAGCCATATATTTTAATCTATTAAGTGTTTCTTTAAATAGGTGTGTTTAAGTTAGATTGTGACGACGTATGTTGCAGCGTTAGGAAACGGTGCATTTGGGACATAACTATAAACCTTGTATCCGATAGCTGTGTAGGCGTTAGCGCCTTCGACGTTCACACTGGTTTTTGTGAATACATCCTTAACTTCAGAGTTGGCAACTTCCACATACTTTACGGTAGACACATCGCGAAGTGTATCAGGATAAGCAAACACGACGCTTGTGGCACCTAGAGGAATATTGATAGTGAAAGAAGTTCCATTAGCGGGATTCAATACACCGTTACCCAGGTCTCTAACGTCCGCGCTGGTAGCAGCAGGTTTGCTGTAACCATAGAAATATTTACGCTGCCCTACGACAGTCACACTATCAGACACAGAACCAACAGCTAGTGCAGTCAAAGGAGTAACGCCATCAACACCAAACGCCAATCCCTTACTATTGAGAGGAACTGCCCCGATAGCATAATCTACAGTAGAGCTGAATGTATTATTTCCAGCTGCGACAGTTACAGTACCATTATTTTTAGAATTATTATTTTCACGATCAATACCATCGATCGTGTATTTAGTAGCAGCTCCAGCTCTATAAGCCTGAAAAGCGTCAGCATTCCACACACCAGCGGTCATCGTACCATCAATGCTTCCACGATTAAAAGTAGCGGTAAGAGTTAAATTAGCGGAATAGCCAGCTTCCTGAGGAGAGCTGATACTGCTCCCCAAAACGACCGAAGGGGCTACATAGCTAGGCTCAAATGTAGCCGTCACCATAAGTTCAATGAACTCCTGAAGAGTTGTTCCGGTTGTGATGTTTTGTCCGGGGACGATAGACCCCACAGTTTTATTAGCCACAACTGATTGAGTTGAAGCTACCATTTCATATGCTAATCTTGTTAATGCCATAATATCTTTTTTTATTTATTTGTTATTTACTGAAACACACACACTGTTATTGCTAAATTATTGGGAGGCGCCTCATCAAAAATTACCGATCCACCGTCCTCTGTACTTACAGTGTATGAGGTGTTCGGCTGTTGAGTGGCTCCTCCAACTGTTACTACACATTTTAACGCATCTGCGGAAATAATACCAGATATTCCATTAAATATTTTTTTTACCCCATCGCCTGTAAAAACCTGCTGGGAGAGGCTACCGGAGCCAGGAGGGCCTTGTAGCTCCTCCAGAGACACAAGATCAGTCCATGTGGGATCTCCTGCGGCTTGCCATTGAATATATCCATTACTTTTTCTTAAAGATATTTGTCTGCCACTGCCCCCCTCACCAGTTAACCCCTGACGTAATATACCATACGTCACTTTCCGCATTCCACCCACCCGCTGTTCTACAACAAACAGATCAGCGTTGTTGAGAGGATTAGCGGATTTTAGCTCTGAGATGGATTTAATTGAAGGACCAACCATGGGTATAGATTACCCAGAGGAATTAAAGTTTACAATAATAAATATAGACTTTTAGTCTATTTTTGCTTTAGCCAACGCCGAGTAGTAATCTTTCCGTTCAGAAAGGTGGTCTTTGGCTATTTCCTTGGCTGCCGCACGATTATCAGTATGCTCCATCTCGTGCTTTTTCCCTTTGGCTAATTCTCTTTTAGGATATTTCGAGTCTGGGGTATAGTCCCCCTTACCACCTATGAGCTTTTCACTGCTAGTCTTTGCGTTACCACTAGCTTCACTAGGTTGGCTGCTATAGAACTTCTCTTTCATCTTGTTCATTGCCTCATTAGCTTCTTCAGGGCTACCACCTTTTAATCTCCCGAAAGCACTCATGTTTTCTGCTCCCTGCATATGGTTATACAGATTTTTAGAAGCTTTCACAGGATCTCCACCTATCAAAGGAGATAGCTTTTCAGATATAGCTGAACCTGGAAAAGCTGCAGCCTGCCCTATGAGTTTAGTTGCAGGGTGACCGCTTATGCCTAGATTATGAAATATTGGATTATTAGAGAATTGCTTGGCAGCTAGGTCTCTTCCAGCAATGTCTCTACCTTGCTGAAGAAAAGCATCATACATACTTTGACCGTTAACTGGTCTTGGTATGGCTTTGTTTCCAAACAGTGTTTGAAGTAGCAGATTTGTGGTGCTAGGGTTCTCTGCAGTTTTTTTTAACTCTAGCACCCGTTTTACTGCTTCTGAAGAATATTCACGCATGCTAACTTTTGAGGAATGGGTTTGAAAATCTAGTTAAAACTGGAGAATTTAGCCTATCAGCTAAAAATTGTTCATGTCTTGGTTGCTCTTTTTTCTTTTTACGTTTATTTAATATGGCATGAATTGCGCCCACAGCTGCGCTAGGACCTGCAAGGGAAATCAAATAAGTTGCAAAAGCAGGAAGCAAAGAAGCACTATTCAAAAGCTTAGCTTTTCCAGACATTGAGCTGTTCATCATATACTTGATGCCCCTTCGACTCGCCTCAAACTCAGGTACAAGCGCACCAGCATTAGCAAGAGCACCAACAAGTCCTCCCTTTAATCCTCCCTTAAGAGTACTATCTTCGTCATTAGTTAATGCGTACGCGCCAGCTGCAGGAACAACGCCAAGCCCAAGGCTGTTCGCCATCATTGTTGGTCCATACATTTTTCTTTGAAGAAAACCTGCAAGGTCTTTGCTGGCATGAATGTTTGCATGTCCAAGCTCATGAGCCATTATTCCAGGTTTCCAAAGTCTTTTACTTGCTGCTGTCACTAGCCCGGTCTTTCCTTGAGCAATATTTTTTTTATGCTGAACGTTGTTTTTATCTAATTCGCTAAAATAGGCATTTTCTGATAAAATGGGCAACTTTTCTATTGTAGGTTTAATGGCTATGGTTTTATCGCCAACACCAGAGTTATGCATAAGCTCCTCAAAAACTTTATCCTCCATAGGTGCAATTTTTGATGCTCCGTGTAGAGCAGACAGACCTAACATAGGTACAGTAAACATTGAAGCTAAACCACCTAATGACTCCAGTGGGCCAGCTTTCTCAAGAGCACCAAAAACTTTATTTTTTGGAGTGTCTTTTTCTTCATTATACTTTTTAACAACTTTTTGAATTATCTTTTTCTTTTGTTCTGCAGACAAATGATCGTATTTTGTTTTTTGTTTATACGCTAGAGACATGCCACCCAAAGCACCTAACCCAAATCCTGTCACAGCTCCACCGGCCAGTCCTCCGCGCCCGCCCAGAACGCGTCCAAGCAATCCTCCACCAACAGCGCCAGCTAGACCTCCACCAGTTCCGGCCGCAGCAAATCGTAGACTAGGATTGTCATTATAATCTGAAAGATTCTCATACACCTCATTATACGTTTTTTTATCTTCGGGTATAGCGGCGCTCGCCCTGTCAGCATACAGTCCGTCAGATAGACGATATTGCTCTATAGCTTGATCCACAGGATCCTGAGTTGCTTTACCTCCAGCATTGACAATAATAGAGCGTACTATATCACTCATAGCTAGTTTCCTTCACGTTCCCGCTTATTCTTTTGATGCTTCAGCCAAGCGGCAATAGACCCTAAGGTTAGCCCTGCCCCAGCCAAGGCTCCCACCCCACCGCGAATACGGCTTTTACGTACGTTTTCTTTAGCGATGTCGTATATGTGGTTAACTACGTTACTGCGCCCTTTTTCGAGGTCAGACAATACATATTTAGCGCGATCTGCAGCTTCAGCTTTAGCTGCAGCTATAGCCTTATCATCAGTGATATATTTTAAAGGATTTTTTTCGTTGTGCGCTTCAACATGCACAGCACCCACAGGCAAATTCTTGGCAAACTCTTTGTTGCCCATATTCCAAGTATCTGTATCAAGAGGATTCCAGTCACCAAAGCGATGTTTCCATCTGTCTGCTATCGAACCTGGGGTAAAGTAACCTTTATCATATCCCCAAGCTTCGGGGACAGTAATACGTCCTCCAGGCAGAGCCAGATTCTCTGTAAGAGAACTTGTGCCAAGAGAACCCATGTGCTCATCAGCGATGCGCTGCAAACCAACAAATGTCTTGTTGTCTACATTGCCGATGACAGGAATAATGTGTGGATTGTTTGCTAGAGCTTGTTGGATCTTAGGGTTCTTGCCGTTTCCTCCAGTCAGGGCAATTATTTTAACATCATCTCTACCTGCTTCTTGTAAAGCTTTTGATCTTTCCAACGCACGCTCAGCAACAAAGTCTCCGCGTCCGCTACCAGATATAGTGATTATCTTTTTTCCTTTAGCATCACGCAATTGATCGGCTAGATGAGGATGAGCTTTAGCAAGATTACTTAACACCTCTTCTTTTGGTGCAGTGTCTTTAATCGACTCTAGTGCAGATTCAAGAAGCAATGGGCTGCCTGTTTCGTTTAATTTGTGTATCTTGGCTCCCCCTCTAACAATGTCCTCTATTTGCTTACTTTCAGGTCCGTAGTATAGTGCGTGGTCATTAGGTCCCAAATTTTGCAGTGTGCTGCCGCTCATATGTCTCGAATTAGGATGAAACATGTCGGTCATGATTCCTGCTCGGCTCTGATAAGGTCTGCTGTTTGTATGATCAAAGAAATCTGGATGTTGTCTTTTACCAGCATTCATCCCCGCCTGATGCGCATCAGCAAATTGCCCAAGGCCTGTATCTGCAATGGTATTGTATGCGTCTTTTAATTGAGACGGATCAACAATACCTGCTTCGTTACGCACAATACGACTTAAGTTAAAGTCTTTATACTCTGGGTTAGCGTCTTGCGCTTTTTCTAATAAGCTATACAAAGCTTCTCCAGGATTTTTGTGCCCCGAACCAATATCCCAACTATGAAAGTCAGGGCTCATTTTTCCGTACGTGACAGCAATCTCTTTGTTTGGATTTAAAAGCTGCGGAGCATAATGATACATAGCTCCAGCACCCGCACCTGCACCTAATGCAGCTGCAGCGTCATAACCCATCTCACGGGTAGTGTCTTTTAGATCATCATTAATTATTTCTCCGGACTTTTTAAGAGCTTCTTGTTCTTTTTTTTGTTTATACTTTTTATAAGCGTGATAAGCAGTCGCTGCAGTAAGCGCCCCACCCCCAGCTAGAATAGGTGTTTTTGCACTAAGTATCTTATCTAGTATTTTTGGTACAGTTTGCCGATACCCTCTGGCCGTTCCTAGTACAGTACCTTTATGATTACCCACCATCCTCATAACGGACCCAGTGTCTTCCAGTACGTCAGCATTACTAAGCACTTTCTTTCTCAAAGCTTTATCTGCCTCGTCACCTAAATGAAATTTGTGTTCATCTAGAGCGTTTCTAAGATAGTTGTTGTTTTCAGGAAGATTAATTTCTCTTAATAATTTTCCGCTACCCTCTCCGACGGAATCAAAGGATCCTTCAAGATGATGCTTTCTTAACTCGTTTAATGGTACGTCTGGATCACTATACAATCTGTAATGCTCTACGCCAGGGTCATGCTTTATACTGTGCTTTACATCTTTATAAAGATCAGGCAAATCACCAAACATACCAGTATAGTTTCCTTCGTTTAGGTGCTTCTTAAGATACTCTTTTGTTCTCGCTAAAGCCACCCACGAGCTTAGATGTGCTTTGTTTATGTTGCCTGCAGACATACCAAGAACAGGGCTATGCGTTATATCTCTTGCCCCATTGATGTAGGCGTCCATCACTTCTTGGGCCTTTTCTGGAGATAGTTGCGGAGATCCTTTTTGTAGCTTCTCTATAGCCATCTCTGATCTTTGCTGCGCCAGATTATTCTCCCAGGCATCAAGCTTGTTTCTTATGTTCCCCACATCGCTTAAACCTTTTGCAGCAAGTGCTGTACCTGTGCCTGCAACTATAGTCGGCGCGAAATAGCTATTGTTTTTGACTTTTTCTGTAGTGTCATCTATAAAACTGGGCTCTGTGGTTGGCATAGATTACTTTTTTGTTTTACTTAACTTTTCTCTCCAGAGCGCCGCATGCTCGACTACATCTGGGTTAATATCTTTATAGCTACCGTTGTGGCCAATAAGCAAGTGACAAATAATGCCATAGCTTTTAGACTCACACATAGTAATTAAATTATCCGGCTCAAGCTCTAGTTCAGGGTAAAGATGGAAAGGCTTGATGTGATGCACTTCAAGCTTATCCTTGTCTCCACACACAGCACACTCACCATGTTTCTCTAAATGGTGTTTGCGTACGGTAGACCAATGCCCTGATCTTTTAGAAGATAGTGAGGCTTTGCCCTGAACCAGGTCTTTGATCTTTTTGATCATATTATCCTCCAGCTAAATTTAATTCGCCACCATTGTTTAGTGTGTTCATACTACTTTCCTAATACTCCAGTGTAACTGCCAGCACTTTGCCTAGGTACTTCTGTGGGGCTATTTTTAATACCTAAAAATCGCGTAATGCGTTGATCCATGGTAGGTTTTCCTGCAGGGCTACTTGCAGGTGCTGCAGGAGCTTTACTGCCTGTAGGCATAGGCAAACTCGATAACGGTAAGCCTCCAGCCTCTTTTAGGATATATAGCGCCTGAGCCTCATTATATCCGTATTCACTTGCTCGTTTAACGAATCCATTGATGTATGCTTGTTGTGTGTTCATATATTAATACATTTCGTCAGGACGCAAAGGCTTCACTGGAGGAGGCATATTAGCCACATCATTTGCATTTCCCTTGATACTGTTTGGAACTTTAACTGGCAGCTTTGCGGGAGCTTTCTTGTTAGCCATGGAGATTTCTCCCATAGCCTGCTTATAGATCTCTAAAGCCTCTTGCTGATTATATCCGTATTCACTTGCTCTCTTAACGAATCCGTTGATGTATGCTTGTTCTGTATTCATAGATGCTTTCTTTTCTGGTAAATCTGAACTTTTAGTTTTAGCGAAGTCGTGAAGCTGCTGTTCACTCATACCTTCTGCTACTTCTTTTACTTTACCACTATAGTGCTCTTTGCCTCTTTTAGCTGCAAGAGCCATTCCCATTAGTCGTTGTTGAGCTTTAGATTTTGAGGGCATAAGTTATAATTGTTTCTTTATTTTACGTTTTCCGTAGGCTTCTGTCACTTTCTTTCTTACCAGCTCAATATCTTTATTGATCTCCCGTTCAGCTAGTCTGAGTACCACATAACCAGATTTCTCTAGCTTACGTGTCTTTTCCGCATCCTTGTATTCTTTCATTGCTCCCCTATGCCAGTATTCACCGTCAGCGAATATAGCTACATTAGGTTCAACAAATAT
>Ga0209084_1003337_pt1 | contig 11868 bp, 10 predicted proteins | sample C_130820_MF_Meta_FD_187309 | JGI IMG/M metagenome (GOLD analysis project Ga0209084, IMG submission 187309) | Freshwater microbial communities from Lake Croche, Canada to study carbon cycling - C_130820_MF_MetaG (SPAdes) (version 2) | ecosystem: Environmental > Aquatic > Freshwater > Lake... | reverse complement strand
GTTGGCCATGTAGCCGGCCTTCTCCGACACCCGCGCCATGGTGAGGATGTAGCCGTCGTCTGAGGTGTTGGCGCCGACGAAGTGCCACCACACCAGCACGGCGACCACCAGTGCGTCCAGTGCGCCCACCGACCACCACCGCCTCGGCAGGAATCGTCGGTGTCTGGCCCCGTCCGCGGCGTCCATGACGTGCAGGGCGATCAACGCGATCACGGTGAGTGCCACACCGAGGACCATCGCCGCCATCTTCAGGACGGTGGGTGCACTGCTGTAGCGGGTGTCGATGGTGGCCGAGAAGCTCAGGCCCGGTGGTGCCGGCCCGGACAGGTCGGTGAAGATTCCGACGATCTGTGGTCGGAAGTCGTGTCCATCGCGTTCGCCCCGCAGCGGGGTCCCGGGGTTATCGCTGTCGAGTCCCTTTGTCAGGCCGACGAATTCAGCGGTGACTCCATCGGAGTGGGCGGTAAACGTCAGCTTCTGGCAGGCTGGGCTCAGCACCTGGCTCAGCGGGGCGACAACGACCGAGGTGTTGCGCACAACGACGACGAGCGAGCCATTGGCTCGTTGGATGAGCAGGCCCCGATCGACTGCTTTGGGTGCCTGTTTGGGCACCGTCGACAACAGGACGGTGTTGTTCGCATTTGCAGGCCCGGTCAACCCGGCGGCCGCGCTACAGGGCACCGAGATCGTCATATCGGTTGCCACATAACCGATCAGCGGCGCCGTCACGCTTGTCAGTTCCCCGTTCTGCGGCCAATTCAGTTGGGCGGTGGTCTGCCTCACCGGAAGAAACGGCGTCAGGATCGACAATGCGGCACCGAGCAGTCCGGCGGTGACGGCCACCAGACGAGCGGTTCGGTACGTCATCCGGCCTTGCGCGGCGAGGTTGCGCGTCACAGGACCGCCGCCATCACGGGCGGTTCCGGATAGCCAGCACGAACGGACCGATGGTCATGACGCGGAAATGCGGCTCGGCGAACAGTTTCGCGTCCAATTCGACGGTGTATCGCCGAACGTTCGGCTGATTCGGATAGACGTCCTCGGCCAGTCGCAGGGTGTAGGTATCCGACGAACCGGCAGCGCCGCCGCGTCGCATCAGGAACACCGCCGGCGGGTCCCACGGCAAGGTGTCGAGGGCGCGGGCGAACTCGTCGGCGCTATGCAGCTTTCCCCACGACTCGATGGCGGCGGCCCGTTTGTCGAACTGTGCGAGTGGATTGGCGTAGTGCGATGTCAGACCTTGGAACCCGTAGTACGGGTAGTAGGACAGGAAGCTGTAATCGGCGGTCATCACGACCGTCTCGGCGCGGGGCTTTCCTGTGGCCGCGAGAATTTCAGCGTCGATCTGCGCGTAGTACTTCTCGGCACCGGGCGGTCGGCGGTCACCGCGTTGGCCGTCGCCATCGGTATCGGTGTAGGCGACGCTGAGATCCGGCCTCAGCACGTGTGGGATGTTCTGGCTGAAGCCGATGGCCCCGATCAGACCGATTGCGACGGCCACCGGGATCACCCGGCGATTCCACCGTGCTGCAGCCGAGTGTGCGATGTCGATGAAGCCGAACACCCCGGCTGCGGTCAGCAGCACCGTCAGGGTGGGCTGCAGCCGGAAGGACAGCAGGGTGGTGCCGGCCAGCGTGGTCAGCATGGACAACAGCGACCAACCATAGAGCGCCAGAACCCCGATACCCAGCGCACCAGCCCGGACGGATCCGATTCTCGGGTCGCTACGCTCTCCCCCGCAAGCGGGAGGTGCCCCCAGCCCGCCGGAACTCCATCCCCGCCAGGCCAGCCAGACAGTGCCCAGCATGCACAGCGCGCCGAGCAGAGAGAACTGAAGCATTGGGAATGTCAGCACCGCGCCGTCACCGGGCAGGTAGTGCTGTGCGGTCCCGGTGTCACCGAGCGGACTGCGGGCCGCACGCACAAGGAATGGCAGCCAGGTGATCAACGCAATCACCACCGCGATCACCGCGATCACCGCCAGCCGGATCAGCGGGCCGATCCCGCGCCGGGCGATCGCGGCGAGCAGTGCCATCACCGTGACGGTGAAGGCGGTGTAGCCCAGCAGCAGGGTGTAGAAGGTGGCGGTGAAGCCGAGGAACAGGCCGACGCCGATGACGGCCGCCCAGCCGCCATGCCGCTGGCCTCCCCGGAGGCCCGACCATGCCAGCACCAGCACCGGCGGGATGAGGACGGTGATGATGGCGCTGTACGGCTCAGTCGAGTTGTAGGCCAGCGTGACCGCAGCCGTGGCGGTGGTAGCCGCCAATGCGTACTCGAACCGAATCAGTGCCGACCACAATGCGAAAGCCATCGCTACGGCGATCGCGATCGAGATGATGGCCCACGGCTTGTACATCTCCCAGGCCGGGGTCGACGTGAGTGCGGCGGCCCGCCCGCCGATCCAGAACCAACCCGGCGGGTAGAACGGCGGAAGTCCGGTGTAGGTCATATCGTGCAGTGCTGGATTATCGGCCAGCCGGGTGAGGTATTCGGTGCGGAACTGCTGGTCGACGGAGATGCCGAACAGGTAGAGCTTCGTCGCGCCCAGTGGCATGCCCAGGGTCACCGCGACGAACGCCGAGAGCAGTACCGGCGCGCCGATCTGTGCGATCCACTGCCACTTTCGTCCCCGTCGCCACACGAACCCGATACCGATCAAACCGATCAGGCAGCCGACCTGGCCGACGGTCGTCAGTGCATGCAACTGGTTCGACGACGGGAAAGCCGGCCATTCCACCCGTGAGATCGCCACCAGTGCGAACACCGAAACTGCAACTGCCACAACAGCAGCCGCACACATACGAGCAGCGGTGTTCAAGGCGGTTCGCAAAGATCTCATTTCGCGGGTCGATTCGCCCCTGCCCGGATTAAATCGGCAGCTTGCGGAAGATGGGCCGGGGGATGTGTCGCAGCACCATCATCACGTAGCGGAAAGCGCCCGGCGCCCAGACAAGATCCTTGCCTTTGGCGGATGCGGTGACGGCCAGTTCGGCGACGTACTCCTTATCGACGGTCAAGGGCGCCTCCTTGACGTGCGCACTCATCCGGGTCCGAACCTGTCCTGGCCGGATCACCAGGACCCCTACACCGTATTCGCGCAAAGCCTCGCCGAGGCCGAGATAGAACCCGTCGAGTCCGGCCTTGGTAGATCCGTAGACGAAGTTCGACCGGCGGACCCGCTCACCCGCTGCCGAACTCATCGCAATGATGCGGCCGAAGCCCTGATCGCGCATCTTCGCACCGAGTAACACGCCCACGGAAACGGCTGCGGTGTAGTTGATCTCAGCGATCTGGACAGCTTTTGTCTGGTTCTGCCACAGATCCTCAGCATCGCCGAGAAGTCCGAACGCGACGATTGCCACATCGACATCACCGCTGGCGAAGCACGCATCGATCACAGCTGGGTGGCTTGCGGGTTCCAGCGCGTCAAAGTCGACGACCGTCACGGACTTGGCTCCGGCCCGCTTCATCTGTTCGACGGCATCGTCGCGACCGGGATCATCGGGAAGAGCCGCCAGAATGATCTTCGCCGAAGCGTCGCGCAGATAGCGTTGACAGATCGACAGTCCGATTTCGGATGTGCCCCCGAGCAACAGAATGCTCTGAGGGTTTCCCACGGCATCAAGCACCATCTACAACAGCTCCAAGCGTCGGGCCATATCCGAGGCGAACACCGCGTCGGGATCTACTTTGCGCCGCAATGCAATCCACTCGTCGATACGTGGATACATGTCATGGAAGGTCTGCGCGGTGGCGCGCGAATCCTTTGCGGTGTAGAGCCGCCCGCCGAACTCCAGAACCCGACGGTCGAGGTCGGTGACAAACTCGCTCAAACCCGCCTTGATCGGGAAGTCCACGCAGACGTTCCACCCCGGAATGGGGAAACTCAGCGGCGCCGAGTTACCGGGACCGAACAACTTGAACACATTGAGGAACGAGTAATGCCCCGAGCGTTGGATGTCGATGATGATCGCTTTGAACTCATCGACCGCCTCGACGGGAACAACGAATTGATACTGAAGAAATCCGGCCGGACCGTAGCCACGGTTCCACTCCCCGAACATGTCCAGGGGGTGGTAGAACTGCGTCAGGTTCTGCACCTTGCCACGGTAGGTTCCCGACTTGCGGTACCAGAGTTCCCCGATCGGGCCGAAGGTGTACTTATTGGCCAGTCCGTTAGGGAAGACGTCGGGGAATGTAAGCAGTTGCGGCGCATCGAATTTCAGCGGATTCCGCGCCAGCTTGTCGGGAAGCTGATCCAGCCGGGCCAGCGATCCCCTGGATACCGCCGCGCGGCCGAGTTTCGGCGGTCCGCTGATCGCGTCGAACCAGGCACTGGAGTAGGTGTAGTTGTCTTCGCTGCCGTCGCTGTGGAAGGCGATCGTCTCGTCCAGGCTGGCGGTGACGTCGCCGTCGGCGATGAAGTACGCCGTTTCGGTCGGGGTCATCTCGATGGTGGCGCGCATGATGATTCCGGTCAGCCCGTTGCCGCCGACCGTAGCCCAGAACAGCTCTGCGGTCGGCCCTTCCGGAGTGATCGTGTGCACCTGACCGTCGGCCGTCAGCAGGTCCATCGAGCGGACGTAGTTGCCGAAGCTGCCGGCACTGTGGTGGTTCTTACCGTGGATGTCGCAACTGATCGCGCCGCCGATCGTCACCTGCCGGGTACCGGGCAGCACCGGAATCCACAAGCCCTTCGGCAGAGCGGCTCTCATCAACTGGTTGAGGCTGACGCCTCCGTCGACGTCGACGATGCGGGTGGCGGCATCCATCGAGTGGATCCGGTTCAGTGCGGTCATATCGATAACCAGTCCGCCGCCATTTTGGGCGTTGTCACCGTAGGAACGGCCCAGCCCGCGGGCAATCACCCCGCGGTGGCGGCCCTGCGCGGCCTCAGCGGCTGCGCGGGCGACGGCCTTGACGATTTCCTCGGGATCGGGGGTCGACAGAACGTCGGCGACGCTGGGTGAGGTGCGCCCCCAGCCGGTCAGCCGCTGCGGAGTGGTCGTTTGGGACATCGTGACGAGGTTACCGTGCGGGCCCCTCAGCTCAGCGCAGCCGGAAAATCCAGACCCGCTGGACGATGAAATTGATCACCGTCGCGGTTCCTTGCGCGATGACGAACGCGACGAACTTGGCCCGCGGGCTGCCGTCGAGCGAAGTGAAGATGACGTGGAAGACCCCGACCTGAATCACGAACGTCAGCGCGTAGAGCGCCATCACCTTGAGGAAGCGTGACCTGCTGGGTGCGGCGCCGAAGGTCCACCGCCGGTTGATCAGGTAGGCGGTTAGGGTGCCGGCGATGAAACTGAGCGCCTTCGCGACATCCACCTGAACCCCGAAGACCTCGCTGAAAAGCCACAGCAAGCCGAAGTCGACGACCGCCGCAAAACCACCGGTGGCGACGAACCGCAGCACCTGGGTCTTCAGACTCAGCGGTGGCAGTGCGGACATTTCGGCCATCGAGGGGAGTTTACCCACGCTCAACGTGCCGGTTGGGTGTTGAAGGGCCGGGTGCGGAAGGGCCGTTCGGCCCTTGCCCTGCGGCGCTGTCCGGGAGAACCATCTGGCCCATGCCAATCGAATCTGACCCGGTGCGAGTACTCGGCGACAGCGAGGCGTGGAACCTGCTGTCCGGTGTCGCGCTGGGCCGGCTGGTCACCATGGTCAATGACCAGGTGGAGATCTTCCCGGTCAACTTCGTCACCCACAACGACGCGGTGTTGTTCCGCACCGCCGAGGGCACCAAGCTGTTCGGGACGGTGATGAACGAACGGGTGCTGTTCGAGGTCGATGACCACACCGGTGCAGAAGGCTGGAGTGTGGTGATCCGCGGTACCGCGCGGGTACTGAGTACCGCCGCGGAGATTCACGACGCCGACCGCGCACAGCTCATTCCGTGGGTGCAGACCGAGAAACTTCGCTACGTACAGATCACGCCCAACGAGGTCACCGGTCGGCATTTCCGGTTCGGACCGGAACCTCAACACGGCAGCTTGCCTGGCTGAGTCACTAGACCCAGTACGGCACCCTCGCCCGGTACTGGCGCAACGCCATTGCTGCGGCACACCAGCCCACTACGGTCAGAATGATCACGACCGCCCAGTGCCTCGGTTCCTGATGGGCGCCCAATAGCGGCGCACGCAAGATGTCGAGGTAGTGCAGCAGGGGGTTTAGTTCGATGATCTTCGACCAGCGCCCCGCGCCCTGCTTCTCCAGGGTGTCGGCATTCCAGATGATCGGCGTCATGAAGAACAGCAGTTGCACCAGTGAGGCCAGCAGCGGACCGATATCGCGGTAGCGGGTGGACAGGATCCCGAAGCAGAACGACACCCACACGCAGTTCAGCATGATCAGCAGCAACGCCGGAATCACCGTCAGGTCGGCCCATGACCACGGTTTGGGATAGATGATCGCGATCACGACGAAGATCACGATGTTGTGGCCGAACAGGATCATCTGCCGCCACACCAGTCGGTACACGTGCACGCTCAACGGGGTTGGTAGCTGCTTGATCAGACCCTCGTTTGCGATGAAAACGTCAGCGCCCTCCAGGATCGAGGCGTTGATCATGTTCCAGATGATCAGTCCGAGGGTCACATAGGGCAGGTGTTCGGAGAGTTCGAGGTTGAACAGCTTCGAGTACAGCGCCCCCATCGCGATCGCGGTGGTGCCGGTGGCGATGGTGATCCAGAACGGACCCAGCACCGAGCGCCGGTACTTCTGCTTGATGTCCTGCCATCCGAGGTGCAGCCACAGTTCGCGCCTTCGGAATCCGTCCGTCAGGTCGCGCCAGGCACGGGTGAACGTCTTGGATTGACTGGCGGCGTCGATGAACGTCATCGCGTCCTCCCGGACTGCGACTCCGGCGGACCGAAATGCTCACTACGTCCCAAGCGGCGCAACCTGATCCACTCTCGTAAGCCAGCCGGATCCCGGCGAGTCACCAGGAAGTACCACCCGAAGCGTAACCACTCCTGAGGCAGGAGTTTACGTAGGCCGGGCTGCGCCAGGACGTATCCCCGGTTGCGATAGGTGAAGAACCGCTTCACCGGATCATCGGGGTATTGGGTGTGCATGCGCCCACCCAGGATGGGTTTGAATTCATCGCTGCCGTACGGATGCAGGTAGACGGTGTCCAGGCAGGTGCCGAACGGCAAACCGCTCCGTACCAGTCGACGATGCAACTCCACCTCGTCGCCTCGGATGAACAGCCGCAGATCCGGAACACCAACGGCCGCAATGGCTTCCGCTCTGAAAAGCGCACCGTTGAACAGCGACGCGATACCGGGCAACAAATCCTGACCGCTGCCCTCGGTGCGCAACTCGTCGACCCGGCGTCGCCACACCAGGCCGCGGCGCAGCGGAAACGCCAGCTGATCCGGGGCGTCGAGGGCGCATACCATCGGCGACACCTCGGCAAGTCCGTGCTTGCCGGCACATGCCAGCAGCGTGGCCAACACCTCGGTGTCACGGGGCCGGCCGTCGTCGTCGGCAAGCCACACCCAGTCCGCACCCAGTGCCAGTGCATGCAGCATCCCGAGTGCGAATCCGCCTGCGCCGCCGAGGTTTCGGTGCGAACCGAGGTAGGTCGTCGGTACGGGTTGGCCAGCCACCAGGGTGCCCACCTGGTCATCGTGATCGTTGTCGACGACGATGAGGTGGTCGATCATCCGGGTCTGGGTGGTGAGCACGCCCAGTGATGTGGCCAGTTCGGTGGGTCGACGGTGGGTGACGACGACCGCGCACACCATCTCGGTCACGTCGGCGACCAATCATTTCGGTGCTCATCGAGAACCTCGCGGACGTGGCGCGCGGCATCCTCGCCCTCGTAGCCGCGCACTACCTCCTCGATGCTGCCGTGCATCTTCACAGTGCCGTGATCGATCCACATCGCCGTCTTGCACAGCCGGGCCAGGAATTCATTGGAGTGACTGGCGAACACCAGGATTCCGGATCGCTCGACCAGGGCCTGTAGCCGCGACTGAGCTTTCTTGAGGAATTCGGCGTCGACCGCGCCGATACCTTCGTCCAGGAGCAGGATCTCCGGATCGATACTGGTGACCACACCCATCGCGAGACGTACGCGCATCCCGGTGGAGTAGGTGCGCAGTGGCATCGACAGGTATTCGCCGAGTTCGGTAAAGTCGGCGATCTCGTCGACCTTGGCCGCCATCTGCTTTCGGGTCTGCCCGAGGAACAATCCGCGAATGATGATGTTCTCGTAGCCGGTGATCTCCGGATCCATTCCGACGCCGAGATCGAAAACCGGCGCAACCCGCCCACGCACCACCGTCCGGCCACGGGTGGGTTCGTAGATTCCCGACAGCAACCGCAGCAGGGTCGACTTGCCAGCGCCGTTATGGCCGACCAGTCCCACCCGGTCGCCCATCTTCAGGGTCATCGTGATGTCTCGCAGCGCTTCGATGACGACGACGTTGTCGCTATTGCGTCCGATCGTTCCGCCGGCCTTTCCCAGGAACGCCTTCTTCAACGATCGCGTCTTGGCGTCGAAGATGGGGAATTCAACCCAGGCGTCGCGGGTCTCGATGTACGGCTCGGCTGCCACTGTGACCGTCTGCCTCTAGAGGTACTGCCCGGTCCCGTGACCCGGCGGCCCGCCGGGCTGGGCCGTTCCTGGCGGCAGGGCGCCCTGGCGCATGTGCTCCAACTGCGCCCGGGCCGCCATCTGCTGGGCGAACAACGCGGTCTGGATTCCGTGGAAGAGTCCCTCCAGCCATCCGACAAGTTGGGCCTGGGCAATCCGGAGTTCGGCGTCAGTGGGCACGGTGTCCTCGGAGAACGGCAATGCCAGCCGCTGGAGTTCGTCGCGTAATTCCGGCGCCAGTCCGTCCTCGAGTTCACGGATGCTGGTCGAGTGGATTTCGCGCAGCCGGCTCCGGCTGGCGTCGTCCAGCGGTGCGGCTCGTACTTCCTCGAGCAGTTGTTTGATCATCGTGCCGATGCGCATCACCTTGGCCGGCTGCTGAACCAGGTCGGTTACCGAGATCTGTTCGTCGCCGTCCATCGCCATCCCGGCGTCGGTGATGATCTCGATGTTGTCGTCGTCGGTGTTCGCCGTCATCCGCTGAGCAATCCCTCGTGTTCCGGTCGTTATGGGGCCCATCATCAGGGGCCCGGTGGCGGTGATCCGCGCCATTGGTAGATGCGGGCGCCGCCGTTGTCGTAAATCTTCGCCCACGACTTGGACTTGTCTAGTGACACTAGACCGTCGGGCATGACAAACCCGCGGACCACGGGGCTACTGGTGATGACGTATTTGATGTTGAGCGCCTGCACCGCCTCGGCAACTCGCGGGTCGTGGTCAGCGTCGTCGGCATAGGCCCAGAAGATAAAGCGGTTGTAGCCGGGGCCCTGTTGTACCGGGTAGTCGTAGTGCGTCCACAGTGGGTGCAGATCGGCGACGGCGTACATCCAGGCGGTGCCGTCGACGTTGGCATCGCCGATCAGGGTGTCGCGGGCACCCGGCAGTGTCGCCAGGTAGGCGAAGGCCTGCAGGTCCTTGTCATTGACGACGACCCGATCGTATTTCTCACCCATCAGGTAGCGGTGCCGCGGGAAGTAGTGCCAGGCCAGGCCGACGCTGACGAGGACCGACAGGCCCGCGGTGGCGGCGACCCAGAACGCCCGGTCGGGGCCCCGGGCGTGGCGCCCCCGGGTCTTCCGCTGAGCCCAACCGATCACCAGTACCGCGGCGGAGCACAGGGCGAGCCCGGCCATCGGCGCGAGCAGCATGGTGACCACGCCCGACAACCGGCGTGGATCGCTGTAGAACAGGTCGCTGTACCGGCCGGTGATGGCGCCGATCGGGCCGCCGAATGGTGCCGAGGAATGCACGATCGACACGACCAACAGAAACCACACTGCCGCCGGCCACCAGATCCGTTTGATCAGCAGCAGCACGAAACCGGCACCCGCCAACGCGATCAGAATGCTCTGAATCGGAAAGTCGTTGAGGTGACGGGTGTGCTGCACGATCGCGTCGAACAGTGCGCGTTTCTTGCCCTCGTGAGTGACGAATGCGTGGCCGGTGATGATCTCGGCCTGCTGCAGCACTCCGAGGAACTGCGGCAGCAACACCGCCAGCGTAGGCACCGCGATGCTCACCAGGGTCCCGAAGTCGCGAGCCCGGCCCAGCACCGGGTGGCGCAGTGCGTCCAGCAGCCACCACGCAGTCACGAAGGTGACCACCACGACGCCGCCGGTGATGTGCACGGCGAACACCCCGATCAATGCCAGCACCGCCAGCGGTATGCGTTCTCGGTGAGCTAACGAGGTGGTGATCAATACGAACGCCGGAACCGCGATACCGAAGGCCGCCATATTGGGCATCGATGCGGTGTCGAACTCGACGTAGGGAACTGCGGTGAACGACGCCGACAGCGCGGCGGCGGCAGCGGCCGCGCCCGCGGTGCGCCACCGGGTGGTGCGATCGATCAGCAACCGCCAGGTGAGCAACCCGGCGCTGAGCGGGAACAACCACACCGCGGCAGCTAGCGAGGTCAGCGTGTAGGCGGTTGTCGTTGCGGCGCCGGTGAGCTGCGCCAGTACGGCGCCGACCGCATGAAAGGTGGACGGATAGTAGAGCGCGGCCTTCGTCTCGACATTGCGCAGCTCCCCCATGTGAGTGGGGGAGGCCTGCCCGGTGTCGAGGATCCACCGGATGGTGTTGGCATGCCAGACGGCGTCCCAGGTGCTGGGGATCGACTGCCAGTGCGGCATTCCCCGCCACGCGGCCAGACCGATCGCGACAGCACCGACGACAACACCTGCTGCCGCGGCGAGTTCGGGCCCATCCGGGGGGCGGCTACGTGATGGCCGGTGATGCACGCCTCGGCGTTTGGCGATCAGGAGCCGGTATCCCAAAATCACATCTGCCAACGCCGCGAACACCACCGCCGCGATGCCGGCGTTCCACCGGACACCCAGCGCTCCGAAGGGCACGACCACGAGACCCACGACACCGTAGGTCAATGCGGGTCCGACCGCGACGGCCAGCGGCCAGCGCAAACCTCCGGCAATGCCGATTACGGCTCCCGGCAAGGCCAGTAGGAGCACCGCAATTAGCACTCCGGAGCCGAAGTTCACTGCCCTAGTATGGGGAGGCGATGTGTGTTCCCGTCAGGCGGGTAAGTCGACGTCGCAGGCGCTACTGCCGCAATCGGATGGTCGAAGGTTGGTGTCATGGCATACGACGTCGCCCGGGTGCGCGGCCTGCATCCCGCACTGGGCGACGGGTGGATCCGGTTCGACGCTCAGATAGGCATGGTCACTCCCGAGGCGGTCGCCACCACCGTGTCGACGGCGTTCCGTGGCACCGTGGCTAACATCGCCAGCCCGCATCCGGCGGCGCAGCGCAGCATTGCACTGCGGGACGCGGCCCGCCTGGCGGTGGCGGATCTACTCAACGCCGATCCGGCCGGTGTGGTCCTCGGGGCGGACCGTGCCGTCCTGCTGACCGCATTAGCCGACGCCTCCGGCGCACGCGCGGGTCTGGGCAGTGACGTGGTGGTCAGCCGACTCGATGACGAGGCCAACATCGCTCCGTGGCTACGCGCCGCACACCGGTACGGGGCCAAGGTGAAGTGGTCCGAGGTCGACATCGAGACCGGTGAACTGCCGATCTCGCAGTGGGAGGAGTTGCTCACCGCTGATACCAAGCTGGTGTCGATCCCGTCAGCGTCGGCGACGTTGGGGACCGTCACCGATATCGCCGCGATCACCGCCATGGTGCACGACGTCGGTGGACTGGTGGTGGTGGACCACTCTGCCGCGGCACCGTATCGCCTCTTCGACATCGACGCGGTTCACGCGGATGTGGTGGCACTCAATGCGGCAGCCTGG
>Ga0209084_1003336_pt1 | contig 11872 bp, 15 predicted proteins | sample C_130820_MF_Meta_FD_187309 | JGI IMG/M metagenome (GOLD analysis project Ga0209084, IMG submission 187309) | Freshwater microbial communities from Lake Croche, Canada to study carbon cycling - C_130820_MF_MetaG (SPAdes) (version 2) | ecosystem: Environmental > Aquatic > Freshwater > Lake... | reverse complement strand
CTTTAGAGACTCCGAATATTGATCCAGAGCTCGTCCGTTTGAGAGAAAGAGTTCAAAGAGTTAAATGCATATGCCTGCATAAAATGGGGCTTCCAATTTTGACGAATGTCTCCAATCTTAAGCCGACGATTAAAAAGAAGTTGGTTGATTCAATTGAAGCCTTATTTAAGGACGGCGATGATTTAGCAATTATTAAGGAATTCAATGAAGTCTGTAATCAAACAATTTGGGAAGAAGGCTCTGACATGTATTTAGAAGCGCCTGTATATGATAGGTAGATCTTTCTCTCTTTAATGATAAACTGAAAATTTATAATATCTTCTCAGTTTATAATATGTCAGGACAACCTCGCCTCAATCCAACCGACGGAGCGAAATTTCGCCAAGAGTATTTAGCCAATTTAGCTCTTCAAGCGAAAAACGATGATGATAATTTACAAGCTAATACGATCTTTAAGAAGACTGGGCAAACCCCAACGCAACCGACTGACACCCGCAACACAACTGAAAAGCTAGCAGATATTGAACGCTTAAAAATAGATGTTCGCGCTAGCCTTGCCGAAATTGCTGATGGTCAGCAGGCACAGGATATTGTTAATCAATTGGCAGGTGATGCAGACGCTTTGAGATTTGTAGCTCAATATATGCCCCAAATTATTGCAGACCTTAAACCAAAATATAAATATGGCATTTTGTCGGCTGTTTTTATCCCTTACATTATGCGATATATGGAGAAAGTCAACCAGACTCAAGGAGTTGAATTTGGACTTCAACAGGCAACAGGGAGAGAAATTCTTATGACTAATCAACAGATTTTAAATGATATGGTACAAGCTGGAGATCTTGACCGAGTTATTGCCAAAATACGAGAGCATTCTCGTATGATACGAACCGAAACAGCTCAAGCAATCAATAGAAATGTTGCATTGCTGAGACAAGTTATTTTAACAAAAGAAGATTTAGCCCGTATTGGTGGAGTAGCCAATGCAATTTTAAGAGAACAACTACAACGAGAAGTTTCTGAAGCAATGAGAGAATTACCATCAAGAGATGAAATAGCCGAAATGTTAAGACAATTGGAAATAGCAATTAAACATGATGATCCTGTAAGAGCTGAGGCAGTTGGTGCTGAATTAGTTGATTTGACATTTGCACCCCCTGCAACGTTAGCAGTTGTTGGGAATATAAAATCAGAAATTGGATCAGCAGGTGGATTGAAACAAGGAGGAGGAGGAGAACCAGATGAAGCTAATATGTGGTTTAATATGATAAGTCCAGAGAGAGCAGATAAAAGCGTAAAAGGAAGCCACATGAATTATTGGTCTTTTTTTAATAGTTTGAATGAACAGGGAGTTATTCAATATCCATCTCCTTCTGGGAGAAACCCATTTAAACTAAAATCAGAGGGAAAACCATCTGCGCCAACACTTAAAGATTTAAAACATTTTGCAAGCCTACCGCAGACAATAGGAGATTTGAACGCATATTTTGGCGGTGCTGGGGGTGGCGGAGCTAGTTCAAAATTACAAATGGGGCCAGGAATGACAATGGGCAAAAGCGCCCCAACACCTGGGCAATTAGGAGCAGTTGAAGGAAAAGGAATTAAGGGCAAAGGCCTCATTAAAACAAAAGCAGATAACTTTATTGAGTTCGGTAAGCTTTTAATTAATCCCGCAAAGTTGGATGAGAACATAATAGCCATTCGCAGACCAACAGGACGAAACACCCCAGAATTTCCTACGGAGAGAGTGAGTAAACACCTTGGAAAAGTTATTCGCCATATTAGCGGGGGAGGAGTGCCAGCCTTTGAAGATCTTTCAAAGCTTGATGAAAATGAAAAGCGATACTTGCACAAGCTAATGAAATCATCTAGCCTAATTGACCGTATAAGTGTCCCAACGCCAAACAAAGATGAAGACGAGAAAGACACTCATCGCTTTGAGGTTTTAAAAGGGGAAATTCTTAGTGGAAACGACTCAATACAATTAATTAAAGAGCTAAAAGTATTGATTTTGAAATTGGTCAATAAAGATTTATTGCCGAAGAGCCAAGCAAGAGAGATATTGTTTGACCTGGTCTCTTTGGGACATTAAAAAATATTACCAACAAAAAAAACAATCAAAACATTTAGACAAATAATTTATTTTCTCTCTTTAATCATATGGAAACGTTTTACTCCTATAATCCGAAAGTTGCAAATCCTCACATGAGTAATGATATAGTTCAAATGCGAAGCGGGACAAGACAAGTGCCATTCTTTTTTGGTGGGGCTCAAGCTCCAACAGATCTATTTTTAAGAAAATCGCAATATGATGGATCAAAAGGCTCGGGGTTGGTCTCGTCTATGAATCGCGGGCTTGGTCATCATATAGTGCAAACACCAAGTGGCAAAAAACAAATTGCAAGACATATGCCATTCATGTAATTTAATTTATGATTTAGGCATAAAATTTAAAATAATATTGTTATATTATATTAAATGAGAGTCATCGTTCTTAATAGTTCAAACCTTGTGCAGGACGGACAAAATAACAAGCTTGTTTATAGGTTTCCCAATTCAACGCTATTTAAAGACAACTCTATTGCTGTCTCATCTGTTAATATGTATTATTCATGGTTTAACATTACGGCAGCATTAGGCAATAATACTTTTTCTTATACTTGGACTATTGGAGGAGTTGTCAATTTGAGAACTATAGTCATACCCGACGGGCTTTACCAAGTAAGTACTTTAAATGATCTTTTACAATTTAACATGATAAACAACAATGATTATTTGATTGAAACCGCATCGGGTGATTATGTTTATTACGCAGAATTTATTTTAAATACTTCTCGGTATGCAGTGCAAATAAACACCTACCTTGTTCCAACTTCGCTCCCTGTTGGCTACACTCAGCCAGTCCCTTTTAGCGGATACCCAACCGTCGCATGTAATCCCATCATAACATTGCCCGCAAAATTCAATGATCTTTTTGGATATGTTCCCGGTTTTGCAACTGATAATAATGTTGGCAATCCTCCAGGAGTCCCAGCAACTACTACATATGTCAGCAAAAACCAAGCAACCGGCACAATATCATACATTAGCACAACTGCTCCAAATCTACAGCCAAACAGCTCTATATATTTTGCTTTATCAAATATAAACAATCCTTATTCAGTTCCTTCATCTATTATTTACGCTCTGGCTACCAATGCAAACGTCGGCGACATCATACAAGAACGCCCTCCGCAATTTATGTGGAACAAGCTCATTGATGGGACATATAATCAATTAACTTTAACATTTTTAGGAGCCAATTTCGTCCCGATTATCATAAATGATCCACAAATGACAATACTTTTAACAATTAAAGACAAAGACGAAATGAGCATTAAATAAACTCTGCTTAATAATATATAAATGAATTCTGAACTTCAAGAGAGAACTTTAGACAATTTTTATGATCAATTTCACCAAGAACATATGAGATTGTCTCAAGCTGTAAAATCTGGAAATGTGCCAGAGCAAAATAAGCATAACCAAAAAGAGATTACAATACTTAATTCTCTCTTGGCAAACATTTTGAAATTGAAAACTTTGAAACAAAAACAGAAAGATTCATAATTTTTTATATAGCCATATTATATAATGCCGATGATTCGCTCAGCAATGCTACCAATGAGTAACAGTCATTTGAGATTAAGTAATATGCGAACGCTTAAGAGAGGCGAAGGTTGTGGGATTAGAGGGAGAGGATCTGCCGTTGCACTTTTAGATGGTGGAGCTGGTGGGCAATCTTCTTATAGATCTATTGATGATTATATGGCGACTACAGGCATTAATCCTTTAGCAAGTTCTTCGGGGCGAGGTTTAGAAAGATTCGGAAAGTCCCTTGAGGGGTTAATGATTAAGCCAAAAGGCAGAAAGCCCAAAAATATCAATTTCTCTCTTTAAAAATTTAATTAAAAATATTTAGGATTATTTCAAAATATTTTTATCTATGTATAATTCATAATGTCTTGCGATAAACTTGTGTTTGACTTGTCTCAAGAGATTGAGGGCTCTCCTAATGTCTTTGTGAAAAAAGACTTTTTGAATATTTTGGATTCCATGAATCAGAATTACAGTGGCAACCAAAGTGTCATCGATACATCTCAATTAAGTAATTCAAACAAATTTTTATCATATAGGGAGGCGTACCTGGAAATTCCCTTACTGTTAACGCTGTCAACCACTGCACCGACCGCTAATTTTGTTCCTGCTACGGCTGGCATTGATGGAGCGAAGGTAGTTGGTCTGAAATCTTGGTTTGGGCAAATTATTCATTCTTTTACTTTGGACTAAAAAAAAAAGCTTGTGTCGCTTTTATGGTCCTAAAAGTCAATTCAAAAAATTGGCTAGTTCTTTAAGTAATTAAAGAGCAACATCTCCAAATTGCGGGAAACCCCTCAAGGCAAAGATTACTAAACCATATAGGAAACTTTATGGCGGCGACTGCTAACAACAGTCGGTATAGTAAAAAGATCTTTGTTATAGGGCAATCCGCAGCCAGTTCTCTAAGTCCGATATGATAAGGATATGAGAGCGGTTCAACGACTAAATGCTGATGGGCTTGATGAATCTAATCAATTCATATGATGGCTTAAGATATAGTCTAGTCCCACCCGAGAGGGTGATTGCCCCATTTAAAAAGGCAATGAGAAATATTGTGAGGTTAAATGCTCACAATTTAATGCTCGGTACTTCGATAACGGCACTACGGTAATTCAGCAAACCCCATACATCAACATGTGGAATTCATTCCGTTTGATGACTTCTCTCTCTCTGGGAGATGTTAAACTAGCTTCTAATATTGGATTTTACCCTGATAATGCTCTAGCATTTACTATTGCTCAGGCTGCGGATAGCTCTCTCGCACCTGGTCCAGATGGTCAAGGAGTTTGCAATAACTCTGTTGTTCCTCTTTCTTCTGTTTATACGGGGACAACTGCAGGAGGACCCCCTGGACTTGCCACCATCACAACCCCCTGCGGTTTAGTTCCAGGAATTGGTGGTTCTGTTTATGATACTCTTCTTGGAAACACTGGATTTGCCAAACGTCAGCAATACATCGCATATGATCCTACCGCAACCCCTCCCGATTCGCGCCCTTATTCTTTCCTTCTTACTCAAACCTCATGTCAACAGCTTTGGAAATCCGTCGTTTACCAAAAGGTCAACGGAACGGGCGCAGTCATTGGAAAAGTCGCCACCGCTATTATGGCGACAGTGTACCTCAAACATATTCATTCTTTCTTCTCAATGATCCCCTTACTTAAGGGCATTTTCCTCAAAATGACAATGAATTTGAACAACACCTCTGTTCAGTTTACCGTTGCCGCTCCCACCGCAACCCCTACAGATGTTATTGTTCGCGCTGGAACTGCTTTAACAACTATGTCATTGGATTCCGTCTCTAACCCTGTGGGAGGTGTTTGCCCTCTCATGATTGCCTCAGGTTCCGCCTTTCAGCCATCGGCAACCCTTGGAACTGCTTCATACATTGCAACGGTTCAGGTCGGCGCTCGTTGCTTGAATTCCCAGGTGGCTGTTAATGAGGGCATTTTGGCAAAGTCCATTTATTTGTATGTCCCCGCATATACTTTCAACCCTGTTTTTGAACAGTCGTATTTAAGCTCTCCCATTAAACAAATTAAATATACTGATGTTTATCAGTACAAGGTTGTTAATATTCCAGGCGGTGGAGCAGGCCAATTTAATAACTTATTGACGAACGGTATCGCAAATGTTAAGAGTATCCTCATACTGCCTTTTTACTCTGATGCGGTGGCTGGTGGCGCTGCGACTGGCCTTCCTGCCGGAATCCCGGTTTATCAGTCTCCTTTTGATCCTGCCGGAACGGGTCCGACGAGTCCTTTGTGTTTGCTTGGCAATTTCAACGTCGTTGTTTCTGGCCAAAATGCTATTTACAATACTCAGCGCTATGCATTTGAGCAATTTAACAATCAGCTATCGGGAGCCAACTCGGTCAACGGTTCTCTGACGGACGGCCTGGTTTCTTCTCTTATTTCTTCTCTTGATTTTGAAATGGAATACTGCTATTACTATGTCAATGTAAGTCGCATGCTCCCCGTAGAGGAATCCGTACCAAAAAGTATTCAAATTGTGGGCACCAACTACTCGCAAAAAGCAGTAGACCTCCAATGCTTTATTGAGTATGGCGTAGATATTTCAATTGATGTGCTTACTGGCTCAAGAGTCTAAATATAAAAGTAATTGAAATAAGATCCAAAGCAAAACGCCATTTTAAAATAGGTGGGCAAAATACTAAAGAAAAGTGAGAGCAAACCATTTGCAATTTGGCAAAGTAGCAAAAGTGATGTAGCTCAATAGGGTAGAGCGACGGTTTCATACGCCGTAGGTTAAAGGTTCAATTCCTTTCTTCACTAAATCCGCTTTGTAAAGCGGAAGCAAACGGTCTTTTTGTTTTGGGGGAGTAAGAGGGGCACTCCCCTCTATTTAGGCGTTATTTCAAAATTAAGTATTTGTCATTATTTTTTATCTATGCATAAAATATAATGAGTTTAGTAAGAATTCATGCTTCGCCGAAACAGTTGAGCAAACTTCGCAATGGCCACAAAGTAAGAGTAAAAGGAGCTATGGAGGGAGAGGGGTTCTGCATGATTGTGCATCCCGAAAGATATGATTTATTGAGCCGAACATTTGACCGAGGTTTAGGAATGGAGATTCAGCTGAGCCCAGAAGAAATTGTAGCAAACAAGGAAGCAGAACCCGAAATAAAAGGATCTGGAATTTTTGGAAAGACTGGAGATAAGCTTTTGAAGAAAGCCGGGGTGAAATCATTGGCCTATAAGGTGGGTGATATTGCAAAGCCTCATTTAAAAAAAGCTATTGATTCGGGATTGCATGCGCTGGCTGAATCAACTGGCCACCCAGAATTTGCCAAGCCCCTTGCTCACATGGCTTCACATGTGGCATCTGACTTTTTGGATCATCCTAGCAAATATCATAATATGGTTTCATCAAATGCTGGCGGTCCGAGAGCAGCACATGCGGCGCACACACTCGCCGGCCAAGTTGCCCAAAATCATTTATATGATCAGATGAACCAGCATTTAGGAACACAATACGGAAAACTGGCAGAGAGTGCTATGGGCAACGCTGCCGCGCATATGTCAAGAGCAGGAATGGAAGCCCGTCATTTACATGGAAGAGGTTTCGGTTTAGGAGTTAAGAGAGAAGTAGGCTCGGTTGGTCGCCATGGATCTTTTGTAGCTCATCAAGCCTCTTTGCCCCCAGCTTTGCAGTCCCAGCCTTTCAGTGCCAATTTCTCAATGGCCAATCAACTTCCGCCAAGCTACCAGCGGTTCAGCCGAGGAAGCGGTTTGTATGCTTGAGTAGGCCTAATTCTCAATAGGCATAAACAATTTAAAGACAATTTATATATAATCTTATAATGGAAGAGCAATATAAGACTATTGAAGGATTTGAAGATTATGAGATATCAAATTTTGGAAATTGTCGCAACAAATCAACAAGTAGAATTTTAAAACCTAGACCCATGAAAATGGGATATAATCAATATCATTTATCGCATACAACAGAAGACGGAAAGAGAAAGCAAGTTAATCAATATCAACATCGTTTAATAGCAATATACCATATAGAGAACCCATTGAATAAACCAGACATAGACCATATAGATGGCAACCCTGCAAACAATGATATTTCAAATTTGAGATGGGCAACCAAGAACGAGAATTTAAGTAATCAAAAAAAGGCAAATGGTAAAACATCAATCTATAAAGGAGTTCATTATGATAAAGCCAGAAACAAATGGACTGCAAGAATTGAAGTTAATAAAATTGTTAAACACATTGGAAGATTCAATACAGAAGAAGAGGCAGGATTGGCGAGAGATGCTTATATTTTAGAGCATAATTTGGAAGAGTTTTTTAAACTGAATATAAAAGAAAATTAAAGTTAAATCTTTAAAAATATAATCTAGGCTTAATAATATAGGATGCTTGACGATGGACAACTCAAAGATTTAGCAAAGCGAATGAGGTTCCCTTTGGAGGGAGTATATTTTAAAGATGAGCTCCCCCGTAAGCTAAAATATAACTGTGGCTATATTATTAATTTAGATAACTCAATAGATGAGAAGGGCGAGCCAAATGAAGGAACTCATTGGACTTGTTTGCAGGTCAATAAGTATCCAAGCGGGAATATAGAACCCATTTTTTTTGACCCTTACGGGGCACCGCCTAGTGAAAGCATTCGGGAATGGATAAAGAATAACTGTGGCAAATTCCTCCCACATACAAAGAAGGACGTTCAAAGCTTAATGAATAATGCTTGTGGCTGGTATTGCTGCGCTTTTTTGCATTTCGTTAATACATTTGAGAAGCGATCAAAAGATCTTTATCAAGATGTTGAAATGTTTCTCTCTTTGTTTGATGATTTGAATGAATCTATTGATTGGAAAAAGAATGAATATTTTCTACGCCTTTTTTTTCAGCCTGAAGATCCAGCACAACGCAAGGCGATTGATGTTCTGGCGGACACCAAATCAATTATGGGCGATGATCACCCTGGCGGTGGAGACATAATGAAATTGCCTGTTGATGTGAAAATGATGGGCAAATAAGGACTTAAAGACAATGAGACATATTAAGACATATGCCGAGGCTACCCGTTGATTATTCTAAAACCATCATTTATAAAATTATATGTGATGATTTGCCAGAGTTTATTTATGTAGGTTCAACTACAGATTTTAGAAAAAGAAAGTGCAAACATAAAACAGATTGCAATAATGAAACCGGCCAAAATTATAATTTGAAACTTTATAAGACTATAAGAGAGAATGGAGGATTTGAAAATTGGAAGATGATAGAGATAGAGCGTTTTACTGAGTGCATTGATGGCAACAGCGCAAGAAAGAGAGAACAGTATTTTATGGATGAATTCAAAAGCAATTTGAACACATATAAAGCATTTCAAACAGAAGAACAATTAAAAACCTATAATCAAGCATATCAAAAGCAATATTGTATTGATAATGTAGAACAAAAAAAGGAATATGCTAAACAATATTATATTGAAAACAAAGAACACAAAAAGGAACATGATAAACAATATTATATTGAAAATGCAGAGAAAATTAAAAAGAGAATCTCTCAAACTTTTACATGTGAGTGTGGTTCAGTTTGTCAAATAGGTAATAAAACTCATCATTTAAAAACAAAGAAACATATTAAACGTTTAGCGATTGTTTAATAAAATTTTAATATCTGTTATATTTATAAATGGATATTAAAAAATACATTCATGATAAACGTTCTAGCTTATCAGCCAGTTCAATAACAACATACGCAAGTATTTTGAAGAGTCTTTATAGAAAAGTATTTGATTCCGATGATTATGATTTGGACAAGTTTGCACATCAAACGGAGAAGGTATTGCATTATTTGAAAGAAATACCAGCCAATCGCCGAAAGACAATTCTCTCTGCTCTTGTGATCATAACAGATAAACAAGAATATAGATCTCAAATGATGCAAGACGTTAAGTCATATAATCAAGAGATCCATTTACAAGAAAAGACAGAAACTCAAAAAGATAATTGGGTATCCGCCGAGGATATTAAAAAAGTATTTGATGAATGCCAGAAGAATGCAAATATGCTCTATAAGAAAAGCAGTCTTAAGCCTTCAGATTTGCAAGAGATCCAAAATTTCATAATTCTCTCTTTATTGTCTGGGTTGTTTATAGCACCCCGCAGGTCAAAAGATTTCTGCGATTTTAAGCTTAAAAATATTGATAAAGCCAAGGACAATTTTCTGGACAAGAACACAATGAATTTCAACTCATACAAGACTGCAAAAGCTTACGGTTTGCAAAAAATTGAAATCCCTCCAGCTCTTAAAAAGATATTGACAAAATGGACTTTAAATAATCCGACTGAATGGCTATTGTTTGACACAAATATGAATAAGCTTTCAAGTGTGAAACTGAATCAACGTCTCAATAAAATTTTTGACGGTAAGCATATTGCTGTGAACAACCTTCGGCATACTTATCTAACGGATAAATTCGGCCATACTTTAGAACAGAAGAAGGCAGTTGATGAAACAATGAAAGAGATGGGATCCAGTGCGGGTATGTTGGATACATATGTTAAAAAAGATTAAATAACTTATTCTCTCTTTCTCTCTTATAACCAACTTTAAGAATAATTTTAAAGTTAGTTTATTTAGGAAATTTTTTATGTTGGGTTAATATATAAATGGCAATTCGTAGTTTGGCAAATGATTTAAAAATGGGATTGAGTAATGAGGAGACAGTTATTGATACCATTAAAAAGCAATGGCCAAGTGAAAATAACATTAAAAATACCAAAGAGATATATAATAGCGAATATCACCCTTACGATTTTGAGAGCGAATCAGGAACCACATGGGAATTGAAAAGCCGACGAAATTCTAAATGGGCATATCCTACAACAATTATCAAATGCCATAAAATGAGATCTGATCAAACAGCCGATCAATATTTCATTTTCAAATTCACAAATAGAATATGCTATATCAAATACGAGAGAGAATTGTTTGATACTTTTCAAACATCAATGCGATATGCTCCGCGACAAGGCAAAAACGAAATCCCAGAATTGCATATTGAAATACCAGTTGAATTATTAATAGATATTGTTTCTGCTTTGTAAAGCAAAGGCAAACGGCGACAGAGTCGCCCCCTTTTGATTTATCTTTTGGAAAAGATAAAATAAATATATTTGAAGATTTTTTAATATATTTATATACAAATGGAGAGAAATATTCATTACATATATGAAGTCAAATTTTACAATAATCCTTTTATGTCAAGCGCAACAAGAACAAATTATTATTTGAAACCAGAACAAACGCATTTTATTTTCTCTCTTGATCAGTATAGATCAGGACAGATCAAAATATTTTATATTGCAGTTCATAAAGATTCTCATCTGTATGCGCAAGCGCTGCGAAGTCTCTTGCCGATATCTACGGAAAAAGAAAGTGAGTCTGTTCAAATTTCAATTTAAAGATAATGGGACATAATGAAACAATGCCCATTGTATCGGTTGATTATTCAAAAACAATTATATACAAAATTGTATGCAATGATTTGCCGGAATCTGTTTATGTCTATATTGGACACACTACAAATTTTAGAAATAGAAAAGCATCACACAGAGCACAATGCAGAACATCAATGAATAACAATATAAAATTATATAAGATCATACGGGAAAATGGAGGATGGGATAATTGGAACATGATTGAAATTGAAAGATTCACAGAATGCAAAGACGGAAATGATGCGAGAAAGAGAGAACAATATTATATGAATTATTTCAAAAGCAATTTAAATATGAATAGAGCGTTTAAGACTGAAGAAGACCATAAAGAACGTAAAAAATTAGTTATTGAACCGCTAGAACATCCACAAAAAGATGAATTAATTCAAAATGCATTGAATATACGAATAGAAAAATTTCGAAAATTGCCTCATGTAATTCAATGCGAAAAAGAAAGAGAAGAATTTCACAAACAACAGGAAGAGAAAATAGAAAAACGAAATTTATTATTGCAACTTGAAAAATAAAAAGTCAAATTTAGATTTATTTACTAAAAAAAGAGAGAAATAAATCTAAAATTAATGAAATACTTTTTTAAACACAATATTTAAACAAAAATATAGCGTTTTCTTAATAAATATGACCATAAATGCATATAAAGGATTAAAAAAATGCATTTTTATAAGCATATCCTATAATAATATGATGGATTTATAAAGAATATGCTTAATTTTAGATTATTGC
>Ga0209084_1003334_pt1 | contig 11881 bp, 13 predicted proteins | sample C_130820_MF_Meta_FD_187309 | JGI IMG/M metagenome (GOLD analysis project Ga0209084, IMG submission 187309) | Freshwater microbial communities from Lake Croche, Canada to study carbon cycling - C_130820_MF_MetaG (SPAdes) (version 2) | ecosystem: Environmental > Aquatic > Freshwater > Lake... | reverse complement strand
TCAAGATATAGAAATCTCCGGAAACTGGGGGCAACTATTTAATGGTGCAAGTAAAGGTATTGCGCTAAACGCAGTATCCGATGCAATTACTTGTAGAGATAACACATTCGACAATGTTACAGTCAAAGGTTTTAGTTATTGCATTTATTCAGACCAGGATATTTACAACAACACATTTACTAATGGAACAATATACAATACTCGATACGGTTTTGCATTTGGTGTTGGCATAGTGTCCGGAAGTGGAGTTCTTGGAAAAACATACGGTCCTCGACGTACTTTGATTTCTAATTGTACGTTCGGCACATTAGATTATGCAATTAGGTATCACGCAGTGTATATAGAATTTGGTTCTGAAAACTCTGTTGTCGATAGCATCACTGTGAACGTCGGCGGGTATCGGTATGATGCACAATATCCGGAAATATATTTTAAAACTTTTGGAAATAATGTACAAAACTTAAAATCAGATCGACACGATCAACTATCACAGCCAGGATTAGCTGCATTCTACATTCCAGAAGTCGCAGGTTACGGTGACTTCTCGTCAAGTAGAACACGAAGATTATCGTTGGCGCATCCGTCATTAAGTACACCGTTATTAAGACTTCCAATGGGCACCAATAACGCCGGCGAGCCAGCCGGTATGATAAGTTACAAAATTAATTACACTTATAAAAGTTCACAGACTGCGTTTAATAGGTTTGGCACAATTACAATAGTTGCCGATGCAGCAAATGGGAACATTCATTCAACTGACGAATATGATTTTGTAGGTACCGGCGATTACACTGATGCAACAATCAACCTTGACTTTAATACATCTATACTAGATCAAACAGGCGCATTGTTTACTGGGGCAATAAGTCAACTACCTCGAACAATTAGTTTAAATTATGTCAACCCGCTAGTAAATGATGCAGGCTATTTTGTTTATTCTTACATTTCAACATTCTAAAGTACCATTCCGGTAGACATTTTCAAAAAATTAGCGTAATATATACGTAATATGATAAGAGAATGTCTACCGAAGATTTTAATATAATGTTTTGAAATCATTATATTTTTTCTAAATCAAAATTTAATTTTTAAGAATTACCTCCCCACTAAATACTACCCATACGTAGTACAAAATTAACATGGATAGATATGAGTAAAATAACAGTTATTAAAAGAAACGGAAGTTCGGCAGAATTACAAATCGATAAATGGCAATCACAAATTGCTAAGGTATGTCAAGGCATTGCCGATGTTAGCCAGTCGATGATTGAAATTAAAAGTCAGCCGCACTTTTACGACAAAATTACTACCAAAGAAATCGATGAAATTACATTGCGTGCAATTGTCGACCTTATTGATGTCGAATCTAATCCAGACATCGGACACACTAACTATCAATATGTAGCAGGCAAACAACGGTTGTCAATGCTACGTAAAGATGTTTACGGACAGTACGCTCCATTGCATTTATTAGATATCGTTAAGAAAAATATTGCAGTAGGCCTTTACACTACAGAATTATTAGATTGGTATAGCGAAGACGATTGGAATAAAATGAATGATATAATCGATCATGACAAGGACGAAACATATTCATTTGCTGCAATCGAACAGTTAATTGAAAAATATCTCGTTCGCAATCGAGCAACAGAAGAAATCTTTGAAACTCCGCAAATAAGATATATGATTGCTGCTGCAACGGTATTCCACAAAGAAGAACCTAACACAGCTAGAATGAAATTTATTAAGGAATATTACAATGCGGCGTCTGATGGTTTATTTACTCTTGCTACTCCTGTCCTTGCTGGGCTCGGAACTCCGACTAAACAATTTAGCAGCTGTGTTCTCATACGCAGTGATGACGATTTGGATTCTATATTTGCTAGCGGAGAGATGATGGCAAAGTATGCCAGCAAACGTGCCGGCATAGGTTTAGAAATTGGCAGGCTGCGTTCACTAGGAAGTCCGATACGCGGTGGTGAAATTATGCACACAGGAATGATTCCATTCTTAAAGAAATGGTTCGGTGACCTTAGAAGTTGTTCACAAGGTGGTATTAGAAATGCAAGTGCAACTGTATTTTATCCAATCTGGCATTACCAATTTGATGATCTAATTGTACTTAAAAATAATCAAGGCACAGAAGAAACTCGAGTCCGTCACATGGATTACGGAGTAGTGCTAAGTGCATTCTTTTGGCGTCGTTTTAAAAATAAAGAAAATATCACGTTCTTCGATCCTAATGAAGTTCCGGATCTTTATGAAGCATTTTATAAAGATACTGCACTGTTTGAAGAACTATACCTAAAATACGAAAGAAGCACAAAACTTCGTAAAAAAACAATGAGTGCCGAAGAAGTATTCAAGGGCGGAATACTTAAAGAACGCACTGACACTGGCCGAATTTATCTCGTAAATATCGACAATGTTATTAATCAAGGACCATTTGATCCTTACTATCACACAATTTATCAAAGTAACTTGTGTTTAGAAATTTTGCTCCCTACGAAACCATTTAAACGATTAGACGATCCAGCCGGACGTATAGCGTTATGCACGCTGGGGTCTATAAACTGGGGAGCATTTAGAAACCCAGAAGATATGCGCAGAGCATGTCGCATTTTACATCGTAGCTTAAACAACATCTTAGATTACCAAGATTTCTTGTCAATTCAGAGTAGATTAAGCAACGAAGAAATCCGACCATTAGGAATCGGTGTTACTAACTTAGCTTACTGGCATGCAAAACGAAACTTTAGATATGGAGAGTCAGACGCACTAGCCGAAGTTAAAAGCTGGATAGAACATCAAACTTTCTACTTAACAGAAATGTCAGTCGAACTAGCTAAAGAACGTGGTGCTTGCATAGATAGTGCTAAAACACGTTACGGGCAAGGTATCTTTCCGTGGGAACTACGTGCAGCGGGTGTTAATGAACTTACTGACTTTACACCAGAGTTACCGTGGGAACCATTACGTGCTGATATGTTACAATACGGAGTACGTAATGCCACAGTAGGTGCAATTGCACCAGTTGAAAGCTCTAGTGTAGTAATTAACTCAACTAACGGTATCGCCATGCCGATGCAGTTAATTCAAACTAAAGAATCAAAATCAGGTTCATTAACACAAGTTGTACCTGAATACCATAAATTGAAAAACAAATATCAGCTTATGTGGGACCAAACAGATTGTGTAGGTTATTTGAAAACTGCTGCAGTGTTAGCTGCATATATCGATCAAAGCATTTCAACAGATACTGCATACAATCCGGCACACTTTCCGGATAGAAAAGTGCCTACAACTTTAATAGCAACAAATTTAATGCTAGGTCTTAAATGGGGGCTAAAAACCTTCTACTACTCATTAGTAAACAAGAAAGGTAGTAAAGACGTCGACGAAGTTGATTTACCTGGTGCAATTATTGAAGATGAAGATGATGACTGCTCGGCCTGTAAGCTATGAGCTATAGTTTTATTAAGCAGTTTATTACCGAAGGTAGACCGGCATCTTTAAAAATAGATGTGTTACCTTATGGAGTGAATGATTTAAGCCCTGCTATTTCAAAAGAAACATTAGGCTATCATTACGAACATCTTGCTAAGACATACGCAAAGCGTTATAATGCAGGCGAAGGTGATCCTGTGTTTAACGAAGCAGGTGTATTCTTACACAACATATTATTCCAACAATATCAGGAGTCAACTGGCAACCTAAACAAGCCAGTTGGCAAAGTTTTAGAATTAATCGAAGCACATTATAAAACTTTCGATAAGTTTAAAGAAGAGTTTTTAAAAGTAGCAATGGGCATACAAGGCAGTGGTTGGGTTTATCTTGCTAAAGATGGCAAGATTAAAATAATAACTAATCATGCTATTAAAAAAGACATTGTAGTTTTAGTTGACTGGTGGGAACATGCATGGGCGTTAGACTATCAATCAGACAAAAAAAAGTATTTAGAGAATCAATGGAAAATAATAAACTGGGACTACGTAAATAAATCAGTTACATAATTTAAAAGTTACTAACAATTTTACTTAGTACAGTATTAGGTGTAAAAATTATTAACAAATATATTAAATAGGTAATAAAGATAATGAATGAACTTGTAACTAGAGAATTAACCAATGAAGAAATCTTAGATAACAGACTTAGAGCTAAGTTAAAGTACTGGGGTGTATCTGATGATTTCAAAGTCGAAGACGAAGCTAAAGGATTTGTACTAGCTGCATTATCCGAAGAAGACATTATGAGTGTATACATTGACAACGAAAATGGATTATGCATTGGCTACACCGGTGATAGTCCCGAAACAGATCAAAACTTCATTCCTAACGTATCGGTATAATAATGAGCAAAGCGCAATATAATTTAGAAACAAAAACAGATTATTTAAGTCGTAAAATGTTCCTTGATCCTGCCGGACCTGTAACTATACAACGATTTGAAGAAGTTAGGTATCCAAAGATTCAGAAGTTTGAGCAAACTGCTCGCGGATTCTTTTGGACACCCGAAGAAATTAGCCTTGCAAAAGATGCTAATGATTTTAAGGATGCAAGTGATGCAGTTAAACACATCTTTACAAGTAACTTGTTAAGACAAACTGCATTAGATAGTTTACAAGGACGTGGTCCTACACAAGTGTTCACGCCAGTAGTAAGTGTACCAGAAGCTGAAACGCTAATGTTTAATTGGGGATTTTTTGAATCAAATATTCACAGTCGTAGTTATAGTCATATTATTCGTAATATCTATAATGTACCAAAAGATGTGTTTAACACGATTCATGATACTCAAGAAATCGTCAATATGGCTTCTAGTGTTGGTAAGTACTACGATGAGTTACACATGTTAAATTGTAAAAAAGAAGTAGGATTAGAAGTAACTGTAAAAGATCATGTTAAAGCAGTTTGGATGGCATTACACGCTAGCTATGCGCTAGAAGCATTCCGTTTCATGGTGTCATTTGCAACTAGTTTAGCTATGGTTGAGAACAGAATATTCATCGGTAACGGAAATATTATTTCGTTGATTTTACAGGACGAGTTGTTGCACAAAGATTGGACTGCGTATTTAATTAATCAAAACGCTAAAGATGATCCGCGTTTTGCAGAAGCCAAAGCAGAATGTGAGCAAGAAGTTTATAACCTATACTTAGATGTTATACGTGAAGAAAAGGAATGGGCAGACTACTTGTTTATGAAAGGACCAGTTATCGGTCTTAATGCAAACATCTTAAAAGAGTTTGTCGATTACACTGCAGTACACGCACTTAAAGAAGTCGGAATTAAGTACCAAGGCACTGCTCCTAAAACTACACCTATACCGTGGTTTAACAAACATACCGATCCTAGTAAAAAACAAACTGCATTGCAAGAAAGTGAAAGTGTAAATTATGTCATCGGGGTCATGTCAGGTGATCTTGACTACGCAGCACTTCCTAATATATAGCATGACTATGGTACAACAGCAGAAAATTAATAATAAAAAAACATTATTAGTTACACTAGGCGATAGTTGGACAGAAGGAGTAGGATGTTATGACCCCGGGTTACTTCAAGAGTTTTTAAATAAAAAAATTACGATGAACGAGTTGTGTGACAGTTCAGTTACAAAGGAATATTTTTTCAAAGGTTCGTGGCCGTGGGCATTATCTGAAAAATTAGATTGCGATCTAATAAATTTAGGCACAGGCGGAACTGCTAACTCTGCATCAGCAAAAAATTTTGTATGTAACTGGGTCGAAAATTGTTCACCTGTTGTAGAAAATTATGAAAAAGTAACAGTAATATGGTTACTAAGCGACCCGACTCGTTTAAGTTTTTATTCAAACGAAAAAATAGTAAGTTTACTCCGTAATAACAATGATCGGTTATTTAATTATTATATTAGAGATGTACACTTACATCCAAACGACAGCATGCTTGAAACTAAATTTTTGTTAAGGTCAGTCGAAGCAGTATGCCAACTTAATGGATTTAATTTTGTATACGGATCTGCATTTACTGACATTAACCAATTAAACAAGGTATATAATTCTAACAATAATATTCATAACTTTGCTGAATTTAACTGTTTTAATACCGAAGTAGAAAAACAAAAATCTAAATATATGGCACATTGTGGGCATCCAAATGAAAAAGGGTATGAATTAATAGCCAATATATTATACACAATCTTAACAACACATTTTAAGGATTTTATAAAATGACAACAGTGATATGGTCAAAAGACCAATGTCCGCATTGTGTTCAAGCAAAGAGCTTGTTACAAATGAAAAACATTAACTTTGAAGAACGAAACATTTCAAATGGTGGATGGACTAAAGAACAACTATTAGAAGAAGTACCAACAGCAAGAACACTACCACAGATTCAAATTGATGGCAATTACATTGGTGGTTTTTCAGAATTACAACAATATTTAAAGGATACAAAATGATTATAGATAAAGGTGTGTCAGTCGGCGAGGTAGTTACAATTAAACTAACCTCAGGTGAAGAATTAATTGCAAGCTTAGTCGAAGAAACTGACAAGTACATCAAAGTTTCAAAACCGCGAGTTCTTACTGCAGCGCAAGGTGGTATCGGTATGGCGCCGTACTTGTTTACAGTCGATCAAGATAAAACTATTAAACTAGCAGCGTCAACAGTAGTAGTATTAGAAGCAACTGAAAAAGAATCTGCAAGTTCGTATACAAAAGCCACTACTGGAATTATCATATAATGCCCGGTGTGTCAAGAGTTACCCAAGACACTGCAGGTGGTCAAATCACTGGTAATTTAGCACCATCTGTATTTGTTGATAATAAACCAATTGCTGTAAAAAATGCAACTATTGCAAGTCATGGTAATTCTCCTCACAATACAGCAAAAATGTCAGGAAGTAGCTCGAGTGTGTATGCAAACGGGATTCTAGTATGTCGTGCAGGTGATGCCGCAACATGCGGCCATCTAGCAACAGGAAGTACCGATGTATTTGCAGGTTGACATACACATACAAAAGTAGTATAATTATACAAATAGGAGAATATCCTATTAACATAGTAGTTAATTAACAATTTCTGTTATGTTTTACTCAAAAATATATAGTTTTGTGCTATATATATTATCGTTTCGTAAGAAACTAAGATAGTTGGGTTAACTCTGTATATTAACCCTGCGAGTCTTGGCCAATGAAGGAACCCGAAAGTTGGGAAGCCATGCTCGCCTAAGCAATCACAAGTGACAGATGTTTTTGCTGATGGAGAAACGCCAGTGACAAAGGGTTTAACAACCTTGGTAGTTATCTCCCTTAATGTAATGTGCTGCTTATGCAGGGCACACCAAGTGAAAGGAGAAAAAATGAAATATTCACTTTTAACACTGATCATGTCGATCAGTATCGCATTATCACCGGTAGCTCGTGCTAAAGAACAAATTGTTCACACCGAAGCTACTACAAAGAAAAACGTTCTGACTAAACATGAAACACAGTCAAATACGAAACCTGTACACAACGTAGCGAAACATAAAAGCAAGCATCGCCACCGCAAGCATCATACGTTTGCACCGGTTGATCCTTTAAACGGTATCGCAAGCTGGTACGGTTATGAATCAGGTCCTAGATATCGTCGTAGACCAAAAACTGCAAGTGGTGAATATTTTAGTCCACAGCAATTTACCGCAGCGCATAAGTCGTTGCCATTTGGTACTATGGTTACTGTAACTAATTTAGAGAATCATAAATCAGTTATTGTTAAAATTAATGACAGAGGACCATTTGTGTTTAATCGTATTATCGATTTGTCAAAAGCAGCAGCAAGAGCAATTGGCATTACAGGTATTCAAAAAGTAAAGTTAACGGTTGTTAGTTAGATAATAAATACTAGCTATGAAGCATTCGTTAGCAAGTGATTACGCCATATCATATTTGGCATTACTCAGTGGATTATCAATATCTGCTGTCGCTGTCTATTATTCAGTTATAGGACTTGTTAGCATATTTTCTGCATCAGCAGGTCCTATAATGATCATGGGTGTTGCCCTAGAGGTAAGCAAGTTGATTGCTACTGTATGGCTTAAACGACATTGGTCAAATGCACCAAAAATAATGATTGCGTATTTAACTACAGCAGTGTTTGTATTAATGTTAATCACTTCAATGGGTATCTTCGGGTATCTTTCAAAAGCACACTTAGATCAAGCAGTTCCATCAGGAGCAATCATTGACAAAGTTGCACTCTTCGATGAAAAAATCAAAACCCAAAAAGACACAATTGAGTTGTCTCGTAAAGCCATTGCACAATTAGACAGTGCAGTCGATCAAACAATGTCACGATCTACTAGTGAGAAAGGTGCAAACAAAGCCGTGCAAATTAGAAAATTACAAGCTAAAGAAAGAAGTGAGTTGCAGCACGACATTGCTACTGCCCAAAAAGAAACTGCAATACTTAATGATCAACGTGCGCCAGTGGCTGCCGAATTAAGAAAAGTCGAAGCAGAGGTAGGTCCAATTAAATACATTGCTGCTTTAATATACGGTGATTCTTTAGATTCAAATGTATTAGAACGTGCAGTGCGTTGGATGATAATTTTAATCGTTTCAGTGTTTGATCCTATGGCAATTATGCTATTATTAGCCTGTCAACATAGTTTTCGAGAAATTAGTAAAAAGCAAAGAGTTGAAGAATTATTTGCAGGCATACAAGAAAATGAAAACTTTACATATGAAAAAGCATACGAGGAATTTGTGCTGCCTGCACAAAAAGTAGAAGCAGACCAAAAATTAGACGAAGCTGTAAAAGAAGCAATTGTCAATTCAGTTGCACACGGAAAACAATTTCCAGATGAACCCGAACAAGGCCAGCAATTTACTAGAACCGATTACACACCGTCGAGAGATTTTATTTTTAACGGAAGTCAATGGGTAAGTGCCGAGCAATACCTACAACCTAAATAAGAAGGACTTATGAACCTAGGAAAAATTACTGTAATTACTCCACCTGATCAACTTTTTAACTTGAACATTAGCTATTTGTTAATCAACCCTTCGCAGCACGTTTCCAAACAATTCCAAACAATATTAAGTCAGACAGATGAAGATGTAAACGTATTCATCTACGACACTAACGAAAATGATATTGGATGGTTATTAGGTGTTGCACATCAAGTTGATATTAAAATTGTTGATGTAGATAATTGTACACCTACAACTAAAGCGTTTGTTACATTTTTATTAGCACACCCTAATACATATTATATAACAAACGACGAACTAACTCCGTATAGTTTAATTTCAAAAAACAGAATTTACGATTTAGATGAAATCGTAAAACAAATATTACAAGACGAGGATGATAATAATGCAGAAGACTAAAACTGGTGTAAGTATGCGCGAAAGCGAAAACATAAACCAAGTTCTTCGAAGATTTAAACGAAAAGTTGAAGATTCAGGAAAGCTAGATGATTTACGTAAAAAAGAATATTACGAAAAACCAACTACACAACGCAAACGCGAAGCAGGTGCCGCAAAGGCACGCTATCGCAAAAAACTGTCAAAAGAAGCATTACCGGCAAAACACGGCCGTTAACATACTACTCGCCTGATTAATCTTTTGTTTAGCATGCAATAAATACAGCATGACTATTCAAAAGATTAAATCAGGACGTATCACTTCACTAGTTGCAGACGAATATGTCGGTGAAGCTGGTATTATATTTTATAATCAAGAACTTGGCGATCTAAGACTATCCGACGGGGTTACTATCGGAGGTATCCCTATCAATACTGGCTCAGGCGGAGGTGGTGGCGGTAATGCTACTATTATTGTTTCTGCAACTGCACCGACTGGTGTTGCAACCGGAACATTATGGTGGAATTCGTCCACTGGTGTATTAAACATTAGATACGGCGGCGGGTGGCAAATTGCATCTACTACTCCTGGACCAAAAGGAGATACTGGTGCAACCGGACCTGCAGGTGCGAATGGTACTTCTATCGTTATTAAAGGTTCCGTTTCGGCTGTTAACCTATTACCTACTTCCGGAACTCTCGGTGATTTATATGTCATTTCTTCTACAGGCGACGGATACTTTTGGAATGAAACATCATGGCAAAGTATCGGAACATTAAGAGGTCCGCAAGGACTTAAAGGCGATACTGGTGCTACTGGCGCCCAAGGTATCCAAGGCATCAAAGGCGATACTGGTGCTACTGGCGCCCAAGGTATCCAAGGCATCAAAGGCGACACTGGTGCTACTGGTGCACAGGGCATACAAGGACTTAAAGGCGATACTGGTGCACAGGGCATACAAGGACTTAAAGGCGATACCGGTGCTACTGGTGCACAGGGCATACAAGGACTTAAAGGCGATACTGGATCTCAAGGTGCAGTTGGCCCTAAAGGCGACCAAGGTATTCAAGGACCAGTTGGACTTTCAGGTGTTCGTTATGACATTAACAATCAAAACCTATCTACACAAGAAAAACAAAACGCTGTTACAAATTTAGGGTTAGCAACTGTTGCATCAACTGGAAATTATACCGATTTAAGTAATATCCCAATTGTTACAATTAGAACATTTAATATTTTAAATGACTTTATTGGTCCTATTCTAGGTACTGCGTTGTTTGTGCCAGTATCTGCAGTTACAATTACTGTTATTCAATTAACTGTTGGATTAACACAAACTAACGATTTAACAATTGGACTATATAAAAATAATATACTATTAGATTATTATACAGTGCCAACTGGAGAAGTTTCAATATCATATTCTAATTTAAATTTTGCACTTACTACAACAGATCGTATTAAGATTAATGTAATTTCCGGATCAGGTACACATCTTAGTGTTGCATTGATGCACTCATACAGCTAAATACACTATAATTCCTGGAATTGAATAATACAGGATACAATTTAAACTTAAGGAGTTTCACATGGCAATTTCTGCTACATATATTGCACAGTCAACTATTCAAATTTCATTAAACAATACCACAGGTGCTGGCGAGAGTGGCTTAACTAAATTTTTAACATTTGCTAACACCGTAGCAGATGCAATTACAGGAACTGGCCCATCAGGAACTGGACCTCTTGGCGGAGTTACATTTGCAGTAGCTTCCGGTGTAACTGCACAAACTACTGCTACATACACGTATGCAGACGGATCAACTAATCCATCAACACGCACAGGGTGGACATTGTTTGATTCATTTTGGGGTAACTTAGATGGATCGGTCGGTGTTAATAATACCTCATCTCCGATCTATACACAAGTATTCCGTTCAGTCAATGAAGACGGAACTACCGCTAAAAATATTATCTTAAGATATAATATCAAAGCACAAGAAATTAATACTACTACATGCCAATACTGGGATACACAATCAAACTACGATAATAATATTACATCAGGCACGCTACATGTTCCAACATTTGAAGCATGGACATATCAAGATTGTGCTCCAGTATCATATAACTTATCTGCATGCGATTTTATCATTATGGTTTCACCTCATTGGTGTATATTACATTCATATGCACTTAACGAACCGTCAATGTGGGCAGGTGTAGTAGAAATAGCTCGTGAAGATATTATTGATACAGTTGCAAATAAAAACGTATGTTGGGGATGGATAAGTTCAACATTATGGTGTTTAGGAGCGGCTGCACTAACTACTAGACCGTTAAGCCAATCAGCGACAACTACTGATTATCCTCTTATTTCTATGCCGCTTACTAAACGTTCATTAAGTGGTGTTTATGCTGCATGCGCCTGGGGTGCAGACTACGGTGTAACTGCATATCCAACATGGTTAGGTCCAGCAACTCCGGGCGGTTCATTTATATATTATCTCGGAACTGGTGGTAAATTTGCTATAACAAACTGGGATCA
>Ga0209084_1003329_pt1 | contig 11894 bp, 11 predicted proteins | sample C_130820_MF_Meta_FD_187309 | JGI IMG/M metagenome (GOLD analysis project Ga0209084, IMG submission 187309) | Freshwater microbial communities from Lake Croche, Canada to study carbon cycling - C_130820_MF_MetaG (SPAdes) (version 2) | ecosystem: Environmental > Aquatic > Freshwater > Lake... | reverse complement strand
GGGACCTCAACTATGCAAATCCCGAGGTGTTGCGCGCCATGGCCCGGGAAATGACAAGCTTGGCCAACCGCGGTCTGGGAGTGCTGCGCCTGGACGCTGTGGCTTTCGTTTGGAAGAAAAGAGGCACCAACTGTGAAAACTTACCCGAAGCCCACACCCTGATCCAAATTTTTCAGGCCGTGGCTCGATTGGCCTGCCCTTCGCTGCTGTTCAAAAGCGAAGCCATTGTCCATCCCGATGACATTGCCCGCTACATCAGCCCCGCCGAATGTCAATTGAGCTACAACCCCTTGCTCATGGCTGAACTTTGGGAGGCCAGCGCCACAAAAGAGGTCAAACTGCTCGAACTTTCGATGAAAAAGCGACATCAACTGGCACCCGGAACCTCTTGGGTGAACTATGTGCGATGCCATGATGACATCGGCTGGACCTTTGCCGACGAGGATGCCGCCGAGTTGGGCATCAACGGCTACGACCACAGGCAGTTTCTCAACAAGTTTTACACCGGCGACTTTCCAGGAACCTTCAGCAAGGGTGTAGGCTTCCAGTTCAACCCGATTACCTTAGACCGCCGCATCTGCGGTTCGGCGGCCAGCCTCGCTGGAATCGAGAAAGCGCGCTTGGACAAGGATAACGAAGCGCTGGAAAGAGGTCTGCGACGGCTTACTCTCCTCTATGGCATCGCCTTTAGTGCCGGAGGAATTCCTTTGCTTTACTTGGGAGACGAATGGGGGGCCGAGAACTGGTATGGCTATGAAAACCAATCCACGATGGCCAAAGATAGCCGATGGGTGCAGAGGCCTGCCTGGAACCAAGCCGAGTTCGACTCCCGTCATAACCGGCTTACCGTCGCTGGAAGGGTGTTTGAGCAAATGGTCCGGCTGTCCCGTCAGCGCAAGGCCCATGCGGTTTTTGGAACCCAGGCGGTCGAGGTGCTTTTCAGCGGACACCCGTCCGTGCTGGCCTTCCGCAAAGCTCTAGGCAACCAGAGGCTCACGGTGGTGGGCAATTTTGGCGAGTCGGGAGTTGGGGTTAGGTTGGGAGCCTCGGGCCGCGACCTGCTCAGCCCGTTGGTGCAGCAAGCTGACCAGATCCTAGAATTGCCGGCCTGCGGGTTGGTTTGGCTGTACGAAGAGACCTAAGCCGGCAAGAAAGCTTAGCGCAGTCCACTGAGAATCAGAATTTCAGGCCGGTATTCGAAGTGGATGGTGTCAAAAAGCATCCACTTGCCGCCCCACACCCAGCCTTCGTCCTCAAACGCGGTCACTACCGCGTCAGGGGGAAGCCACCTCTGTTGCCAGGTCCACTTGTACCAGTGCTTGAGTTCGGAAGCCGCCCACAGCCAATAAACGGCCCGGCCGCCAAAACTGTTGGGAATCAAGTCGATGGCGGTGCCATAGGCATGGTTGCTTCGGCTTTCGGTTCCGGCAATATTTCGCCAATTGAAGCCTTCCAGCCGCGACAGATTTTTCAAAAAGGTTGCCAGAGCCTCATTGGTGCTAACCTGCTCCTTCAAGACCGTCTCAATGCGTTTGAGCGAAGCTACGACGTCTTGATGCATGGTCACCTGGTGGCCGAAGAGCTGAAGGTGAACCATCCTGTCGTCGGCCTGATTCAGGTTGTGGATACGCCACACGGTATCAAAGAAGGCCGCGTTACGCAGAACGTTGGCTTTCTTGCGCTCTGCGAGAAGAGCTTCCACGGCCAACTCCTTTTCTCGGGTCCAAAGAGCTACCTCGGGTGCGGTCGCCGGATACTGGTAAAACGGCTGGGGAGCATAACTAATCCATTTTTTGCTGAGCGGGCGCAGAAGAAGCCTGCCGTTGGCCCAGCAGAACTCCTGGTCGCGAAAGGTGAACCACCAGTCGCCGTTTGTGCTGGCGATATTGCTCAGCAACCCCGGGTAGGCCGCTTTGAGGGCCTCAAGGACAACTGGCGGGCTGAAAGGTTTTCCCAGCGGTTCGGCATTGGTTTGTGCCCAAGCAACCCCACCCCCGGTACCGGCCAAAACTACCAGCAACAAGGACACGCAAGCTTGTTTCAGGAGTTCATCTCAAGCGGGCCATGAGGTCATTGATATAGGGATTATTCTGGCCGCGCTTTTGAAACTCGGTCAAGATCCGCCTGGCTTCGTCTTTCTGTCCTAGGGCTAGGTAGCATTCTGCTAATTCCTGATAGAGGCGCTGGTTACCACTGTCGTTGTTCAAGACGCCGTTAAGAGTATCGAGGGCTGCGGTGTAGTCTTTGCGTGCTTTTTGGAGCAGCGCCAGCCCTAGAACCGCGTATTGATCGTACTCAATTTTGAGGGCAGCTCTGTAATTTATTTCGGCTTCATCGAGGCGATCAAGCGCCCTCAGGGAATCACCGGCCCGGGTGAGAATCACTTTGTTGTTCGGGTCGAGGGAAAGCAATTTGTTCCAAGTGTCTAGCGCTTCCTGGCTCCGGTTGAGGCCACGGTAGCAGTCGGCAAGGCCAAAAAGCGCGTAGAAGTTCTCGGGATGCTCGTCCAACGCACGCAGGAAGTAGGGAATCCCCTTTTCAAAGCTCTTGAGCTTGCGGTGACAGTTTCCCAGCGAAGTGAGCACCCGGATGTCAACGCCCTTGGGGTCGAGGTGTTCCATGCGTTCCCAGCAGCGCAGAGCCTCACGGTAATCCTTGAAGTCGAAATAAAGGTGACCCAAGCCAATCAAGGTATAGGGGTTATCGGGTTCAAGTTGGAGAACCTTGAGGTAGGTCGCCTTCGAGCCTTGGAAGTTCCTCACCTTGCGGAAAGCGTCCCCGACGCGGGTCAACACCGTAATGTTGTCTGCATCGTGTTCCAGATACTTCTGCCAGATTTCCAAGGCCTTCTGGAAGATTCCCATGGCTTTGTAGGAGTCCGCGAGACCAAACAGGGCATAATTGTTTCCTGGGCTGACGCGAAGGCAATCTTGGTAATAGCCTGTAGCCCGTTCGTAGTCACCCCGTTTGCGGCAGAGGTCGCCAAGGCCCACCAAGGCATAGTTGTTGTGAGCGTCCAAGGCCAGAAGTTCGGTAAACAAGTCTTGGGCCTCGTCGAGAAGTCCATCCCTCAACGCGAGGTAACCTTTCTTGGAAAGGGTGCTCAGAGGGTCGTCACCAACCGGCAGATCCAGGCCATAGGGGCCGGGCCCGGGAAACCCCTCAAAATCGGCAGAGTTCATGGAGAGAGCCAGTTCCTCAACACAGTAGTCAGCTTAACCATCATGGCTTCCGCCTGCGGTGCGGCAGGGGCTAGCTTGTACATCTGGAAAGCCGAAAGATAGTCCTTGTTCTTCACGTAATAATCACCCATGCGGACCATACCATCGGTATACAAGGTTGAAACAAAGATCTTTTTCGCTTGCTCGAACTCTCCGCGGGAGAACAGTTCGTTTCCCTTACGAATCAATTGTACCTTCAGGTCAGAGGGAAGCGCCGGAGTTTTGGGTCTCGTGGTTTTGAGAAATCCTTCAGCGGGTATTTCCATTACAACACTCCCTTGGTCGAGGGTACCTGTCCATCTTCACGGCGCCCATAGGCCTGCGCCAGAGCCTTGCCAAGGGCCTTAAAGAGGGCTTCCGCCATGTGGTGTCCGTTCTCGCCGTAGCGGCAGTTGGCGTGCAAATTGATGCGGGCATTGTTGGCCAAGGCAATGACAAACTCGCGCACCAGCGAGAGATCAAAGGTGCCCGCGTGCGTTTGGGGGAACTCGGCGTTGTAGACCCAGTAGGCGCGTCCGCAAACGTCGATCACCGCTTCGGAAAGAGCTTCGTCCATCGGAATTGTGCAAGCACCGAAGCGAATCAGCGCCCCGCGATCTTTTTGGCTCCTCCACAGGGCGTCACCCAAGACGATTCCGGTGTCTTCCACCAAATGGTGAGGATCCACCTCCAAATCTCCTTGGGCTTCAACTTCTAGAAAAAAACCACCGTGGAAGGCCAAAGCGTTCAGCATATGATCAAAAAAAGGCAAGCCGGTAGACAACCGGGGAGCCACATGGCTATCGAGATCCAGTACCAGGTGAATGCGGGTTTCTTTTGTGTTTCGGTCTACAGTAATGGCACTCATGATGTACGTAAAGTATCGACCAGCGACCCGATCTCTTGATAGTGGAGTTTGTAGTAGGCGGCGTTGGCAAACAGGTTGACGCCAATTTTCTTGAGGGTCTCCAGCACTTCCAGACCATTGGCTTTCAGGGTTGAACCCGTTTCAACCAAGTCAACGATGTACGGAGCTAGGCCCAGTACCGGGGCGAGCTCCACCGAGCCGTCGAGACGGATAATCTTGACCGGCACCCCCTGCCCATGAAAATAGTCGCGGGTGAAGCGGGTGAACTTGGTGGCGATGGTGAGGTGTCCGCTGCCCGACAAGTGTTCGGTGCGCACATGATTCTTACGGGCGGCCAGGGCCATAGACGTATGCCCGAAATCAAACGACAAAAGGTGGGGAAACTCATATCCCGACTCGTAGACCACATCGTCACCACAAAGGCCTAGGCCCGCGATGCCGTGGTGCACATAAGTGGGTAGGTCGGCGTTCTTTACAAGGATAATCTTGAGTCTCCCCGAACTATCGTTGGCCGTCAGCTTGCGATCGTTGAAATCAAACACCAGTCCCCGGGCAGCAAAATGTTCCTGAACCTGCTCGAACAGCCGTCCTTTGGGAAGGGCTAGGGTGAGCGGGATCATAAGGTAACGTTCCTTCCGGCCATCCGGGACTTTTGGGCAGCTTTCCAACGTTGCTCAAGGGTTTTTCCGTCGGCAGGAAGGGCCGTGGCCGGGCTGTTAAGCTCACCGAGTTGAGCGAAGGTTTCCACTTTGCCCAGATGCAAGCTAAAACCGACCGACGGGGAGTCGAGACCGAAACGCGCCAAGAGGCGGTCGTAGCGCCCACCGGCCGCTACGGCATCGCCAACGCCTTCGAGGTAAACCTGAAAAACTAAACCGGTGTAGTAGTTCTGCCGTCCCACCTCGCTGAAGTCAACACAGAAGCGGTCTTGGAAGCCCAGCGCAGCCAGTCTTCGCACCAGTTGCACCGTCATCTGAGCCTGTGATCTCACACCCGGGTCGAGTTGGGCCAAAGATGCCAGCAACCGGTCGGCCTCATCGGGGTTACCAATAAACCCGAAAAGGCGCCGAAAGTCCCCGTGCCCCGGTAATTCATCCCAGCGTCGCAGGAGCACCGCCTCTAGGGCCTTGGCTCGAGCTCTTTCCTCGAGCCCTGGGAACGCCGCGTCAAAGACGGCGCGGCTGCCTAGGTGCACCCTCGCCTTCAATCCTAGGGCAGCGACAACAGCCTCGAGCAGAAGCAACATTTCAAGGTCGCCGTCAGGGCCGCTTGCGCCGAGAAACTCGGCTCCCACTTGGAAAAATTCATTCGCCGCGATATCGTCGAGTTCTTGGTGGCGCAGAATGGTATCGGCATAACACACCCGAAGAGGGGCATGGCCTTCCCTCAGGGCTACACCCATGGACCGGGCGAGAAACAGCGTAATGTCGCTGCGGAGAATCAACAAATCACCCTCGCGGTCTAAAAGGCGGTAAACACTGTCAGCATTGCGCCCTAGGGAAGGCGAATAGAGGTCATAAAAGTCAAAAACGGGGGTTTGAACCGGTTGGTAGCCCCAACGAGTGAACAAATCCTGCACCCGTCGCACCAGTTCCTGCCGGCGGAATGCCTCCTCCAACATGAGCCTTTCGGTGCCTTGCGGAAGCTTGTAAAGCTGAGAGGCTGGGTTCATTCCTCCATTCTATCAGAGAGGTTACTGGCGAAACAACCGCGGAAACTGAGCACCAGCCCCGCGCCGAGAGCCACAGCTGCGGGAAGCAGAAGGACCACGGGCATCGGGTCACCGGTTGCAGAACTCGGTGGGGTGTTGTACCCGGTAACGACAAACCCGGCGAGCGAGAGCAGGAGAGGAAAGCCATTGAACAGGGAATGGGCCACCATGGGCCAAAAAACACCACCTGTTCGCAGGCGCAGGGCACCCAAATAAAGCCCAGCCACCAGGGCCCCGGCGCCCTGCCAGGGGTTTAGGTGCACCAGGGCAAACAAAAGACTCGTCCAAAGCACCGCCGTCCGGGCACCGTGGCGACGGGCAAGCGCCGGCAGCATGAGCCCCCTAAACAAGCCTTCTTCCGTGAGGGGAGCCACCAACATCAAGGGGATAAGCACTTTCAACGGAGAACTGAGATCGAACAGGCGGGCCAATACCGCCATCCACGCCGCCGGCATCGGCCAAAGGCGGAACATCAGATTGCCCAGTTCACCCAGCACGATTCCACCGCCCCAGGCCGACAGAACGACGCCCAGAGCCAAGGTGGCAGAGAATTTCCTCGGTAAACTCGTTGAAACCAATGCCTCTCTATGCCGGAAAGGCCACGAAACGCTTAGTACCAATCCGAAGGCAACGAGGTTCACCAGCCCGAGGGGCCAGGTTCCTCTCGGATCGAAAAGAAACACCAAGGCTATCACCAAAACCGTGAGCACGACCGAAACCAGGGGCCCCGGAAACGGCCGCAGAGAAATCACGAGTTCAGTTTCGCAATAGACTCGAGCGCCAGATTGACGATGGCCGGGGTGTAGTTGCAGAAGCGCACTTCCTGAAGCACGCTCTGAGCCATGGACTTTTTGGTCACTCCCAGATTCACGATTAATTCACGAACCAGAGTCACTTCCTCTTTGGTAATCGAACCCATTTTTTGTTTCTGGTTGAGGTCACCTAGGGCGGTGGTAAGGACGTTGGTGCTAGGGTCGTCGGCAATTTTGGCCAAAACCCGAACAGCGATCAACTTCAGGGCGATGTCATTTTTCCTCGCGATGAGGGCCTTGAGCGGACCTGAGAGGGTGGCAGGAGGTTTCGGAGATTTGTCTGCTGCCGAAAGCGACGCCTTGAGGAGACGGACAGCAGCGTCCTTTTCTTGGGAGTCGCGCAATTGGAAAGTTACCAGCGTCGAAAGCACGGCATCGGCGGCAACGCCTCCGGCCACGGGGTCTTTGTCCAGACCCAACGAATTGAAAAAGTTCTCGCGGAAAATCAAATCGTCGTCGCTTCCCAACAGCACGAGCGTAGCCGCGAAGGGGTCGGTACTTAAGGCCGGCAACGCATTCTTAGCCAGCTCGCAAACTCCACTTTTCGGTGTGTACCAAGCCACGCTCGCCACCGCCACATCGCGGAAGGCGGCCTTGGCTTTGAGGATGGTTAATGACTGTATGATGTATGCCGCCAGCACTTCCTGGGGACGGGCCCGTCTGGAACCGGCATTGAGAACGTTCAACTCGCTTGTCATTGCGGCGGCTAGGCTGCTGTCTCCCAACTTTGCCAGGGCAAGCCATGCTTCACCTCGAAGAAAAGGATCCTTGTATTGCACCGGAATCCGAACCAGCAGGCCGGCGGCCGAGGCTACCTTGCGGTCGCCAAGCGACCGACAAAGCCATTGGGCCAGCTCGCCCTTCACCTGTTTCTGGTTGTCGTCGCCTTTTTCAATACTTTCGGTGTCGGCCAGCAAGAGCGCTTTGACCAGAAACTCATCGGTTAGCGACTCCGCTTTCTGGGCCTTAAAAAAGGCCAGCCGCTCGTTGATAGGCATAGCTTCATACTGCGCCCACAAGCCGGCGTTCACTTCCGCCGCGGCGAAGACGCCAAAGGAAAATAACAATCCGGTTAAAACCACAAAGACAACATTTGCTTTCATGGATACCATTATCGCATCCAAAGGACCAGAAAACAAAGAAAAAATTGTCGAGTGGCGACCAAAAGCTGAGCCGGGGTCATTCTAGTTATGGTGCAGCCTTCAAACCTGGCCACCAAACTTCTGTTTCCTATAAGACGTGGGGGTGTAACTAAACCGGCTTCGAAACACCCTGTGGAAGCTTCGTGCACTTTCAAATCCGCACGCGAGGGCAACATCCTGAATCGTCCGGTTGGTTGTTTCCAGTAACTCTTGGGCAGCTTCCAAACGTATCGCGTTCAGGTAGTTGAGAAAGCCCGTACCACAGCTGGCTTGAAAACAGCGAGAAAAATAAGTCGGGCTCAGGTTGACCTGCCTAGCCACCGACTGCAGGCTGAGCTTGTCGCGGAAATGGCTGCGGACATAGGTGATAGCGCGGGCCATCCGTTCTTTAAAGCTGGTCGGCGCAAACCCCGAGGCGCTGAGGGGCACGGTAAAAGCCCGTTCGAGGCGGCCGCAGAGTTCAACAACCAGACCTCGGAGAACCTGGGGTTGGAACTCGTCGGGAGCCTCATACTCGGCCAGAATTTGCTCCATCAAAACACCAACTTCCCCCGTAGCTACCGAGCTCCAGTAAGAGGCACCCAGGCGCCTTCCTGATGGCCAAATTCCTGGGTAGCCCGCCCATTCTGGCCGAAAAATCACCATCAGGTAGCGAGACAGTTCCCCTCCGGTCTGATAATGATGGATATCGTTGGACGCACAAACTGCCAACTCACCGGCCCGTAAAGACCTCCGCGCGCCATTAATTCCAATGGTGAGTGTGCCTTCAAGCACAAGAAAAAGCTCAACGTCGGGGTGCCAATGCGCCAAGAAGTCGAAGCCTTTGCCGCTATGCGCATAGACACCAAGCTGGGGCAGGTAAGATCGGTGTTCGGCAAAAGCTCGCATCTGCCTAACTTAACTCTCTTCTGCTAGGACGACAAGAATTGTCCTATCTACGACAAAAGGTGTCGTACTCAAGGGCTTTTGTGGGGACTACAATGGTCCTATGAAAAAAGCCCTTATTGTCCAAGGCGGATGGGATGGACACGAACCTGTCCTCGTCGCGCAGCTTTGCACTACGCTTCTGGAAAAGAACGGGTTCAAGGTTCATACCAGTGATACCCTCGACAGCTTGCTCGACCCAGTACAGATGGAAAATCTAGATCTTCTGGTACCTATTTGGACCATGAGCACGATTACTCCCGAACAGTTGGCGGCCGTGCTCGAAGCGGTTGCCCAAGGAACGGGAATCGGTGGCTGCCACGGTGGTATGTGCGATTCCTTCCGAAATAGCGTCGAGTGGCAGTTCCTCACCGGGGGTCAATGGGTGGCTCACCCCGGAAACGACGGAGTCGAGTACATGGTGGAGCCGGTGCAAAAAGCTCATCCCATCATGAAGGGCATCAAGGCCTTTTCGGTTAAATCGGAACAGTACTATATGCACGTCGACCCCGCCGTGAAAGTTTTGGCAACCACGCAGTTTCCCGTGGTCGAGGGGCCCCACTCGCCCAACGGGCCGGTGGCCATGCCGGTGGTATGGACCAAGCTTTGGGGCAAAGGAAGGGTGTTCTACACGAGCCTCGGGCATCACTGCGACGTCGTTGCGGCCGAGCCAGCAAGAACAATTCTCGAAAGGGGGCTCGTATGGGCAGCTCGGTAGTGCGCAAAGTCGGAGTTGGTTTGATAGGCTGTGGAAACATCAGCTCGATTTATCTGAAAAATGCCGCCAGCGCGTTTGACAACTTCGAAATCCTCGCCCTGGCCGACCTGATTCCAGAACGTGCGGCTGCCCGAGCGGCGGAGTTCTCGATTCCCAAGGCCTGCACCGTGGAGCAGCTTCTCCGCGACCCGGCCATCGAAGTGGTGCTCAACCTGACCATCCCTGTGGCGCATTTTGCCGTCACCAAGGCAGCCCTGGAAGCCGGAAAGCACGTTTACCTGGAAAAACCGCTCTCGATCACGCTTGCCGAAGGCGAACAACTGGCGGCCTTGGCCAAAACCAAAGGGCTATTGGTCGGCGGCGCTCCCGACACCTTTTTGGGCGCCGGAATCCAAACCTGCGTCAAACTCATCAACGACGGCTGGATAGGCAAGCCTGTGGGCGCAACGGCGGCCATGGTGAGCGGGGGGCACGAAGGGTGGCACCCTGACCCGGCCTTTTACTACCAAACCGGAGGCGGGCCGATGTTCGATATGGGCCCCTATTACCTAACGGCCTTGGTGGCCCTGCTCGGCCCGGCAGCTTCGGTGGCAGGAATGACCGCGACCACCTGGGAAAAGCGCCTGATCACCAGCGCTCCCAAGAAAGGTACCATGATGGACGTGGAAGTTCCCACCCACGTTACGGGCCTGATTTCCTTCGCCTCAGGAGCCATTGCCACGGTGGTGATGACCTTTGACGTGAAGGGCGGCAGTACCCAGGTTCCCTTGGAAATCTGGGGCACCGAAGGGAGTCTTCAGGTTCCTGACCCCAACACATTTGGCGGGCCGGTTCTTTTTCGTCGCGCTGGCGAACCTAAGTGGAGCGAGGTTCCGTTGCTGTTCGGCAGGAGCGAAAACTCGCGTGGTTTGGGGCTTTCGGACCTGATAGCCTCGCTTTCGCAGAATAGAGCTCCTCGGGCCGGAGTCGATTTGACCCTGCATGTTCTGGAACTGATGCAGGGGTTTCATGTGTCGTCCAACACCGGGCGACGGTACCGGATGCGGCACAAGTGCCGGCGCCCGACTTTGAGTTAAGGGGCTCTGAGAATACCGATTGACAGTTCGAGAATCTGCTCCCACAATACTGTTGAATATCCATATATTGGGTATTTATAGGAGAGTCTGATGTCTCGACTGACTTTGTCTTCCGCCCCTTCGGGTTCGGTGATCGATCCGGGGATTTACGGGCATTTTGCGGAGCACTTAGGCCGCTGTATTTATGAGGGTCTTTGGGTAGGGCCGGGAAGCTCTATCCCCAACACCCACGGCCTGCGCAACGACGTGGTGGCGGCGCTCAAAGCCCTGAAGGTCCCCGTGCTGAGGTGGCCGGGTGGTTGCTTTGCCGACGAGTACCACTGGAAGGATGGCATTGGCCCGCAGCCCGAACGCAAGCGCATGGTCAACACCCACTGGGGTGGCCTTGTCGAGGATAATTCCTTTGGCACGCATGAGTTCCTACTTCTGTGCGAGATGATCGGCTGCGAGCCCTACGTCAATGGCAACGTCGGTTCCGGCACGGTGCAGGAAATGAGCGAGTGGGTGGAGTACATGACCTTCGATGGCGATTCCCCCATGGCAAGGCTTCGTCGTGACCATGGCCGAGACAAGCCCTGGAACGTGCGCTATTTCGGTGTAGGAAACGAGAGCTGGGGCTGTGGTGGGAACATGCGTCCCGAGGCCTATGCCGACGAATACCGCAAGTTCCAGACCTTTGTGCGCAACTACGGCGAGAATAAAGTGTACCGAATCGCCTGCGGTGCCGCTGTGGATGATTATCGTTGGACCGAGGTTCTCATGAGGGATGCTGCGAAGTACATGGACGGTCTCACCCTCCATCACTACGCCTGGGAACCTCGCTGGAATGAGAAAGAAACCGCCACCGGCTTCAGCCGTGGTTCGTGGTTCCGGCTCTTGGCCAGTGCGCAGCGCATGGATGAACTGATCACCCGCCATAAGGCGATTATGGACCAGCACGACCCCGACAAGCGCATCTCGATGATTGTCGACGAGTGGGGCGCGTGGCACAAAGAGGAGAAGGGGACTAATCCAGGTTTCCTGTACCAGCAGAACTCCATCCGCGATGCGCTGGTGGCCGGAATGACGCTCAACATCTTCCACAAGCATTCCGACCGGGTGCGGATGGCCAACCTGGCTCAGATGGTCAACGTGCTCCAGTCGGTAGTTCTTACCGACAAGGAGAAAATGCTGCTCACTCCCACCTATCATGTACTGCGGATGTTCCAGGGTCATCAGGGCGCCCGCAACGTGGTTGTTGACCTTGAGAAAGAAGACCTGCCCGAGAGTCCTGGACTTCCACGGTTTTCAGCGTCCGCCTCCCTCGACAGCCACGGCACTCTCCGCCTGAGCCTCTGCCACCTCGACCCTGACAAAGAAGCCACCCTCAGCGTGGAACTTCCCTCGGGAACTTCTATGGCCAAGGCCAAGGGAGAGGTGCTCACGGGGTCTACCATGGATAGT
>Ga0209084_1003327_pt1 | contig 11903 bp, 30 predicted proteins | sample C_130820_MF_Meta_FD_187309 | JGI IMG/M metagenome (GOLD analysis project Ga0209084, IMG submission 187309) | Freshwater microbial communities from Lake Croche, Canada to study carbon cycling - C_130820_MF_MetaG (SPAdes) (version 2) | ecosystem: Environmental > Aquatic > Freshwater > Lake... | reverse complement strand
ATAAGCAACACCCACTCCAAAAGGATTGTTATCTAATACCAACCCCAATCGTCCGCTTGGGCGTTCAACAATTGATGAGATAGCACCGTATGGTAATGTTTCTATTGCCGCTACCACGCCCACATACGTTCCTTTATGTAATCCAGTCACGGTTACGCTAACTCTATCACCAATTTTAAACATAATCAAACCTCCGCGCTGTTTAACATTTCATACATAAAACGACAATCAGCAGGACCAAAGCAACCAGTAACATAGGATACATATAGGCTTTGCCAATCGGAATTTAACTCGCTTTTGCAGTCTAACATCCCCGCGATATGATAACTAAACGGTTGGTCGTCATTTTCGTAATACGCAATCACCTCGGCGATTAAGGATAAATCATTCATTTGTTTCTCCGCTATTAAGTATGATTCATTATACTAAAATGCTTGACAAAACGCAAGCACTTTAGCAAACTATTTTTAACGATTAACGCGCAACAATACAGAATCAGCCAATGACGCCCATTTAGTGGGAGATGCTAGGTATAAAGCCGCTAATTTCTCAACGGTACGCAGTGAGCACTCACGGAGGTTGCTAACGTTTTTGTTTAGGTAAGCCATCAACTCTTTTTCTTCGTCGTCGTAGATACCACGATCTTCTAGAATAGACGACTCACCAACCACCTGAGTAATACGCATCATTTTCTCGCGGTTACTACGCACTTGTAAATCTAAGTAAATTGAACGCGATTCCAGGGCACTTAAATGTGGTGCCATTTTTGAACCTTTGGCAATTAATTCATGGAAATCGATGTTGGTTAAGAATATGATTTGTCCTTCATAGTCAAAGTAATTTGGGATTTGACCGCCATCTTCGTCTACGAATTCTTTTTCACTCATCCAGCAAATACGACGGCTCTTTGATAATTCTAATGCAGCTTTTAACAAGTTTAAGCCTACCGCGTCTTCGAACACTGAATCACAGTCATCGAACACTAAAGTTTGGTGACTCTGACGATTTTCCCAGAGTAATTTGTAAATACCAGTTGCTTTAACATAACCACGAATAAAGTGCACGGTGGTTTGGTCGTTTGCTTCTAATACTTTTTTAACGGTGTACGATTTACCTACACCAGCAGCACCGCTGATAATCATTGAAGTGGTAATACCGTCGCCCACCGATTTAGTTAACAATTCCATGTTAGAGTAGGTGGTACGGATACGTTTATCTAATTCGCTATCAGACTCAACAGGAGCAGCAGGAGCGGTCGCTACGCCAGTGATTTCTAAATCAGCAGAGAATTTAAACACGCCACGACCAACGCTATTTGACATGTTGATAATATGGTTTGGCCATTTAGCGCCAGTGGTTTGACAAACTTCCTGAGCTTGTTTACGAGTAATGGTACCAGTTTCAGCGATTGAAGGAAAAGCAGTTACAGCAGCAGTTTCGAAATTTAACATTTTTTATATCTCCGAGTATTAGTATGATTCATTATAACTTATTGGTCCGATTAAAGCAAGCACTTTTTTATCGGAGATTTACATATTTCTGTACCAGCGAATAGATTGGTACACGTCTTCAACGTCTAAGTCAAATTCTTTAGCGATTTCGTCTAAGGTTAAACCGCTTAGGAACAATTCATACATATCTTGTTGTAATTCTTTCATTTTTTCTCTCCAGTAGGCGTTTCGCCGTTTTTTATTTAATTATGTATCGCTAGATAGCTCATTATAAACTATTGTTCCGAGGAAAGCAAGCACTTTTTTATGCTAACACAACACTTTCATCAATCATGTCTACGATAGATAAGTGCGCACCAACCCACATATCAATATCAGCATCGATGGTTTTGTTGTAACCACCCATATACATGAATTCGTGGTTACCATTAACAGTGGCATAATATGGATCGCAAGGCACATTAGCCACGAACTGGATCAAGCCCATTGCTTCGGCTTTGGCGATTAGGTTTTCAGCTTTCATTTCTCTCTCCTTTATTAAGTATGATTCATTATAACTTATTGTTCCGAGGAAAGCAAGCACTTTATTCCACATTTCCCACTGTAAAGTAGGCGTTTGGCGAATACATATTTGATTCCGACATTTCATTACCCACAGCATCACGACCATAGGCAACCTGATAAGCACCCATTGAGTCGTCGTATTTGTCCTCTACGCGATCGATAACGATCATAGGACCAATGGTAGATTCACCGATTGAACCGATGCTTTGGTCGTCGACTACAAACTGAGTTTTTGTAACGAAAGCGAGTTTGAAGCCAGCATTTATGAACCGTTTGGCATCAGATGCTTTGCGATAGACTTTGTTGATGTCTACTGAGTTAACAACAGGATATACACGAGCAAGCGCCAGTTCCTCTGGGGTTGCGATTGCCGCGAAAGCAGCAGAAGGGATGAAAGTATAGATAGTTTGAGTTTCGAATTTAGACATTTTTTTCTCTCCGGTTTTTATTAAGTATGAGTTATTATAATCGATTCGTGGGAATTAAGCAAGCACTTTTTTATTTTTATTTCCCACTAATTTTTGGATTGCTCTGAGGTTTTTGAGCAGGTAGGCATTTCTTTGGATTTTAGCTTGGTTAGACATTTCTCTCTCCTTTATTAAGTATGTATCGCTAGATAGCTCATTATACCTAATTCAGAGAGAGAAAGCAAGCACTTTCGGAGGAATTTATACAGCAGCTACAGCATCTGGCACTACATCGTTTACAATTACTCTGTTAATCTGTTTAGAGGACACCACCTCGCTTGTCACCCCATTTTGACCAGCGATAGATATCATAACCTCATTACCTTCTTTCCATCGGTCCAGGATCAAACGGGGAGCGGTTTTGCCCGATAATACAACTCTGTTACCAACACGCAATTCATTCACATCAATCATGTTTATCTCCTATGCAAATACAACAAAACCAGAAAGGTCGCGCTTTGCAGGTCCTTTGGCTTTCAAGCCTACCACAACTCCGCGAGGATCGTTAATGCGGATATCAGTATCGTCCCCAGACACCACTGGAAGACCAAGGTAAGTCTCTGGCAACTTATCGAATACAACCGCCACGTTCAAACCATTACGGATCGCTGCGGACACGTCACGATCGTTGGATTCCTTTCTTGAGAAAGTCAAGTGATAATTATCAGGCACAGTACGACCAGCGATAGCAGTATAGTCGTAGAATTGAACGTCAGGAAACAATTCAAATATGTTTCTGGCGCCTTCTACGCGAATTTTCTCCCAGGCGATATCGCTGGTACCATTGGGGCGCACAAGGAGTTTTAATCCTTCTTTGTCGGCTTTCTTCTTAGCTGATTTAATTTCTTTCACTAATTGTAACATGAAATTAAATCTATCTTCGAAGAACATTTTGGTACGGTTGATTCGCGCTTGTTGAACGTTAGAGAAAGCACCCATACCAGCTTTGTTAAGGCATGCCGCAGCACAACCAGCAGATGCTTTGGGGCAGGTTTGAAAGCCTGAGATTAGGCTTGGGGCAAGGTGCAGGATATAGGTTTTGTAACCATATTTTTCACCTTTCATGGTTTTGGTATTAGCAGTAGATAATAAAGCCATTTTCGTCTCTCCGATTTATTAAGTATGAGTTATTATAATTGATTTGTTATAGGTTGTCAAGCACTTTTGTAAATTTATCTACGGTATAATACGAGCAACCACCAAATGATATTCCATAAGAATACCAAACCGATAATTCTCCGTCAATAATAGATTCAATTTTATTTTTTTTAGTTGATACTACTTTACCGACAAGTGGTTTTGAACCACCAAAATCATACGATACAGTTAACCCAACAACAGAATTAACATCTTTTTTCATCATTTCTAATACAGGCATTTTCATCTCTCCGTTTCATTAAGTATGATTCATTATACTTTATTGTTCCGAAAGTGTCAAGCACTTTCTAATGAATATTCAGCAATTTTATCATCAATTTGTTTGTACGCATGGAATAAAATGTATTCAATTTCTTCAATCATTTCTTGTTGGTTTGGTTCATCCCATATCACAGGCAAACTTAAGGCGCAACCCAGAACAGTTGAATTCATACGTTTCATACGATCGATTAAATAATCTCTTTGCATATTATTCCCCTTCTACCACAACGCCATAGTCGCCTTCGTCTTCAGTTTTCCATGAAGTACCATTATATCTCACGAATTTATCACCACATTCTGCAGCGAACTCACATGCATCATACGCAGTTTCAAATACAAATTCTTGATTTTTCATTTTCATCTCCGGTTTCAATTAAGTATGAGTTATTATACCTTAGTGGTGCGAATTAATCAAGCACTTTTTTTAACAACAGGAACTGTCATCCAACCCATAGGTTTTCCGCTGAACGTTTCGCCTACATAAATTTGTCCTACTCTTAAACCGTCTGAATCTAGCAATTCCCAGCAAGGACCAGCTTTGCGCAATTTTAGAACTAATTCGTGGTTTTCGCCAGCAGCCATCCATTTGTCTAGATTTGTAAATTGTTTTAATTTATACATTTTCATCTCTCCGGTTTGTTTCTTTTTTATTAAGTATGAGTTATTATACTTTATTGTTCCGAAAGTGTCAAGCACTTTCTACTTGTTTTTCTATTTTTTTTCTAGCGGCTTTGGTGATAGTTGAATACCACACTGGTCTTTCATAACGACCATCGTTGCTACGATACACAGAAATCAAGTAGAAATCCGGTGTTACGAAACGAGCAGTTTCACCGTAGGATAGGTTCAAGCCTAATGGCCATTTATCGTTTAAGTCTTCAGCATCAAGAGCCGCACGTAAAGTTTCAAACCAATTTTGTTTAGACATTTTCTTCTCTCCTTATTAAGTATGATTCATTATACCTTATCTGTTATAACAAAGCAAGCACTTTTAGAAAATATTTACGCATCTTCCGAAATAGATAAAATATCTAAACCATCACCGTGTTTGAATATTGCTCTGGCTCGGGCGTCCTCTTCGTCAAACGCCTGAATATAATCAAAGCCGCGCACGGTATCTTTTTTGAAGTAGTAGTCAAATTTCTCATACTCAACTTCATACGATTTCATATTAGCTGGAAGGGATTTACCTAGTCTGTTTAAGTTTATCGATCTCATTTCTTCTCTCCTTATTAAGTATGATTCATTATACCTTATCTGTTATAACAAAGCAAGCACTTTATCGAAGATTATTCGGAAAAAAAGATAAAAAAAAACCCCAACCATTTCTAGTTGGGGTTCAGAATACCTTCCGGAGAGAAGTGTATTAGGGTGGTAGGTAACCAAGGGAGAGAGTCTCAGTTACCTACCAATTGTCCGGAGAGACAATGTTAAAGGAGTAAGCGATTAAACCGGAGAGAGGTGATTTAATCGCTTACAAGACACCGGAGAGCGTCAATTAATTGTTGGACTCAATGACCGGATTTGAACCGACACCTCAAGGTTTTGCAGACCTGTGCACTACCATTATACGACATTGAGTTAATATTTGGTGGAGACTAGGAGAGTCGAACTCCTGATAACGCCGTGCAAGGGCGTTGTTATACCACTTAACTAAGTCCCCAATAAATTGGCGGTCCTAACGGGAATCGAACCCGTCTTTCTGCTGTGACAGAGCAGTGTCCTTGCCGATGAACGATAGAACCAATTTTCATTATAACTTATTATAATCTATTGAACATAATAAGTCAAGCACTAGATTAGCACTTTGTTAAAATATATATTCCGCTATCTCTTATACAGCCGTTTCGAACCGACTTTGTACAGGTGTAGCCTATAGGGTGCGATGCCCAGAATATATATTTTAACAAAGTGCTCACATTAAAGCAAGCGCTTTTATATAGGTTAGAACGAAATAGAACGCGCTACATTTAAGCGATAATCGCAACCATCATCACCTTCTTCATATTCTTCTACGATATCTTCTACTTCCTCACCGATACGTACACGCTCGGCTGCTAAGCCTAATTTCGTGGCTTTGTCGAATACACCGTTGAATAAATCAACAACAGGATAACCATCATACCATTTAACGTGACTAGCATAGAAGAAAAACTCACCAGTTTCATCATCCCAGATATTTCGGATACTATCATTAACACTAGCATCAACCAAGTACTGTAAATTATCAAGCGCCATGGCGCTAAAATTAGCAACTTCAGCATCGTAATAGGTTTTCAACTCAACCAATTTTTCTTTGTCGCCATAAGCAGTAATTGCAACGTCAGATCTATAACCCATTTTCATCTCTCCAGTAATTTAGTATGATTCATTATAACTTAATACAACTCAATTGTCAAGCACTTTATTTTTGTGTTATCAAACATTGTACAATTTCATTTACATTAAAACCGTTCATGCATGCTTCTAGGATAACAGCGAATTTGGCGCCACGCGCATTTTTAGCAGTAACATAGGAGGTGAATAACGGCTCACCACGGAATTGAATCATCGCTTCGTATTTGTTCATCATGCACCCAACCACCAACCAGCAAACACCACGCTCATACCCAAACCCAACACAACAATTTGTAACCATTCAACCAATTTCATTTCATCTCTCCGTTTCAGTCACTTCGTTTAATTATGATTCATTATACCTTAACTGTTAGAACAAAGCAAGCACTTTATTTAGCTGTGTTAAGAATAATATCTAACAACCATACCATAGGAAGTCCTAAGCAAAACCCTGCTACCATAGACTCAAACAACACACCAACACATTCTTTATAAGTCATCACCTTCTCCTAATAAGAAAAACTAGCCATACCAAAAAATACCATAGCCACAAAGGGTGACGCGCATATGACGGTGTAAGTAACCAACTCCGCGAATAATTCTAAATCTTTCATTTCTCTCTCCGTTTCATTTAAGTATAACCTATTATACTCGAGTGGCTAACTTATGTCAACCACTTTTTAAGTTTATTTTCCGCCAAACATCACATAAACTTTCCCGAAACGCGGATCGCCTTTTTTTACGAACTGGTTGTCGCGGAAGTTGTCGCGGAAATCGTACACTTCAAGGTTATCTGAACAACCGTGTTCATTAGGAATCTGCAGTGAATTAAATTCAGTGTATGTTGTCAAATATTCAACTTCTTCGTGTAGTACATCAACTTCCGCGTCTTGTGGAAGAGTTTGTAGGTATTCAATCAGCTGGGCTACAGTGGTCATTTTTCTCTCCGGTTTCATTTAAGTATGAGTTATTATAATCGATTTAAACTATTAAAGCAAGCACTTTTTTAAATTTATTCTTCTAATTTGATTACAAGTTAAAGCGCGAACTAAATCTAAAAGTATTTCGTATTCTTCGGAAACTCCTTTAGAATCATTAACTTGCTCAAGAATTGCTAACGCGTCTTCAAGTTTAACAATTGCAGATTTAATACGATTTTCGTCATAGTTTGTCATTTTTCTCTCCGTTTTATTAAGTATGATTCATTATACCTTAGTCGGAATAACAAAGCAAGCACTTTTTTATTTTTATTTTAACAAAAAAGTGCTTGACTTTTTAAAATTTAATTACAGAATAAATTTGATTAAAATACGCATAACGCCCGTAACCATCTACGTCTGTGTAACCTACCGTGTCTTCGCAAGTGTTTGCTTCATAATCTTCATAAGGATCGTAAAACCCTTCAGCAACATATTCTACTATTACTTCATTAAAACCTAAATCGTCTTTAACAACGATCACAGACCCTTTGCGAACGTCATTTAATTTAATTTTATTAGTCATTTTTCTCTCCGTTTCAACCACTTCGTTTAAGTATGATTCATTATACCTTAATGCTTACATTAAAGCAAACACTTTTTTATTTTTATTTTAACAAAAAAGTGCTTGACTTTTTAATTATTTTTAAGCCACAATACGAATTTTATAACCTAACAACGCCTGAATTTCAGCTAAAGTTAAATCTTTAACATCGTCATAAACCGTCTGTTTTTCGTCCTTAGCGACGCGTTCGATAATTTCTAAGGCTTTAGCCCAACGATTAAACGTTTTAGGCGCCACGGTGCTTTTAAAGTAATTAAATGCCTGTTCACGTTTATCATAGTCAATTTTTTCATTTGTTAATAAGTATGGTTTAGGCGTTAAAATACGACCAAAATTCGGTGTTGAACCATTTTTGTGGTAATTTAATAACATAGCAGCCCACACGGTAGCATTAGCATCGGTTTCACCAAATGAAGTTAAATTAACTTTATATAAATCAAAGGTTTTGGTGTTATTTGTAATAATAGATTTTAATGCTTTTGTTTTAAGGTTAAAACCTACTTCAGATAAGGCATTTTCATAATTAGCTAAGTTCATTTTTTCTCTCCGATTTATTAAGTATAAGTTATTTTAAACGATTTAACATATTAAAGCAAGCACTTTTTAAAAAACATTTAAAATTTATTTAAAAAATATTTTAACGTTTTTTATTAAGTATGATTCATTATACCTTAGTCGGAATAACAAAGCAAGCACTTTTAGAAATAAATTTAAATTATTTTTTCCGAACAAAGTGCTTGACTTTTTCGGAAAAAAGGAGTAAGCTGGTATCAGTTTTATTACTTTGAAATGTTACAGTTTGTATGTTATTGATTTACAAAGAGTTAAATGCTAACAATTTTTAAGTGGTTATCGCCCCACAAATTGCTAAGTTATTGATTTATAAAGAGTTTGTAAGTCATTGATTTATGAGGTTTGGAGAGAGTTACCTACAAATCAATGACTTAGACTCTATTTAAATATAGCGATTACAAATAGCGATTTAATTGCTGTAATCAGCCATCTCGTCGTCGGTGATATATTCAATTTCAACATGGGATAAGGCTTTGTTGGATAATTCTTCAGCGACAGGCTCGATATAACTCCAGGCGATAGAATTTTCCCATATCATCTCACCGTCACAATAGAGCTGAACCCAATTATCGGACTCCAGAGAGTTGGTAACAAACACATAATTAAGCATTAGACGCTCCAGAATTATCACCTTGGAAATACAACGATGAGATGTTAAATTTAGGTGCATCGCCACCGCCAGTATTAGCAGACTTCATGCGACCAGAGCAAGTCACGCGAACTTTGACTTTTTTAGGGGGAATTACATTAATTTTACCACCATTCATTAGGAACAATTCAGTGGCAGCTTGGATTTTAGCATTTTTTTCTAATTTAGACATTTTATATCTCCGGTTTCAAGTCACTTCGTTAAATATGAGTCATTATACCGTAACTGTTATAGATTGTCAAGCACTTTTTTAATCAACATTGCCGAAATACAAGGCGTTTTCTATTGAGGAATAATACACATGTTCCTCGTCGTTCAGGTCAAGGAATTCCCAGCAACCATCAACAACGCCTTCAATTGTTGCGTCTTCAGGGAGGGTGTTAAGGTAAGCAATCAAATCTTTAACTTTCATATTCATATTTCCGTTTCATTTAGTATGAGTTATTATACTTTAATGCCTGACCAAAGTCAAGCACTTTATTCTCCCTCTTACAAGTCGTCCTCATCGTCATAATCGTCGTCCTCATCGTCCTCTGAGTCTTCGTATGCGGTATCAATTACAACGTCACCGAAATCGAACAAACCAGCACGGGCGATAACGTTAAACGCATTATCAAAGGTATGAACCGCACCAGATTCGATATTTTCTAAATCAGTAGGCGTTATATCTTTAACAGCGATGATACCAATAGATCCTGAGTCAACATCATAATGGTTCCCCTTGTTATCGTTATAGGTTCCATCACCATATGCAGTAGAGGCAAGGAAGAATCTACGACCATCGGCAAGGCTTAAATCGCCCTCAACCATATCATTACCTTGAGCGGCGAACATAATCCCGCACAGCTCATTCCATTCAGCATGCATTACATAGCAGAGGTCACCGATGTAATATTCGCCAGCAGGGAATTGGGCGGTGTATTCAGTATTTCTAGACATTTTTCTCTCCGTTTCATTCACTTCGTTTTAAGTATGAGTTATTATACCTTAACTGTTATTAGATGTCAATCACTTTTTTAATCAGCACGAGAATAATATTCAGGCGAATAACCGTTTGACGCGCTGTTATTTTTTGCGTTGTTTAGATTAGTGATTAACGACGCCAAGGTTTTTGGGTTACGATTAATTTTCTTTCTACCTTTCTCATGTTCCCATGAGGCACCACAATCCAGTGTGTATTTGAAGATTAGGTTTAACTCGGGCAACGTTCCCTCAAACAACGATACGCGACCACGACGTTCACATTGAACTCTATATGTTTTCATTTTTTCTCTCCGGTTTCATTCACTTCGTTTTAAGTATGATTCATTATACCTTAACTGTTATCAGATGTCAATCACTTTTTCTGTAACTTCCGCTAAACTTTTCAACCACTGACCGCGTTTCATGTTAAACATATTCGCGGGGACAAGCATGGTTCTATTACCAGTTTTAGTGTCCATCCAACATCCTTCCTGACGAATAGGATCCGGACGATTCCAATAAGCATAAATCGCTCCGTCACGGTCCGCAGCAGCATACACGCAACCTAAGCTAGAAATTACCGCTAACTCTAGACCACATACTTCAACACTTTTAAATACACTCATAGATCCCCCTATAGGACGCGTTGTGAAAGGATTTTCAATTGTCTTTGGTTTAAGTTTAATTCCTCTAGCAGGATCCGTATGTCCGACTGAATATAACCCAAAGCAAAGGCATGGCTTTCGTAACCCAAGGACTCAGCACTGCGAGCCAAACCAATTTCCACTACACTGTCAGCATATTGGCCAGCAAGCACTTCAGCATTTAATTTAGTCATTTCTCTCTCCTTTATTAAGTATGATTCATTATACCTTAACTGTTATTAGATGTCAATCACTTTTATCGTAAATTATTTTTTTATTTTTCAGATAAAAGTGCTTGCTTTGTTCGGACGAATCTATTATAATAGGTTATACTTTGAAAAACTGAAGGCTGATAAGGCTGGTCCCTCTATATAACTGGCGAGATCGTCTAGACAAAAGATGTCTAATCAAGGAAAAAAATGTCCGAAATCCGGATTTTTTCGAACAAAGTGCGACGAAAGTGCTTGACATTTTAACGCAGATCGGGTACAATTGAGGTGTATGCTTGAATTCTCAGAGGGTTCGGGTCGCTGCAGCTCTTTAACTACACGGGCTGTAACTTATTGATTTATAAGGAGAATGTATGTCATTGATTTTTAATGAATTTTGTATGTCATTGATTTTTAAGAGGTTTTGTAAGTTATTGATTTATAACGAGAATCGTATGTCATTGATTTTTAAGGAGAATCGTATGTCATTGATTTTCAAGGAGATGCTGCATTCATTGATTTTCAAGGAGAATCGTATGTCATTGATTTTCAAGGAGATGCTGCATTCATTGTTGGAGCGGCTTAAACGGCTCATCACACGCTCCAATTATAGCGAATCAATTATAGCGAAACGAATATAGCGATTAAGCCTTGTCCGAATATAGCGAATCAATTATAGCGAAACGAATATAGCGATTAAGCCTTGTCCAATTATAGCGATTAAGCCTTGTCCAATTATAGCGATTAAGCCTTGTCCAATTATAGCGATTAAGCCTTGTCCAATTATAGCGATTAGGCATTCTGCCATCAGGCATTCTGCCATCAGGCATTCTGCCATCAGGCATTCTGCCATCAGGCATTCTGCCAAATAGCGAATTCCTTTAATTCTTCACGGACTCGGATGCCCGTAGCCACACTCTCACACGCCACGTACAATTCACATGGCGGTTCTTGTGGGTCAGGGTTCGGTAAATCAACAGCCGCGAATACCAAATCTTCCTGATTGAAATTAGACGGAAATATAGCGAATTTGTGTAATGGGTTTGTCATGGTTTATAGCGGTTTGTTATATGCTTTGTGGGATT
>Ga0209084_1003326_pt1 | contig 11908 bp, 13 predicted proteins | sample C_130820_MF_Meta_FD_187309 | JGI IMG/M metagenome (GOLD analysis project Ga0209084, IMG submission 187309) | Freshwater microbial communities from Lake Croche, Canada to study carbon cycling - C_130820_MF_MetaG (SPAdes) (version 2) | ecosystem: Environmental > Aquatic > Freshwater > Lake... | reverse complement strand
CCAGGCTCAGGCCGGCGTGGCCGGCTTTGATGCTGGCGATGCGGGCCGAGTCGAGCCGGCTCATTTGGCCCGCGCCCACGCCCATGGTCATGCCGTCTTTGCAAAACACGATGGCGTTGGACTTGACGTACTTGGCCACCTTCCAGGCAAACAGCAGGTCTTGCAACTGGGCTGCGGTGGGCTGCACCTGGGTGACCACCTGCATATCGGCCAGCGTCAGTTCGTGGTTGTCGGCGGTCTGCATCAAAAGGCCTGAGCCTATGCGTTTGACATCCACCGCATTGCGCCCCAGGTCCCAGGCGCTGGTGCCGCGCGCTGCGCCGCCCAAGGCAAAAGGCAAAGCAATTTGCAGCACGCGCACATTGGGTTTGAGGGCCAAGGTCTGTAGCGCCTCGGGGCTGAAAGACGGTGCCATCAGCACTTCGACAAACTGGGCGCTGACATGCTGGGCGGTGGCGCCGTCGAGCTCGCAGTTAAAGGCGATGATGCCGCCAAAAGCCGATGTCGGGTCGGTGCTAAAGGCTTTGGCGTAGGCGCTGCTGGCGTCGTGGGCCACGGCCACGCCGCATGGGTTGGCATGCTTGACGATGACGCAGGCCGGCGTGTCAAAGCTTTTGACGCATTCCCAGGCGGCGTCGGCATCGGCAATATTGTTGTAACTGAGCTCTTTGCCTTGCAGCTGCTGCGCCGTGACCAGGGAGCCCGGCGCGGGGTACATATCGCGGTAAAAGGCGGCGTGCTGGTGCGGGTTTTCGCCGTAGCGCAGGTCTTGCAATTTCACGAAGCGGCCATTGGTCTGGCCGGGGAAGGCGGCCAAAGTGCCATCGGGCTGCACCGAGGAGAGGTAGTCGCTGATGGCGCCGTCGTACTGGCTGATGCGGTTAAACGCCGCCACCGACAAGGCAAACTTGGTCGTGCTGCTGACCGCGCCCTGGGTTTGCAGCTCGGCAATCACAGTTTCGTACTGGCTGGCGTCGGTGAGCACGGCCACGTCTTTCCAGTTTTTGGCGGCGCTGCGCACCATGGCCGGGCCGCCGATGTCGATGTTTTCGATGGCCTCTTCCAACGTGCAACCGGCACGCGCCACGGTGGCTTCGAAGGGATACAAATTCACTACCAGTAGGTCTATGGTGTCTATGCCGTGCGCTGCCAGCGCTTGCATGTGCGCAGGCACATCGCGCCGGGCCAGCAGGCCGCCGTGCACTTTGGGGTGCAGGGTTTTGACGCGCCCGTCCAGCATTTCGGGAAAGCCGGTCATCTCGGCCACCTCGGTCACCGGCAGGCCATGGTCGGCCAGCAGCTTGGCCGTGCCGCCGGTGGAGAGCAAGCGGATGCCCAGGGCATGCAGCGCACGCGCAAGATCGAGGACGCCGGTTTTGTCAGAGACGGAAAGCAAAGCGTTCATAAAAGATGGTGTTCCACAAGTTTTTTCCGCAAGGTATTGCGATTGAGCCCAAGCCACTGGGCGGCCTTGGACTGGTTATTGGCAGCGGCCACCATCACCACTTCGAGCAAGGGTTTTTCGACGGCACGCACCAGCATGTCATGCATGCCGTGGGGCTCCAGGCCGTCCAGGTCGCGCAAATAGGCTTCCAGGCTGGCGCGCACGCATTCATCTAGTTTGTTATTGCTCATGGCTGGCGCGCTCACGGACAGGGTTCATGGGGCTTTCTTCTTTCTCGCTATCTAAGGGCGCATCCAGGCGTCGCCCTTGGGTGTCATAGACCACGGGCAGGCGGTCCATCTCAAAACTTAAACGGTCCAGGTAATGGCTGACCGCAGCCACCTGCATGGCGCTGCTTTCCAGGCCGTTGAGCGCACGGCGAAAGGCCTCGCCACCGGGCAGGCTGCGCAGATACCAAGCGATGTGCTTGCGCGCGCTGCGCACGCCGGTGTACTCGCCGTAGAGGCGGTAATGGTCGTCCAGGTGCTCCAGCAACCAACGGCGCAGTTCCTGCACCAGAGGCGGCGCCAGCAGGGTGCCAGTCTGCAAAAAATGTGTGATCTCGCGAAAAATCCAGGGCCGGCCCTGGGCGGCGCGTCCCACCATGATGGCGTCTGCGCCGGTAGCAGCCAGTACCTGGCGCGCTTTGTGGGGGCTGTCGATGTCGCCATTGGCGACCACGGGAATATGCAGTGCCGCTTTGACCGCTGCAATCGTGTCGTAGCGCGCCTGGCCACGGTAGCCTTGCTCGCGCGTGCGCCCGTGGATGGTGACCATGGCCACACCCGCCGCCTGCGCGGCCAAGGCGATAGACAGCGCGTTTTGCTGGCTTTGGCACCAGCCGGTGCGCATCTTGAGGGTGACCGGCACGCTGTGCGCGGCACAGGCGGCCACGACGGCCTCGATGATTTGCAGCGCCAGCGCCTCGTCTTGCATCAGCGCCGAGCCAGCCCATTTGTTGCACACTTTTTTGGCCGGGCAGCCCATATTGATGTCGATGATTTGCGCGCCGCGTTCGATGTTGTACTGCGCCGCCTGCGCCATCATGGGGGCGTCGGTGCCGGCAATTTGAACGGCGATGGGGCCGGGCTCGCCCTCGTGGTTGGCGCGGCGCGAAGTCTTGAGCGAATCCCATAAATCGCGGCGCGAGGTGACCATCTCGCTTACCGCATAGCCCGCCCCCAAGCGCTTGCACAACTGGCGAAATGGCCGGTCGGTCACACCCGCCATGGGCGCAACAAACACCGGGTTTGCCAAAGGGAACGGACCGATTTGCATGGACAAAAAAAGAGATGGGGAGTCGGGTGGGCGCCCCTTGCGACCAAATGCGACGCGCGGGGAGAGGGATTGTATCTGCCTATTATTTCAGCACCTTACGCTCTACCTATACTGCCCTGACCATGGAAGTCTGGATGCAATCACTGCTGGATATATTGGCCCTGCCCGCCTACGGCCTGTCCACGGTGTTTGTGATTTCTTTTTTGTCGGCCACCCTGCTGCCGCTGGGTTCAGAGCCTGCGGTGCTGGGCATGATTCACCTCAACCCGGCACAGTACTGGCCCGTGATTGCGGTGGCCACGCTAGGCAACACCTTGGGCGGCGTGCTGGACTACGCCATGGGCCGCGCCGCCCGCCGCGTGGCTAGCGGCGACCTGCAAAGCAGCACCGAAAACCGCGCGCTGCGCTGGCTAAAAAAAATGGGCCCCAAAGCCTGTCTCTTGGGCTGGCTGCCGCTCATCGGCGACCCCTTGTGCAGCGTGGCCGGTTGGCTGCACATGCCGTTTTGGCGCTGCACGATCTATATGTTGATCGGCAAATTCTTGCGCTACATCTTGCTGACGGCAGCCTTTTTTGAAGGCGTGCAGCGCCTGAGTTAAACGACTTAAGGCGCCACCGCGTCCTTGATTTCCAAGCGGATGTTGTGCGCACCCAAAGTCACCGGCCCTGACTGGCCGCTCAGGTCGCCCGGCTGGGCCATGGGGTTGCCGCTTTTGCTCACGCGGGCGCTGACAATGATTTGCCCGGCGCCCGAGAGCAGCGCCGCTGGCGACATGGCTTTGCTGTCATCCAGGGTGAAGGTGTAAGGCAGGTCTTTAACTTGCTTGCGCTCGGCGGCCAAAGGCATGCGGCCATTGACGGCGGCTTTGGCGAAGATAAATACCGTGTCCTCGGGGCTGACCTGAGCGCGCAAAGCGGGCGACAGGCTGACGGTGCCGCTGATCGATGCAGCCGGCGCACCAGGAGCGGCGGGCTGCGAGGCTTGGCTAGGCGCAGTCGGCGGGGCGGCAAGGGCTTGCGCGGTGCTGGCAGACGGCGGCAGGCCGGCCAACTTGCGGGCTTCTTGCAAGCTGGCCACCACGCGCTGCACCAGCACGCTCTCGGGCGCGCCGATTTGCTCGATCCGCTCCCAGTATTTCACGGCCTTGGCAAAGTCTTTGCGCACAAAAGCGTCGGTGCCTGCCAAGGCCAGGCCTTTGATATGGTCGGGGTTGATCGCCAGCGCCCGCTGCACCAGCGCCATGGGCTCGCCTTGCAGGCTGTGCTGGTTTTTCACGGCCAGGGCGTCGGCGTAATCGACCAGCAGGCCCGGGTCGTCTTTGCGCAACGCGATGGCTTTTTGGTAGGCGGCCAAGGCCTCGTCGTTGCGCTCCATCACGCTGTAAGAGCGCGCCAGCATGGCCCAACCGTCGGCATCTAGCGGATTGCTTTTGAGCCGCTGCGCAAGCTGCTCCACCATGGCGACCACCTGGGCCGAATTGGGGCCTTGGTCGGCACTCTCGGTCTCGCCGGTCAAAGGGCCGCGCGAGGCGTTGTAGGCATAGCCCGCCGCCGCGATGGCCACCACCACCAGCGCCAAACCGGCCATCAAACGCCAAGACGGCGCAGCAGCGGCCTCCGCCTGGGGCGTATCGATATCGTTCAGCAAAAAATCAAGCAGGCGGCGCTCCAGCGCGATGCGCTGCGCGTCCCACTGCGCCTGGCTTAGTGCACCGGCGGCATGCTGGTCGGCCAGCGCCGCCAGTTGGCGCTTAAAGGGGGAAACAAGGTGGTGCAAAGCGTCGGTCATGGGCGTTCTCAGGAGAGGTGCGGGTCGTTGGGTGCGTCATCGGCACCATCGACTTCGAAGGCCGCGTCCGTCAGGCGACTGCGCCGGCGCAGCACGACAAAAAGCGTTCCCAGGCCGACCACCACCATCAAGACAGGCCCCACCCAGAGCAATGCAGTCAGCGGTTTAAAGGGGGGGCGATACAGCACAAAGTCGCCATAGCGCGCCGTCATGAAGTCAATCACTTGCTGCTCAGACTGGCCCGCTTGCAGCATCTCGCGCACTTGGCGGCGCAGGTCCACGGCCAGGTCGGCATGCGAGTCGGCGATGGTCTGGTTTTGGCAGACCAGGCAGCGCAGCTCGCTAGAGAGCTTCATCACACGCGCCTCGAGCACCGGGTCGGCACTGGCGGGGGCCGCTTCATTGGCCAGCACGGCGCCCACGGCGCAAGCCAATAGGGCGCTCAGCACCAGCGCGCGCCACCCAGAGCCTGCAAAACGTGTATCAGCCATGGAGTTGTTTGAGCAAGGGGTCTATGGTGTCGCGCAGCACCTCGGGGGTGAGCGGGCCGATGTGTTTGTAGCGGATCACGCCTTTGCCGTCGATGACGAAAGTCTCGGGCACGCCGTAGACGCCAAAGTCGATGCCCACGCGTCCGTCGCGGTCCGCCAGCGAAGCGGTGTAGGGGTTGCCAAAATCCGCCAGCCATTTGAGGCCCGCGGCCGGTTCGTCTTTGTAGTTCAGGCCATAAATCGGCACTTGGGCTTGCTTGGAATAGGCCACCAGCAGCGGATGCTCCTGGCGGCATGCCACGCACCAGGAGGCCCAGACATTCAAGATCCACACCTTGCCGCGCAGGTCTTCTTTGGCAATGCGCACGGCAGGCTGGTCCAGACGGGCCAGCGAAAACGCGGGCGCGGGTTTGCCGATCAAGGGCGAAGGCACCTCGCGCGGGTTCAGGCTCAGGCCGGCGCGCAGAAAATACAACAAGACCAGCAAGATGCCCAAAGGCACCAGATAGCGCATATGCCTCATGGCGCCACCCCCTGGCCACGGCGGTAACGCCGGTCCGAGACAGCCAGCAAACCACCCAGCGCCATCAGCAGGCAGCCGCCCCAGATCCAGTCGATAAAAGGCTTGACGTAGACCCGCACAATCCAGGCACCGCCGTCGACTGCCTCGCCCATGGAGACGTACAAATCGCGCGTCAGGCCGGCGTCGATGGCAGCCTCTGTCATGGGGTTTTGTTGCACGCGGTAAATGCGTTTTTCGGGGCGCAACTCGGCCACATGGCGACCGTCTTTGCTGACCTGCATCTGCCCTTGCGCTGCCACATAGTTGGGGCCTTGCAACTCTTTAATTCCGTCAAAGCGGAAGGTGTAGCCGCGCACCGTGGTGGTATCGCCCACGGCCATCTTGACATCGCTTTCGACCTCGTAGGTCTTGACCATGACCACGCCAATACAAAATACGGCGATACCCAGGTGCGCCAGCATCATGCCCGCCAGTGCGCGTGGCACCTGGCGCAAACGCGCACCGGCATGGGCCCAATCGGTGCCCTGCGGGTGCATGCGGCCCCACAAATCGGTGGCGACCGAGCCCATGATCCAAAACGCCATAACCAAGCCCGCAGTGGACACGGGGCGCACCTCGCCGGCCAGCCAGCCCGTCAATAGCGCGGCCAGCAAGGCCACACCCGCCGCCCAGCGCAGGCGCAGGGCCAGGGCGGGCAACTGCGCATCCTTCCAACGCGCCAGCGGGCCAATGCCCATTAAAAAAACTGCGGGCGCCATCAGCCACATAAAAACCGCATCAAAGTACGGCGGACCGACCGAAATCTTGCCCAGGCCCAGGGCATCGAGCACCAGCGGGTACAAAGTGCCCAGCATGACGGCCAGTGCGGCTACCAACAGCAGCACGTTATTGGCCAGCAAGCTGGACTCTTTGGACCACAGGCCAAAGCGCTTGCCTATGCCAACGTCCGGCGCGCGCCAGGCGTAGAGCGAGAAGGAGCCGCCAATGACGACCGCCAAAAAAGCCAGGATGAACTGCCCGCGTGTCGGATCCGTCGCAAAGGCATGGACCGAGGACAACACTCCCGAGCGGACCAAAAACGTGCCCAAGAGCGAAAAAGAAAACGCCAGGATGGCCAGCAAGACCGTCCAGGACTTAAAGCTGTTGCGCTTTTCAGTCACCGCTAGCGAATGGATCAGGGCGGTGCCCAAAAGCCAGGGCATGAGCGAGGCGTTTTCTACCGGGTCCCAAAACCACCAACCGCCCCAGCCTAATTCGTAATACGCCCAAGAGCTGCCCAGCGCGATGCCGATGGTCAAAAACATCCAAGCCACCGTAGTCCAGGGGCGGGTCCAGCGCGCCCAGTGCGCGTCCAAGTTGCCACCAATCAGGGCGGCAATCGCAAAGGCAAAAGCCACCGAAAAACCCACGTAACCCATGTACAGCATGGGCGGGTGGATGACCATGCCGGGGTCTTGCAGCAAGGGGTTAAGGTCGCGCCCTTCCAGGGCAGCAGGGAACAAGCGGTCAAAAGGGTTGGAGGTGAGCAGCATAAAGAGCAAAAAGCCCACCGCCACCAAGCCCATCACCGCCAAAATGCGCGCTGCCACGGCCTGGGGCAGGTGGCGGCTAAAGAGCGCCACCGCCACCGTCCACAAGGACAGCATCTGCACCCACAGTAGCAAAGAGCCCTCATGCCCGCCCCACACACCGGCTATGCGGTACTGCAAGGGCAAGGCGGTGTTGGAGTTGGACACCACATAGGCCACCGAGAAGTCGTGGTTGACAAAGGCGCTGACCAGGCAGCCAAAAGCCAGGGCCACGCAGAAAAACAAGGCATAGGCCAGCGGACGGGCCAGGGCCATCCAGTCGGCGCGCCCGCTTTGCGCACCGGCCAGGGGCACGGCGCCCATCACCAGGGCGATCCCCAGGGCCAGCCAAAGGGAAAAGTGTCCGATTTCAGGAATCATAGTTAGGGGCTCGTAACCACCGTGGCCGCCGCTTTCGCGTTGGCCTGGGCGGCGTTTTTCAGGGCTTGGGCCGCCTCGGGCGGCATGTAGTTTTCATCGTGTTTGGCCAGCACTTCTTTGGCCCGAAAGACACCGCCTTCGAGCTTGCCTTGGGCGACCACGCCTTTGCCTTCCTTGAATAGGTCGGGCAAGATGCCGCTGAACTCGACCGGCACGTTTTGCGCCGTATCGGTCACGGTAAAGCGCACCAGCACGCCCTCGCGTTGCACACTGCCGGCCAGCACCAAGCCGCCCAAACGGAAAGTGCGCCCGGTGGGTGCCTCGGAGGCTGCAATTTGGCTGGGGGTGTAGAAGAACACCAAATTGCTCTGAAAAGCATTGAGCACCAGTGCGGTGACGGCGCCTACCACGGCCAAAATGCCCAGGGCAATAGCAAAGCGTTTACGGCGTGGCGTCATGGTCGGGTTCCTCCTGCATGGCGCGCACGGACTGCACGCTGGCGTTGTGCGCAGCGCGCGCACTGACAATTTCAATGGCGATGCACAAAAGCACTACCCCATACGAGCCCCAGACATAGGGGCCATAGCCGCCCATGGCCCAAAAGGCGTCCCAGCTCTCCCAGATCATGCAGCCACCTCCTGCACCCATTGCGTATGGCGCTCCCGCACCAAAATAATGCTGCGCACCCGGTACAAAGCCATGGCGATGCTGTAGGCCCAAAAGGCCAGCGCCATGAGCAGCATGGCCCAGAGCATGGTGTGCGCCATGCTCGAGCCCTTGGTCACCGAGACCGAGGCGCCTTGGTGCAAGGTATTCCACCATTTGACCGAGAAATAAATAATGGGCACATTGACGGCACCTACCAGCGCCAAGAGGCCGCCTGCGCGGTCAGCGCGGCGCGGGTCGTCAATGGCGCTGGTCAGGGCGATGTAGCCCATGTAGAGGAAAAACAAGATCAGCTCGGAGGTGAGCCGCGCGTCCCACACCCACCAGGCGCCCCACATGGGCTTGCCCCATAAAGCGCCGGTCCACAAAGACAAAAAGGTGAACATAGCGCCGGTGGGCGCCAGCGCTTGCGTCATCATCCCGGAGAGCCGGGTGTTGAAGGTAAAGCCCAAAAACGCCCAAAACGCCATGGCCAGGTAAATCACCATGGACATCCAGGAGGCGGGCACGTGCACAAAAATAATGCGGTAGCCCTCGCCCTGCTGGAAGTCGGTGGGTGCTACAAAAAAGCCCAAATAGAGCGCGGCCAGCGCCATAACCGCCGCGATCAGGCCAAAAAACGGCCAAAGTCGGCCCGCCAAGGGGTAAAAGCTTTGGGGCGCTGCCCAATGAAACCAGCGAATTTTGAAATTTTCCATTTACTCAAGCGCAATGCGCAACGCCAAGGCACAGGCCCAGGGGCCAAAAAATGCCGCCAACAGCAGCATGGCCGACAGGATGGACATCTGGGCGCCATAGCCCATGCCCACCATCTGCGCCTCCACCGCCCCGGAGCCAAAGACCAAAGCCGGAATATACAGAGGCAGTATGAGCAGCGAGAGTAGCACCTCGCCCCCCCGCACACCCAAAGTAAGGGCAGCGCCCACCGCACCCAAAAAAGACAGCAGCGCCGTGCCCAGCAGCAAGGAGGTAAACAGCACCCACATCGTCCCGCTGTCCAGGTCAAACTGCAAGGCCAGCACGGGCGAGAGCAGCGCCAGGGGCAAGCCCGAGAGCAGCCAGTGCGCCAGCACTTTGGCCGCGACCAGCAAGGGCATGGGCGTTGGCGAAAGCGCCATCTGCTCGAGCGTGCCGTCCTGGTAATCGGCGGCAAACAGCCGCCCCAGCGAGAGCAAACTGGCCAGCAAAGCACCTACCCACAAAATACCGGGCGCGATTTTGCGCAGCATGTCCGCCTCGGGCCCGATGGCCAGCGGAAACAGGCTGGCCACCACCACAAAGAAGAAAACGGCGGTGAGCACCTCGCTTTTGCGGCGCATAGCCAGGCGCAGGTCGCGCTGCAGGACGGCGGCAATGGCGTTCATGCGTCCAGGCGCAGGCTGCGGCCTTGCGTTCCCATATCGACCGGCTGGTGGCTGGTCAGCAAGACCATGCCGCCTTGGGCCAAATGCCCGTGCAGCACCCGTACGATGAGCGCGTGGGCGGCAGCATCGAGCGCCACAAAGGGTTCATCGAGCACCCATAAAGGGTGCTGCTGCAAAAGCAGGCGCGCCAGGGCGACGCGGCGTTTTTGGCCCTGCGAAAGCACACGCACCGGTAAGGCGGTGCGTCCGGCCAGGCCCAACTGCTTTAGGGCGTCCAGGGCCTGCTCCTGATTTGGGCCGCTGCCGGCAATGGCACCGCCAGCGATCAAGTTTTCCACGGCGCTGAGCTCGTCCTTGAGGGCCAGCAGGTGACCCAGGTAAAGCATCTGGGCCGGCAACTGGCAGTCGGGGCTGCCCAGCAACGCCCCGTGCCAGCGCACCTCGCCCTGGGCGGCGGGCGACAAACCGGCCACGATGCGCAGCAGACTGGTTTTACCCACGCCGTTACCACCTTCTAGATGCAGGCACTGCCCTGCCTCGAGCGTAAAACTGACGCCTCGAAACAGGGTGCGGTCGCCGCGGATGCAGGACAGATCAGCGACAGACAGCATGCAGGGGATTATTCATCGGGATCGACGTATTCCTTGGGCAAATGGTGGGCAATGCCTTTGTGGCAATCGATGCAGGTTTTACCCTCTTCTTTGGCCTTCATATGCTTTTTATACGGTGTTTGCTTTTGCAGATCCGGGCTCATGGATTCGAAGCTGTGGCAGTTGCGGCACTCGCGCGAACCGTTGTTTTTCATGCGGTCCCACTCGTGGGTGGCCAGCTCCATGCGCTTGGCTTCAAACTTCTCTTTGGTGTCAATGGTACCGGTAAGCTTACCCCATACCTCGCCGCTGGCCTGGATCTTGCGGATCATTTTATGCGTCCAGTCCTTGGGCACATGGCAGTCCGAACAGACCGCCCGCACGCCGGTGCGGTTGGTGAAATGGATGGTTTCCTTGTATTCCTGGTAGACGTTGTCCCGCATTTCATGGCAGGTGGTGCAAAACTCCAGGGTGTTGGTCGCTTCCATGGCGGTGTTAAAGCCGCCCCAGAAAATAATCCCCAGCACAAAGGCGATCGAGGAGATCGCCAGTAGCGAGTAACGGGTGCTGGGACGGTTGATGGTCGCCCACCAACGCGCCAGGGTTCCACTGTGTTGTTCCATGGGAATGTCTCCTGTTAAAAATACGAATGGACACTGCAACCCCTCGGCTGCGGTGTCCGGGCTGTGGCCACGCGGGCCTTAGAAGTTAAAGAGGTAACTGACCGCCACCACCTGCACTTCATAGTTGGGCGCCACCTGGTTGGTCGCCAACATGGAGTTGGGGTTGTAGCCATAGGCCAGGCCGTTGTAGTAATAGTCGCTGCTCAAAAGCTTTTGGTAGACATAGCCCAGGGCCACTTGGCTGCTCTTGTCCAGGCGGTAAGACGCGTTGAGCTTTAAGGCCGCCAGTTCGGCGCGTACGTCCGGCAGCGCGCCGCAAGAGAGGATGCGCGGGTCGGCGCACGTGATGCCGCCGGTCGTCGTGGTGCTGTAGTTCAGCGCCGTGGCGTAGTTGGAGCTGCCCAGCGAGTAGCTCAGGTCGGCCACCATCTCCACTTTGCCGCCTAAAAGGCCACCTTGGCGCAGGTTCAGGCCCACCGACAGTTCGTCGGTTTTGAGCACATTGGTCCAGGTCGCGCCGACCGGAATGGCCACGGCGGTGGCACTGGCCGCACCCGCGCCCTGGGCGATCGAACGTTGCAAATCGGTCAGGTCACGCTGCTGGTACTGGCGTGAGGCATAGGCGGTGAAGGCGCCGTCTTCGGCGTAGTGGTACGCGCTGTCCAAGTGCAGCGCCCAGCTTTTGCCCGATTGCACGCCGTAGGTGGAGTCGTATTTGTCATCGGTGTAGCGTGCACCGATGTCCAGGTTCAGGTTCTCGGCCGCTTGCAGGTTCAAGCCGGTTTTGAGCATTTGCTGGGTGCGACTGGCGTCAAACACCGGGTAAAAGCCCTGGTAATCGCCGCCATTGAGGCCCTTGATGGTACCCACCACGGCGCCCACATCGCCACCGCGCACGCCAATCATCGCGACGATGGCGTTGGGGTCGGAGGTGGTTTGGCGCTTGCCAAAGCTGTAGCCCAGGTTGGCGTTGACGTCGTCGCTGGCAGCGACTTTGTAGCTGGCGCTGAGCTTGTCTTCCTTGGTCGCCACAGCCACCACGCAGTTGGTGCCTGCGGGGTAGTTGGTGCCGCCAATCGCGTACTGATTGCACCAGCGCGAGAGCTCGTCGTGGGTGAAGCCCACGCGCAGTTTTTGCTGACTGTCTATGCGGTAATCGGCGACCGCTTCGCCCTGGCTTTTCTTGGTGCT
>Ga0209084_1003324_pt1 | contig 11914 bp, 2 predicted proteins | sample C_130820_MF_Meta_FD_187309 | JGI IMG/M metagenome (GOLD analysis project Ga0209084, IMG submission 187309) | Freshwater microbial communities from Lake Croche, Canada to study carbon cycling - C_130820_MF_MetaG (SPAdes) (version 2) | ecosystem: Environmental > Aquatic > Freshwater > Lake | place... | reverse complement strand
TTCCCCTTTATCGACTATATTTTTACAGGTAATCCTATTCTTATATTTTTGTTGGTCCTATAAATACTGTGATTTTTCTGATGCTCTTTTTAATGAATTATTAATTATTGATGCTGAAAATTATGACTACAAACTACCTTAGATTACTAACGAATACCTGTTTACGATTAAAACCTTCAAGAGCATTTTCTTTGATTTTTGTACTACTTTTAATCCCTTTAGCTTCCTTTGGACAAACCCTAGAGGATGAAATTTCATCGCGAAATGAAGCTACGAGAACCAATGGTCAAGAAAAAGCCACAGCTTGTACGGCCTATAGCCTGACCAATGTGAGCGCTACCGATGCTTGTGAAGTCACAAAAACAGCCACGGTTACTCTTTCGAATACCACTACCGCCAATTTACCTCTTGGATCCTACACCGTAAGCTATACCGTAAATAGTGTGAGTCTGACGGCCAGCATGACCGTAACAACAGCAGGAAGAGGTAGTTTCAGTGCTGATGTGAGTAGTATTAGTCCTGGTTCAAGTGCATCTATAGCAATTAACAAACTCGAATCAGGCGCTTGCTCTTCGGCAGTGAATAACAGTTCCAATGCTATTTATAGGTACTCGAACCTATTAAGCCCATCGGATTTAAATTCCTATGATTCGGGCTCTTGTAATTCAGCTACTGTACAATGGAGCACTAATGGGAATGATGCTCTTACTAATTATTATATTGATGTTTCTACTGTGAGTGACTTTAGCAGCTTTTTCACTACCTATAACAATAAAAATTTAGGGACGGTCAATTCTCATACAATAACGGGCCTTAGCAATGGAACGACCTATTATTACAGACTTAGGGCGGCTAATTATTGTGGGACCTCAGCAAGTGTAAGTTCGAGTTTTAAGGTAGGTACTGTGGGAGGAACGACGAGCGCAAACCAAAGCATTTGTGCGAGCGAAACGCCGACTGATATTAGCTTGACGGGCTACCAAGGGGAAATACAGTGGCAAATCTCCACCAACAATTCTACATACACTAATATTACAGGAGCCACAACTAATACCCTAAGAACCGCTTCTATGGGACCCACTACAACAACTCGCTATTATCAAGCACTACTAACCTATGGCAGTTGTGGTACAAAAAATTCAACGTATTCTAGAATAATCAGTTATGCAACACCTACTATAGCTGCTGCTGGAGCCGACCAATCCAATTGTAACAGCAACATTTTTACACTTACTGCTAATGATCCCGCAGTAGGAATAGGTGCTTGGTCTATAGTTAGTGGAACGGCTACTATTGCAAACACTAGCTTAAGAAATTCTGGCGTTAGAGAAATACCTCCAGGTACAAGCGCAACACTAAGATGGACCATTTCGAACGGAACTTGCCCACCTTCTATAGATGATATCCATTTAACCAATTACGCTGAAGGAACTATAGCGGATGCAGGACCCCCCCAATCCAATTGTAATGTTGCCACATTTACACTGGCCGGGAATCAACCCACACTTGGAACAGGTGCTTGGACGCAAATTGATGGGATTGGTTCGATTACAACACCCAATTCAAGTAATTCAGGAGTCACAGGAGTTATAGCGGGGTATAATGCGAAGCTAAGATGGACCATTACTAATGGCGCTTGCAGCTCCTCGAAAGACATTATTATACACAATTATGCAACACCTACTACTGCTACAGCAGGACCCGATCAATCTAAATGCACCACTTTTACTCTTGCAGCCAACGACCCTGCAACGAATTCAGGAACTGGAATTTGGTCTTTAGTTAACGGCATAGCCACTATTACAAACACTAGCTCCAGAACATCTACTGTTACGGGGATTCCTGCAGAAACAAGTGCAACATTGAGATGGACCATTTCTAACGAGTCTTGTACGCCTTCCTACGATGATGTAGTATTATACAATTCTTCCCCTGCTGCCAAAGCTGGTGCCGACCAAACCCATTGTAATACTCCAACTTTTACACTGACTGCAAATCAACCCAGTCAGGGACCTGGAGCTTGGTCTTTACTTAGCGGAACGGCAACAATTACAGCAGCAGGTCAATATAATTCTACTGTAACAGGGGTAGCTGCAGGATCCAGCGCCACATTGAGATGGACCCTTTATAATGGATCGTGTACGCTCTCTTCTGATGATCTGATATTGACCAATTATACCCCACCAACTGTAGCAGTTTCGGGATCTAGCCAAACCAATTGCAACAATTCAAACTTTACGATGGGGGCAAATTCGGTCGCTGCTGGTGAGACCGGATTATGGTCGCTAATTAGTGGTGCTGCAACTATTACAAACCCCAGCTCCCCCAGTTCTGCTGTAAATGTTGAAAAAGGAATATCGGCCACTTTAAGGTGGACCATCACAAAAACAATCGGAGGATGTTCGAGTTCAAAGGAGCTTGTTTTGACCAATAACACAACTGCGGATCCAAGTACGGAGGAACAAAGCTTCTGCCTGGGCGCTACCATTTCTAATTTACAAGCGGCTGGGACAGCAATTCAATGGTATTTAACTCCAACAGGTGGAACAGCATTAGATGCTACAACAGCTGTATCAACAGCGAATTATTACGCTTCACAAACTTTAAACAGCTGTGAGAGTAGCCGAACCCCGGTACTGGTAAGTGTTTACAACAAAACCTGGCTCGGCAGGAGCTCTAGTGCCTGGAATACCGCGGCAAACTGGAGCCCCGCATCCGTCCCTACGATTAAGGACTGTGTGGTCATTCCTGGTGGAACTATTTATAAAACGATAGTCGAATCGGGTGATAATGCCTTAGCATACAGTCTTCTCCTTCAAAATGGTGGAGATTTAAGTATCGCTTCTGCTTTTGCTATTACAGTAATCGATAAAGTAACGGTAGATACCGGGGGTAAATTCCTCTTAAACGATTCCGCCAATTTGATACAAACTAACAATGTGGCCAATTCAGGCACAATAAATATCATTCGGATTACGAAACCCATGTACCGTTATGATTATACCTATTGGAGTTCCCCTATTGCCGACTTTAGTCTGGGCGATTTATCTCCCGATACCTCCTCTTCCTATTATATGAGTTGGACCCCTACAATAGAACGAGGCTCTGGATGGGGCTCTGGAAATTGGCATATCGAAACTGCGAATTCCCCTATGCTTCCTGCCATTGGTTATGCAGTGCGAGCCCCACAAACTTATTCGACAAATCAAGCTTCAAAAACACCCTATACCGCAACCTTCGTGGGTGTCCCGAACAATGGGATTATAAAAATAAATATCCTTAAAGGCGCCAATGCTAATTTCGGAACCAAGCCTGGAGGTACTACCCTTGTAGCAAACGAAGATGACGAATGGAATTTGATAGGCAACCCTTATCCCTCAGGGCTGGATGCTGTAAAATTTGTAGACGATAATACTGACGTTTTAAACGGTACGATCTACCTCTGGACCCACAATTCACCCCCAGCTCAAATAAATCCGGACCCCTTCTATGGTGATTTTGTGTATAATTATGCCGGAGCCGATTATGCCACTTTCAATAAAACCGGATTCGTGGGCACCGAATCTACGAGTATTAAGAGTACTGATTTTAACATTGCCGCTGGTCAGTCCTTTTTTGTCAAAGCGCTGACACTTTTGGATCTTGATTATGAAACTAAGGCATCCTCAAAAATAGCCACTTTTACGAATGCCATGCGAATTGGAAGCACGAATGCCCGTTTCTATAAACAAGTTGCTGAAAGCAAATCCAGCAGCATCGAAAAAAACCGCCTCTGGCTGAATTTAACTAATGGTATTGGTGCTTTTAGTCAGACTTTAGTGGGCTATATTCAAGGGGCTACAAGGGGTATCGATCGCGATTTTGACGGCCAGTCTTTTGGGGGTAATTTTGTAAGCTTCTATTCGGTGCGGCCTGAAATGAACCTGACCATCCAGGGACGTCCGCTCCCCTTTGATTGTACTGATCAGGTCGCACTAGGATATAAAGCCACTATCCAAGGCAGCTTCTCGATTCGTATTGATCATCTGGACGGCTTTTTTGAAAATCAAAATACCTATTTAGAAGACAAATTAACCAACATCCTACACGATCTGAAAGCCAGTCCCTATATTTTCGAAACGGAGATTGGTACTTTCAACGACCGCTTTGTTTTGCGCTATAACACCAACACTCTCGCCAATAGTGATTTTGATAAAAACAACAGCCTGACTGCTTTCATCGCCGATACCAAATTGCAAATCACGGCCTCACAAGAAATAGAGAATCTTGAAATATATGAGCTAAGTGGCAAATTAATCCAGACGCAGAAAGTGATAAAAAGCAGGGAGTTCAGATCTGCTTTCCCCTTCGTCAAAGGCATCTATATCGCCAAAATAAAACTAGGGAATGGAATAATCGTTAGTAAGAAGTTGATGAATTAGCTCCTTAAACTTAACCAATCATTAAGCCCGCAATAACTTATCTTACAAATAATTCCATATTGTTTAAAATATAACACGGAATTTTTTAGTACTGTATATCTCCCCTCTAATTTTTATATTAAAAATTGTTTTTTAAACTCCACTATTTTAAAGCCTTTTAAAAGCTTAAATTTTCAATTATCTTCTATATCCTACAAAAAAAGTTACTAAAAATGTTAAAAACAACCCTTCAACGACTATTCCAACTGTTAAACAGATTTATTAGTCAGGACCTCAGTGTTCTCCTACTTTTGACCCGCAACTCAAAAATTAAAGACTTTTCTGATGTATTGCTATTTTGCAAGACCCCTTTTAAAATGCTAATCTCATGAAAAAAAATTACTTTACTTTATTGACGAATAATGTTTTATTATTATTACCTACGAAATCAATTTTGATTTTGATAATGGTTATAATCATAGGTTTGTTTGGGAATATTACTAATGCTCAAAACGCATCAAGTAGCTGGCCTTTAACTGCAAATGCAAATTCTACAAATAATGGAAATGTTACTGGCATTGCTTCAGCAATAGGCAGTGGTCTTATTAATCCCACTTTTTCAGTATCAGGAGAAAGTACTGAAAGTTGGTCTAGAGATGCTAGAAGTTTACAAACAAATGACTATTATGAATTCAAAGTGACCCCAGATGCAAATAATATCTTTAATGTTACTGCGATTAATTTTGAGCATAGTAGAAGTTCTGGTAACTGGCAAGCACAAGCATATTATTCCACGGATAATTTTGCGACTTCAACATCAATTGCTAATGCATTTGTTTCTAACAGTAGTACTCCAACTTCAAAATTAAACGCAGTTAATATTGCTGTTAATAATGCCACTTTGTCTGTGAGAGTATACGGATGGGAATCCGATGGCGACAATCGTTCCTTTAGAATCCGAAATTTTGTAATTAGTGGTACAACATGTGCAAAACCATTTACTGCTGGTATAATTGCAGGAGCAGCATCAGTATGTCAAGGGCAAGCTAATGTATCCTATTCCGTTCCTGCAATTACGAACGCAACCTCCTATACTTGGGTATATTCAGGAACTGGAGCTACAATTACTGGCACAACAACATCTAGTCCATCAATAACGTTTGCAGCTAATGCAACTTCTGGTAATCTAAGTGTTTATGGTGTTAATTCATGCGGTAACGGTACGATTTCAGTAAATTATGCTATAACAGTAAGACCAACAGCTCAAGCTCCAATAATAGGAACTATAACTCCAGTAAACTGCGCTAACGGGACAGGATCCGTCGTTTTAAATGGGCTACCTGCTGGTTCTTGGGTTGTAACACAAAGCCCAGGGGATACCAGGACTTTAGGTACTGGAACAAGCACAACTATTTCTGGACTTGCTCCAGGAACCTACACTTTTTCAGTTGATAATGGAGCTGGTCTAAGCGGTGATTATTTCAACAATCCAAACCTTACAGGAAGCCCCGCCTTAACAAGGACAGATGCAACGATTAATTTTGATTGGGCAAATGCAAGTCCAGATCCTTTAATCAATAACGATGGTTTTTCAGTAAGATGGACGGGACAAATACAACCTCTGTATAGTGAAAGCTATACTTTTTCCACCAGCACTGATGATGGTATCCGATTATGGGTGAATGGCATACAGATAATTAATAATTGGTCGGATCATATCTTAACTACTGACACTGGATCCATACTACTTTCGGCAGGCATAAAATACGACATCGTGTTAGAATATTATGAAAGGAACGGTCAAGCTACATCAAAATTATCCTGGACAAGTGCACGCCAAAGCGCACAAATTATCCCACAATCGCAGTTGTTTTCAGGTCTTATTTATAGCTCAGCTGCATCTACAAATATGGTAATAAATCCTGAACCTACAGTAAAAAATCCAACAATTCCAGCACCCACAGTAGGATCTATATCACAACCTTCTTGTACAGTAGGAACAGGAACGGTCGTTTTAAATGGTTTGCCTTCTGGTTCTTGGATAGTAACACAAAGTCCCGGAGGTAATACAATTTCAGGATCAGGATCTAGTAAAACCATTTCGGGCCTAGCCCCCGCGACTTACACCTATTCGGTAGATAGTGCTAATAATGGCACTGGACTTACTGGCGATTATTTTAATAATATGGCCCTTACAGGAAACCCAACATTAACTCGTACAGACGCCTTAATTAATTTTAATTGGGGATCCAGTACTCCTAGTACCTCAATTCCTATAAATAACTTTTCCGTAAGATGGTCAGGATATATTCAACCTCTTTACAGTGAAACCTATACTTTCTCAACCCTAAGCGACGATGGTATCCGACTTTGGGTAAATGGGTCCCAAATCATTAACAATTGGACAGACCATTCATCAATTACTAATACAGAATCTATAACCCTTATTGCTGGCATAAAATACAGTATCCGATTAGAATATTATGAAAATCAAGGTGATGCAATAGCTCAATTATCATGGAGTAGTACAACTCAAATTCAACAAATTATTCCACAATCACAGTTATATCCTGGCATAATTTGCAGCTCAGCTGCATCAGAAAAGGCAGTTATTAATGCCCAACCTTCTACACCAGCTACTCCAACCTCTGGTGGAAATCAAATCGTGTGCCGGACTTCTCCATCACAAACTTTAACGGCCACTGCAACTGGTGAAACTATTAGTTGGTATGATGCAGCTACGGCTGGAAATTTGGTTAATAATCCGACTTTAAACACTATTGGTACGGTAACTTATTATGCACAAAATTCAAATGGATCATGCTCTAGTTTGACTAGAACTCCTATTATCTTAACTATAAATGCTGCTCCAGCTGCTCCAACCTCTGGCGGGAATCAAATCGTGTGCCTGACTACTCCAATACAAACTTTAACGGCCACTGCAACTGGTGGAACTATTATTTGGTATGATGCAGCCTCGGCTGGAAATTTGGTTAGCAATCCGACTTTAAACACTATTGGTACGGTAACTTATTATGCACAAAATTCAAATGGATCTTGCTCTAGTTTGACTAGAACTCCTGTTATTTTAACTATAAATGCTGCTCCAGCTCCAACCTCTGGCGGGAATCAAATCGTGTGTCAGACTTCTCCTATACAAATTTTAAAAGCTACTGCATTTGGTGGAACTATTAGTTGGTATGATGCAGCCTCGGCTGGAAATTCAGTTAGCAATCCGACCTTAAATACTGTTGGAACAATAACTTACTATGCACAAAATTTAAATGGTTCTTGCTCAAGTTTGACTAGAACTCCTGTAATCCTAATTATAAATGCTGCTCCAATAATCACGACACAACCCACAACACCAATGCCAACTTGCTTTGGTAGCGGGACACAAACCATGACCGTACTGGCTACTGGTACCGCATTGACTTATAAATGGAGAAAAGGAAATACTGATTTAGTAGATGGAGGTGTATTCAGCGGAATAAATACCGCTAGCTTAACACTTACTAATCCGCTAAATGCTGACGCAGGAGAATATAAAGTGACCGTAACGGGCTCTTGTGGATCTTTGGAATCAAACCCAATAACCGTTATCGTTTACGGTAAAACTTGGAACGGGTCTAGCTCTTCCGATTGGAATACCCCGGCAAACTGGACACCCGCAGCAGTTCCTACTGCCAACGACTGTGTGCTAATACCTAGCCTTGCCAACAAACCCATATTAGCTTCCGGTTCAAATGCTACAGCCTACAAACTCCTCATTCAAAGCGGTGGTGACCTCAGCATCAATTCCGGTTTTACTATCACACTGATCGATAAACTAACCGTAGCTACTGGAGGTAAATTCCTCCTATACGATTCGGCGAGTTTGGTGCAAATTAATTCTGTTACCAATTCAGGAACTGCTACTATCCTTCGGATTACAAAACCAATGTACCGCTACGATTATACCTATTGGAGTTCCCCTGTAGCCAACTTTAGTCTGGGCGGTTTATCCCCTCTTACTTCTCCTTCCTACTACATGAGTTGGAATCCAACAATAAATGGAGGTTCCGGGAATTGGAAAACCGAAGGTACCGGAACTAAAATGATCACAGCTGTAGGTTATGCAGTGAGAGCCCCACAAAGCTTTTCGACTAATATAGCTAATAAGCAAACCTATACAGCTACTTTCGTGGGCGTTCCTAACAATGGTGATATCCCAATAACAATTTATAAAGGATCAAATGCTAACATTTTAAATGCTGCTATTGGATCTACCCCTATTTCAAAGGAAGATGATGAATGGAATCTGATCGGAAACCCCTATCCTTCGGGGCTGAATGTCGAAAAATTCTTAGATGATAATGCCACTGTTTTAAATGGTACCATCTATCTTTGGACACACAATTCTCCTCCAGCTCAAGCCAATAAAGATCCCTTCTACGGAGATTTTGTCTATAATTATGCCGGTGCCGATTATGCTACTTTCAATAAAACTGGATTCGTGGACACCAAACTTATTGTCAATGGTGGAAAAGTAGCTACTTTAAACATAGCCTCTGGCCAGTCCTTTTTTGTTAAGGCTTTGACAACAGTTGACGAGTCAACTGCATCAACAAAAACAGCCACTTTTACCAATGACATGAGGGTCGGAACCACCAATGCGACTTTCTTCAAACAAGCGGCGGCGAGCAAAACGAGCAGCATCGAAAAAAACCGTTTGTGGTTGAATTTAACCAACAGCAGCGGTGCTTTTAGTCAGACTTTAGTGGGCTATGTGGAAGGCGCTACAATCGGTATCGACCGTGATTTTGACGGTCAGTCCTTTGGTGGTAATTTTGTGAGCTTCTATTCGGTTCGTCCCGAAATGAACTTGACTATTCAAGGACGTCCGCTTCCCTTCGAAACTAGCGATCTGGTTGCACTGGGGTATAAAGCTACTATAAAGGGCAGTTTCTCGATTCGTATTGATCATTTAGATGGCTTTTTTGAAACACAAAACACCTATTTAGAAGACAAATTAACCAATACCATCCACGATCTAAAAGCCAGTCCTTATGTGTTTAGTACCGAAATCGGCACTTTTGACAACCGCTTTGTGCTGCGCTACACCAGCAATACCCTTGCTAATACCGATTTTGTGAATGCCAACAACTTGACCGCTCTCATCTCCAACAAAGAATTTCATGTATCTGCCTCCCAAGCCATAGAGGAGATCGAAATCTATGAGTTAACGGGTAAATTAATCCAGACGCAGCAGACAATAAAAAGCAGAACATTCAAATCCGATTTCCCTTTTGCCAAAGGAATCTATATCGCTAAAATCAAACTCGAAAACGGCCTAATCATTAGCAAAAAACTAATGAACTAGCAACACAAATCGTTCGCATTTTCACAAAAAAAACCCGTATCAAAGCTCCAAACTTTAATACGGGTTTCTATATAGCTTATAAGTCGAATGTCAAATATCGAATGTCAAAAAGTAAAATTAAAACTCAATCAAGAAATAATCGCCTAAATTATTTCCTGCAGCCCCTAACCGCTAAACCCTAACCTCCTAAACCCTAACCTTCTAATCCTAGTCCACAATCGTCATTTCCTGAATCGTTTCCTTAGCGCCAAAATACTTATCGATAATCCACAACACATAGCGAATATCGACATTGATGGTACGCTGTAATTTAGGATCAAAAATAACATCACCTGCCATTGCTTCGATATTACCATCAAAGGCAATACCGATCAATTCTCCTTTTCCGTTCAGAACAGGTGAACCCGAATTACCACCAGTGATATCATTATCCGTTAAGAAATTTACAGGCATATAGCCTCCTTTGTCGGCATAAGGACCAAAATCTTTCTTTGCATTTAGTTCCAGCAAACGAGCTGGTAAGTCAAACTCGGAATCCCCAGCTTTGTATTTTGCCACCATGCCGGTCATGGTCGTATAATTATTCGTTTTCGCATCATTGCGTTTGTTAGCAGGGAGTGCGCGTACTTTTCCGTAGGTGAGGCGCATCGTAGAATTGGCATCCGGATATTGAATAGCATTCATTTTAGATTCCCGTAAACCCGCTACGAGCAGGCGATAAGATTTTCCGAAGTCGGCATCCTGCTGTGCCTGCTCTGCTGTTTTGGCTCTTAGCTTCAGCATTAAGTCATTAGATATCATGTACAAAGGATCTGTTGCAATTGCCTCTGCCTTTGGATTTGCCATAAAAGCAAGTACACTTTCCTTGCTTGTAAAAATGCTTGCCAAAACCGCTGCTTGTATGTCGGCTGTGAAATCACCCTTATTTTTCTCAGCGAGTGCCGCTACTGTGGTGGCCAAACCATATTCGGCTCCTTTGGCAGCATAAAGATTCAATTGGGCCGTGAACACCTCCTGCTCTAGAGGCGCGTAGAATTCGGTATAATAGTTATCAATCATAGAAGTGATACGCGGCATCATTTCGGCTCTTTTAGCCTCATTTTCTTTATAATAGGCAATCAATGCATTCCCTATATTCGCCGCTGCCGGACCATAAGTGGTGGTGCGCATCAACTGGGAAAGGTAATTATCATGACGCGCTCTCAAATTCGTTTGCTCATAATAGGAATTAATCGTCGATAGGACGTTGCCATATTGTGCTTTGTTCGCAGTAGCATTAGCCCAAGTGTTGAATTTTTCTTCTTGTACCGCCTTGGTTTTTGATGTTCCCGCCTTGGTCAAAGCATCGATCATTCCCTGTCTGTTTTTCCAATAGTTGGCTGTTGAAGCATATTTAGAGGCATAGGCCAAGCGTACTTTAGGGTCTTTATCCATATACTTTCGCATGACGTCCATTCCCGTTTTAGCGCCTTCGACCCAAGCAGGATAAGCATATTTCACATTCTGCTCTATTCCGCCTGCTGGCATCCAGCGGTTCGTTCGCCCAGGATAACCCAGGATCATGGCAAAATCATTTTCTTTGACTCCCTTGATACTAATCGGCAAATGGTGTTTCGGCTGCAAAGGCACATTGCTTGTTGAATATTCCGCTGGATTCCCGTTGGCATCTCCATAAATACGGAACATAGAAAAATCACCTGTGTGACGCGGCCATTCCCAGTTGTCAGTATCTCCTCCAAATTTTCCGATGCTTTCTGGTGGTGCCCCTACAAGGCGGACATCGGTATAATCCTGATACACAAAATAGTAATATTCGTTACCTTGAAAGAAAGGACGTACTGAAACGGTGAACTTTCCGCCCTCATTATTTTCTTTTTCTATTAAAGCTATTTCCTGTTGTATGGCTTTTGCCCGATCGGCCTCCGACATAGCGTCATTGACTTTTGACAAGATCCTTTTAGACACATCGTCCATTCTTACGAAAAAACGAACGTATAAAGATTTCGGTTTCTTTTCGGCAGCGCGGTTTTCAGCCCAATACCCGTCTTTGAGATAGTTAGTTTCGGGTGTAGACAGTTCGGCTATCGCATTATACCCACAGTGGTGATTGGTTAAAACCAGTCCGTCTTTAGATACGATTTCGGCCGTACAA
>Ga0209084_1003322_pt1 | contig 11918 bp, 12 predicted proteins | sample C_130820_MF_Meta_FD_187309 | JGI IMG/M metagenome (GOLD analysis project Ga0209084, IMG submission 187309) | Freshwater microbial communities from Lake Croche, Canada to study carbon cycling - C_130820_MF_MetaG (SPAdes) (version 2) | ecosystem: Environmental > Aquatic > Freshwater > Lake... | reverse complement strand
ACGGGTCGTTAGACCAGCCGAGCCCCTTCTGGAAGCTTCCACGCGCTCTCGCCAGTCTCCACATTCTCATACCATGTCTCTCCATCTTGAATGATTTTTGTCCACTTCGAGGGTGTATAGACCCCCTTATGGCCCACCGGCGGGGGTGGCAGATTTTTCAATGCCTTATTCTTAAAAAGAGGGTTGTCCGAAATTATCTTAGCCGCAACATGGTGCTCGCGCTTCGGCCCTGTAAGGTGCTTATAGAGCACCACTGAAACAGAACCTATTAGATTTAGAAGAAGGCCTGTTATACTTATGCCTACTGCAGTACATATCATGCCAAACATAACAAAATATATGGGAAGTAAAATAGGGTTGGGCTCCATGCCGCCACCAAACCCACCAAGTGAAAATGAAAACATTTGCCACATTCCCATTGTCCGCACCGAGGATATTAGTTTAGGCCATAGAGCATCATATTCTTCCGTATTCTCATATTTAGAATCATCCTTTTGGCCACCGCCAACCGTTCCCGTATTTATATTATCTAAAAACGTCTCCAGTTTCTTTTCGAGCGAATCCATCTTATCAGAACCGAACTTTGATAGACCCATCTTTTCAGGGATATACTTTGCAAAATACAGGTATAAGGGTATAAAATACTGATAGATCTTCTTCACCTTCTCATTGTCTGGGGGGCTCAGGTTATTATCCTTTAGCTTGTTAAAGGATATAAATAGATCCTTGCGATCATCTGCGTCGAGCTTGAAGCTGACCTCAGACTTCTTCAGCGCCTTTTCAGATTCTTCCATAAACTCCTTTTTGGCCCTATCCGCCGCCGCGAATGAAATCTTCAGATCATTCACACGACGAGATGTATTCTTTCCATTATTATTCGCATTTCTCTTATTTCCAAAGCGCTCCTGCTTATTACCCATGCTCCCCAGATTCTTTAGAATATTGTTCGCGGCGCTCGATAGTCTCGAGTTCGCGTTCCGCGCATTCGCATTCCGCGCATTGCGCACAGTGGCCGCCACCGAACCCGACCGAGGGCCCTTATTCTTTTTCGTAAACCAGCCCATATACAGTGGCATTAGAAAATTTATCTAGCTGCGCACCCAAATCCCAGGCATGCAACTCGAAACGAAGGACTACATCCACTTCCAGGCCGGCGACCATGTATGGGAGGGCTCCGCCAACAAGGCTCTTCCAGGGGACTTGGTCACCTGTGATGGAACGGTCACCGTAGTTAAACGCGCCAAACACCGTCTTGTAGGAGTTCTCGAGCTCGCCTCCAAGGTCCGATACGGGATCACTAGCCACGGCCACCCCATGTATCGGTTCACTCCTTGGAAAGAGAGCTATCCGCCCTTCTTCGTGGGCTGTTCGGCCCGAGATACTTCCTGTAATGTCCTGGCCCAGATCGAGTTCCTCACCTGGGATTCCACCTGTCCGCGCGGAAATCTTCTCCAGATTATCGGCAAATGCGGTGATCTCGCTTCCGAAGAGGCGGCTCTTCTGATTCACGCAGATTGGCGAAAGGGCTTGGCTATAAATCCGGACCTCGTGATTCCTCCGACCGCATCGGAGGTTCTAGAGGCCTTTCACATCGATCCCCCGGGATGTAAGGACGTCGATGATGCCATCAGTATCATAGAGTCAAATGGCCTCGAGATCCATATTCATATTGCGGATGTGGCGTCGTGGATACATCTCAATCCGGAACTGGCCCGTGCTCTAGAGGGTGGCCAAACACTCTACAGGGATGGTGCGGCAATCAGGCCCATGTTTCCAGCCGCTCTTTCGGAGGGTCTATTCTCGCTTCTTCCTGGCCAGGAGAGGAATGTTCTCAGTCTCGTATTTACCGGGGACCTTACGAATCACGAGTGGAGGCGTCAACGGATCCGAATCACCGAATCCTATACCTATGAGACGGCGTCGGCCTCCCCGAAGGCTGCTGTGCTAACGGCGGTCACCGGATCCTCCGACCCGCATGAGTGGATCGAGAAACTCATGCTCCTCTACAATCGAACCGCGGCCTTGCGGCTACGGGAGCTCCAAAAGGGCATCCTCAGGCGGCACTCGGCACCTGATATGGAGAAGCTGAAGGCTTATGAGGCGTGTGGGTTTCCGACCACGCTTGCTTCGGCCGCGGGAGAGTATTGTTTGGCGACCGACGCTGATACTAGGCACTGGGGTCTTGAGACAGCCGTCTATTGCCACGCGACCTCTCCCATTCGCCGCGCGGCCGATTGCTACAACCAAATGCTGCTGATGGGCTATCCTGTGAACTTTGATGTATGCGACGAACTGAATGCCATTGCTAAGCGGGCGAAGGCCTATGAACGTGATCTGATGTTTGTCAGAATCCTCTTAAGATGGGAGGGCTGGGGAAAGGAAGTCGATGGAATCGCCGGGCTAGGCCGCGTATGGATCCCCAGCTGGGGAAAACTTGTTAAAGGAGACTTTGGAACAGGACCGGTGCGATTGTCCGTCTTCTGCGATGCCGAAAAGCGGAACTGGAAGCGGCGTATGGTTTTAAATCTGCGGATATAATATAATGATGTCTTCTGGTGCTTCTGGTGCTTCGGCGCCACGTTTGACTTCGGGTGCTTCTGGTGCTTCTGGTGCTTCGGGTGCTTCTGGTGCTTCTGGTGCTTCGGGTGCTTCGGCGCCACGTTTGCCACGTTTGATTACTGGTACTCCTAGTATTTCTGGTGCTTCTGGTGCTTCCGGTTTTACAGATACGAACAGTTTACCAATTCGCGCGCGAATTGATAAGCTAGAGAGCATTGTTGGAGCACTTTTGACGACTATAAATGATAAGGATCAGGGTTTGTTGATTAGACTTGACAAGCTTAAAAATGCCCTCGCCCCAATTGTTATGCAAACCATACCTACCTACAACGGGAAGTTTGATGCTCTTTATGCAAAGGATGCAAGCCTTGAGATGAGATTTGGTAAGGCCATTGACGACTTAACTAAAAAGCTTAATAGACCTTTGCACTTTAATAACTCAGGGACTAATGCTTCGATGCCAAACTTTCCGGCTTCGATGCCAAACTTTCCGCCCCCAACTATTGGCGGGCGTAAGGCAACGCACAAAGAGAAGCGCAAAGAGAAGCGCAAGTCCAAGCGTCACACGAGACATTAAAATTGCGAGTCGTGCTTAGACCTTAAAAAGGCATCACATGGCGCACCTCACACAGTATGGTATTCTCCAACAGTTTCTGGATGATCCGCGGACAGCCAAGCTGCGCGATCGTCACTATGCCCACATTCATATGGCCGTCATAGTGAAACGCGGACAGATTCTTGCAGAGGCCACTAATAACTATGGCTCGAGGAGCCGTGGATCAGGATACTCTAGCAGCAGCATCCACGCAGAACGCAACGTCGTCAAGCAACTTGGAGATATATCCAAGTTGCGTGATGCCGATATGTATGTCATGCGCTTTACGCGCGATAAGGCTCTTCACAAGGAGGGCTTTCTGAATTCCGAACCCTGTAAGGCCTGCGTCATCTTTCTGGAAAAATGTATTCGAGAGTATGGATTAAAAAATGTGTATTATACCGCTTGACGTCGGGTGCCCTTCTTTTTATAACGTGAAGTGACCAACTTAAGCGCACCCTCACTTCGTTCGGATGGCTTAACTTGTGTCACTAACGTTACATCCTCAAGTGACCGAAGCGGCGCACTATGTGCGCCTAACTTCGGCACTTTGCGGTATTTCCGCGTCTTGCCTCCTCCAGAACTGTTATTACTATTACTGTTATTACTATTGCTGTTATTACTATTGTCGCTATTATTTTTACTAGTCGACCCCTTATCAATCAGAGTCTGTATTTGCTTTTTTAGCTTTTTCTGCTCCTCATAAATCTTTTTTAGCAACCATCTCGTGTTATCTTTTCCTTGAGGATCCATATATGAGCCAGAGGTAGTCATTTTAGCTATATCAGGAGTTGTCATGGGGGCTACAGTTGTAATAGGAGTTGTCATAGGAGTTGTCGTAGGAGTTGTCATAGGAGTTGTCATAGGAGTTGTCATAGGAGTTGTCATAGGAGTTGTCATGGGGGCTACAGTTGTAATAGGAGTTGTCATAGGAGTTGTCATAGGAGTTGTCATGGGGGCTAAAGAGGCTAACGGCAATGAGCTAGGGCCCGACATCTATTTACACATCTACATTTAAATCCGCAGATACAGAGAATCACACACCGCCACCCCCCGTAGAAGCTTCTGCTCAATGCCCCGCAGCCCCTCCAGAGTATCAGTATCCGTCGCCAAGGTCGCCAGGCTCCGCCACTCCTCCAAAAGGTTACCCATAGTCATCAGTGTCTTCATAAAGTTGCCCTCGAATACCTCGTAGTCGCGACACAGCGCCGACATTTCGACTCCATCCAACCATCTCCACACAGGCTCTATCCACTTCGTCCCCAGTGTCCAATAAGAGTCCGGGGAGACGACTAGACCTCTCTCGAGGCGGCAACAATCGGTAGCGATCTCCGCGATACCATAGAGAGCATCTATGCAGCGCTTCGGGATTCCCAGTTCATTCGGCGCCACACCATCCCCCTCGATAAAGGCCGCCAGAACAGCCAGTGTCTCCTCGGCCGTAAAGCCCTTCAGGGCTCCGCTCTGAAAGAGCTTGGACATGAGAATGGGGTGGCCCTCATTAATCTCGGTGGCCGCCGTGCCAAGCGGTGTCAGGGCGCCCTGGTCCAAGAGCCCCATTAACTCCATGGCCTTCAGAGTCGGCTGCACGTCCGATGCCGGTGTAGCCGCGGCGGCAATAGCCGCCTCCGAGCGCCGAATCTCAGCCTCCTTGCTCTTCAGGGCAGGCCAGGCCGCTAAGAGTCCGTGCCACCGCGGTCCCATGTGCGCCCTATCCCAGGCGTCCCAGCGCTTCTGGGCCTCCCGTCTGGCCGCATTCACATTCGCCTTAATGGCCTCTTTGAGTGCATCGGCCTCTTCCAGCGCCGCCCTGTCCTCTGGAGCCAAAGGTATCAAGCTGCTCCGCAAAGCTTCCACCTCCTTTTTACTGGCCTCCAACTGCGTCATGTGCCGCCGATACCAATAGGACTGCTCCATGAGATCGATCCACCGCAGATTCCCCGACTGCATGGTCTTCAAGAGGAAGTCGTAGTGAAAGGTCATCCGCGACTGAAAGGTCGAGCAGGAGCCGGTCATCATTCGTCGAACATCATCTACCTCCTCCGGATCTCTATCGGGCAGATACAGAACCAACCCCTTATCGTCCTTGCCGCGCCGCCCCGCCCGTCCCGCCATCTGGATATACTCGTCCGTGTTCAGCATTCGCGGGCCCCTGTCATCGAACTTCCGGTAGGCCGTAAAGACTACCGTCTTTGTCGGCATATTGATCCCCACGGCGAAGGTCTCCGTGGCAAAGAGAACCTTAACGTAGCCGCGACCGAAGAGAATCTCCACGATCTCCTTTAGGACCGGAAGAACGCCGCTGTGGTGAAAGGCGATGCCACGCTCCAAAAGGGCCCTCAGAGCAACATACTGGGGCATCTGCTTCAGTCCGTCTCCGTAGCGGTGCAGATGAAAGTCGATGATGTGCCGCACGGCCGCCGTGTCCGACGAATCAATAAGGGTGTGCTCGACCTTGGCCGCATAGCGCTCGCAGTCCTTGCGGCTGAAGACGAAGAAGAGTGCCGGGAGGAGAGTCTTAGAGTCCAAGCGCCCAATGAGTTCATTGAGTTGGTGTAGATAGGACTTCTGAGAATCCCCACGAGCCACTGGACCGTCCTCGTAGCCGCCCCGACGCCTATCGGCCACGCGCGCCCGATGATCGTCCGCGGCCTTCGCCCCCCGCTCACGGGCCAGCAGCCACATCTTATATACCCCAGCGTCGAACTGATTCTTATTATCCATGACCGTCAAGAGCTCCTCTCCCCGGTAAAGGGCGTGTTGGAGCGGCACCACGCGATACTGCGTCGAAATGAGATGAATGGGCCGCTGCTTCAACTCTCCAAGCCAGGCCGCGAAGAACTCCGGGTGGTCGATCGTGGCCGACAGAAGCACGAGATTTACGGAGGGATCCAGAAGAATCATAGTCTCCTCCCAGACCGCGCCCCGATCCTTATCATTGATGTAGTGGCACTCGTCAAAGACCACGGCGTCGAGGCCTTCGAGGCTAAGATCGGCCGTAATACCCAATGACCGGGTCGAGGAGTTCTGTTTGAAAAGGAGGTTGCGCAGAATCTCCGTGGTCATGATGACCACGTCCGCGTCCGGCTTGAACTTAATATCGCCGGTCATGATGCCCACGCGGCCGGGAAACATCTCTTTCAGATCATAAAACTTCTGATTTGAAAGGGACTTGATAGGGGTCGTATAGAAGACGCGACGTCCGGCCGCTAGGCTATGGGCAATCTGGGCCTCGCCGACCAGGGTCTTTCCTGAGCCCGTTTTGGCCGTCACCAGGACATTCTCGTGGCGACTAATGGCGGCCACGGCATGCTTCTGAAAGGGGTCAAGCGGAAACTTGAACTCCATGGCGAAGGTCTCGGGCATGGTGCATGGATCGGTCGGATTAACTATATGAAGCATACTGGCCTTTTCAGTAAGGCCTAATGTAAATTTTGTTATTAATGTGACTCCTTTGACTTCGGCCCAGGCTTACGACGCGTGTGGAAAAGGGGGTGCAGGACAGAAATATTGGATCCGATAGCCCGGAGTTCAGACTCCGACCGCGCCTTCAGCTCCATAAGGGTCCGTCTAGCCTCCTCGCGGATACGTCGCACTTCGCTTCGAGTAAAGGCGAGAATGGAAGGGGCATTGCGGCGCGATGCATTCGCATTAATAACAGGGGCTCTACGTGTTTTCTTAGGCTTGGCATTAAAGGCCGCGCGATCGCGGGCTAGAATCTGCTTAATCTTAATCTCCTGGTCGGGAGCCGATAGAACGGCGGCCGCATTGTAGGCCTTCGGCTTCGGGCGGCGGCGCTCCAGGATATTTGAAAACTCGACCTCATACCGAGACTTCAGTTCTTTCAACTTCTCAGCCCGCGCCGCATCCACTCTCGCCTGCTTCGATGAACGCGTGCGACGGTCGTGCGTGGGCTGGGGAACTGGTTCCGGCCGCGGTTCCAGTCGCGGTTCGGGTTCGGGTTCCGGCTCCGGTTCCGCTTGAATCTCGGGCTCGGGCTCGGGCTCAGGCACAAATGACCCAGAAGCCTGATTTTCTGTAAGTTCCTCAAACTCGTCCATCTATTATAGCGGGCTATAAAAGGCATCCAGCTCATTCATAGGGATTGGCTCCCTCTTCATAGGCGCTTGCTGTATTAGCGCGGCCTTCGGCTGGGCCACACGCTCCTTTGGAGGCTCCTTGACCTCCACCTCCTTGATCTCCTTTTCCACCTTTTCAACCTCCTGCACTGGCTTTGAACGGGCCATCGCAATCAAATAGGGCATGGCATATATGCTGGCTATCATCACGCACGCTCTCACGACCATCGTCGTCTCCTTAAAAATCATTGCAAGTCCTCCGATAATGGCTATAAGGAGGGCGTGCCCACCCAGTGCCGTAGCCCCGTTATTCTTGGCATAGTTCTTTAGAAGATCTATCATTTCATTTACGTGGCTCGGGAGGACATTGATGGCGCCGTAATAGAATATTATATCATGCGCAAACTGCACGGCGAGCAGAATACAGATAAATATAAAGGGCGACCAGGCCTTGGAGCCGTATCCAACGGTATAGATCCAGCGAGTTATCTGAAAGATGATAGTTATCAGTGCCGCATTGGCTAGAACGCCCTCGAGGCCAAAGGCGTCGAAATAGGTGTTGAGACTGGCCCCGCCAATATTTCCTAGACGAGCAGTTCCAATAGCCAGATTAATCCCAAAGAGAGAGGCGATTCCTATAGGATAGAAGTCCGCCACCTCCGTGTAGTTTCCAATATCACCGAGGCGGAAACCTTCTGCGGCGCCACCTTCCATCTTATTATGAGCCTCCATATAAAATGTGGAAATGCTATCTGCTAGAAACAGTCTCGGGGCCCCCAAAGACATATGTGGGTGTCACTCCTGACCTCGACCGGCGTCTCAGACAACATAACGGTGAGTTGTCCGGTGGGGCGAAGGCGACGCATGGTCGCGCATGGAAGCGGACGGCGCACGTCACAGGCTTTCCTGATTCGCGCGCGGCCCTCCAGTTCGAATGGCGCTGGAAACAGATCTCACGCCGTCAGCTAGGAAATCCCATGGAGCGCCGTGCCAAGGCTCTCCAGATTCTTCTGGCCATGGATAGGTCGACAGAGACTGCGGAACCCTATTCGTCCTGGCCGGTCCCACCAGAGGTGGTTTGGGAAGGCGACTGCCCGACTCTGGAATAATACTAGCACAGTGTAGATGATTACTGTAAATAAGCCCCGTAACTGGTTTGATATATCTCAAGATGGAAAGGGCGGCGAGGCGGGTCGCGTATATTCTACAATCGGCCCTTTCGTATCCTCAAACACCACTGTTATAAATGGTAGAACAGTATGTTCTGTAATATACTATGATATATCTCGCGGGGTTATACGTCGAATGATCGGAAGAAGCCCAGATGCAGTATTTAGCGATTTATGCACAACCGATTCGGATGTTCTTACAGGTTTGGTGGCCTATTCGGATCCAGTTAACTCGAATGACTGGAACGTATATTATACAACTGCCACGCATCTTAAATATGTATCGAACACGGAGTCAAAGTCAGTCTTGTTAAGCGATATAAATGCAACCGTCGAAAACGTTTCACTCAAATCTTCTATTTCAGTTGCATGTAGATACATATTATTATCAATAAATAATAATATATACATAATAGATCCATCCCTTAAAACAACTTCTCTTATATCTGATTATAATGGGGTTAGTTATGATATAGTGCAACATAACTCAAGGCTATATATCGCATACACATATGCAAATAGTTTCCGTATTGTATTATATAATAGAATATCTGTAAAGATCTATGCAGAGTTTCGTATAGTGCGCGCCTTTGCGCACTTACACCTGGTTCGCCCCTATTGCAATCTGCGATTAATAGTATGTAATAATAAGCCATATTTATTCATGTCAGATCTTAAACATAATATATATTCCACAGTAATATCCAATAATAATATAAGAGTTAATAATAATATCACATATTCAACATCATATAAGTTAATATGTATTAATAATACTATATATATTATTGGAATCAATCATAACAATATTAAACATACCACTTTAAATCGAGATACAATCTATATTAATAGACAGAATCCTTTATCATATTCTTCTATTGATTCGTGTTCGATAAATAATGAAGAATATGTATTTTACATTGATTCAACTGGTATATTAAGACAAGCGTGGAATCCGGTTAATATGTTACAAATAAATATAAATCAGACTATAACTTCAATCGCTGGATCTGTTTCAAGCAATCAGTTAACACCGGCGTTTTCTAATACAATAAACGATTATGGAATACTAACAGGCAGTATTAATGATCCTGTTACGTTCTCATTTACAATAAACGGGGTATCAGTATCCGATACGGCCTACCCAAATCAGCTTATAATGATTTCCGACGGCGTTCATAAGTATTATGTGAGAATCTTACCAGATGGATTCCTATATGGAAATGTAATGACTAAAACACCTGATTACGTTCCTGGCTATTATCTAACGTCTAGCACCCAGGGCGAGAAATCATACTACTCTATTTATGATTCGAATGGCGTTCCTGTCTGGTGGAGACGAACGACAAGTGATCCGAACTTTGTGAATAATCCACAGGTAGCCGCAATACAAAGGGGCGGTGGTAAAAATCGCGTGATCACGCTGATTTTTGACGGATTCCGTCCAAGAACAATCGTCGATGTTGCGACACTAGAGGAAGAGAACTATGTGCCCATTGTTGGTAGCAGAGAAAATACATACTTCTGGGAGGTGCACGAGTCCATTGAACTTAGGGCTCCTGCATCGCGGCGTGGTAATATTATGTATCAGTCATATACAAACGGAATCTATATACAGGAACAGACACCAAACCACAAGTTTGTATGGGATTGGTTTTCAACCGATTATAATACGCAAACGAATTCCGAATTCTATCATGTTAATTCCCTCGATGTGCATCCAGTAACAGGTGATATTGTTGTTAGCGCGCGCAATATTAATTGCGTATTCTGCATTAACTACGCCACTAAAAACATCGATTGGGCCATTGATCCGTATGATTCGTTACGTCCAGGTATGATTAATGCTTCGGCGACAAAGTTCTTGAGTATTAGTGGTGAACCTATTATTAACGGGACTCAATACAATGGCACTTCGGCTCAGCACGACGCCCGCTGGCATCCTGAAATTGCTCCGTTGACAGCTGGCAACCAGGTTATTTCAATATTTGATGATCAATCATTTCATGGTCGTCCATCGGCACGCGGTGTAATCTACGAGATTGATTTTGACAAGGGTAAATGCATTTTCCGTGGAAATTGTTACTCGCCGCGTGGCACTTCTGGTTACATGGGCTCTTATAGAATCAACTTTGAGGCCAATGGAACATCGTCACACACATGTGATTTTGTTCAGCAGCACCCATCCATAGTCGAGTTCTCAGGAGATTCTGCTGGAATGCCTACGCAGAATATTGTATTTGAAATGGATTTACCAGGTGATCGTTACCGGCAAGATAAGGCGACCGTGTCAGATCTTACTATATCCGATATGAGATTAACATGTGGAATGCCATATTCTACCGTGTGAGCGGTTTATCCGGTTTATTCAAAAGATCGGCCTCCTGTAAATGGGTGTCCCAGTATACCGGCCAGTCACATTGGGTTCCTCGTATATCATCGGTTCCATCCTTTTTAAACATAATCTGGTCGAGTTCATTATCGACTCTACGGATCTCTCGGGTATTCAGCCCTACACCTGGCACTATACCTCTGGGGCTCTGGCCACTACTATCACGGATGTCTCCGGAAAGCACGAGGTGTATATGCATACGCTGATCGTGAAGCCGAAGGGCTCCGAGGTCGTCCAGCATATTTCGGGCAACGGCCTCGATAATCGCAGGGCCAATCTCCGCTGCGTCGATCGCGGCGACTCGCTTCTGAATCGGGTCCAAAAGAAGCGGATTGTGGAGCTCCCGCCCATGTGCGGTCTTACGCCAGCAGATATTCCACGCCATATCTGGTATGTGCAGGCGAACGGATATCATCGCGATCGCTTTGCCATTGAGTTTAAGACGGAGAAAGTTCTGTGGAAATCGACCAGCTCGAAGCAGGTTTCTCTAAAGGAGAAGTTGGAGCAGGCCAAGGCAAAGTTGGCCGAACTCTATTTGGAATACCCTCATCTGGATCCGGCCTATCAGGAAGGGCTTATTCGGGGACTGGAGGAGTCGTTTGCAGAGATATTGGCTTCATAAGATAAAATACGTCACCATACTAGTTATGGGAGCGGCCACCTCCTTCTTATCAAATGGCCCAGCATCAAATGGGCGGCAATCTTTTACATTCGGTCAACCCGTTCCCGGTTCACGGGGAGGCACGGCGACCTCCGTCCAGTTTGGCATAACTCCATATAAGGGCTATACGATCGCGGACGTGCGGTCAGGAATGACGCAGGGCGAGCTTCAGGCAGCGGTTGAACAGTATCTTCTATATTTCTCGAGCCCTTTAATCAGCGGCTGTTTCGGAAGCTGTGATGATAAAAAGCTGGATAAGCTCGCACAACTCGGTATCACGCCGATATCGACGTCGCTCGAGGAGTTTCAGAAGCAGCCGACCGGTTCCGCAATCGTAAAGGTTTCAGAACTAATAAAAAAGGTCGGTGGGGGTAAGACTAAGTCGCGCAAGGGGCGCAAACACAAGGGAAAGAGTAAGAGAAAGTAAATGGGGTTATTCTTTTAGACCGACGGGCATTTTAAA
>Ga0209084_1003320_pt1 | contig 11925 bp, 12 predicted proteins | sample C_130820_MF_Meta_FD_187309 | JGI IMG/M metagenome (GOLD analysis project Ga0209084, IMG submission 187309) | Freshwater microbial communities from Lake Croche, Canada to study carbon cycling - C_130820_MF_MetaG (SPAdes) (version 2) | ecosystem: Environmental > Aquatic > Freshwater > Lake... | reverse complement strand
CAAAAGCATCGCGCAAAAAGCCATCGATGCTGTCCAAACAGGACAAGTCACCTTCATTCCAGAAAACTGGGTCAACACCTACAACCAATGGATGAACAACATCCAAGACTGGTGCATCTCGCGTCAGCTCTGGTGGGGCCATCAAATCCCTGCGTGGTACGACGAAGACGGCAACGTATACGTTGCAAGCAACGAGGCTGAAGCGCAAGCGCTAGCACCTGGTAAAAAATTAAAACGTGATGAAGATGTGCTAGATACTTGGTACTCATCTGCATTAGTACCCTTCAGCACAATGGGTTGGCCCAATTCAACCGGAGCTAGCGGAGCAAGTGAAAAAACCCAAGACTACGACTTGTATTTGCCAAGCAGCGTGTTGGTAACAGGCTACGACATCATCTTCTTCTGGGTAGCAAGAATGATCATGATGACTACGCACTTCACCGGAAGAGTCCCCTTCAAACACGTCTACATCCACGGCCTAGTGCGCGACGCACAAGGCAAGAAGATGAGCAAGTCAGAAGGCAATGTGCTCGACCCCGTAGATTTGATAGACGGCATAGCACTAGAACCTTTGTTAGACAAAAGATCGCAAGGCCTACGCAAACCTGAAACCGCACCCCAAGTCAAAAAGAACACGCAAAAAGAATTTCCAGACGGCATTCCTGCGTACGGCGCAGACGCCCTGCGTTTCACATTTGCAGCCCTAGCCTCTTTAGGAAGAAGCATTAACTTTGACAGCAAACGCTGCGAAGGCTATCGCAACTTTTGTAACAAACTGTGGAATGCCACCCGCTTTGTGCTGATGAACTGCGAAGGACAAGATTGCGGCTTGAAAGAACACACCAAAGCAGAGTGCCAACCAGGTGGTCCCGCGCATGGCTATATGTCGTTCAGCCAAGCAGACCGTTGGATTGCGTCGTTGTTGCAACAAACTGAAGACCAAGTGGCTAAAGGTTTTGCAGACTATCGCCTAGACAACGTGGCCACCTCGATTTACGAATTTGTGTGGAACGAGTATTGCGATTGGTATTTGGAAATTGCCAAAGTACAAATTCAAACCGGTACCGAGGCGCAACAACGTGCGACACGCCGCACCTTGATTCGTACGCTAGAAGCTATTTTGCGTTTGGCGCATCCCATCATTCCGTTCATCACCGAAGAGTTGTGGCAAAAAGTAGCCCCCGTCGCTGGTATTGCTGGTGAATCGGTGAGCATTGCGCGTTACCCCGAAGCGCAACTCAACAAAATCGACAATAAAGCTATTGAGAACGTGAACCAACTCAAGGCGTTAGTCGATGCATGTCGCAACTTGCGTGGTGAGATGGGTGTGTCTCCTGCTACACGTATGCCGCTTTTCGCGTTGGGTAATCCAGAGTTCATGCGTGCCAATGCAGCGGTGCTGCAGTCTTTGGCCAAACTCAGTGAAGTCAAAGTGTTTGACGATCAAGCTGCATGGCAATCCGCCGCTCAGTCTGCGCCTGTTGCTGTTGTCGGTGAAATCCGTATGTGCTTGTTTATGGAAGTTGATATCGAAGCAGAAAAAGCACGACTACAAAAAGAAGCTGCGCGGCTAGACAATGAAATCACCCGTGCTGGAGTGAAACTGAGTAATGAAGCATTTGTAGCAAAAGCACCGCCGCAAGTGATTTCGCAAGAGCGTCAAAGGGTTGAAGAATTTACCGCGATGTTGGCGAAGGTGCGTGCGCAGTTGGCGCATTTAGATAAATAAAAGCCCCTGCATTGGGATTGGGGCTTGACTGACACACCTTGCTTCGATGCTTACAAAGACAGGTCAGCTTCAAAGCTAACGTCGCTTAAGCACGTGGATAAAGTCATTGCCCACAGTTTCTTGCGATAACAACTCGTTACCCGTCTGTTTAGCAAAAGCGGCAAAGTCGCGCATAGAACCTGGGTCAGTCGATGTCACTTGCAATGACTGACCACTTTGCAAAGTAGCCAAAGCTTTTTTGGCTTTCAATATAGGCAAAGGGCAGTTGAGGCCACGGGTGTCGAGTTCGAGATCAATGAGCATAGTTTTTATTCTATATTTTGCGCAGCACGCTCTTCCCACGACATGAAGCGTGGCTCAATGCCTTGGGTGCGTAGCCAGTCTCCCACCGCAAAACCGGTGCCTGCTGGCCAGCAAATGACATCTTCAGGTTTGTAGAGTTTGTATTCAGCCAATTCAGGTGACAGCTTGATTTCTCCATCGGCTACCGCGTGATACGCGATGATGACTTGGTTCATGCGCTGAAAGTCATACACGCCCACCAACTGCAAGGCACTGACTTGCAAATTGGTCTCTTCTGCAATTTCTCTGGTAACGCCTTCTTGGGGAGACTCGCCCGCCTCCATAAAACCTGTGATCAAAGCAAAACGTCTGCCTGTCCAAGCGGCATTGCGTGCGAGCAAGATTTTTCCTTGATATTGCACGATACCTGCGAGTACAGGCGTTGGATTGTTCCAATGCGTCCAATCGCAAGCAACACAACGCAAACGCTCGACCCATCCCCCGTCTTCTTGTTTAGGAATTAATTCAAGCGGTGTTGCACAACTTGGACAAAAACGAAATGCACTCATGATGGAAACACCCCTGTAGATAAATAACGGTCGCCGCGGTCACACACAATAAACACAATGGTGGAGTTCTCCACTTGTTGTGCAATTTGCAAAGCTACCCAGCAAGCACCTGCGGCTGAAATGCCTGCAAAAATACCTTCTTCACGCGCCAATCGACGACACATGTCTTCGGCATCTTGTTGGCTGACAAACACCAGTTCGTCGACATTGGTCGCGTCATAAATTTTGGGCAAATAGGCTTCTTGCCATTTGCGGATGCCAGGTATGCGTGAACCCTCTTGCGGCTGCGCACCGATGATGCGAATCGATGGGTTCACAGATTTCAAATATCGCGACACACCAGTGATGGTGCCAGTTGTGCCCATGGCGCTAACAAAGTGAGTAACGCGCCCTTGCGTATCTTTCCAAATTTCAGGGCCTGTAGTTTCGAAATGGATGCGCGGGTTATCGTCATTGCCGAATTGATCGAGCACACGACCCTTTCCTTCTTTCTGCATTGTTTCCGCTAGATCACGCGCATACTCCATGCCTCCACTTTTAGGCGTCAAGATGAGTTCAGCACCAAAGGCCTTCATGGTCTGCGCCCGCTCGATGGAAAGATCTTCCGGCATGATTAGCACCATGCGGTAGCCCTTGATGGCAGCTGCCATTGCTAAAGCAATCCCCGTGTTGCCAGAAGTTGCCTCAATCAATGTGTCGCCGGGTTTAATTTCTCCGCGCTCTTGCGCACGCTGAATCATCGACAACGCTGGTCGGTCTTTGACAGAACCTGCGGGGTTATTGCCTTCTAGCTTTCCCAAAATAACGTTGCCGCGTGCTGCATTTTCTTTGGCACCAATACGCTGCAATACGGCCAAAGGCGTTTTGCCGATAGCATCTTCGATCGTCGGATAAGTGGGGGCAGTATTCTTGGGTTGCATACGGATTAGAAATTCAAAGGGATGGCACCAATCAGCTTGACGACCCATCGGTCACCAACAGCATGAATGCCTTTGCCAATCCCCACACTATACGTAGAAGTTTTGGAATGCGTGTCGAGCACGAGATAGGCCGCATCTGGTCGTTCAGAAAAGGCCGTAGGGTGCTTGATGGGGCCGGTTTCGCTGTAGTACTCCACACCTAGGCTGTAATTGCCAGTTAACTTGCGGGAAATTTTTCCTGCGGGAGCGAATATAGTTTTTCGGTCACCATTCAAATACACGTCTACAGAAGGATTGAGCGTGATGCGCCACTGATCAAAATGAAAACCCAATATAGGGGTGTGTTCAATAAAGACGGCATGCGGTTCGTTCAGCCCATAAACAGAATTGATTTCATTTTTCATCCCGTAATGGAACCAACCATTTTCATCATGCTCAGGGATATAGATATGCGCAACTTTGCCACCGTTAATTTGCGTACGACCGTCAAATGCACTAGTGAAAAGATTCACAGAAAACTCGCTGTTTGGCGTCATACCTTTGGCTAATTCGAAGCGTGACTGCACAACAGAAGATTTGATAGCCCCACCCAAAGGCGGCTTGTAGAGTTTGACCTCTGCCTCAAAGGAATATTCTTGGTGCGGAGCTATTAGTTCGTCATGAATCTTTACTTCAAACGGAGCGGCGCATACAGGTAATGCGCAACAAGCAAAAAGGAGAGCAACAAAAGAACGAATAGTTTGCATTTCTTCGCCATCTGCTTAGAAGGCAGATGCTATCGGGATAGCTAAAGTGATTAGTCTTTTTTCTTTTTATTCACAATGTCTGGAGTAATGGCGTCGACTGTATTGACGACAGCTTTAGCACCATAAACAACAGCACTGCCAGCGACGTCTGCCACTGCTATAGCTGTGCTGCATGATGCTAACAAGGTGAAGATTATGGTGGTAATGAATAAACGCATATGAAATTTTCTTAAATATGTAAGTAGATTGCAAAATGTAACATTTAATGATTAGACGAATCGTTGTTTGGTTAAGCACTCTCCACCAGTACTGAATTCGTGTAAAAAGACCCTAATGCCCTTAAACCTCTAGCAACTGTCTAGCAACTGTTTAGCAACCAAGTTAGCTGGTGCTAGCAATCATTTTTTGTTGGATCAAAAAATCTTCTGCCCAAAAATTGAATCCATGGATAGTAATGCGATCGGTCACGCTGTATTTGCCTTCATAAGATGGGCCAAGAATATATTTCTTATCACTTCTTAGAATAAATGGTTTCTCTCCACGATATCCAAAACCAAAAGCTCGAATCACTGCTATCAAAAGATTTATGTTTATGCTTTGATCAACTTTAATCATGTCTTGCACATCTTTTTTTCTAAACTTCACGCCAGTCCAATTTAAATCAATCGGAGGCAATCGTTCTTGAGGTAGGAAAAAATCTGGGAAAGATTTAAAGAATTCATGAACAAAATTACCCACACTACTAAAAAATTCTTGTTCGGTTGATTTTGAATCTCTAGGGATTTTCTGCATATGAATAATGGCCCCCTCATCAACTCTTTCCGTCATTTCATGCAGTGTCAAACCAAAATGGTCCGAATTGTTCATGATGGCAAATGACCAAGCACGCCATCCGGGGTATTCATTTGAGCCAGGATGCAAGTTGTAGCATCCAAAACCAAACTGTTTCAGCGTGTCATAAGGAACTATTTCTGCGCTAAAGATGGAAAGCAATCTACTTTGATTTTTTAAATCATCACCGATCTGATTTAACTCTTCGAGATTATTTACCAATACAACTTGCAAAGTTGTGTGTAACTCGGTCAAAACAAGCAATAGAAGGTTAAAAAAATTTTGATCAGAAAGAATGATTAAATTCATATGCTTTTTTTTAACGCAGCCTATTCATGTGCCAAATGCTACCTCCTTTTAATTTACAAATTTGATTGTAAAAATACAGATTGAATTAAAACCAAACAGCTTCTACTTCCCATCAATGTTATTTATTTAATAGCATTTGGAAAGAACAACTGCTCCCCGCCAATCTTGTAACTTGCAACGGTGGCTTGGCCAGTCGGCGAGATAACCCAATCAATAAATTTCTGAGCAATATCTACCTTGACATGCGGGTGCTTAGCAGGGTTCACAGCTATCACACCATATTGGTTAAAGAGTCGGCTATCGCCTTCCACAAGAATCTTCATAGAACCACGATTTTTGAAACTCAACCAAGTTCCACGGTCTGCTAGGACATACGCGTCGGTAGATGATGCAATATTCAAAGCTGGCCCCATACCGCAACCGCATTCTTTGTAGCCAGCTCCTTTATTCTCGAGATTGGCATTTTTCCAATACCGGAGTTCAGCAGCATGGGTGCCGCTTTTATCTCCTCTAGAAATAAATGATGCATTTGTTGCTGCTAAGTTTTTGAGGGCAGTCATGATTTCTTTGCCAGCCACTTTGGCAGGATCACTTACTGGCCCAATCAATACAAAGTCGTTGTACATCACGGGATAACGTTTGATGCCGAATCCATCCGCAACAAACTTCTCTTCGGCAACTTGGTCGTGCACGAACAGAATGTCGGCATCGCCTCTGCGTCCCATATCTAATGCTTGCCCAGTTCCTAGAGCTACTACTTTGACCTCAATGCCAGTGCTTTTCTTGAATTCTGGCAACAGATGCTGAAACAGGCCAGATTGCTCGGTTGACGTGGTAGAGGCCATTACCAAAGTCTGGGCTAAGCATGTGGCACCTGCGCTCACTAAAAGACATGCAATAAAGACTCTTGCGAAAGTTTTGGTCATTTGAGATTCACCATTAGATTAATTTAATGAATTTGACCATAGCTAAAATTAACAACAACAAATCAATGTTGAAATATTTATGAACTTCCCACTCAGTCACATATCGTCGCTTTGCAAGTACACCGGCATAAGCTTTACTGCTGGAGCCATTACCCATGGGTTTATTAGTGGCGAACGCGCTATTTGGACTGCCGCATTTGGAATTGCTATTTACTTAATAGGCGGTGTCTTAGAAAAAATTGCTAATCCTGATAAAGCGCACAGTTGGACTGATATCTTGGCTATTGGCATAGTGGCCTCCATAGGCTTGGGATTTTTCACGGGCGGGCTTCAGCACTTTCCTGACTCTCCCGCAAGAAGTGCATGGGTTGTTCCCGTGGGATTTGCTATGTCATTGATTGCCATGTATTTGATGGACGGTAAGGGCAAGGTAAAAATGAAGAGCCTACTTTTCTATGGCGCTATCAGTACGGCTATTGTTGTTGCTGCTTCTTTTTATGCGCTTACTTACTTTAATGAACATGAGGGTGACGGCCATAGCCATGATCACGCATCGTCTGCGGTAGTTACAAGTGTTTCAACAAAAGAAGTGCGCATAGAAGTTGATGACACCATGCGCTTTGCTCCCTCAGAATGGGAAGCCCAAGTCGGTGAACCCATTCGCATCATTTTGGTCAATAAAGGCAAGGTGGATCATGAGCTAGTTTTCGGAAGCGAAAAAGAAATCATTGCGCATTCGAAAGAAATGGCGAATCCAAATTTCAAGGGCCACCATCACACCAACGAAATTTCAGCAAAGCCCGGACAGCAAGCGGAGCTAGTTTGGACATTCAAAGAGCCCGGCCAATATGCCATGGCTTGCTTTGAGCCTGGCCATTACGAGGCCGGTATGAAAGGCGTTATCAATGTGGTGGGACACAAGCACTAATCATTAAAGCCCCCGAGACAAATCCCCTACTCATACACCCTAAGCCAGATGACAGCCCGATGTCACCATGCAAATGGGTGGAATCGCTTAAATACTGAGAGTCGTTAAAAACTTTTCTATGGGTAAGTCTTCAAGATAAAAGCTTCAATGTACTTTGCAAATTCTTGATTTGCACCGTTGTACATGTGCGTACCACTGATGCAAGGATTTGTTGGCTCAGCGGAACCGCTATTTACATACATAAATTCTGCAGGGAATTTACTAATGGCCTTGACCTTCTCATAGTTAGCAAAGGAGGATTTAGGAAGCGTGTCAGAACAGTCATCTTTTTCATGGTGGATGAATAAGATTGGGAATGAGATCGGCGCTTCAAAGTAGGACTCTGAACGAATTCCACTTGCAATGAATCCGGATATCAAATCAGTTTTGTTATTCTTTTTCGCGTACTTGAAGAACTCAGTGAGCGATATGCCCCCGTTGCTATGTCCCATTAGCCATACTGGTAAACCAGTTTTTTCTTTGTAATATCTGATGGCGCTCTCAATGCGAATCATGTGATCAAAACCAGTTCTCGCTGCCGGCCATCGTTGACCGGGGGAAAGTTCAGACGGGCTGTCTAGTAAAACCACATCAATTTTTCCGCTTGTTAACTCCGGATTCGACAAACTATTGAGTCCTTGCGAAAAAGACGATTTACCAATCTCTAATGGCTGCGGGTTCATATTTTGGAATTGCTTCAACCCTATGTAACCCCAGCCGCCGGGAATAAAAATAACCAACGCTTTAGAGTCTTTGCCTTTTCTGTAAAAAGTTAAAGATGGTTCTGCACTACAAGACATGCAAGTTTCCAGCGGCTGTATGGGTATGACCTCAGCTCGAACTGATGAGAAAAAAAGTAAAACAACCAATATTAAATTTTTCATCTTTACCCTTGATTAATCTTATTTTGATCATAAACAAATTAAATTGATTGACATTTACCTTAATGTTTAAACCCAATATTCAGTCGCCCCCCCCTATTAACCAAGCGTCGGTTCAACCGACACTTGAACATCAGGGACTGAAAAGATGATGGACTAATGTCTGCTCTGAATTAGAGAACAGAAGACTATTTAGATTTTTAGTAGTTGAAGGACATCAACGACCATTGTCAAATCTGACCCAATGTAGTCAGGTTGCTGGCCAATGGCCTCACTTGGGAGATTTTGCCGATTTATCCAAAGCGTCTTAAATCCATACCAAGTTGCACCCAACGCGTCCCATGCATTGCTAGATACAAACAGCACCTCTTCTTTGCTGACTGGAATAGTTAGTTGGACTAGTCCGTAACTCTCAGGTGAAGTTTTAAACAAGCGAATCCGATCGACAGAGATGATGTGATCTAAAACATCTTCCATCCCTGCACTTTTGACCGCACTGGCAAGCATCTCAGGACTGCCGTTAGAAAGAATGGCCGTAGTCAAGCCCATTACTTTGATCTTTTGCAGCACAGCTAAATTTTCTGGAAATGGCGTAAGGCGGGAGTACTGCTCCATCAACTTGTTGACTTGATCAGAACTACTGTCAAGCTTTAGACGATCTAAGGTGTACTCCAAGGAAAGCCTCGTGAGCTCCCAAAACGGTTGGTAGTATTTGCTGCCACTTGAATTGTGTGGGTCTGACTGCGTGATCAACCGCGTGTACTCAATCTGCTTGTCACGCCATTTGACAGCAATGTCTGCTCCATGGCTTGGATATAACTCTTCAGCTAGCGCTTGTATGGAGTAAACATCAAACAACGTGCCATAGGCATCAAATACAACCGCTTTTATTTGCATTTGTTACGCCTCAAATAAATCAGAATGATGAAGGATGGAAATAAAACTTATCATGGCGTGTGCCTTTATAAGCAGTAGAGAAGTTAAATAAACGCTAGCCAAATACCAAGTGGCAAGAACGCCAAACTCAACAAATGGCCAACGATAACAGTAGAAGCCACTTTATTGGGCTCGACCTGAAATTTGTCAGCAAGCATGAAATTGAATACTGCTGGTGGCAGACAGGCAAACAATATCAAAGCGCCTCGCTCCAGCCCTTGTAATGGAATGAACCAAAGCACTAAGAATGCAGCAACAAGCCTAACTATCAATATTAGTACGCCAGACTGGAACCCGACTAATGCGTCTGCAATTTGACTACCAGCTAGTCGTGATCCAAGTGACATCAACATCATAGGAACCAGCACGCTTCCAATCATGGTGCACGAGGTTTGTACCCAGTCTGGGAGTGTCAACTGCATTTGAGAGCTAGCAACACCCAGAACAGTCGCCCAAACCAATGGGTTGGCATAGACCATTCGCCAGTCAACTTTGCCACTCATCACGCCAGAACCTAGAGTGAAGTGCAAGATGTTAGATATCACTAACAAAACCACAGCGGGTGCCATGCCTTCAGGTCCATATGCCAAAGCAATAAGAGGGATGCCGATTGGCCCCACATTGGTGAACATAACGCAGGGTAAGAATGCTTTTTGAGTAGCGCCTGAGAATTTTGCTAATGGCCAAGCTATCAATCCGCTCACTAGGATCAAGACGATGGAGGCTCCAGTAAATGAGAGCGCTGAAATAGGATCGAATGATTTGGCAGACAGCGAAATAAATATCAATACTGGAAGCGCAATATCTACAACGAGTTTGTTAGAGCCTCCTAAATCAGGTTTGACTCTTCGGCTATAAAAAAATCCAACCAGCACCAAGGTGAAAATCGGCAGGGTTATTGATGCGATTTTTGAGAACATATTCTGAAGTTAGTTTAAGGCGGTTAAGTTTTATTTGCTGTATTGTGTGAGCCAGCAAAAAATATGTATGCATCGATTAATTTGAACTCAGATTTCCTGTGTCGCTTAAAACGACACCATGACTCAACAACAACCCCTCACCGGCAACCGTCGGTTCAACCGATACTTAGCACTCTAGCCCTAAATAGATTCAAGCCAGCCTAAAACCCATACCAATCACCAAAGCCAACTCAAATCCCAACTCACACACCCCAAGCCACATGACAGCTCTATGTCATAATATTTGTCTCTCCCCCGCGCCCGGGTGGTGAAATTGGTAGACGCAGGGGACTCAAAATCCCCCGCCGCAAGGCGTGCCGGTTCGATTCCGGCCCCGGGCACCAGCGGTCCATGGCTGCTGTTAAAGGTTTGTCCTCATCGACCCTTTGTTTCAAAGATCTATGGCAATCTTATGAATGACGATGAATTTTCAGGCTTTATAAGCAGCGGAAAAAAAATGCGAGTTTCTGTGTCCGAGCACACAGGGAATGCCAAAAATCCTAAAAATATTGTTACGTCTGACGAAGAAGAGACCTTAGACAAGGTACGCACGTTTGAAGGCAAAGAAGGTGAATTTGACCCCTTGTCCCACAACCTTGCAGAAGAACAAAATTTACGTCTAGACAAATTTGTCACCAAACCATCTCAAGGCGTTGATGTTGAAAAGTCATCTACAAATAAAGCTTCCGTAGAGAATTTACAAACTGTCAAGCAAGAGCCGTTTATAAACAATACGCAAGCAGCGCCTAACAATTCAGTAACCCCCTCTAACAAACAAAGTGTTCAGGCTACAACTCCTAAAACCAATCTACAGAGTGTTGCTTCTGATACGTTGAAAGACAACCGCCAAGGAACTGCTACTGACAATTTAAAAGACAACCTCCAAGGAATTCCCACTGAAAAGTTTGAAGAAAATAATCAAGCACTACCGGCATCCTCTCCAGTTGATAAGAATACGCAAAGTATTCCATCCACGAATGTTGACAGCAACATTCAATCGATAAGCAACCCACAAGTTGCCTCGCAAAAGCCTGAAGGTATTGCTAAGGAATCCATAAATAAAAATGATGCGGGTTTTGCAAAAGAAGCTATCCAACCCAACGACGCCGGCATAGCCAAAGAAAATATACAAGACCAAGACGCGCGCATTCAAAAAGAACAAGTTAAAACAAACAGCGCCAAAATTGAAGTTGATGCGCAAACCAATAACAATCAAGCCATCAAAAGCGCTCCAGTTAACGACAACTCAGCCTTCGCTCCAAAAGATACACACCACGAAACGCGGCAAGCACTAGACAAAGATAGCTTCCAAGACCGCGATGCAACGGTGGCTAAAACATCGGTTGAAGGCAATGTTCAAGCAGTTCCAACGGCACCCTCTATTGGCGCCAACCTTCAACCTGTTGACCACAAGCCGATTGCTGATCATTTCGAAGCACTGCCAAAAGACGCACGCCCATTAGGCGAAAGTGCAACCCCTAAAAGCGACCCAATTGCAAACAAAGCTAGCCCTAAGCCCCTGCAATCTGTTGCAGCAAAAGCAGCGGTGACCCAGGCGAAGCAGCCTATAGCCAAACCTCAAACAATTGGAGCTTCTAGCGCGATTTCTTCTGCTGAAGCTCAAAAAATTGCGTTGGCCCATAAGGCGCAAATGGAAGCGTTTCATGGTCGCTTGGCAGGTATCAAACACAATGTCGACGACCTCAACCACAAGCTAGACGATCTTGAGAATAAAAGTTAAGTTTTTTTGGAGTATTCTGTGAGCCATCTGTTTTCTGAATTCACCCTGCAATCCCCACGCGGACCTCTCACGCTTCACAACCGCGTAGTCGTTGCACCTATGTGCCAATACTCAGCGAATGAAGGCCAA